>SXGT01450214.1_pt1 | contig 15477 bp, 12 predicted proteins | sample 3176221 | NCBI WGS metagenome assembly SXGT01 (sample SAMN11356862, study PRJNA531348) | freshwater metagenome | isolation source: freshwater sample F1-120 | place: China: Fuxian Lake, Yuxi | collected 2017-12-25
GATCCGGCGCCGGCCGGCCGGAGCCGCCCCACGTGGGGCGCCCCGCGATCGGCCGGGTCGCGAGCCGGGGCGGGCGGGCGCCCGGCTGCGGTGCGAGCCACGGCAGAATTCCGTCTTATGCGGTGCTCCACATAAGGTCGATTATGCGGAGCCATTCGTGATGCGGAGTTTAGCGCCGGGTCCTGTACAGGAGTTCGCGTAGAAGATGGCGTATCTTCGCGTCACCCGGCGCAGTCGCGCCGCATAATTCCGGGTTAGGCGAGGGACGTGACTCCAGATCAGTTCGCGAAGATGACACAGCGGGTGATCGCCCGAGACGGTTTCGATGGGTACCTGCCCACCGCCTGCTACCCGCGGCGCCGAGAGGTGGTGGTCCTGGAGGGCGCGCCGCAGGGCGTGACTGTGGAGCCGGAGTTGGTTGCCTGGGCTGCCCGTCGGGTCGAAGAAGGTGAGGAGTTCCTTTTGGCCTTCAAGTGCGACGACTCACACTTCAAGGTAGTCCGCGTCGCGGGTATGGAAGTTGATAGCGGAGTCTACCTGGCCGAGGTTGACTAACAAGCCGATGAGCCGACGAGCTGCGGGGAGACCAGGCGCTCGCGGCTGAGCGGCATGGTCAATGGTCGGGCGCCGCCCGTATCGGAGGCGGCGGCGCCCTGCTCGGGGAGGTTCTACCGCTCCATCAGCGACGCGATGAGCGCGTCCGGTGCTTTGAACTTCCCCTTCCGCAGCGAGGGCGGCACCGCGGCCTCCACCGCCTCCAGCTTCTCCGAGGGGTCCACTCGCAGGTAGATCTCGGTGGTGCTCACGTCGTTGTGCCCCAGCTAGAGCGCCACCTTGCGGATGTCGCGCGTGGCCTGCAGGAGCATGAGCGCACAGCTGTGGCGGAGCTGGTGTGGCGAGACCGAGCGCGCCTTGAGGCTCGCGCAGCGCTCGGCTGCGGCGCGGACGTGCTTGTCGAGGACGTACTCGAACCCGGCCCGCGTCATCGCCTCGCCGCGCGCGTTCACGAACAGCTCGGGCGTGCGTACGTCCCCGCGCACAGCCAGCCAGCGGCGGAGGTCCTGCGCGGTCTCCTTCCAGAGCGGGAGGCAACGGTCCTTCCTGCCCTTTCCGTGGACGCGGATGGAGGGCGACGGCTGGAGCGTGACATCGGCGAGCGGGAGCCCGACGAGCTCGGAGACGCGCAACCCGCCGGCGAAGCAGAGGTGCATCATCGCCAGATCGCGGATGCCGAGCCGCGTGCCGAGGTCGGGCACGTCGAGGACCGCGCGGATCTCGTCCATGACGAGGTGCTGGATGAGGGGGTGATCGTGTCGCTTGTAGGGGATCGCTCGGATCTGGGCGACCTGGTCGATGAGCTTGGGCTCCCGGAACTCGATGAAGCGCATGAACGCGTTGATCGCGGCCAGGCGCGCGTTGCGGGTGGTGGCGCCGTTCTTCCGGTCCGCCTCCAGGTGCTCCAGGAAAGCGAGCACGAGCTTGGCGTCCAGCTGCTCGACGTGCAGCTTCGATGGACGGGTTCCGAGCTTCTTGCTGGCGAAGTCGAGGAGGAGGCGGAACGCGTAGGCGTAGGATTCGCAGGTGCGGGGGCTCTGGCCCTTCTCGACCGGGAGATGCTCGCGGAGGAACGCCGTGAGCAGAGGCGCGAGCGGCGTCATGGCGTCACCGTCCACATCAGCGACTCGGTCGCGGACGCGGTGTCCTGCATCAGCGACGGCGTCGCCTGGAGGTACCAGTAGGTGTCCTGCGGGTTGGCGTGCCCCAGGTACGTCGTCAGCGCGAGGTGGTGACGCGCAACATCCTTGCCCCGATGGGCGCAGCGTTCCAGCGAGCGGGTGGCGAAGGTGTGCCGGAGATCGTGGACGCGGGGAAAGCGTCCGTTGCGCTTGGCGATGCCGGCGATCTCCTGGGCCTCGTGGAAGGCGTTGCGCATCGTCGGCTCGCTGACGTGGGTGTTCCCGCGGGACGCCGGGAAGAGATAGACGTTCTGGCCCTTCTGTCGACGGCGCTTGGCGAGGTAGCGGGCGAGCGCCTCGCGCGTGGTGGCGTGGAGCGGGACGAGGCGGCTCTTCCGGAACTTCGTCATCCGAACGACGAGGTGGCCGTCGGGGTGGATGTCGTCCAGCCGCAGCCGGAGCGCCTCGGAGAAGCGCATGCCGGTCGTGGCCACGAGACCAACGAAGGTCGCGACGATCTGCCGCTTCATCGAGAACGTCTCGCGGATGGAGCGGGCGGCCGCCAGCATGCGACCGATCTCGTCCGCGGTGTAGATGTGCGGGAGTGGGCGCCGCCAACGATGGGGGAGCGGGTCCCCGACGATGCGTTCGTGAAGCGGGTCCTCGGCGTGAGCGAACCGGGCGAAGCGGCGGAGGTCCCGGCACCGGATGTGGCGCGCGTGGGGAGACGGCGCCTGCGCGGCCCACTCCAGGACCGTGGCGACTCTGACGTGATCCTCGCCGCGCGCAGCGGCGAATGCCGCGAAGTGCCGGAGCCGGCGGTTCTGCTCGACCAGCTTGAACCCGAGGGCGCGACGGGTGGCGATGTACTGCTCGACGGCGGTGATCAGCATGGCGACACCTCCGGCCACGGCTGGGCGACCTCCCCGAGCATCCCGAGGTCCACCTTCGCGTAGTGCGCGGTGGTCCCGGGGTTGCGGTGGCGCAGGACGGCTCCGACGCCGGCGAGGCTGGCGCCCTGCCGCAGCATCGTCGTCGCGACCGAGTGGCGAAAGACGTGGGAGCCGACCGAGGGCGTCTTCACGCCGGAGAGCCGGATGGCCTTCTTGGCCACGGCCGCCACGGCTTCCATGCTCAGCTCCCGGTAGGGCGCGAGCGTGCGGAGGAAGACGAACTCGCTGGGGACCTTCGGTCGTGCATCGAGGAGGTAGGCGAGCATCGCGTCCCCGACCTCCTGCGGCAGCGGCAGCCAGTGCTGCCGACGCCCCTTTCCGGCGACGGCGAGGCGCCCACCCACCCAGTCCACGTCCGCCATGCGAAGCGCGGCGACCTCGCCGGCGCGGAGTCCGAGCCGCGCGAGCAGAAGGATGATCGCCCGATCGCGAGCCCCGACCTTCGTGGCGGGATCGAACACCGCGATCGCCTTCTCCACGTCGTCCGGCTCGATGTACCGGGGCACCGACGAGAGCCTCCAGTTCGCCGGGTACATGAGCGCACCCTCCATCCCCCGCGCCACGCGGCCCGTCGCGACCAGGAAGCGCAGGTAGGAACGCGTCGCGATGGTGATCGTGGTTGCGCGGTCCACCCCGAACTTCCCGCTTTCCTTTGTCACGAACCCGCGGACGTTCCGGGTGGTGTACGTCGATGGGTCGTCGCCGACGCCCTCCACCAGCCGCGCGAGGACGACGAGGTACACGCGCTGGGACGAGGCGCGCACGCCCCCGTGCTGCCCGATCCAGGCCGCATACTCGGCGAGGATGGGGTACTGCTCCTGGATGGTGGGCTTGCGCGACGGGGGCGTCGCCACGCCCGTTTCCACGAGGAAGCCCACGAACGTCCCCACCGAGGACACGTCCCCCCGGAGTTCCATCTTCCCGTTGCGACCCATGCCGTAGAGGAGGCCGCGGGTGTCGAGGTGCGCCCGGAACGCAGCGAGGTTCGCGACTTCATCCCGACCGACCTGCCTCTTCGATTCGTCGATCCACACACAGTAGCGTGCGAGGGCGTGCAGGTAGAGCGACATCGAGCCGCGCGTGTACTGGCGAGCGACGAGCCACGCGACGTAGGCGTCGACGTGCTCGCGGGCGGGGCCCGCACGAAGGCTGCGGGCGATGTTCTGACGAGTGAGGATCTGGTCGAGCATGGGCCTCCCTGGGTTGTAGGGAGGCTCGGGTACCCGCTTGTCAGCAGCCGCGGCACGGAACTAGCTACGCCGCCTGCCCGCCGCGTCGGCAACGTGGTCAGCCACCTCGCGCACCTCACGAACGATGAACTCTGCGCAGGCGCGAAGGGGATCGGTAAATGCCAAGCGTTCGCCGCCCGGGTGGAAGCCGACCGCGAATGTCCCCCCCCGGATTCTGGAGGAAGTACCAGCCAGACGACACCCGTTTGTCGGCGGAGTAATTGAGCCAGGAATCGACCAATTCAGGGTTGCGAGCCAGGTGCCCGGCAACCGAGTCCACACTGAGCGTGGCAGAGGCATCCAGGTAGCCCGACTCCGCCAGGAGCATGACGACCGACGCGTCTCCCCGCGCCTTGAAGCTCGAGGGGATTCGGCAGACGGCAGCGACCACGTCGATCACGTTCGCACCTCACGGACGGGTTGCTTATGCGTAACTCTCGACCGGCCGCGGTGGCCGGTCGTTGGCGTCCGAGGCTCGGAAGTCATCCGGAGGGCGCCCCGGCCTCCGCATAACGACCGGCTCCGCATAATCCGCCGGCACTCATGACCCATAAGCGCCGCCGGATTTCCGCGAGGCGGGCATAAGCCACCCCGGATTTCCGTTTTCCGCCCGCCGGAGCCCGCCAGCAGCGCCGCCACCACGAACAAACCTGCGCTTTTCATGCCCCACGGCCGCGCGGGCGACCAACAGCGGAAATCCGAGGGGGCTTACACCGCGGCCAGGGAAATCCGAACGGGCTTACGGTGCATGAGCCCCCGCGGATTTCCGCGCCGGCGGAGTTCCACCCCGGCGCGGTCCGCGCCGGCGTTGGCCCCCCGAAAAGGAACGCCGACCCGCGCCCCGGGGCGCCGCGTCCTGCCCAGCGGCCGCTCAGTCCTCCTCGACCTTGCGCTCGAACGCCGCCGCGAGCTTCTGCTGGACCGGGGCGGTGACCGCCGCGTAGTGGCTCGGCGCCAGCGTGTAGTACGCCGCTCCACCCGACAACGACTTGAGCCGGGAGCCGAAGTCCCCGAGCTCGGCCAGCGCCGCCTGGCCGTTGATGATCGCGTTGCCGTGGGCGTCCTGGTCGGTACGCGTGACGTGCCCGTGGCGGGTGCTCAGCTCGCTGGTGACCGGGCCCATGAGCGCGGCCGGCACGCTGATCTCGACGTTGACGATGGGCTCGAGCACGATGGGGCCGGCCACCTCGACCGCCGCGAGCACGGCGCGGCGGCCCGCGCTGTAGAACGCGATCTCCTTGCCGTCGACCGCGTGGGTCTTGCCGTCGTACAGGGTCACGCGCACGTCGTGGACCGGGAAGCCGGCGACCACCCCTTCGAGCAGGCCCTGGCGCACGCCCTTCTCGACCGCGGGGATGAACGCGTTGGGGATGACTCCGCCCCGCACGGCGTCGACGAACTCGAAGCCGGCGCCGCGGGCGAGCGGCTCGACGCGCAGGAAGACCTCGCCGAACTGCCCGGCGCCGCCGGTCTGCTTCTTGTGGCGGCAATGGCCCTCGGCGCCGCGGGTGATGGTCTCGCGGTAGGGGACGCGCGGCGGGTGGGTGTCGAGCTCCAGGCGGTGCCGCGACGCGAGCTGCTGCAGGAGCACCCGCAGGTGCAGCTCACCGAGCCCGAAGAGCACGGTCTCGTGGAGGGTCGGGTGCCGCTCGACGACCACGCAAGGGTCCTCGAGCTCGAGCTTGTGGAGCACCTCGAACATGCGCTGCTCGTCGGTCTTCTTGCGGGTTTCGACCGCGAGTCCGTACATCGGGCGCGGGAGGACCACCCGCTCGACGCGGAGGTGCGTGTCCTCGCTGTGGTCGTGCAGGACCACCTCGCGCTCCAGCTCGTCGACGCGCGTGATGGCGCCGATCTCGCCGGGGCCCAGGGCGTCGACCTCGTCGAGCTCCTTGCCGCGGATGCGGTACAGGTGCGCGACCTTGAACGGCCGCTGGCCGTCGCCCGCGTACAGGTTCATGTCGCGCCGCAGGGTGCCCTGGTGCACCCGGAGCGCCGCCACCTTGCCGAGGTACGGATCGTGCCACACGCTGAACACGTGCGCGAGGGCGTGGGCGTCCGGGTCGGGGCGGACCGGGAACGCGGTGACCACGTCGCCCTCGACCCGCTCGAAGCGCGGCGGGTTGCCCTCGGCGGGGCTCGGCGAGAGGCTCTGGATCACGTGGAGCAGCTCGGCCACGCCGGCCCCGGTGCGGGCGGAGGTGAAGACGATGGGGACGAGGTGCCCCTCGCGGAGCGCCTTCTCGAACGGGGCGTGGAGCTCGGCCGCGCTCGGGTCCTGCCCGTCGTCGAGGAAGCGCGCGAGCAGGTCCTCGTCTTCTTCGACGAGCTGATCGACGAGCTGGCGATGGGCGGCGGCGACGTCCCCCAGGTCCGCGTCGCCCTGGGCGTGGTCGATGACCTCGACGACATCGGCGCCGCCGTGCGCGGGCAGGTCCAGGAGCAGGCATTGGCGCCCCCACCGTTCGCGGATCTCGTCGACCAGGGCGCCGAGCTGCACGTTCGGCGCGTCGATCTTGTTGACGATGACCATGCGGCACAGGCCGCGTTCGGTCGCGGCGCGCATCATGCGGTCGGCCACCAGGCCGATTCCATCCCGGGCGTCGACCACGACCGCGACGAGGTCGACCGCCGTGAGCGCAGGGAGCGCGTGCCCTGCGAAGTCGGGGTACCCCGGGGTGTCCAGGAGGTTCAGCTCCAGGCCCCCGACCTGGAGCTGTGCGATTCCGCACCGGATCGAGTGCCCCAGCTCACGCTCCAGGGGATCGTAGTCGGTGACGGTGGTGCCCTTGGCGACCGAGCCGGGCGCTTCGACCGCCTTGGCGGCGTACAGCAACGCTTCGACGAGCGAGGTCTTTCCGGAGCCGGCGTGGCCCACGAAGGCGAGGGTGCGGATGGCGTCGACGGGGAGTGCGGGCATGTGTGATGGCCTCGGTAGGGCCTCGGTCATGCAAGCGACGTGCCCGACTACTGCAGTCCGCACCCGCTGTCGCTCGGTCCGGTCGCGAAGTCGACCGCGAAGGCGCGGAACGCCAGGTCGGTGTCGTAGTCGGGGCTGTAGAGGTCGCTGGTGTCGCGGACCTTGCCCGTCACGTCGACCGCGAGGCGGTGGGTGCCCGGCGCCGAGAGGTCGAGCACGATCTCCGTCGTGGTCGTGCTCAGGTTGTCGACGGTGATGATGTCGGCACCGTCGAGCACCAGGGTGGCCTCGGCCTGTTGGATGTAGGGTGTGATCACCCACACCAGGTTGCGGAGCCGCAACGCGCGGGCCCCGGTGTCCGCGTCGACCACCCACCGGGCGTCGGCCACCAGGACCATCGGGTAGCTGTCGCCGTTTTGCAGGGTGAACGCGAAGTTCTGCGTGGGCAGCTCGGCAAGGTCGGCGTCCCAGTCCAAGCTCGCGGCGGCGGAGGCGACCGCGTGCTCCCCGGGGGCGACGAGCGTGCCCAGGGTGGCCTCCACGTCATCGTCGGCCCAGCCGCCGCTCCACCGGGCGTAGCTGTCCTCGGCGGTGCGCGCCGCGCCGAGCAGGCGGCCGATCTCGATGAGCTCGTTGCCCAGGGCGTCGGCTTCGGCGAAGTAGTAGTCGCCCAGGCTCCACTGGTAGATCGAGTAGTAGTACGAGCCCATCTCGGTGTACCACATGACCAGGCCGGTGAGCCGGTCGAAGTACGCGGTGAGCTCGGCGTCGGCGGTCACGTCGGCGTCGGCGGCGTTGACCTCGACCACGGCCAGCTCGGTGGCGCAGCCGTGCCCGCACCAGGCCTCGCTGAGCGCGGTCGCCTCGGTGGCGCCCGGCGCGAGCCAGTCGCCCACGTAGAGCCGGGTGCCCCCCGGGGTGTAGGCGTCGCACACCGCGTCGAGTTGGCCCGGGTCGGCGGCCGACCGCCCATCGCGGCGCAGCCATTGCGCGAGCATCCCGCACGCCCCGCAGTTGGCCTCGCGCACCGCCGACTCGCCGGTCGTGTCCTGGCAGTGGCCCCGCGTGACCTCGACCGCGGTCGCCAGCGGCTGGTCGCACCAGTGGTCGACGTGCGCCGCGGCGAACCCGTGGCGGAGCTGCGCGGCGGTGGTCTCCTGCGCGTCGGTCGGCGCCGCGGTGGTGCCGCGGACGGCGGCGACGGTGGGGTCGAACGTGGAGAGGCCGTCGGCGGTGGTGAGCCGGTCGAGGTAGGCCGAGTTGGGGCGCATCCCCGACACCTGCAGCTCCCACGAGCGGCCGCGGCTGTCGTACCAGGTGCCCTCCGCGAGGTTGGTGGCCTCGGGGGGATTGTAGGCGGTGGACGAGGCCGCCACCAGCCCGACCATGTTGCGCACCACGTCGCGGCGGACGCGCGCGGACACCGAGGCCCACTCCGCCTCGGAGCCGGTGAACTCGGCGGTGAGGTTGGAGGCGAGGAGCCGCGCGACGAAGCGCACCTTGGTGCTGGGCGCTGCGCCTCCGAACCCGGGGGCCAGCCGCATCGCCCCGTTGGTGACCCGCTGCGCGAAACACGCTTCGCGGCCGGGGAAACCGACGCCGCCCGCGACCCCGCCGAGCTCGCCGGGCAGGGCGGAGAGCACCTCGTCGAGGCTCCCTTCGACGCAGGTTGCCAGCGTCGCCGCCTGGGTCGCGCTCAGGCTCTCCAGGCGGTCGTAGTGTTTGTCGCCGGCGCCGAGCACCACGTCGCCATCGGCCTCGACGTACTCCACGCCGGTGCCGGGCTGGCACAGCGGCATCTCTTCGGAGCCGTGGATGAGCCCCGCGTAGGTGCCGACGAGCACCGCGCGCGCCATGTCGGCGCCGGAGGTGCCCCAGTCGGCGATGTCGGCGGAGCCCCAGCGCTGCCACATGTGGCCGGTGCTCCACGCATCCTGGAGGTAGTGTTGGGCCACCCCTTCGAGCGCGAGCGCTTCGACCTCGCACTGGCGGACGGCGGCCCGGCGCGCGGAGTCGGTGCCCGCCAGGGCCGCCAACGCATCGTCCATCGCGGTGCATCGGGCCGCATCGTCGACCGCGAGCTGGTGGTACCAGGCCCACGCCGCCTCCGCCTGGGGCAGGAAGTGGCTGGAGTTGAGGCCCGCCACCAACCACGACGGCGGCGCCCCCACGCCGAAGCCGTACTTTCCGTAGCACTGCCAGGAGCTCCACCCGCCGTCGAGCGGGCACACCTCGTTGCCGCCGGCCCAACCGCCGAGGGAGAAGGAGAAGTCGGGGAGGTCGGCGAACATCGACGGCGCGTAGGGCCGCTCGACCTGGGCGGAGACCGACTCCCAGTCGGTGACGGTGCCGCGCACGCCGTCCCCCCCGGCGGTGTACATCGTGAGCGTGGACTCGGCGTCGTCGACGCCGCGGGTGGCGAGGGCGGCGGCGTAGATGTCGCGATGTTCGTTGGTCCACACCACGGTGACCGCGTCGGGCCCGTACTGGTCGGCGGCGTCGCTGTTCCACGCCGCGGCCGGGGAGAAGAGCACCAGGAGGGAGAGGGTCACAGCGCCTCCAGGCCGGGGAAGCACGCGGTGTCGGTGACGAAGACGGCCATGAACGCGTCGAACCCGACCTCGCCCTTGGTGCGCGCGTCGTCGTAGGCGGTGACGCACGCGGCGGGGCAACACTCTGCCTCGGTCCACGGCTCGGCGGTGGTGCAGCGCGGCGTGGAGCGCACACACGTGTCCCACTCGTCGGGGGTGGCCTCGAGGCACGCGAGCACCCGCCCCGAGCAATCGGCGTAGGCGGTGACCGGGTCGGCGACCGTGGGGTCGAACCGCAGATCGACCCCGCCGTGCGGCGCCGGGATCGCCGCGTCCTTGAAGGCGTCGGGGATGGTCGAGAAGTCGACCGCGGTGGGCGCCGCCGGCGCTTCGCCTGCGGGCGGGGTGTCACATCCGGCGAGCACGATGACGCCGAACAGGGCGGAGCAGAAGCGCATGCCGAAACCTATCCCCGCGTGGCGACGGGCGCGCTCGCCAGTCGGGGGGAGGGCGCCCGGTCGGTCGTAGCGGTGCCGAGCCGGATGGCTTCGTACCCGAACCGGTCGCGCACCGCGTCGATCGCGACGCCGGCGCGGGGCCTCGCCGCGGGGAAAAGGGGGAGCTGGGCCACGGCTGCCGGCGCGCTGAGGTTGGACAGTTGGACCCCGAGCAGCCGGACCCGCCGGCGCCGGGCCCACGCGACGCCCAGGAGCTCCTGCGCGAGCTCCCACACGTCGCCTTCGGCGTTGGTGGGCGGCCCCGACCGGCCGCGGGTGAGGGTGGTGAAGTCGTCGTACCGCAGCTTGAGCGTGACCGTGCGCGCGAGCCCGCCCCGCCGCCGGAGCCGCCAGGTGACCCGCTCGACCAGGCCGCGCAGCGCGTCGCGCACGAGGTCGGGGCGGGAGAGCGCCGCGAAGAACGTACGCTCGTTGGACAGGCTGCCCTCGGCCACCTCGTCGTGCTCGCGGAAGGCGGGCCGATCGCGCTCGGGGAGCGGGCCCGACGGGCGCAGCGCCTCGCGGTAGTGCATCGCCATGCCCGCGATGCGCGAAGCGCCGTCGGGCACCTCGTGGAGCTGACCGAGGGTGGGGAGGCCGGCGGCGAGCAGCACCTGCTCGGCCACCGGGCCGATGCCCGGCAGCTTGCGGACCGGGAGCGGGTCGGCGAACTGGCGTTCGGCACCGGCGGCCACCATGAGCACCCCCGCCGGCTTGGCCCGCCCGCTCGCCATCTTGGCGATGGCGCGCGACGCCCCGATGCCGACGCTGGACGGCAGGCCCGTTTCGGCCTGCACCGCCTCGCGCATGCGGCGCACCGCCCCTTCGATCGCGGCGTCGCCACCGGCCGCGTCGGCAGCGCCGTACAGCCGCTCGCACCCCGAGAAGTCGAGGTAGAACTCGTCGATGCTGGCCGTACGCACCACCGGACACCACGCCTCGAGGATGGACTTGACCCGGGCGGAGTACGGGCCGTACGTGTCGTGCCGGGTGGGGACGAAGACCGCGTGCGGCGCGAGCCGCGCCGCCTCGACGAGGCTCATCCCCGAGCGCACGCCCAGCGGCCGCACCTCGTAGCTGCACGAGGTGACCACCCCCCGGTCGCCCTTGCGGCCCCCCACGACCACGGGCACGCCGACCAACGTCGGGTCGAGCAGACGCTCGACCGACACGAAGAACGTGTCGAGGTCGAGGCAGGCGAGGCGGGCGGCGGACATCTGAACGGATGTATAGCCTACTGAACGGGGAGCGCAAGCGGCGCCGCGGGCCGACCGGCGGACCCGGAGTCCTTCGGGGTCGGTCGCGGGTCGGACCCCGAACCGGGCCGTCGGGGAGGGCCGCCCCGGTTAGCCGGCCGCGATGCGCATCGTCTTCTTCGGTACCCCCGCCTTCGCCGTCCCCACGCTCCGCGCGCTGGTGCAGGCGGGTCACGAGGTGGTGGGCGTGGTAGCGCAGCCCGACCGGCCGTCCGGGCGGGGCCAGCAACTCACGGCACCGCCTACGGTCGAGCTGGCGCGAAGCTTGGGAATCCCGGTCTTCCAGCCTACCCGACTCAAGTCCGGCGAGTTCCCCGAGCAGCTCGCCCGCCTGGCGCCCGAGGTCGCGGTGGTCGTGGCCTACGGCCGCATCCTGCCGCCCGGAGTCCTCACCACCCCCCGGCGGGGGTGCATCAACGTGCACGCGTCGTTGTTGCCACGGTGGCGCGGGGCGGCGCCGATCCAGTGGGCAGTGCTGGCTGGCGACGCGGAGACGGGTGTCGCCACGATGCAGATGGCCGAAGGGCTCGACACCGGCGATGTCTTGTTGGTGGAGCGCACGCCCATCGGCCCCGAGGAGACGGCGGGCGAGCTCTTCGAGCGCCTCGCCCCGCTCGGGGCGTCCCTCCTCGTCCGCACCCTCGACGAGCTCGATGGCATCGTGCCCACCGTGCAGTCTGAAGCGGGTGTCACCTACGCCCGGATGCTCGAGAAGGAGATGGGGCGGCTCGATTGGGCGGAGCCGGCGGTGGTGCTGCATCGGAGGGTGCGGGGGTTGTCGCCGTGGCCGGGGACGTGGTTTGTGCACGGCGGCCAGCCGATCAAGGTGTTGCGCGCGCGCCTCGCCCCCGGCCGCGCCGCGCCCGGCGTGCTGCTCGCGGGGGCGGTGGTGGGGTGCGGCGAGGGGGCGCTGGAGCTCGTGCAGGTGCAGGCGCCCGGGAAGAAGCCGGTGTCGGGGCAGGACTTCCTCAACGGCGCCCGGCTCGGCGTCGGCGACCGGCTCGGGTAGACTGGTCGCATGCTCCCTCTGCTCCTCGCGTGTGTGCAAGAACAGGCCCTGTACGTCGTGCAGGACCCCACCGCGCCGGGGCCCTACGCCGTGGGCCGGGACACCCAGGTGATCGAGGACGACCGGGGCGGCACGCTCACGGTCGATGTGTGGTACCCCGCAACCGAGGCCGACGAGCCCACCCCGTACAGTCCGACGATCTTCACCGGGCTCGCCGAGCTGGGCGCGCCGCGGGCCGAGGGCACGTTCCCGTTGATCGCGTTCAGCCACGGCAACGGCGGCATCCGGTTCCAGAGTTACTTCCTCACCGAATGGTGGGCGTCCCACGGCCACGTGGTGGTGGCGCCCGATCATCCGAACAACACCTTCCTCGACCTCGACATGGATCGGCTGACCGAGGTGATGCAGCGTCGCCCGGGCGACATCTCCCGAGCCGCCACCTGGGCGATGGCCGAATATGACACCGAGGAGGAGTACCAGGTGACGGGCCACAGCTTCGGTGGGTGGACCACCCTGGCCGTGGCCGGGGGGGCGCTCGACCTCGAGGCGTTCCAGGCCTATTGCGACGCGGGCGGGGAGGGCGAACTCTGCGGCCTGGTCACGCCCACCGGCACGATCGCCGATGCGCCCGACCCCCGCGCGCGCGGGGGGGTTTCGATGACGCCGTGCGGGTGGTACACCTTCGGCGACACCGGTCTCGCGGAGGTGTCCGGGGTGGCGGTGATGGGCGGCGAGCTCGACGAGATCTGCCCGATGGACGTGGAGGTCACGCCGACCTTCGAGCACCTGGGCGCCCCGACTGCGCTCTACACGGTCGCGGGCGGCGGCCACTTCGTCTACTCGCTGATGTGCGAGCTCGGGAACCTCGTCGACGAGTGTGGGGATTCGGCCTATGCCAGCGCCGAGGAGGCCCAACCGGGCATCCGCACCTGGGCGACCGCCTGGTTGTTGCGCCAACGCACCGGCGATGGCGCCTACGACACCTGGTTGTAGGGCGGCGCGCCGCGACCGTCCGCTGCGAGCGGCGCCCCCTCGCGCGCGCCGCGCCCCCCCCCTGTACCTTTGGGGGCGTGAGGGAGTCTCATCATCTACACGGTGCTATCGGCGTTGTCGGTAACGCGGATACGACGGTCGGCACCGTGAGCCACGCCCTCGGGAGTACCCATTCGCCCCCTGCGCTTCGAGCGGCCTGGGGGGGACTCGTACCCCGAGGGCGTCGGCCACGACCGACGTCCAGTGGGAAGTCGCGCTTCGAGCGCCAGTACAGGGGCGACGGCGGTTTGTGGCTGGTTCATGGTGAACAACCAGGAGCGGACAATGGAAACTGAGGAATTTAGGTACTACGTGGGGATCGACTGGGCGACGGAGGAACATCAGGTCTGCCTGATCGACCCCCGCCGGAACGTGCTCGAGGAGCGCAAGGTGAAGCACAGCGGCACCGCGATCACCGAGCTCGCCGACATCCTGGCGAAGCTCGGCGACCCGGCCAGCACCGCCGTGTCCATCGAGACGCCGCGAGGCGCCGTGGTGGAGATGCTGATGGAGCGCGGCTTCGCGGTGTTTCACATCAACCCGAAGCAGCTCGATCGCTTCCGCGATCGGCACACCATCGCGGGGGCGAAGGACGACCGGCGGGATGCCTTCGTACTCGCAGATTCGCTGCGGACCGACACGCATCTGTTCCGCCGGGTGCGCGCTGATGAGCACGACATTGTGGTGCTCCGCGAACTCGTGCGGGCGGACGACGACCTCGCCAAGGAACACAACGGCCTCACCAACCGGCTTCGCGAGCAACTGCTCCGGTTCTTCCCGCAGGTGATGGAGGTGTGTCCATCGGTGGACGAACCATGGGTGTGGGAGCTGCTCACCCTGGTGCCCACCCCGGCGGCCGCGGCGAAGGTCACGTCGAAGCGCATCGCTGCCGTGCTCACCGCGCATCGGATTCGGCGAGTGGACGCCACGACGCTCCTGACGGTCCTCCGCCAGCCGCCGCTCCTCGTCACCGAGGGCGCCACGCGCGCCGCCGTCGCGCACATCGAGCTGCTGCTGCCGAGGCTTCGCCTGGTGGCCACGCAGCGCAAGGGAGTGGAGCGATCCGTGAAGGCGCTGCTCGCCGCGCTCGCGGAGAAGGAGCCGCCCGCGGGGCAGGAGTCCGAGCATCGTGACGTCACCGTCCTCCTGTCCTTGCCGGGAGTCGGCTGGAAGGTGGCCGCCACGATGCTCGTCGAGGCCAGCCAGGCACTCGTGACGAGAGACTACCCCGCCCTGCGCTCGTTGACCGGCGTGGCGCCCGTCAACAAGCAGACGGGGAAGAACAAGCGCGGCCGCGCCGAAATGCGCCGAGCCGCCAACAACCGGCTTCGAAATGCCGTGTACCACTGGTCCCGCGTCGCCTCGCAAACGGACGAGGGAACGCGAGCGCAGTACCGAGCACTCCGCGCAAAGGGCCACAGCCACGGCCGCGCACTCCGCAGCGTTGGCGACCGCAACCTCAGGCTCCTCGTCGCCATGTTGCGCACGGGCAGCCTCTACGACCCGAACCGCCCACGAAAGGCCGGCCACGATGCTGCAGCAGCGTGACCATCGGCGGGAAGCTCTGCTTCCTCGCCACAAAAGCCAGAGGGCCGCAGCGGAGACGCAGGCAAGAGCGTTCTTGTTCCGCGAGGAGCCCGCGAAGCGGGCGGGGAAGAACGTTCTTGCCGAAGACGGAGCGAAGGCCACGATCCGCCACCAACCTCGCGATGCGGCGGGTACCCCCCGCCGGAATTCACGCTTGACAAAGGGTGGGAAGTCCCCCCCCCTGGTCGCTGCGGTTCACCGCCGTCGCCACGCCCACCCAAAATACCGCTCGAAGTGCGACACCGCCTCGCTGGCGGGCGCCCCGCGACCGGCCGGGTCGCGAGCCGGGGCGGGCGGGCGCCCGGCGGCGATGCGCGGCGCGGCGGAAATCCGCCGGCACGTGTGACCCATAAGCGCCGCCGGATTTCCGCGAGGCGGGCATAAGCCACCCCGGATTTCCGTTTTGCGCTCTCCGGTGCACGACAGCGGCGCGGCCACCACGAGCAAACCTGCGCATTTCAGGCTCCAGGGCCGCGCGGGCGACCAAAAGCGGAAATCCGAGGGGGCTTACACCGCGGCCACGGAAGTCCGAAGGGGCTTACGGTGCGTAAGCCCCGGCGGATTTCCACGCCGCCGTCGCGCGTCGCCTCGCGCCGGGGCCAGGGCCGCCGTCGCCGCCGTTGCTGCGGTTCACGGCCGTCGCCACGCCCACCCAAACTACCGCTCGAAGTGCGACGCCGCCTCGCTGGCGGGCGCCCCGCGACCGGCCGGGTCGCGAGCCGGGGCGGGCGGGCGCCCGGCGGCGATGCGAGGCGCGGCGGAAATCCTCCGGCACTCATGACCCACA
>SXGT01245376.1_pt1 | contig 15475 bp, 15 predicted proteins | sample 3176221 | NCBI WGS metagenome assembly SXGT01 (sample SAMN11356862, study PRJNA531348) | freshwater metagenome | isolation source: freshwater sample F1-120 | place: China: Fuxian Lake, Yuxi | collected 2017-12-25
GCGGGTCTCGTGGATGTTGTCGCCGGTCGACAGGTCCATGACCGTGTCGGCGCCCCACTTGATCGACCAGCGCAGCTTCTCGACTTCGTCCTCGATCTTCGAGGAGATGGCCGAGTTGCCGATGTTGCTGTTGACCTTGACCAGGAAGCCGCGGCCGATGATCATCGGCTCGGCCTCGGGGTGGTTGACGTTGGCGGGCAGGATCGCCCGGCCGCGGGCGATCTCGCTACGGACGAACTCCGCCTCCATGTTCTCGCGCAGCGCCACGAACTGCATCTCCTTGGTGACGATGCCCTGCCGCGCGTAGTGCATCTGCGTGTTGCACACGCCCAGGCCGCGCTCGCGGATCCACGGCGCGCGCAACGGCGGGAGGCCGCCGACGCCGGGGTTCGCCGGGCCCGTGGTGTCGTACAGGTCCAGCCGCTCGCCGTTGGTGAGCGTGACCTCGCGCACGGGCACGCCGAGCTCGCCCTTGAGCACCCGCCGACTTCCCGCATCCGAATTGCCATTGGCCATGACGCCTCCCTCCGCCGGTGCGAACCGGTTCAGGTTCCACGGTCTGATCTCAGGACGAGGGCGGAATGCCCGCGGCCACCCGTGGCGTTGGAGCCGGGGGATAATTCGGGCGATGCGCCGGGCCCAGCCTCTTTGGGGCGACGGTAGGCTGGCGCGCATCGCGGCGCGGGGGCGAGGGGTCAGGAGAAGGCGGGGGCCCCCCAGCGCCGCCGAATTACCCTCCGCCGATGTTCCGCTCCCTCAACGTCCTCGGGCAGCCGCTCGCCCCCTGCTCCCACGACCCGAAGACGGGCTGGTTCCGCGACGGATGCTGCAACTCCGACGCCAACGACCGCGGGTTGCACGTGGTGTGCGCGCGGGTCACGGCCGAGTTCCTGGATCACCTGCAGGCGCGGGGCAACGACCTCGTCACGCCCGCGCTCGAACACGGCTTTCCCGGGCTCAGCCCCGGCGACCAGTGGTGCGTGGTCGCGGTGAGCTGGCTCGACGCGTACCGCGCCGGCAAGGCGTGCCCGGTGGTGCTGGAGAGCACCCACCAGGCCGCGCTCGCGGTGGTGCCCCTCGAGGTGCTCATGGCGCACGCGTTCGGCGGGGCCGAAGCGTAGGTTACCCTCCGGGGATGCGCCCCTCCGCCCCCTGCCGCCGCCTTGCCCCGCTCGCCGCGTGGGCCGTCGCCGCCGTGGTGGGCTGCAACGAGTACGAGCTCACGCCCGACGGCGACCCGACGCCCGTCGACGAGGTGTGCGACGAGGCCGACGCCCCCGAGCTCGGCGGCGTCGGCACCAACGCGGACTGCGTGCGCGAGCCGCTGGTGGGCACGTTCACGCCGGTGGTCGAGTGGCAGTGGGAGCAGAACCCGGTCCATCCGGGCTACGACGACATCATGACCACCCCGGCGGTGGGCGACATCAGCGGCGACGGCGTCCCCGACGTGGTGTTCGCGAGCTTCGCGGGCGGCGCGTACACCTCGGCGGGCACCATCACGGCGGTCGCCGGCAACACCGGCGAGACGTTGTGGAGCGTGGCGCCGGGCACCTACAGCTCCGCCGGCGTGGCCCTCGCCGACCTCGACGCCGACGGCCTGCCCGAGGTGTGCACCGCCGGCACGCAGTACGCCGTGGTGTGCCTCGACGGCGGTGGCAACCTGAAGTGGGCGGCCGGGTCGGAGCTGTCGTACATCGGGTCCCCGGCGGTCGCCGACCTCGATGGCGACGGGCTCGCCGAGGTGATCCTCGGCCGCCAGGTCTTCGACCACGACGGCAGCGTCCGTTGGGTGGGCTCGGGTGGGCTCGGCTACAGTCTCAGCTTCGCCGCCGACATGGACGCAGATCCCGAGCTCGAGGTCGTCACGGGAAACACCGTCTACGACACCGACGGCACGATCCTGTGGACCAGCGCCGCCTACGACGGCATCCCGGCGGTCGGGGACTTCGACGGCGACGGCCTCGCCGACGTGGTCACCACCGGGAGCGGTGCGGTCACGCTCACCGGCAACGACGGCGTGGTGCGGTGGAGCGTGGGCGTCCCGGGCGGCGGAGGCGGGGGGCCGCCCACGGTCGACGACTTCGACGGCGACGGGGCCCCGGAGATCGGCGTGGCCGGCGCGTACTACTACAGCGTGCTCGAAGGCGACGGCACCACGCGGTGGTCGATGCCCGTGCAGGACTACTCGAGCTCGGTCACCGGGAGCGCGGTCTTCGACTTCGAAGGCGACGGCGCCGCCGAGGTGGTGTACGCGGACGAGGTCACGCTCTGGGTGTTCGACGGCAGCTCCGGTGCGGTCGAGCTCGCGCTGGACGGGCACGCCTCCGGCACGCTGTTCGAGTACCCGCTGGTCGTCGACGTCGACGCCGACGGCTCGACCGAGATCGTCCTGGCCTCCAACGACTACGCGTTCGACGGGTTCAACGGAATCACGGTCATCGGAGACGCGAACAGCTCCTGGGCGCCCAGCCGGCCGGTGTGGAACCAGTTCGCCTACACCATCACCAACATCGAGGACGACCTGTCGGTGCCCACGACCCCCACCAAGAACTGGCTCACGTGGAACAACTTCCGAGCTGGAGGCACGCTCGAGGGCCCCGCCTCGTGGCTGCCCGACGTGCGGGTGAGCATCGATGCATGCACCGACACCTGCTCCGAAGGCGACGCGTCGGTCTGGGCGACGGTCAGCAACGAAGGGCTGCTCGCCGCCGAGGCGGTGCTGGTCGAGGTCCTGGCCGGCGACGGCACGATCCTCCAGACCACGTCGGTCGACCGTGTGGAGTCGGGCGAGCGCGTCGCGGTCGGGCCGTTCCCCTTCGAGCGCAAGGTGTGGGGGCCGGGGCTGCGGGTCCGGGTCGACGGGGCCGACACCCTCGAGGAGTGCGACGAGACCGATCAGATGTCCGAGCGGCTGGCGTGGCCGTGCGAGTCCGGCCCGTGACGCCGCTCCTCGGCCTCTTGGGCCTCGCCGCGGGCGCGCCGTCCACCCTCGACCGGGAAGCGGCGGCGCTGTGGGCGAAGGCCCGCGCCGGGGCGCCGATCGGCGAGTGGGCCGACGTGCCGAACCTCGGTATCGTCACGCTGGTTTCGGACGAAGCGCCGGAGTTCGACCTCCGCACGCCCGAAGACTTCGCCCAACGGCTCCGCCGCCGCGCCGCCACCGGCGGTGCGTGCAAGCCGGTCCGGGTGCTCGCCTGGCCCGAGCTGACCGAAGGGCTGGACGCCGACGCCGAGGAGTGGCCGGACGCCGCGCGCCTGCGAGGGTTTGCGCTCTACGACCTCGGCTGCCCCGATCCCGACGTGCTCAGCGCGGCGGTGCTCACCCGCTACGAGGGGGGCCCCTGGCGGATCGTCGACCTCGCGACCCGCGAGACGGTCACCCTCTGGACCGAAGGGGTGAACGAAGAGCTCCAGGACCAGAAGGCGCGACGCGAACGCGCGGCGGCCAAGGCGGATGAGGCGGCGCGCCGCACCGACGGGGGAGGGGGTCCCGCCGCGCCCTCGGTGGACATCGCCGCGCGCGAGGAGCCGTCGGGCGGAATCGGCGGTGTGGTCGGAGGTGTCCTCGGGGCTACGCGCAACGAGGACGGGGGCTCGGCGACCAGCCCGCGAACGGTGCACTGGAGCGAGGTGCAGGCCAAGAGCCGCGTCACGCCCGCGTCGGTGGGGGTGTCGGGCGACTGCGAGGTGACGCTCACCATCGACACCGCGGGAAAGACGACAAAGGTCGAACCCACCAACTGCCCCGAGGTGTTCCGGGCGTCGGTCCACACCGCGGCGATGAAGTCGACCTGGTACCCGATGAAGGTCAACGGCGTGGCCGTGTCGGCGCGCTTCAAGTTGAAGTACAAGTTCGTGGTCAGCGGCGTCACCGGAGCCAGCGCCCCGCCGTCGCCGGCCGCGCTCGGGGTGGTGGGCCTCGGCGACCCCATCGTGCTCGGCGCGCTCGAGAAGGACGCGATCGACCAGGTCCTCGAGCCTGAGTTGGCGTTCTTCCGCGACTGCTACCGCACCGAGCTGGCGGTCTCGCCCGCCCTCGCCGGGAAGGTCACCGTCAAGTTCGTGATCGCCAAGGACGGCACGGTTTCCTCCTCCACGCTCAAGGCCACGACGGTGGGGAACCCGACGTTGGATGCCTGTGTCGTGGACCGCGTGGCCCAGCTCCGGTTCCCGGAGCCGAGGGGCGGCGGCCTCGTGATCGTGAGCTACCCGGTGGTGTTCGCCCCGAGTTAGCCGGCGTCGATGTCACGCAACCGCCGCGGCGTCGCGTCGCCCACTCCGCCGCCGGCGCCCGGCGGCGACCTCGGGCTCGGGGCCTTCCTCGCGTGGCTCGGGGCGGGCGAGGTGCCGCCGTCGATCGACCGGTGGCTCGGCGAGTGGCTACGAATGGTGGGGCTCGCCCGCGACCCCCGCGCCGCCGAGGTCGTGGAGTTCCTCGATCAGGCCGTCGCGTGGGGGACGCTGGCCGCGTGGGCGCCGTTCCGCGCCAAGGGCCGCGGTGCGGAGGCGGCGCTGCTCAAGTACGCGGCGGCGGTCCGGCGCCCGCGCGACCTCCTCCAGTTGTGGCGCACCGCCGACATCGCGTTCGCCCTGCGCGTGCGGGAGTACGCACGCGGGGAGGACACCACCGGCGACATTGCCGCGCTCGAGCGCCTCGCGGCGGAGGCCGCCGACGACGAAGTGCGCGGCCTCGCGCGGCTGGTCGCCCACGGGGTGCCGCCGTGGCACCTGCCCGCGGTGCGTGTGCGAGCCACCCGCTCCGGCGACGACTGGACGCGGCGGTGGCTTGGCGCCCAGAGCCGGCGGCCGCCCCTGTGGTTGAGGGTGGCCGAGCCGCGGCACCTCGCAGCGGTGCGCGACGCGCTCATTGCCGACGGCCTGCGGATCGTCGCCCAGGACGGCGCCGCGCTGGCCGTGGCCGGCGCCACGCCGGTGTTCCGGACCCGCTCCTGGCGCGAGGGTGCAGTCGAGGTCCAGGACCTCGCGAGCCAGCGGGTGGGACAGTCCGTCCCGGTGGCCGCGGGCCAGCTCGTCTGGGACGCGTGCGCCGGCACGGGCGGCAAGACGATGCAGCTCTGGTCGCGCCTGGAGGGGCGCGGCGCCCTCCACGCCTCCGACGTCTCGCCCCCCCGGCTCAGCGAGCTGCGCAAGCGCCTGGGCCGGGTGGACGGCCGCAACGTCCGCGTCTGGCCGTGGGACGGGCAGGGGCCCGCCGTCCTGCCCGACGAGGTGCGCCTGCGCCGCGGGTTCGACGCGGTGCTGGTCGACGCACCCTGCAGCGGCTCGGGGACGTGGCGCCGCCGCCCCGACGCGCGGCTTCGCGCGGTGCCCGCGACGTTGCCCAAGCTCGCGACCCAGCAGCTCGGGCTGCTCGCCCACGCCGCCGCGGCCGTGCGTCCGGGCGGGGCGCTGGTGTATGCCACGTGCAGCGTGTGGGTCGAGGAGAACGAAGCCGTGGTCGAGGCGTTCCAGGCCGCGCACCCCGGGTGGGCGCGCGAGCAGTCGTCGCTGGTCGGCGCGCCCGATCAGGACGCGGACACCCTGTACGTGGCCACGCTGCGGCGCGGCTGATCGGGGCGCCGCGCGCACGCCGACCCGCCCCCCGGGGCGCCGCGTCTTGCCCGGCCCGTCGACGCGCCCCGCGCGCGAGCTTCGGCCGCCATCCAGGCCGGTCGCGGCGCGGGGCCCTACAGATCTTGGTCGAGGGTGCCCTTGCCGCCGCGGACGAATTCCCGCACGTAGGGAATGTCACACTGCTGCGTCTCGTCGGCGGTGCCCACGAACGCGATGCGGCGCTCGTGCAGCATGGCGATGCGGTCGCTGACGGTGAAGCACGAGTCCATGTCGTGGGTGACCACGATGCTGGTGACCCCGAGCTTCGCTTGGAGGGACAGGATGAGCCCGTTGATACGCCGGACGTTGATCGGGTCGAGGCCCGTGGTCGGCTCGTCGTAGAGGATGACCTCGGGTTGGATGGCGATGGCGCGCGCGAGGCCCACTCGCTTGCGCATGCCTCCGGAGAGCTGAGCGGGCTTGAGCTTCTGGGAGCCGGCCATCCCCACCATCTCCAACACTTCGGCCACGCGTGCCGCCATCTCCTTGTCGGTGCCCCAGCGGTGCTCGCGCAGCGGGTACTTGATGTTCTGTTCGACGGTGAGCGAATCGAACAGGGCGCCAGACTGGAACAACATCGCGATCCGCGTGCGGACCTCGAGCAGGCCCGGCTCGCCGAGGCGGGTGACCTCCTTGCCGAAGGCCTGGATGGAGCCGGCGTCGGCGCGGAGCAGCCCGATGAGCATCTTGATGAGGACGCTCTTTCCCGTGCCCGAACCGCCGAGGATGGTGATCGTCTCCCCGGGGTAGATGTCCAGGGTGGCATCTTCGTAGATCACCTTCTCGCCGAAGCGCTTCTGCACCCCGGCGAAGCGGATCAGCGGCTCGCGCGGCGGGGCGACGCCCGAGGCGGTGGTGTCGTCGGTGGGCTCAACCATAGAAGGCCACGAAGATGGTGGTGAGCAGGTAGTTGGACACCAGCACCGTGATCGAGATGTTGACCACGGCCTTGGTGGTGGACTGGCCGACACCCTCGGTGCCGCCGGTGGTGTTGAGCCCGACGAAGCACCCGATGATGCCGACGAAGTAGCCGAAGAAGACACTCTTGCCGAGGCCGTGCACGAGGTCGACCACCCCGAGCGTGTCGGTGACCTGGGTGAAGAAGAACTTGGGCGTGACGCCCACCTCGCGCATGGTGATCAGCAGGCCGCCGAACAGGCCCACGCCGTCGGCCAGCATCGTCAACAGCGGCAGCGCGATGACACACGCCAGCACCCGCGGCGCGACGAGCTTCTTGACCGGGTCGGCGCCGAGCGCCCGGATCGCGTCGACCTGCTCGTTGACCACCATGCTCCCGAGCTCGGCGGCGAACCCGCTGCCCACGCGGCCGCCGACCAGCAGCGCGGTGAGCGTGGGGCCCAGCTCGCGGACGATGCCGAGCGCCACGAGCTTGCCGGTGTACATGCTCCCGCCGTACGACTCCAGTCCCGTGGCGAACTGCAGCGCCAACACCATGCCGGTGAAGACCGCCGTGAGCGCGGTGATCGACCAGCTCCGGATGCCCGAGTAGTCGAGCTGGTACAACAGGGGGGACAGCTCGATGGGGGGGCGGAGGAACGCCACCAGCGTGTGCCACGTGAGGATGGCGATGCCCCCCGCGTCCATCAACAGGCGCTTGAGGCCCTGCATCAGCGCACCGGGTCGAAGCCGTCGAGCACGGACTCGTAGTCCGCCCACAGCGTGTCGAGCTGACCCACCGGCGCGATGAGCACGAAGTCGTAGGTGCACCAGTGGTGGTTGACCACCGCCACGCCGAGCCGCATCGGGATGCCGTCGAGCCGCCCGGTGTGGGTGCGCACGACGCCCTCGCGCGGGCCGATGGCGCGCACCACCTCGAGGTCCTGGGTGGCGCCCTGGAGCCCGGCGACCAGCTCGGTCGCGAGGTCCTGGGTGCGGGCCTCCTTGAACCGGTCGCCACAGTTGGAGTCGGTGTAGATGGTGGCGCCCGCCGCCTTGTGGAACCACGCGTGGTCGGCCCCACCCGGCGCCACCGTGCCCCAGCCCGCGCCGGGGTTGCCGATGCGGTACTTGCCCTCGAGCGCGCGGGCCTTCTGCCACGAGGCGGGCATGCAGCCCACGGCGAAGAGGACGACGGCGAAGGCGGCGCGGTTCATTCGAGGGTTCCGGTGATGCGCAGGAAGACGTCCTCGAGGGACTCCTCCCCGCATACCTCGGCGAGCGTCCCCATGGCGGCGATGCGGCCCTTGTGGAAGATGGCGAGCCGGTCGCAGACCTCGGCCGCCACGGTGAGGGTGTGGGTCGAGAGGAAGACCGTGCGCCCCTCGGCGGCGATGTCGCGCAGCGTCCGCTTGATCTGGCGGGCCCCGCTCGGGTCGAGGCCCACCATGGGCTCGTCCACGATGAGCAGCCGGGGCCGGTGCAAGAGCGCTCCGCACAGGACCAGGCGCTGCTTCATGCCGTGGCTGAAGCTCTCGATGAGCGCGTCGGCCCGCTCGAGGAGCGCGTGGGTCTCGAGCACCTCGGCCACGCGGGCTTCGAGACCCGCGGCGGGGAGCTCGTAGATCTGGCCGAGGAACCGCAAGAACTCTCGGGCCGTGAGCTTGTCGTAGAGGTAGGGCCGGTCGGGGATGAAGCCGATGATGCGGCGGGACACGACCGGCTCGTCGGCGAGGTCCTTCCCGTCGATGACGATGCGGCCGCTGGTGGGCGGCAGCACGCCCGCGAGCATGCGCAGGGTCGTGGTCTAGCCGGCGCCGTTGAGCCCCAGAAAACCGAAGACCTCGCCCGGACGCACGTCGAGATCGAGCGGGTATACCGCCTGGAATGCGGCGTACCGCTTCTCGATGCCGCGGGCTTGGATCATCGGGGAGGCTCCGTGGCGACGTCGATCCGCAGCCGGCCGATGAGGCCGAGGATGCGCATCTGCTTGTCGAGGTCGCCGGTCACGATCTTGAGGTGGGTGGCGTGGGCCGGGAACTGGCCGAACGTGGGATCGATGGGAACCCACGCTTCGTCGGCCCCGAGCCGGACCTCGGGCCATGCGTGATAATAGAAGGAAGAACCAAGGGCTTCGTTGTAGACCAGGCCCGCGGCGATGCGGCTGGGGATCCCCTCGGCGCGCGCGAGCGACACGTAGAGCGCGGTGTGTTCGTTGCAGTCGCCCTGGCCCGAGCGCAGGACCTCCAAGCCGTTGGGGATGCCGATGGTCGGGGCCTTGGTGAGGTAGCCGTGCACGAAGTCGTGGATGCGGCGGGCCGCCGTGGCCCGGTCGGGGGCGTCGCCCACCACCTTGCGCGCGCGGGCGACGATCTCCTCGTGATCGGCGGGCAGCGAGAACGTGGGCTCCACGTCGCCGCTGCCGCGCACCGGGAGCACCGGCCACGTGGTCGGGTCGGGCGTCCACAACGTGACGACGTCGCCGGCCACACGTTGGACGTCGCCCTCGTCGGGCAGCGGGGCCTCCAGGCCGGTCACGCGCAGGCTCAGGGGGCCGAACGGGCGGCTCCGGTCGACGAAGCCGCCGAGGGGCACCTTGGAGACCGCGACGAGGTCGGGCGGCGCTCCGGCGTCGACCGCGAGCGCCTGCTCACGCGTCATGCGGACCTGCTTGACGCCGAGGGTGGTGTCCTCCTCCCGCAGCACCGCGCCGGACTCGCTGACCAGCCGTCGGGTGGTCAGGCCCGGCGCCTCCATACGCAGCCAGTGGGCCACGCTGCCGTCGGGCATGAGCTCCGGCGCCTCGACCACCACCGTCATCGTCGTCTGGCGCATGGTGACGATGTCGAAGTACGGCTGCTCGAACCGATCGCCGGGGTTGAGCTCCTTGCCGCGGACGAACTGCGTCGCGGTGAGCGACAGGGCCGGCGGTTCGTCGACAGGGATGTCGAGCGTCTGGGTGGTGCCGCCCTGCTCGACCTCGACGTGGACGACGCCCGGCCGCACCACGCCGTGCGCGCGCAGCGACACCAACGTCTCCAGGACGAAGTCGAACTCGACCAGGCGGCCGGCCGCGTCGGTGATGGCGGTGCCGCCGAGCGTGACCTCCTGGGTGGCGCCCTGCGCACCCAGCACGAAGCTGGCCCGGTTCTCGATGAGGCGGCCCCCACCGGCCACGGGCGACTCCTTGGTGACCGACCAGCCCACGTGCTGGTCCTTCAGGAAGATGCCGCTCCACGCCTCTTCGGCGGGGCCGGTCGCCAGCGCTTCGACGGCGATGGTGGCCATCGCCTCGGGCTCCTGGAGCTGCACCCAGGCGGCCACCCCCACGAAGGCGGCGACCGTCACGGTCTCCACGATGAACAGCCGCCGCACCGACCTCCAGTATTCCGCGCCGGTCGGGTATGCTGCGCGCATGCTGGCCCTCGCCGCGCTCTTGACCGCATGTGACCCGGCGCCCGCCGAGAGTGGGGCGCCGTCCGACACCGGCGACACGGCGGTCGGCCCGGGTCCCGATCAGCTCGGCGGCGACACCAGCGTCGACACCGCGGACAGCGGTGACGACGGCGATCAGGCCGCGGTCGATGCCGCCTACGCGGCCTTCTACGACGCAGGCAGCGTGCGAGAGATCGTCGTGCAGCTCGGGGGCGACGCCCTCGCCGCGATGGAGGCCGAAGCGGCACGGGAGTACGCCACCCACCCCGAGGATCCGGCGCTCTCCTACGTCGTCGCGGCCGTGGTAATTGACGGCGAGGCGCTCCCGTCGGTGGGCCTCCGGTTCCGAAGCACGGCCACCCAGCCCACGTGGGACGGCAAGCCCGGCCTGCGCCTGAAGTTCGACGAGTTCGACGGCGACCGGTTTGCCGGGCTGGAGCGCGCTTCCTTCGACCCGATGACCAACGACCCATCCCTGAGCCGGACCGTGCTCGGGTTCCACTACTGGCGTGAGGCGGGCATGTCGTCGCCCCAGGCCAACTTCGCCGCGGTGTACCTCAGCGTGGACGACGCGGCGCCGGTGTACCTGGGGCTGTACGCCAACGTCGAGGTGCTCGACGAGAACTGGCTTGCGCGCGCATACGCCCGCGCCGAGGGCACCCTGTGGGAGGCGGGCGACTCCGCCGACCTCACGCAGCGGGGGTTGCCGCACTTCGAGCTGGTGACCGGTCCGGCCGACTACGACGGCCTCGATGATGCGCGCGACGCCGTGCAGAACCACGGGTCCGACTTCTACGCCGACGCCGACGAGGTGCTCGACATGGAGCAGTTCCTCGACTTCTGGACCTTGTCGTTGACCATCGGCAACCGCGACGGCTACCCGTGGCGGTTGGACGACTACGCGGTGTACCAGAACCCCAAGGACGGTCGATTCCGCTACACACCGACGGCGATGGACGAAGCGTGGGACTCCGGCACGCCGCGCCTCGGGGGCTATGTCAACGGAACGGTGGCCGCGTTCTGCCTGTACTACGACGCCACCTGTCCGGATCGCTACCTGGCGGCGCTGGGCGAGAACGTGTCACTCTACGAAGCGGCCGACCTGGCCGCCTACGCGAGCGAGCTGCACGCGCTGACCGACGCCGCGGTGGCGGCGGACACCCGCATGAGTTGGGAGGGTGCGCCGCTCACGCCGGGCGAGGTCTCGCGGCAGCGCGCCACGTTGGTGAGCCGCGTGGAGCTGTACCCGACCTGGCTTCGTGCGAGGTACGGGCTGGAGTAGCCCGTGGCGGGCGCACCGCGACCGTCCCGAGCTCGATCGGGGCGCCCTTGCGCCCGGCGCCGTTGTGCGACCGGCGGCGCGGGCGGCCGGCGGGGTGCGCGGCCTCCCCGCGCGGGTCGAGCCGGACGGATGCGCGGGTCGCTCGCCGAGACCTCGCCATTCATCGGGGGGTAGCCGCCCAACCCCCCCGAGTTTGGCGAGTACCCTGCCGCGAATGGCGAGCCCCCTCCCTCGCTTCGGCGCGGCAGCCTCGTCGGACGCCCGCGCGCATTGCGCAAACGCCGCGACTCGCGATGTGCGTCGAGCGGCGCCGGCTGGATGCGCGGGCCGCTCGGGCGTCGCCGCCGCGACGCCGCGAATGGCGCAGCGCGCGGCGGGGAGGTTCGGCGGCGGGCGGAATTTGTTGCGCGAGCGGGGGGAGTTGCGTGCAACTCCCCCCGCTCGGTCAACGAGCGGGCGGTTGGGGCGTCGCCGGCGTCGCCGCCGCGACGGGCAGAGCGATACCCGCCGCATCACAGGCACACGATTGGCCTGCGTTCTGCACACTGAACGTAGACCAGTTCGTCCTCGGGGTCGGCAGTGTCTGGAGGATCAAGTATTGGTATTTCGCAACCGAAAAATTTGTGGACGGGTTGGCACACCGCCTCGCACTCTGCCATCGTCGGGGCGGCTGCGTCCTGGACCTTGGCCTCCAGGTCTTCCCGCCACACGGCGACCGGCTCCGCTTCGTCCGAGTAGTAGGGCGGTGGGCATCGGCCCGGAACGCACGCTGGGAGGAGGAGAAGCAGCAGGGCGGTCATTCGCAGTTCGCGGGGAGGGATTCGCTGACGACCGACGCTGGAGCCGGGTCACAAACAGGCAATGGCCTGACGATCCCGACACCGGAACATCACCACATCGTCCTCCGGGTCGTAGTTTGGGTCGGCCGTGTCGGCCGGTTCGAAGGCGAGAACTTTGCAGTCCTGGAGATTGTGGTAGACGGGGCTGCACAAGATTTCGCATTCCGCGAGGGTGGGGTTTGCAGGGTTCGCCACGGTGGCGTTCCAGGTGTCCCTTCGAGTTCCGCTCTCGTACGTCACGATCGCATACGTGGGCGGTTCGCAGTCCCCCGGCACGCAGGCGGCCGCTAGCGCGAGCAAGAGGAACATCATCCGCAGCCCTGCGGTACCGACTCGCGGGCGACCGACCAAGCGGTGGCGAGCGTCGGAATACCTGGCGAGGCGAGCTGAATCCACACGTCCGCGCTGGTCTGGTTCAGGTCGTCGCAGGTCTCACGGAACTTCATCAAGCCCGACACGGCGATCGCTGTCCCGTCCAATGAAACGCCGTCCGAGCTCACGCCCCTGCTCACCTGCGTCAGTCCATACATCGCCGCGAGGCAGGCCTCAAACCGTGCGGAGGCGCGCGTCTGACAACAACCCCAGGTGCAGTGGAAGGTCGCCGGGTCGACCCCCCAACCTGTCGACAGGTGCATGATCTCGTGGGTCAACACTTGTGCGACGCTGGCCGAGGCGGCGAGCGCCAGCCGGCCCGCGCGCTTCACCTGCTCCTCGAGCGGGTCGGACCGGTTCGCCTCGAAGGCCGCGCCCTCCTTCATGGCCCAGTAGGCACGATGGGCTGCAGTGAGCCACGCGTCGGCGAACACGCCGAGCGCCACGCAATAGTCAGGCGATATCCGGACCACCTGGGTGAAGGGTTCGGACTCGCCGACGCTGGTGCCTGTCGCGCCGAGCGTCGGCGAGTCTATGCCATACGGGAGTCCCCCGCACGGTGCGGGAGGCGTGAACCACTCCGCTGAGACCTGCTCCGAGCGGTTGATCCACAGGCCGATGGAGAACGCATCGCCCCGCCGCCAGGCGTCGATGCGGGCGCGCGCGGTGGGCAGCACGCTGTCGCACCCGGTTCCATTGATGAACAGGGTGTCGAAGAGCGAGGAGTTCACCACCACCAGGGCGATCGCCCACTGGACCACGTTCAAGCCCACACCGTCGACGAAGAACTCGCCGGGGGTGTCGTTCATCTCGTTGTGGAGAATCAAGGCCTCGGCTTCGTTCGCGCCGAAACCGTACAACTTCTCGAACGCCACGACCTGGCTGCGAAAGCGTGACCAGCAGAAGTCGAGGGTGGCAGCCTTGGAGGCGCCGTCGGTGGGCGGCTCGTACCCTTTGCGGACGAGGTAGTCGAAGAACTGGCACTGGACACGTTCGTACTGGTGCAGCATCGTGCCGGCGCCGCCCGGTCCGAGCGGGTCCGGTTCGTGTCTCCACGCGCCGGGCTCGAAGTCGGGGCCGCGAGTTCGGCCCCTCCACTTGTCGAAGTGCGTGAGGTCGTCACGGTGATCTGCCCACCAGTCGTACGCCATCGACGCTGTCGGACGCTGTCGGTCGTGGCGGTGGTGTTCCGGTTGGAGTGGCACCGGCGCGAGCCGGCCGATTGCACCGGCGCGGCACGTCCCGCCGGTGGGGCCGCAGCCGCAGCCGCAGCCGGCCGCGTTGGTAGGGCCTCGAACCGCCGCGCGGCTCCAGTCGACGGGCTTGATGAGGTGTGACCACATGGGACCTCGCGGTCGAAGGCGGCTCAGGTGAGGAGGGTGACGATGAGGACCGCGCTGATCCGCGCGTTCTTGACGCCGGTGACGTTGGCCTTGTTGCGCCAAGTAGCCTGGAGCCGGCCCTCGGGCAGGAAGTTGGCCACCGTGGTGTAGTCCGAGCTCCTGCTGCCGCCGGTGGGCGTGGCGTCGAACCACGCCGACGCGATGTTGAAGGGTGAGCCCGGCATCTCGTGGTTCCGGTCGAAGCCGGACACGAAGGCGACATTGAATTCGAAGTCGGCGGCGGCCGCCTCTGTCACGAGCCCGTAGAGGGCCAGTGACGCCGCCTTCGGGAGGATACCTCTGAACGGGCCGACCTCCAAGTTGAGAACGGTCGCGCTCTCCGCGACACCGTTGGTGGTGACAGGCATGTCTTTGAAGAGTTCGAACAACAGGACTTTGGGCATTCCGTTCGCCATGGTTGACTCCGAGGTGGGGCGGGCGTCCACCCGCGTTTTCACTGTAGTCGGAGCCGCCGGGCGCGGAAGTGGACCGTGCACCCTTTCATTTCCGAGTCGGATATTCGGGTGGGTTCGCCGCGGCCGTGATGGAATCCGCCAGCGCAAGGAGCACGGAGGCCGCGGCTGCCAGCTCGGATACGAGCGTGGTTCGTTCGCTGAGCTCGCAGGTGCGCAGGGCCTCGACCAGGAGCGGGTCGTTGGTCCGCTTGACCACGTCGCGCACCATACGGCTCGCCGCAGAGCGGGCGGGTCGTCCCCGCCCCGTCCGAGCGCTCCGATCATGGCCGCCGATTGCCACCTCCAACTCGCGCGCCGTCCACGCTTGCCGTGCACAGCGGTCCGCGAGCTCGCCACGACGCGATTCGGGCGCGGCCAGCAGCGCGAGCTGGTGTGCGCCGGACAGTCTGCGCCCGATCGCCCCCAGCTCGCGGAGCTGCTCGCCGAGGCGAACGGCGAGGCCAACCTTCGACGGGGAGATGGGGAGGCGGGGGTCACGCAGCAGCCGGCGGAGGAGAGCGGAGTCCGCCGAGCAGGTCCGGTATCGCTCGCCGGAGCCGCCGAACCACGCATCGAGGATCGCCAGGCCCACGTGCGGCAGGAGCAGCGCCGTTCTCGAGCGGGCGTCCGCGAGGCGGTTCAGCTCCGCGAGCAGGGCATCGACCCCATCGCCTTCGAATACTGCTGGGGGGGGGGGGGCGGACATGCAAACCTCCGTGCGACGGGCCATTCACCGACCGTACCCGAACCGCCCGGGCGAAGTCAAGCGCTACCCCCCTCCGCGTGATGGCGCCGAAGCGGCGACATTCCCGCGTGGCCGCGCGTCGCGCGCACGCCCCGGAGTCGGGAGCGGCCGGTCGCGGCGCGACGCCCGCCCCCGCGAAACCTACCGGATCCCGGCGCCGATCCGCTCCAACCGCGGTACACCCAGGCCGGGGAGCCCACCCGACTTGCACGGGTCGAAGCTGAGCCAGACGAACTTGGCCTTGCCACGGATGTAGTCGCGCGGGACAAACCCCCAGTACCGACTGTCGGCGCTGTTGTCCCGATTGTCGCCCATGAAGAAGTACTCGCCCTCGGGCACCACCGTGGGGCCATAGTTGCCCGTTCGCATGCCGAACATCGTCGTCTGTAGCGTGGTGTGCTCCACCTCGCCGAGCTTCTCGGTGTACTGTTTCATCGGTTGCGGCGAGCAGCCCC
>SXGT01141823.1_pt1 | contig 15472 bp, 22 predicted proteins | sample 3176221 | NCBI WGS metagenome assembly SXGT01 (sample SAMN11356862, study PRJNA531348) | freshwater metagenome | isolation source: freshwater sample F1-120 | place: China: Fuxian Lake, Yuxi | collected 2017-12-25
GACGTGGCACAGAATGTTGTCATCACCGAGGATGACTGCGGTACCCTCAACGGCATCACGAAGGGCATGATCTACAAGGGTGACAAGGTTGAGGTGTCGCTTGCCAGGAGCCTCACTGGCCGGACGTCCCGCACGAAGATTGTTGACGTTATCACCGACCAGTTGATTGTCGACGAGAACCAAATTATCACCGAAGCGATCGCGAAAAAGATCGAGGCGATGGGTTACGACAAGATGCGCGTACGCTCTCCCCTCACTTGCGAGAGCTCGCTCGGCATCTGCACCAAGTGCTACGGCATGGATCTCTCCACCGGTCGAGCGGTCGAGGAGGGGATGGCGGTTGGCATCATAGCGGCACAATCGATTGGCGAGCCTGGAACGCAGCTCACCATGCGAACCTTTCACATTGGTGGAATTGCCGCGAAGACGGTCGAAGAGACCGTGACGAAATCGAAGAGCAAGGGCATTGTCAAGTTCAACAACCTCAAGGTGGTAACGAACCCGTCAGGCCAGATCGTCGTCCTCAACCGAAACGGTGAGGTGATGCTCATGGACTCGAAGGGGCGTGAGGTCGAGCGTTACTCGGTACCCGCTGGCGCCGTGCTCCTCGTCAAGGAGGGCGACGAGGTGAAGGTCGGAGCCGAGCTTCTCAACTGGGAAGCTCACATGATTCCAATCATCGCCGAGAAGTCCGGTATCGTCGAATATGACGATATCGTCGAAGGTGCCACGATGAAGGTGGAGCAGGACCAGATGTCCAAGAAGCTCCGACGGCAAATCATCGAGCACAAGGGTGAGCTGCACCCGCAGATCATCATCAAGGATCCGGCTGGGGGAGCACTGGCCATGTACCCGATCCCCGAGAAGGCTTACATCGAGGTGGAGCCGGGTGCCAAGATCCAGGCTGGAATGCTGATCGCGAAAACTCCGCGTGAGATCACCGGTACGCAGGACATAACCGGTGGTCTGCCTCGCGTGACCGAGATCTTTGAGGTGCGCAAGCCCAAGAACCCATCCGTTATCAGCGAGATCGACGGTGTGGTGGAACTCGGTGAGAAGAAGCGAGGCAAGTCGACCATTGTCGTTCGCAACGACACGGGCCTCGAGGTGGCCCACGTGATTCCCCACGGCAAGCATTTCCGGGTGCACAAGGGTGACCGGGTGCGGGCGGGAGAGCCACTCGTAGATGGGCCCTTGATTCCCCGGGACATTCTCCGCATTAGCGGGGAGGAAATTGTCCAGCAGTACCTCCTCAAGGAGGTACAGAACGTCTATCGCTCCCAGAACGTGACCATCGATGACAAGCACATCGAGATCATTGTGGCGCAGATGCTCAGAAACGTGCAGGTTGTCGAGGCAGGGGACACCGATGTGCTCCCCGGCACAGTCATCGACAAGTTCCGATTCAGGCGTGTCAACAAGGAGACGGTCAAGCTGGGTAAGAAACCAGCGACGGCTGAACCGCTCTTGCTCGGCATTACCAAGGCCTCTCTCCACTCCGAGAGCTTCATCAGCGCCGCCAGCTTTCAGGAGACGACCAAGGTGTTGACCGAAGCTGCGCTTAGTGGTAAAACCGACAACCTTGTTGGCCTCAAGGAGAACGTCATCCTGGGCCACTTGGTGCCTGCAGGAACTGGGTTCAAGGCGTATACACAGAAGAGCATGAGGAAATTGGGCGAGCCGTGGATCGTTGAACGACCGCCGGTCCCAGTTTCTCGCAGTGAGAGTCTGAAGGAAGTCCTTGCCGCAGGCTCCGAGGAAGATGTTGGCGTCGGCGATGACGAGGACGTCGAATGAAAACAAGGAACGCGTTGAAAAGTCACCCGGTGGATAGCCCAAATGCCTACGTTTAACCAACTGGTCCGAAAGGGCCGCCAAAAGGTCCGACGCCGGAGCAAGTCGCCCGTCCTGGACGGCTGCCCTCAAAAGCGGGGGGTTTGCCTTCAGGTCAAGACGATGACCCCCAAGAAGCCCAACTCGGCGCTCAGAAAAATCGCCCGTGTGCGGCTGACGAACGGAAAGGAGATCACGGCCTACCTTCCCGGAATTGGCCACACTCTCCAGGAGCACTCCATCGTGCTCGTGCGCGGGGGGCGTGTGCGTGACCTCCCCGGCGTGCGATATCACATCGTTCGCGGAACGCTCGACACAACAGGCGTGGATACGCGAAAAAAGGCTCGATCCAAATACGGTAAAAAGAAGGGTTAATCCATGCCACCTTCCAGGTTCCGCAAGCCAAAGAAAAAGCTCGAAAAGACCAAGTTCAAGTTCAAGGCGACAGATCGTTTCCTGAGGCCTGACCCCGTCTATCAAAACATGGTGGTCGCCAAGTTCATCAACCAGGTGATGTACGACGGCAAGAAGACCATTGCGTCGGGTGTGGTGTACGGGGCGATGGACCTCCTCAAGGAGCGTATCAAGGAGAAGGAACCCATCGACGTGGTGCTCACGGCGATCAATAATGTGAAGCCTCACGTGGAGGTGCGCTCGAAGCGAGTGGGTGGAGCCACCTACCAGGTTCCAATGGAGGTGACTCGCAAGCGTCAACAGACCCTTGCGATCCGCCAAATTATTCTCAATGCCCGCTCCAAGAAGGGTAAGCCCTTCGCTCATCGCTTGGCCGATGAGCTTCTGGACGCCTTCAACAACCAGGGTGCTTCGACTACCTGGCGTGATAACACTCACAAGATGGCAGAAGCAAACAAGCTCTTCGCCCACTTCGCCTGGTAATGGCCTGAGGTTTTGCGGCGGTTGTTTCTTGTTGACTCTCCTTGAAGATTCAAAGTTCCTGATCTTCCCGGGAGAGTCACAGCCTCCTCGAGCTTCTCGAGGGGGTTGATGGCCAGTGGCTTTCGGGGTGGGTATCATGGCCTCCCCATGGCTGACACTGGGCCCCTACGCAACATCGTCATCATTGCCCATATCGATGCCGGCAAGACGACCGTCACCGAGCGTATTCTGTATTACTCCCACCGTGAGCACCGAATGGGGGAGGTCGATCTTGGAACTGCTACCATGGACTGGATGCCCGAGGAGCAGCGTCACGGAATCACGATCACTGCGGCGGCCACGACAGTCTTCTGGCGAAAGCATCGAATTCAGTTGGTGGATACGCCAGGCCACGTTGACTTTACCGCCGAGGTGGAACGAGCCTTGCGGGTCCTCGACGGAGCCGTGGGCATTTTTTGTGGGACTGCGGGTGTCCAGGCGCAATCGGAGACGGTCTGGCGGCAGGCTGACCGCTACAAGGTGCCTCGGCTTGCGTTCGTGAACAAACTCGACCGCGTTGGATCGGATTTCTTCCGCGTGCTCGAGTCCATTCGATCGCGTCTGCGCGCCAATGCGGTGCCAGTACAGATCCCTCTTGGCCGCGAAAAGCGCTTTGAAGGTGTCATTGACCTGATCGAACGGCGTTCCCTGCGTTTCGATGCCGAGACTCTCGGCGAGCGAGTGCTTGTGGGCGATCTTGGCCCTTGCGAGGCGGAGGAGTGCGAAGCTTGGAGGACGAAGCTCCTCGAGGCAGCTTGCGAATTCGACGACCAGCTCCTCGAGCGCTACCTCTCTGGTCAGCCAATCGCTTCGGCGGAGATCAAGGCCGCCCTGCGCAAGGGTACGCTGGAGCGACGCATCACGCCTGTTCTTTGCGGTGCCGCCCTCAGGAACATGGGTATCCAGCCGCTCCTGGACGCCGTCTGCGATTACCTGCCGGCACCAGAGGACGTGGGCTTCGTGATCGGCACGGATGCGTCGACGAAAAAGGAGATCCAGCGAAAGCTCTCGGTGGAGGAGCCGCTCGCCGCCCTGGCTTTCAAGACGGCGCTCGACGCTCACGGTGATCTCGTCTACGTCCGGGTCTACAGCGGACGACTCGTGGAGGGGGGGCAAGTGAGAAACTCACGCACCGGGGAGTGTGAGCGTGCGCAAAAGCTGTACTTCATGCACGCCAATCACCGCGAGCCCACAAGCTCAGCTGATACTGGCAGCATCGTCGCAGTCACGGGTTTCAAGGAAACCTGCACCGGGGACACCCTGTGCGATCCGAAGAATCCAATTTTTCTCGAACCGCCCCGATTTCCCGACTCGGTGGTATCGATGGCGATTGAGCCTGTCACAATTGCCGAGCGGGGGAAGTTGCTCGATGCCCTCGGTCGAATGGTTCAGGAGGATCCCACGCTGCGGCTCCTGCCGGACAAGGAGACAGGGCAGGTTCTGGTTGCCGGGATGGGCGAACTCCACCTGGAAATCGTGCGGGAGCGCCTTGAGCGGGAGTTCAAGCTGGAGGCTTCGGTGGGGTCGCCCAGGGTCGCTTACCGTCAGTCGGTGGTGCGGGCTGCAGAAGCGGAGGGGGTCTTCGAAAGGAGCGTTGGAGGGCACAATCTGTTCGCCAGAGTCCGGCTGCGCATTGAGCCGTCTACTGCGGCAGACAGGCCAGAAGTCACGAGCAATCTCAGTAAAGAGGGGGTCCCCCTCGAGTTTCACCCGGTCATCCTGGACGCTGCGAGGGATGCTGCGCAGTCGGGTGGGTCCCTGGGTTTTCCCCTGACTCAAATCCGGGTGAGCGTTTTGGAGGCCGAGTATCGCTCCGGGCACAGCACGCCTTCAGCCTACATTGCGGCGGTCATTGCCGCCTTCTCCAGGGCGCTCGAGGAGGCGGGTGTCAGGATTCTCGAGCCGCTCATGCGTTTTGAGATCCAGGTTCCAGAAGCCTATTACGGCACCGTTAGCCTGGACCTGAATCGCCGCCGCTCCACGATTCAAAAGGTCGAGGTCGCCGAGGATATCCGAATCATTTCGGGGACAGTTCCCCTGGCGGAGGTGTTCGGCTATTCCAACAATCTGCGTTCTCTATCCCAGGGAAGGGCTTCCATTACCCTCACCCCGGAGTCCTATACGCCAATTCCTTCACACTTGCGGGCACGTTTTGCTCAGTGAATTAGGCAATGTCAGCATTCTGTCACATATTCTCTGTTGACACCACCTTGGCCAAAGATATAATCCTTCCCTTTACCCCAAAGCCGGATGGACATTAGTTGCGGCGACGACAGGGGTTATGGCCGATCGATGGCCGCAAGACCAGAAGACCGATATTGTCCTTGAGAGCTTGAGAAGCCGGCCCCTAGAAAAAGCCGGTGGATCGGTCAGGGCAATTGGGTCCAGCTCTTCGACAAAAGAAGGCGACAGGACGGGGATCTTGCGGAAGCGATGGCTGTTGCCTTCTCTCGTGGAGGCCTCTGCTTCGCAGGGCGCTCTCCTTCGCGAAAACTGATAGCTGGATCGGAATCTTCGGCGTCGAGTTCATCTTGGTCGTCGGAGAAATGCTCCTTGGGACCTGCTGGCAAGGAATTGCCTTGGTGACTCTGTCTGTTCCGTGCGATAGAAGCGGACTGAAGTGGTCGCCCCGGTAATGGCTTCGGCTGGTTTCGAGGCGAGCGAGTGAGGGGTTGAAAACCCTTTGGGTCGACGCTTCCCTGGAAGTCGTCCCGGGGAGCTTCCCGTATCAAGACTGCTGCGTGAGAACTGCCTTGTGAAGATTCATGCGGCCAACAGAGCCGCTCAACTGCGATCGAGTGCCCGAAAGCAATGAAGATTCGAATCCGAATGGAGGCTTACGACCACGAGGTCCTCGACGAGGCTGCCTTGAACATCGTCGAGACCGCGAAACGCACGGGCGCCAAGGTGAGCGGTCCCATTCCGCTTCCGACGCGAGTCGAGCGTTACACGGTGAACCGCTCCCCCCACGTGGACAAGAAGTCCCGAGAGCAGTTCGAAATTCGCACCCACAAACGATTAATCGATATCTCGGAGCCCAGTGGAAAGACGATGGACGCCCTGAAGAAAATAACAATGCCGGCCGGCGTCAACCTCCACATGAAGGCGTGATCTGTCACACAGTCGAAGCCGGCGCGAAACAAGAGCTGACCCAGAGTCGAAGATTTGAGCTGAAGATCCATGGCTGCAACCACCGCAACGAACCCCCCCCAGACCCCCACGAAAAAGCCGCGTCGTTCGATCCTCGGTAGGAAGGTTGGCATGACGCAGGTCTTCTCCGAGGAGGGCCGTTGGCTACCGATTACTGTCCTTCAGGTGGGCCCCTGTACGATTCTTCAGGTCAAGACGCTCGACTCCGATGGTTACTCCGCAGTGCAGCTTGGGCTTGACGAGACAAAAAAGAAAAAGAACCGGCCACAGCAGGCCTATCTGGAAAAAATTGGTGCCAAGGCTCACCGCCATGTCCGGGAGGTGCCCTTCGTGGACGCGGAAGCTGTCCTCGGGGGAGAAGGGGAAGCTCCGATCAAGCCAGGGGCGAAGATCGGTGTTGGTTTCTTCAAGGATGTCAAGCGCGTTGACGTGAGGGGTGTGAGCAAGGGCAAGGGTTTTCAGGGTGTGATCAAGCGTTACCACAACAACGCAGGTCCGAAGTCTCGCGGCACGAAGAACATCAGGGAGCCGGGATCGACCGGTATGCACACCGATCCCGGGCGCGTCCACAAGGGAAAGCACATGCCAGGGCACATGGGCGCGGCCTTTCGCAAGGCTCGAAACCTGGACGTCGTCAAGATTGACGAAGCGGATCATCTCATCCTTGTCCGGGGAAGTGTCCCGGGCCCAAACGGGGGCTATGTCTACATTGAGGAGAGCCTGAGCTGAGAAGGCCAACAAGGCCTTTCTTGCGAGTTTTGGGCCACTAAATTTACCATGAGCAGCACAGTTACAGTTCCACTGAAGGGTGCCGGAGGCGAGGACAAGGGCCAACTCGAGGTCCATCTTGACCGGTTCGATTCTCGCGTTCGCTATACGCTCCTCAAGGAGGCGGCCCTGATGTACCTTGCCAACGAACGCGTTGGTACTCACGAAACGAAGACCCGAAGTGAGGTAAACTACTCGAACAAGAAACCCTGGAAACAGAAGGGGACAGGGCGGGCCCGCTCGGGAACGCGAAGGTCTCCCCTGTGGCGGGGTGGCGGTATCATTTTTGGTCCGCATGCTCGCGATTATTCCTTCTCGATCAACCGCAAGCAGAAGCGCGTAGCATTGCGCTCGGCTCTCTTTGCCAAGGTGCGAGATGGCCAGGTAATCGTCGTGGATGGGCTTCACGTGGGGTCTCCAAATACCAAGGCCGTTGCCCAGGTCTTGAAATCGATCGGCGTGAGCGGTGGATGCCTGATAGGTACGTCGTCCCATGACAAGAACCTGTACCTGTCTGCCCGCAATATTCCGGGCGTTGTGGTTGCTCCCGTCAAGGATTTTAACTCCCTTCAGGTTCTCAACGCCCGTAGGGTCGTCCTGCTGAAGGACGCTTTCGATGCGTTGATGGAAGGCCTCGGGAAAGGTGCGGAGGCGTAGAGACGAAACTGAGTCCATGGGCCGAGAAGGCGCCGTGGGTGCTCGCCACGAATCAACATGAACATTCAAAGCATACTCAAGCGTCCGGTGCTCACCGAGAAGACTACGCGGGGGATCGAAACCCTGAATGTTTATGTCTTCGAGGTTGCTGAGGCCGCCAACAAGCTTCTCGTCAAGAAGGCGGTGGAGGAATCCTTCAACGTCAAGGTGGCGAAGGTAAACATGCGCAATAGAAGAGGGAAGTTCAAGCGGGTGGGACGCTCGGCAGGGTACGGCCAAGATCGCAAGGAAGCGGTCGTGACACTGCGGGCTGGGAACAAACTGGACGTTTACTGATCTTTGAGCAGACCTCTGACCCGAGTGAGTTTAAGACATGGGTATTCGAGCCTATAAACCAACTAGCAAAGGGCGCCGATTTGGCACCGTCTCCGATTTCGCGGAGATCACCTCGACGGTGCCCGAGAAGTCACTCCTCGTCAAGCTCAAGAGAAAGGGCGGACGTAACAATACGGGGCGCATCACCATGCGCCACAAGGGTGGCGGTCACAAGCCGGTCTACCGATTGGTGGACTTCAAACGAGAGAAGGTTAACGTTCCGGCGACGGTGGCGACGATCGAGTACGACCCAAACCGTACGGCGCGTATCGCACTGTTGCACTACAAGGACGGGGAGAAGCAATATGTTATCGCCCCGCAAGGCCTCAAGGTGGGGCAGACAATCCTTGCAGGTGATGGTGCGGAGCCGACCGCGGGCAACTCCTTGCCCCTCCGGGCGATTCCTCCCGGTATTGCGATCCACAACATCGAGCTGCGTCCTGGCCAGGGTGCCAAGCTGGTTCGGGCTGCGGGTGCCATGGCCACCATTCAGGCCAAGGAAGCTGGTTATGCCTCAGTGTCACTCCCGTCGGGAGAGGTCCGCAGGATCAACCTGGAATGTAAGGCCACAGTCGGGCAGGTCGGCAACCTCGACAACCAAAATATAACGATTGGCAAGGCGGGGCGAAACCGGTGGAGGGGGATTCTTCCCACGGTGCGTGGCTCCGCAATGAACCCGGTGTCACACCCCATGGGAGGCGGCGAAGGCCGTCGATCCGGCGGTCGGCATCCCAAGAGCAAGTGGGGTGTGCCGTCGAAGGGCGGCAAGACCCGCAAGCCACGCAAACAGTCGAATAAGCATATTGTCCGCCGCAGAAAGTAACGCAGGGTTCCCTGCTTCGGTGGCCCGTGGGGCTAGCCGCGGGGGACTCAAGGGCTCAGGAGGCCCGGCAGAGAAAAGGCATTCATGAGTAGATCGCTAAAGAAGGGTCCATTCGTCGACCCGAAACTCCTCCAGAAGGTCATGAAGCAAGGCAAGGGTGCGGACCGCCCCATCAGGACTTGGGCTCGCGCCTGTACCATCGTGCCTGAATTTATTGGGAAAACCTTCGAGGTCCACAACGGCAAAGATTTCAAAAAGGTCTTCGTCACGGAGAACATGGTTGGCCACAAGCTGGGCGAGTTCTCCATGACGCGGATCTTCAGGGGCCACTCTGGTACGAAGAAGGCCGACGAAAACAAATAACCGAGACTGAGAAGAACCCATGGCCCGTGAAGAAAATGCATTCACTGCCAGCCACCGCTTCGCAAGAATTTCTGCAAGCAAGGCTCGGCTCGTGATGGACGTGATACGGGGGGATGCGGTCGAGACCGCGCTCGTGAAGCTTCGTTTTTCGCAGCGAAGGGCGTCCCCAATGATCCGCAAAGTCTTGCGCTCAGCACTGGCCAATGCCACGCAAAAGGCAGGTCTGACGGAAGACCAGCTTGTGGTCTGGCGAGCTTTTGTGGACGGAGGCCCTATTTTGAAGCGGATCAAGCCCCGGGCTCAGGGACGAGCGTACCCAAGGTTTAGAAGGACCTGCCACTTGAGCATTGTCCTGAAACAAGTTGACAAGATTGTAAGGAAACCCGTCTCCCGTGGCTCCCAGGGAAAGGGCACAAAGGACAAGAAGGGTGAGGTTTCCGTCAAGGGAGGGTCTGAGGGTTAAATTCATGGGACAGAAAGTCATACCACTAGGTTTCCGGGTCGGGGTGACTGAAAACTGGCGTTCTCGCTGGTTTGCCAACAAACAGCAATTTGGCAAGCTGTTGGTTCAGGACAACCTCATTCGTAAGTACATCAAGCGAGAGTATGCGGTCGCTGGTATCCCAAAGGTTGAGATTGAGAGGGACATGGAGCGAGTGCATGTCTTCCTTCACACCTCCCGGCCGGGTGTCATCATCGGGCGCAAGGGGGCCAAGGTCGACAAGCTCAAGGAAGACCTGGAAAGGCTCTGCAGGCAGGAAGTCAAGCTCGAGATTCGGGAGGTCTTGAATCCAGAGATTGACGCTCAGCTTGCAGCGGAGAATGTGGCGCAGCAGCTCGAACGGAGAGCTGCCTTTCGACGAGTCATGAAGATCACCATGAAGGCTGCCACAGATAAAGGCGCCCAGGGGGTCAAGATCCAGGTGGCGGGTCGCTTGGGGGGATCCGACATGGCCCGTTGTGAGTGTTTCAGTGAGGGCAAGGTACCCCTCTCGACGCTTCAGGCCCATATCGATTACGGATTTGCCGAAGCCTTTACGAGCTACGGAACGATTGGCGTGAAAGTATGGATCTACCGCGGGCCCTATCAAGCAGAGGAGGGAAGCCTACATGCCTCTCATGCCAAAAAGGGTTAAGCACCGCAAGCAGCAGCGCGGTCATGCAAAGGGCAATGCCACGCGAGGTAATTTCGTGGTGTTCGGGGACTGTGGGATTCAAACACTGGACCGTGGGTGGATCAGTGCTCAGCAAATCGAGGCTGGACGTGTGGCGGCCTCGCACTTTCTCCACGGGGAAGGCCGTATTTTTGTTCGGATCTTTCCTGACAAGCCTATTTCCGCCCAGGCGGCCGAGACCCGGATGGGTAAGGGCAAGGGAGAGCCGGAGTACTACGCGGCCGTTGTTCGGCCAGGCAAGATTCTTTACGAGATTGCCGGCGTGCCCGAGGGCGTCGCCAAGCAGGCCCTCAAGAGGATCTCGCACAAACTGCCGGTGCGCTGCCGGTTCGTTCCACGCCACCACAAGGTTTAGTTGAAGTTGAGAGTTCCAACCCCATTTGCCCACGTGAGTGTGTAGCAGAAAAATATGAGCGCCAAAGAGCGAATCAAGGAAATCCGGGCTTTGCCCACTGAAGAGCTCAACATTGAGATCGGCAAGATCCGTGATAAGGTCTTCAAGTTACGTTTTCAAGGTAAGGGCAAGAACGTCGAGAATCCAGGCCAGATGAAAGCGCTCAAGAAGGATGTTGCCCGTATGTTCACGGTCATGAACCAGCGTGCCGTGCGGAGTAACGGAGGCAAGGCATGAGCGACAGTAAGGATGCAGCCAGTGTCTCCGAGAATGCGCGGGGCGGGAAAGTTGTCACCGGCATTGTGATAAGCGACAAGATGCAGAAGACCCGTTCCGTCAGGGTGGTGCGTCTCGAGCGGCATGCCAAGTATGGAAAGTACCTTCGTCGGCATACAACCTACTACGCTCACGACGAGAAAGAAGTTTCGCGCGTCGGCGACACGGTTCAGATCGTCGAGACAAGACCTCTCTCAAAGCTGAAACGTTGGCGGTTGGTGGAGGTCGTCACCAAGTCTCGTTACGGCGGTACAGCTCCGGTCGAGGAGGCTTTGTCAGCCGAACTTCCGATCAGTGGAGGCTCATTGTCATGATACAGATGAGGACCAAGCTGGACGTGGCAGACAACACTGGCGCCAAGTTGGTGCAGTGCATCCACGTGCTCGGCGGCTCAAGTCGTAAATATGCGTACCTGGGTGACATCATTGTATGTGCTGTCAAGAAGGCGCTCCCGTCGAGCGAGGTGAAGCAGGGTGACGTTGTCAAGGGTGTTATCGTGCGGACGAAACAGAGCGTCCGCAGGGAGGATGGGTCCTACGTCCGTTTTGACCACAATGCGGTCGTGCTTCTGGACGCAGATCTCAACCCCAAGGGAACTCGCATTTTCGGAGCGGTTGCCAGGGAGTTGAGGAGCAAGAACTTCATGAAGATCATTTCGCTGGCTCCGGAGGTTGTCTGACATGTATCTCAAACGAAACGATCTGGTCGTGGTGATCTCGGGTGTCCTTGCGGGAAAGCAGGGCCGTGTTCTTCGAATCCTCGAGGACAAGGGGCAAGTCATCGTTCAAGGTTTGAACCTGCGTTTCAAACACTTGCGGCGCAGTCAGAAGCACCCTCAGGGTGGTCGCGTTCAGAAAGAGGCGGCGCTCCCGGCAGCGAAGCTTCAGATCGTCGATCCAAAGTCCAACCAGCCCACGAGGGTTGGGTTTCGCATGGAGAATGGCAAGAAAATTCGGTACGCGAAGAGGAGCGGGGAGCCCGTCTGATCTATGGCTCGGATAGAAGAAAAGTACAAGACTGAAGTCGTTTCTAGAATGATGGAACGATTCAAGTACAAGAATGCGAATGCCGTGCCTCGGATTGAGAAGATCACTGTGAGCATGGGGATTGGCAAGGCTGTCGAGAACAACAAGCGAATCGACGCAGCCGTGAAAGACTTGAGCGCCATTACGGGTCAAAAGCCGATCGTGACCAAGTCCAAGAAGTCCATAGCCAACTTCAAGCTTCGCGAAGGCATGAACGTGGGCGCCAAGGTGACGCTCAGGGGGCGGAGAATGTACGAGTTCTTCGATCGACTCGTCAACGTCGCAATCCCACGTATCCGTGACTTTCGTGGCTTCTCCTCGCAATCCTTTGACGGGTATGGCAACTACTCGTTGGGTCTCACGGAGCAGCTTGTGTTCCCCGAGATTAACGTTGAAAATGTGGAGTTCGTTCAAGGCCTCAATATCTGTTTGACCATTGACCGCTCCAGCGACGAGGAGTCCCTGGCGCTTCTCGAGATGTTTGGATTCCCCTTCAGGAGGTAAAGTTCTTTGGCTACGACAGCGTGGCGTGTCAAGCAGCAGCGGACACCGAAATTCACTACTCGCCGCTACAACCGCTGCCAGCTCTGCGGGCGCCGGCGCAGTTACTATCGCAAGTTCCATGTGTGCAGGATTTGTTTCCGCACCCTGGCGCTCAAGGGCGAGATACCCGGAGTCCGGAAAGCGAGTTGGTGATTTTATGAGTATGACCGATCCAGTTGCCGACCTCCTCACGCGAGTGCGCAATGCTGCTTTGACTAGCAAGAAAAGCGTGAAAATCCCCTACTCCGGTCTCAAGAAGAACATCTGTCGGGTGCTGAAAGAACAAGGTTTCATCACCGAGTACCTTCCTGAAATGGAGGGTACGAAGGCGATCCTGAAGGTGGAACTGAAGTATGGGCCCGATGGCGAGCAGGTGCTCCGGCATATTCGTCGAATTTCAAAGCCTGGCCGGCGAGTTTATACCGGCGTTGACAAGATGCCCGAAGTCTTGAACGGTCTTGGCATCTCCGTGATCTCGAGTTCGAAGGGGGTTATTTCGAGCCTCGAGGCGAAGAAAATGAAACTTGGTGGTGAGATTCTTTGTGAGGTCTGGTGATCGTCCCCCACGAATCTCTCCATGATACGTTCCGAACTTTATCCTATTGATTCTGACCCTTCAGGAGCTTAACTCGTGTCCAGGATTGGAAAACAACCCGTACCCCTCCCGTCCGGCGTCAAAGTCACGCAGGCCAAGGAGCAGGACCTCGTTCGTGTCGTCGTGGAGGGACCGAAGGGGAAGCTCTCATTTCCTTTCCGCAGCGCCGTTGGAATTGTTGTCGAGGGCAACCAGGTAAAAATTTCGAGAGCAGGCGACGAGAAGTTCCAGAGGGCTTACCACGGTACCGTTCGCGCCCTGATTGCCAACATGGTTGAGGGGGTGAGTCAGGGCTTTGAGAAACGTCTCGAGATTGAAGGGGTGGGCTACAACGCGAAGGTAGATGGGAAGAAAATAGTGCTGCAAATCGGGTTCTGCCACCCGGTGATCCTGATGGTTCCCGTTGGACTCACCGTTGAGGCTCCGAAGCCAACACTTCTCGTCATCAAAGGCCCAGACAAACAACTTGTAGGGGAGTTTGCCGCAGAGATTCGCAAGATTCGTCCCCCGGAGCCCTACAAGGGCAAGGGTATCCGTTATGCCGGGGAACATATCGTGCGTAAGGCAGGAAAAGCTTTTGGTTCAGGTGAATAGTTCCCCGAGAGCCCGACTGTCTCAAGAGTGTTCCAGCGCATGCGTGACTGGAAGGGCAAGAAAAGTAAAACTGATTCGAATAGTTTCGGAACTGCAATGAGTTCAGCCAATCAGCTCAAAGATAAAAACGCCCGTCGACTTCGCCGCAGGCGGCACATCAGGCGCTCCGTTTTCGGTTGCGCGGAGAAGCCCCGTATGACCATATTCCGCAGCCACAAGAATATCAGTTGCCAGGTGATCGACGATGCCCTTGGCATGACGTTGGCTTCGGCATCCTCTGCGGAAAAGAGCTTACGCCCCATTGTGAAAGGCGGCGGTAATTGTACGGCTGCCGTTGAAGTGGGCCGGACCATAGCGGAGAAAGCCAAGGCTCTGGGTATCGCCAGTGTTGCGTTTGACCGCAACGGGTACAGGTTTCACGGACGGGTCAAGGCCCTTGTGGAAGCTGCGCGCAAGGCGGGATTGAAGCTTTAGACCAGCCAGGAGCTGGCGTGCGTGTACTCAAACGAAATTGTGAAGCACAAGGATTAACAGACTTCCGGGAGATCTCACGCTGAGATCCCAAGAAAGACAAGGAGCCTCGAGTGGCTGACGAAACCAAACAACCTCAAGGAGCACCAGAGCCAGTACGGAGCGTCCCTCCTGTGGCCGGGCACGCTCGACCACCTGCTCAGGGCTCTGGATCTAGATCACCGGCTCCTGCAACCGGGGCGCCCAGTCGTCCCCACGGACCACCGAGTTCCGGGCCGAGGACCGGCGGAGGAGGAGGCGGCGGCGGCCGTGGTGGGCCGTGGCGAGGAGGCGGTGGTGGCAGTGGCGGCGGTGGTGGCGCTGGCGGTGGTCAGCGGGGCGGGGGAGGACCAGGGGGCCAGCGCGACAATCGCGGGCGTGATCGTGGTGGACGAGGCTCTCGAGACGGGGGTGATGGCGAGAACCGTTACGAAGAGCGTGTGGTGAAGATCAATCGTTGTGCAACCGTGGTGAAGGGTGGCCGGCGTTTCAGCTTTAGCGCCCTGGTGGTCCTGGGGGATCGAGAAGGATCTGTCGGGATTGGTTTTGGTAAGGCCAATGAAGTTCCGCCCTCCGTGGAGAAAGCGATGAAGGACGCTCGCAAGAACTTCCTCAAGGTCTCTCTCAAGGGCCACACCATTCCGCACCAAACAGCTGGACAATTCCTCTCGTCGAAGGTCGTGCTTCTTCCAGCGTCCGAGGGGACGGGGATCATTGCTGGATCTGCTGTTCGTGCTGTGACTGAATGCGCAGGCATCAAGAATCTTCTCAGCAAGGTCTACGGCAGCACGAATCCTATCAATGTTGTCAAGGCGACCATGGACGCCCTGAAAAATCTTCGCTCGGCGCAGGACGTCGGCAAGCTTCGGGGTGTGGAGGTGCTCCAATGAATCTCGCGGATGTCATGGCAAAGGTCAAGAAGAGGCCGACCCGAAAGCGATGCGGGCGCGGGCCAGGCAGCGGGCTGGGGAAAACCTCTGGCCGAGGCCACAAGGGGGCCGCGTCTCGCTCGGGGTGGCGTCGGCGTTATGGCTACGATGGTGGTCAAACTTCCTTGATTCGCAGATTACCGAAACGGGGATTCAGCAATGCTCTATTCAAGGTCCGCTTTGATCTTGTGAACCTTGGAGCCATTGAAAACAATTTCAGCGCAGGTGACACGGTCAACCTGGAGGCCTTGGTGTCGAGGGGGCTTGTGACCTCTTCCCACGGGCGCCTCAAAGTTCTAGGAGCAGGCGAACTGAAGAAAAAGCTGACCGTCGTGGCTTACTCGGCAAGTGACTCGGCGATCGAGAAGATCAAGGCTGCCGGTGCCAAGCTCGAGCTCCAGGGGCCACCCCGAAAGGTTGTGAAACCCGCACCTGCGAAACCCGCACCTGCGAAACCCGGAGCTGCGAAACTGGAACCTGCGAAACTGGAACCTGCGAAACTGGAACCTGCGAAACTGGAACCTGC
>SXGT01350758.1_pt1 | contig 15471 bp, 9 predicted proteins | sample 3176221 | NCBI WGS metagenome assembly SXGT01 (sample SAMN11356862, study PRJNA531348) | freshwater metagenome | isolation source: freshwater sample F1-120 | place: China: Fuxian Lake, Yuxi | collected 2017-12-25
GAACGCGCCGCGCTCGTGTCCGAACAGCTGGCTCTCGACCAGCTCCCGGGCCAGCTCCGCGCAGTTGATGGAGTGCTGCCCCCCGTGGCGTCGGCTGAGGCGATGCAACTCCTGGGCGAGCAGCTCCTTGCCAGTGCCAGTCTCGCCAATCAACATCACCGGCGAGGGGTCCATCGCAGCCCGGGCGAGCGCGGCGCGGAGCGCGGTGACGGCCATGCTCTCGCCTGGCACCGCGTCGCGGGAGACCGCGGAGGCGTCGACGGTGCTTGCCTCGGGACCCTGCTCGTAGACGAGCAGGACGTCGCCCAGCCGGAGCACGTCGCCGTGGGCCATCGCGCGTGGCTCGCTGGCGCTCAGGCTGCGGCCATTGAGCGCGGACCCGTTGCGACTTTGGAGCTCCTCGGCGACGTGGGCGCCGCCCTCCCAACGCAGGGTCAGATGGTGGCGCGACACGGTCGGATGCCGAACGAGGCCTGCGGAGTCCGCAGCGTCGCGCCCGAGGACGAGCGCCGCGGTCGTGAGCGGGAGGGTGCGCTCCAGCTCCAGCGGATAGACCAAGCGGAGGCGCGCCGACGGCCTGGGCCGCGTCGCGGTCACCGAGGTCACCCTCGAGAGCGTCTCATCCGTAGGGACCTCGCCTGCCACACCGCTGATGTAGCAAACGTGGGCAGCGAGGACCAGCGCGACAGGGCACGAGAAGCGCTCGTGAGGCGTCCAACGGCTTCGCGCCGGCAATCCGCGGACGCTCCTAGGGCGACGGCACCATCCATGGCTGCTTGGGCGGCGCGGAGGGCTTGGTCTCCTTGACGACCTTCGGGGGAGCCCGGGCCGCTGCGACGAAGAGCGACTCGACGTCTTGCGATCGGTCGGGCGTGACCGTCTTCTTCAGGGTCTGCCCGTTGCGCTGGAAGGCGACCTCGATGGGCGTCGTGCCGTAGCGCACCATCACGCGATTGGGAGTCTGACCTCGCCGCCCGTCGCCGAGGACGAAGACGGCCGGCGAGGGCCTGGACTTCAGCTCCAGGGCGACCTCGGCCGGGTGGGACTCGAAGGCCGCGCGCTCACGCCGCGGCGCCGCCTCCTCGCTGGAGCGGCTCGGCACCGGCGATGGCTTCGGTTCCACGGCCGGGCTCGGCGGAGTGGTCGGCTGGACAGACGGCGCGACAGACGGAGCGACCGACACTGGCAGCGTGGGCGGCGCCACCGCGGTGGCCTCGACGGGAGAGACCGGAACCGGGCTGGGCCTGGACCGCGGCGGCCACAGCCACCACGTCACGGCGCCACCGAGCACGACCGCGACGACAGGCACTAGCCACCGAGACGAGCGGCGCGCCGGGCTGCCCACCGCGACGACGCTGGCCGTCTCGCCAGCAGCGGCGGCGTACGAAGGCTCGTGGTCGGCGAATCGGACGGGCACGGGGACCAGATCGAGCTCGGTCGCCGTCGCGCTCAAAAGACGCGCACGGGGGCTCTCTGGCAGCTTCTCCAGCGCCAGCAGCGCCTCGCGACAGGTCGCGGCTGAGCCGAATCGCTCGGCGGGCTCCTTGGACAGCAGCCGGTGGATGACGGCCTCGACGACCGCCGGCACCCCTGGAATCGGCGGCGGCGGCTCGGTCACGTGCAGCATCAGGACCTCGAGCGGTGACGCCTCGAACGGTCGGCGCCCCGTGAGCAGCTCATGGAGCAGCACACCCAGCGAGTAGAGGTCGCTGCGGGCGTCCGTGGGGAGCCCCTTGGCGCCTTCAGGGGAGAGGTAAGCCGGCGTGCCACAGACCATGCCGCTGAGCGTGAGTGAGCTGACCTCGCCGCTCTCGACGGGACGCGCGAGGCCGAAGTCGAGCACCTTGAGGTGATCGCGACCGGCCGGCTCGTCCTGGAGGAGCACATTCGAGGGCTTGAGGTCGCGGTGGACGATCCCGAGCCGGTGCGCCGCGTCCAGCGCGTCGCAAATCTGCGCGCCGACGCGCGCCATCCGGGCCACGGAGAAGGGACCCTCCGCCGCGAGCACGTCGTCGAGCGGCCGACCCGCGACCAGCTCGAGCACGAGGTACAGCAGACCGTCGTCCGTCTGCCCAAAGTCGAGGACCGTCACAACGTTGCGGTGAACGACCCGGCTCGTGAGCTGCACCTCGCGGAGGAAGCGCTTGACCGTGGTGGCGTTGTTGACGCGCTCGGGCGAGATGACCTTGAGCGCGACGTCCCGCCCGACCGAGAGCTGCCGCGCACGGTAGACCGAGCCCATGCCGCCCTGACCGAGCATCGCCGTGACCTGGAAGCGGCCGTCGATCGTGCGCCCGAGCAGGGGATCCTCGCCGCGAATCAGCACTAGGGGCGTGCCGTCGTCGGGGCACTGCCTCTCGCTGGAAGGGAAGGAGCGGCTACAGGCCGAGCAGAAGCGGTGACTGGCCTCCATCGCGTCGTGCCAAGCTAGCCTCTCTGCTCTCAGACGGCAACGTGGCGCGGCGAGGGTGGCCCGCGTAGACTCCCCGCCGTGACTGCACGCGCCATGGTCTCCCTAGTGCTGCTGCTGCTCCCGATCGTCGGGCACGCGGACACGCCACGCGCAGCGGCCGACAGGCTCGTCCTCGAGGGCGTGAAGCTCGGCGAAGCTGGCCGCTACGAGGCCGCGATCGCCAAGTTCAAAGACGCCGAGGCGCGCTTTCCGCGGCCCATCCACCAATGCAACATCGGGCTCGCGTACACGCTCTGGAGGCGCTGGCCGGAGGCGCTCGTGTATCTCGACCGGTGCCGAGCGCAGTCCACTGAGCCATTGCCCGCGTGGGTCTCGGAGCACACCGATGTCGCCACGACTGCCTTGGAGGCCGGCCGCTTTGCGCCCGTCGAAGTGACTACGAGACCACAGGACGCCCTCGTCACGGTCGCCGGATTTCTGGCCGATGAGCAGTTCACCACCCCGATCACTCTGTGGCTCCCCTTTGGCCGGCATGAGCTTCGGGCCTCCAAGGACAAGAACGGCATCGCGCGCCGCGATGTGGTCATCACGAGTCGGGAGGCGCAGTCGGTCGAGCTTGCGATCGGCGAGGGCGATCCAGCGCCCGGGCCTCCAACCGACGACGCCGTGCTCCGCTTTCGCATCGCCGCGCTGGGTCAATTCAGCTTCGGCGGCGCCTCGACGAGCCGGGTCTCGCAGACGACGAACGTCACCTCCCTGGCGCCACTCACGGACCTCAAGAGCGATCTCCTGGCTACGCCGGGAATCGGCCTTCTCCTGGAGCTGCCGGTCACACGGTGGCTCGCCGTGGGACTCGTCTTCAACGTGGCCTGGCCGAAGAACGAGACGATGGTCGTCGGCGACATCAGCCGCGACGCGTTCTACGGGATCGACGCCATCGTCAAGGCGCGCTGGGCCTTCTTGCCCGGCCGGGCGGAGGTCTGGCTCGGCCTCCCCGTCGGCGTCACGCTGTGCAAGTTCGGCGCGGACTGGGAGCGGGCCTACAAGGACTTCGATCTGCGAGAGGTCAGCGTCGGCACCGCGGTCGGCTGGAACCTCTCGCTGCTGGCGGGCCTGCACTGGCGCGTCGTCGGCCCGCTCGCGGTCGTGCTCGAGCTCGGCTGGACGCATACCGCCATTGCCTTCGACGTCACGCGAAAGCTCTCTCCCGTGGCGCCGGAGGAGGTCTACCGCATCGACGTCTCCACCGACCAGTTCTCCCTCGACGTTGGCCTGTCGGTGACGTTCTAGACGCCTGGGACACCCCTGTGGCGTCACAGGGGGCGTCACTGCGTGCTTCCTCGCCCTCAGCAGGGATATCAATCACTTACGGTTTCGTATGGCTGGCTTTCCGGTTGCACTGTGGTTCGCCCGTGTCCTCGAACCAACACTCTGGAGCTACCACCATGCAATCGCGTCTCGCGTCCTTCGCCGTTTTCGCGGCGCTCGTTTTACCCCAACTCGGCTACGCCCAACTTCCACTCACCATGACGGCGTACACCGTCCCGACAATGGTCTGTCTTGCCAAGCCGACCTTGGCCATGTGCAAGGATCCCGCATACTTCGCCTCGACCTGTGGTCAGGCCGACTACAACGCCAACAAGAACAACCCGAATTGGGCTTGCTACAGCCTGCTGAACTCGAGCGCGCAGAACACGCCCAATCAGATCGTGAGCCTACCGACGCACTCGAGCACGCCGATGCCGTCGGCGACCAAGGCCGGCATGGTTCCCGAGAAGACGATCACGGGTCAGGGTGCCGTCCTCACGCACTATCCACTCGGGACGCAGCAGGCGAAGGTGTCGAGCTACGACTTCGCGGCCAATGCCGTTCAGGGCGCCGTTGGAACCTTCGATCAACGCCTCGCACAGACGACGGCAGCGGCGAAGTCCAGCTGGAACTCGGGGCAGACCACGAACCCCGCGTGCGGCACGACCCAGACCCTGGCGTGCACGGGCACCGAGGCCGACGTGAAGACGTGCGTCGAGTATGCCTTCGAGAAGCACTTCGACTTCAGCCGGCTGGAGAACGCCGCCGCGACCTCGAACCACGACGCGCGCGCCATCTTCAATCTGGCGTTCAACGGCCAGAGCGGCTGGGGCAACACGACGGTGCCGGGCCAGTCCTACACCAACGCGCTCGGCTGGCACAACGGTTGGTCCGACTGCTGGGGAATGGGCGGGGTCGAGTACGACTGCTACGGCTTCAACAACGGCAACCATGACTTCAAGATTGCGCACCTGCCGATGCGACAGCGCTCGGGCGACGCCATGCCGAGCATTCCGTGGAGCGCGTGCATGGCGAAGAACGCCTTCTACCGGACGACGCCCACGAGCTCGTCGGTGCCGGGCATTCCCTGCCAGGTGACCGAGAGCTGGGGTTGGCACCAGCAAATGTCGACGGCGTTGGCAGGCACCTCGGACGAGATCCTCAACCACCTCTACCTCCGGCAGCAGGACTACATCGCGCTGCTCGAGACGAAGCGCTTGACGTACCGAAAGTACGAGGCCGCGGTCGCCGCGTGCTTCAGCAGCTTCCAGAGCCCGACCTGCCAGTCGATGTCGGCCGTCAGCGCGGCGCTCACCGCCATTCAGGTGAAGATCGACGCAGCCAAGGCCGAGGCCGCCCAATATGGCTGCACGCCATCGAACGCGAGTACGCCGACCCCGTGTGACTGGTCGCCCCGTCTCTTTGCCGAGCGCCTCTACTCGACGTATCGCCCGTTGCGTGACGCCGATTTTCGAACGTGCATCGCCAAGACGAACGACAACCTCGCGCTGCTGAACGCGAAGTTCCCGGCGGGCTCACTCAACGCGACCAAGTGGTACCGCCGGACTCCCGCGATGCTCGACCAGTTCGTCACGGACCTGGATGCCTTCTATGCCGCGCAGCTGGCGGGCGTGCCCAAGTACGCCGACGGCAAGGCCGTGACGTATCAGACACACGCGCTCATGCCGGAGACCCGGAACAGCGACCTCTTCGGCGTCAATTACAGCTATGATCTCTACTGGGGCATCAAGAAGCCGACGGCCACCGCGAGCGCCTGCGCGTCGCGGCCGGAGGCGCGCGCCAGCCTGACGCTGAACACGACGGTGTTCGGGACGCAGCTCACGCCGTTCGACGGTCGCGTCAACGTGCGTGGCAATGCGGTCAACGCGTCGGTCAAGGTGTTCAACAAGGACCTGCTGCCGGCCTACCCCAAGACGGGCTGGACGCAGACCTTCAACTTCATCGACGCCAAGCCGAGCGATACGGTCGACATCAATAACCCGTCCATCCCGGTCTTCAGCATCCTCGGCATCACGATCGCGGCCCGGGCCGGGCTCACGGGACGGGCTGGCCTGGACCTCAAGCTCGACTTGACGACGTCGGTCGGTCCCAACGGCCTGTGCAACACGGTGGGCAAGGCGCAGATCGACGGGAACCTCCGCCCCTATGCGACCGCCGAAGGGTTCGTGGAGGTCTTCATCGACCTGCTGCTGCTCGAGGCCGGCATCAAGGGCGCCCTCACGCTGCTCGACGTGAGTCTGCCGTTCCGCGTCAAGGTCAAGGCCGAAGCCACGGTCGCCACGCCCAATCCGCAGCTCACGGTCGAGTCGACGCTCGACTACTCGCTCAAGGCGCTGTCGGGACGCCTCGCTCTGTTCGCGCGACTCAACCTGCTCTTCTTCAGCCTCTATGGCGAGATCCCGCTCGTCGAGTGGAACGGCTGGGAGAAGAAGGGCTCGCTCTTCGCGGCCAACTACACGGTTCAGCTGAACCTTGTCGACCAGAGCCTTCTCACGAGCACCTTCTAATACATCCCAATCTCACACGGAGCCCACGAACATGAGCCACAAGACCTCACTCCAACTGCGCGCGGAGCTCAGTGTCCTCCTCGCGGTCGTCGTCACCACGGTTCTTGCGCTGTTGAGCCTCATGGGCGAGCAAGCGCCCGTGCGCTTCGCCGGCGCGGAACCGGGGGCGGCACCGGCCGTCGCAACGCCCGCCGGCGAGCGTGCGCTCCGTCTGGCACTCCGATGGCAGCTCGGCCAGCGCTATCGTTACGCGGTGCGCTACACCACACGGCAGCAGGCGGCCTTTGGGGCCACGGCCGACGACGCGCCCATCGGCGGTCGTGGCCAGCTCGAGGCCGACCTCGTCCTGACTCCAATCACGCTCCGTGGCGACGTCACGACGCTCGTTGCGCGGCTCGACGAGGTGCGCAGCTATGCGCTCGACATCAACGGCCAGGCCGCGTTCGCCGATCTCGGCGCGGCCAAGGCTGTGGTCGAAGGCTACGAGGCCGAGGTCGACCTGGACATTCACGGCCAGGTGCACGGCTTCCGCGTGAACGAGGCCGACCCGGAGCTCTTCAAGAACCTGATGCAGAGCCTTGTGCTCGAGACCAGCGTCACGCTCGATTCGAATGGCGCACGGGAATGGAACGCGCTCGAAGGCGGGCTCCATGGTCGCGCAGAAACGTCGTACAGGGTCGTTGGCCACGATGAGACCGCGACCACGGTCCGTAAGACGCGACGGGAGTACGCGAGCCTTCGGGCACTCGTCGTTCGGGAAGGAGTGCCCGCCCCCGAGCAGGAGCTCTCCTACGAGATGACGGCCACGCTCCATGACCGGGGTCACTTGCTCGCAGTCGAGGTGGACGAGAGCCTGCGGGTCGCCCAGGGCAAGAAGCTCGACGCGGCAACCTCGCTGTCGCTACGTCTGCGCGCCATCGATAAGGTTGCTCAAGTAGCGCCTCGCACCGTGGCGACGACCGAGCGCGACCCGCACGTCTTCGCGCCGAGCGCCGCCGCCCGCCGGAACGCGCTCGTCTATCGAACGGACGGGCTGACGTTCGCAGACCTCGAGGCCGAGCTCAAGACGATCGGCGGCGTGGGCGCGCTCCCCGACCACAGTCGGTTCCTCTGGCGCGCCGCCGGCCTCCTCCGTCTGCACCCGGAGCTATGCGAGCGGCTCGTCGCGCTCGTGGGCGATTCGAGTCTCGGTTTCGAGGGCAAAGTGGCGCTCCTCGACCTGCTCGCGGGCGTGGGCCACGCCGAGGGTCGGGCAGCCCTTGTCGCCGCGCTGAGCCGTGACGTCGTGCGCGCCGATCCCGACTACCCCGCGATGGTCGCGCGCCTCGGCCTCGTGCGTGAGCCGGACGAGCAGACGGTGTCCTTCACCCAAGGCCTGCGCGCGGCCGCACCGAGTCCAACGCGCGACGTTGCGACGCTGAGCCTCGGTGCGGCCGCAGGCTACTTTGCCGAGCGCGGCGAGACGGCGCGCGCCGTGACGTTGGTTCACACGCTGATGAACGACTACGCCAAGGCGGCTAGCGCGAGCGAGCGCGTCACGTTGCTCGGAGCGCTCGGGAACGCGGCTCGATCCGAGAGCGAGTCGATCGTCGTGGGTGGCCTCACCGACGGTGACCCGGAGGTGCGCGGGGCTGCGGCCAACGCGCTCCGCGGCTTGGAGACGGAGACCAGCCGCGCGGCGCTCATCAAGGCACTCGGCGACAACGACGCTCAGGTACAGCGCGCCGCGCTCTTGGCCGTGGGCACAGACGCATTCGCATCGAGCGCGACGGGCGAGACCCTCGCTTCCCTCGTCACGAGCGGGCGGGTCGACGCGTCGAACTGGCAGGCCGTCGTGGCGTGGTTCTCCTCGCACGAGGCCACGCCGGCCCAGATGAACGCGGTGGCGGACTACCTCCTCGCGCGCACGAACGATGCGGATCTCATTGGCAACATCCGAGGCCTACAATCGTTGATTAGAGCATAGTTTTTCGCAAACGAGACAGTGCTAAAGCAACGGGCAGCTCCGCCCGGTGTCGTCAGCGCAGAAGCCGCCCGCTCCCGAGCAAGAGAACGTGCAGGTGACCTTGTGACCGTTGGCGTACTTTGTCGTAGAAGTGCGAGGCTTGCCGTTGCTGCAATGGCTCACGTCCGTCGATGACGTCGGGGTCGCGCACGTGTACGTGAAGCTCTCCCCGGAGCCATGGCACGCGAGCTTGCAACTCGCCACGCACGCGCTGTCACTGCACTCGTTCCCTTCGGGACAGGTCTCGACGAGCTCTTCTCGCACGCCACACGCGCTGTACCAATGAACCGAATTGCCATAGCACGACTTCTTGGCGTGTGCCGCGCACACTTGGCATTGTCCATCGATGCACCCCTGGCCGGGAGCGCAGCTCGTAAGTGTCGCGTAGCCGTCGGGGCCGCAGGTCGAGACGTACATACCCTGACAGCGCACTCCAGAGTCACATGACGCAGTACAGTGCTGGCCTCCGGTGAGCTGATCCGAGCACTTTCCGGAGACGCAGGCCTGCGTCTCACAGGCGCTCGAATCCTTACACGGCGTGCCGATGGACTCTACTGCGCGGCACACGCCCGATGAGCAGGCGTCGCCAGCGCCGCATGAGCAGTAGTAGCCCTGGGCGCAGACCGCGTTCCAGCCGCTCTGGTGACACTTCTGGTCGGCCGTCACCTCGGTCGTGCAGACCTTGGACTTGGCGTCACACGGCCCCTCGGCGCAGTCGCGATCGTGGTCGCAAGGGGCTCCCGTCGGTCCACCGACCACGCACACGCCCCCGAAGCAGATGCCCGCGCCGGTCGCACACGGTAGCTTGGTATCGTGGCAGGGTTGGCCGGCCGAGGCCGTCATCACGCAGCTTCCATACCGACACACGAGGCCCGGCGTGCAGTTGGCGTCAAAGCCGCACGCTCCACCGACCGTGGAGATGGGCATGCAGTGGCCTGAGATACAAGAGAGGCCCCGGGAACACGTGCACGGGCCCGAGCCGAGCATCGGGACGCACCCCGCTGCGCCACTTCCGAAGACACTGCACTGGCTACCCTTCGGGGTTCGCGGCTTGCACGTGCCGGGACAGCCGGCCGTGGATTCGCAGTATGAGTCCAAGCCGACGCACTCGATGGAGTGATAGCACGCAGCGCCGAGCGGAATCGTCCCGATCACGGCCGCACGTGTCAGGTCGAACAACGCGTGGTTGCTCTGCGTAGTGTTGAGGGCGTTACAGGGAGTCTCGGCGAGCCTGGCCTCCAAGTCGGGCAGCGCCGAGGGGGCCAACAGCAACCGCCCCGCACGCGCGCTGGCTCCCACGTAGGACAGGCAGAGCGCGCGGGTGCGCTCGGTGCAGTACGTGGCGTTCGACCGGCGCTCAGACCAACTCACCGAGCAGCGCTTCTCGGCCGCGCAGCGGACCGTGACGACGGCGTCGCAAAACAGGTCCACGTCCGTTTGGGGTACTCGGAGCGGCACGGCAGGCACCGGGAGGACCACTCCCGGAGCGCAGGCCTCACCTCCCCCTGAGGCGATCGCGCTCGACGACGCGGTCGAGGCATCGAACGACGGCGAGCCGACCGCGGTCCGTCTGTCCGCCTCGGTCGCGCCGTAGTCCAGCACCGCGCGCGCCCGGTCGTCGACGCATTCGGCCACGCGCTGAAGCCCGGGGGCCGCCAGCACGGCTCGACGCGGCGTGCAGTCATCGCTGAGCGGCTGCAGCCGTGCCAGACCGCAGGCCGCTTCCATCGTGACGCGATATTGGCCCGTCGACGTGCAGGGCTCGCCGCTCGACGGCGTCGTGGAGTCCTGGAGTACCAGCGTGTCGCCCTCCAGCAGCCAGTCACCGCGCCCCCACTGGTCACCCCTTGAGTAGAGATAACGCCCGTTGGACGAGAGCCCAACAAATGACGTCGTCTCTCCTTGCGCGGTCCAGGTCCCGCCAATCAGGCACGGTGGCGTGGACTCGCGCACCTCCTGCGGCTCAGCGCAGCTCCACGTCCCGCCGGAGAGCGCGACGAGCACGATGACCTCCGCGGCAACGGGCACAGCGGTGCTCCGAGCGCACCTAGCGCTCAAGACGCCCGACGTTCCCGCGGCGCTGCGCTGGCACATCACCGACTTGACCCCATAGCTCGGAGCCTACGGCTGCCATTGCTCGTTCGTCAAGACAAAAAAAGGGCCGCACCGGCCGACGTTCAGCGCAGCAGTCCCTCGCGCAGCGCCGCCACGATGGACTGCACGTCGAAGGCACTCGAGATGAGGAGGATGCGCCCCTGTCGATCCAGCACGATGTCGAGCGGGAAGTTCACGCCGTCGCCGGGCCCAGCGACCTGAGAGAAGTGGCGCTCGATGTCCTCGACGAGCGGGAAGGTCACTCCGAGCATCGCGGCGAAGCTCCCGGCGAACGTCCCGTCGTTCTTCATGAAACCGCCGGTGTTGACGCCGACGACGCGCACGCCCTCGCCTCGCATCGCCTGCCAAATCGACCGCTCCACCTCTGGCAACTCCAGAGAGCACAGCGTTCAGAAGGTGGCGAAGTAGCTCAGGAGCGTGACGTGACCCTGCGTGACTTGGGCGAGATCGATGGGCTGGTTGGTCTGGATGTCGCGAAAGCTCCACGTGGTCGGGAGCATGTCGCCCTCGCCCAGCATCCCGCGACCCTCGGCGAACGAAGGGATCGTGAACAGCGGCTCGTCCGGATCGTTTGACTGCAAGATGACGCTGTTCATCCTCGGCGCGAGCTCGCTGCGACTCACCTCGATGACCGCCTTCTCGAAGGGTTGGACTATCAGCGCGCTCGGCGCGAGCTTCAGGCCCAGCTCCTCGCCATAGGCGCTGAGGTCGAGCTGGGTCCAGCCCTCGTTCTCGACCACGATTGCGGCGGTGAGCTCACCTGGACCAAAGCGGAGCGTGCGCTGGTGGGCGCGCAGGTCCGGAGGGCTCTGCTCGGCGTCGATCCGGTAGCTGTGATGGCCGCTCCAGTCCCCGGCGAGGACCCGATCTCCGTTAGGGGACACGGCGACCGTGATGGCCACGCTGGAGCCGCGCTCCGCAGGGAGCTCCTCCGTCGCGACCAGCCGAGGGTGTCGCGGGTTGTCGAGAGCGTAGACCCGGACGTCCATCCAGTCGGCGGCCGCCAGCCAGCGTCCGTCGGCGGCGATGTCGACGACGGAGCCCGCGCAGGGAATCTGAACGACCCGTGCCGGAGCACGCGGGTCCGTGACGTCGAAGACCTCGATGCCTGCGCTCCCTGCCGCGACGTACACGAGCTCGTCCTGCGCGACCAGACGCGTGATGAGGCCTCCACTCGTGGCCGAACCCAAGTGCTCTGGTCGCTCAGGGGAGGTGAGGTCGTGGACCGAAATCCCCGTCGCCGTTGCGGTCAGCAGATGGCCGCTGGCCGAGACGAATACGTCGGAGACACCGCCCTCCGATGGCTGCACGCTGAGCAGCTCCAGCGTGGAGTCCTGGGTGCGCAGAACCGCGAGTCCGGCACCTCGGGCGGCGGCATACACGTGCCCGCTGCGATGCGCCAGCCCGCCAAAGGACAGCCCCTCGGCGGCGAACACCGTGCTCACGACGGGCGCCTCCGACTCCTCGACCTGCAACGACAGGCTCGTGGTGCCTTCTTCCCACCGCACCCACTTCACCCAGCCGGTGGGCTGAAGCTCGTCCGCCGTGGTGCTGAGGAACGCGTCGATCGGCTCGGAGCCCGACTCGCGCGTCGTCCGTGCGAGCGTGAGTCGCCTGCAGTGGGGCCACTCCGGATGCGCGCCCTCGCCGAGCCTCAAGCGCTGAAACAGCGGCGTGAGCTGCCCTTCGTCACCCACGTGGTGCACGACCAACCCGCGCTGGTTGGAGCACATCACGACGAGGTCGTCGAGCGTCTCCTGGTCGGTGATCTCCAGGCCAAAGGTCGTCGCCGCATACGTCGAGTCCACGAGCACGAGGCTATCCCCGGTTGAGCCGAGCGGCACGCAGTGGCCGTACCACGGGAGGCCGTTGCAGGGCCCCATGTCCGACGACACGTTTTCATTAACAAACCTGTACTCTATTTTGGTGCAAGCCAACGACGAGCTCCAAATGAGCGCGACGAGCGCTCCAAGGAGACGGTGGTCCGGTCGTAGTGGCTCGCTCCCCTTGGGCCTCGAATGTCGCGCGTTGGGGGGACGAGCGCGGGTCGAGGAGGGAGCCCAGTGCATCCGAGTCCCACGTGCCGGATTTCGGACAGCGCGGTCAAGTCCTTTTTTGGTCTGGCAAACGGCGCGATGGGTGCGTCTACGCGCCCCCGGACTCCAGTCGGTACCCGAGGCCTACCCCCGCCGCATCGCGTCGAGCGGCTGCACGCCCGAGGCCCGGAACGACGGCCAGAGCGCGCCGAGGATCGCGATCGAGAAGCCAGTCCCGACCGACCACGCCACGCTCGACCACGTGAGCACGCCCTTGATGGTGTTCGGCATCGCGATGATGAAGTTCTTGGTCGCGTCGGGCGGCACCGAGATGCCCACCTCCACGAAGTACCAGCTGCCCAAGAGCCCGCCGGCGAGGCCCACGACGCAGCCGATGATGGCGATGAGCAGCGCCTCGGACATGAACGCCGTCACCACGCGCCGGCGCGCGATGCCGAGCGCGAGCAGCAGGCCAATCTCGCGCTGCCGCTCGAGCACGGTCATGAGCATCGTGTTGAGGAGCCCCACCGCGGCGACCGTGATGATGGCCCCCATGATCAGCGCCATGATGAAGGCGAAGACCCGGACGATGGTCTTGAAGATGCCGATCTGGTCCCACTGCTTGGCCTCGAGGTTGGACGCGAGCCCGGCCTTCTGGATGGCCTGAAAGAGCGCGGGGCTCGCCTTGTAGCTGTCGGTGAAGACGAGCAGCTCGGTCGTCTCGTCCTTCAGGTCGAGCAGGTCCTCCGCCACGCCGATGGGCAGGTAACAGAGCCGATTCTGGTAGCGATTTCCGCTGTCGAAGATACCGGCGACCTTCACGCCGGTGTCGCTGACGCCCTTGCGGTAGCTCACGAGCTGAAGCTCGTGGCCGGGCTTGACGCCGAGCCGGCGCGCCAGCTCCTTGCCGATGAGCACCTCGTGCACGTCCTGCCCGGAGAAGTAGCGGCCGTCGATGAGCTTCTGGTCGAGGCGGTCGTAGCTCTGCTCGAGCGCGGGATCCACGCCCAGACCGGGCGCGAACTCCAGCACCTTGCGGCCGAAGATCTGCTCGTCGGTGAGCTTGGATTCGTCCTCGACCTTGTCGGCCGGCACGATGGTCGACTCGTCGGTGTACTGCACCATCGCGCGAAACGTCAGGCGCGGCAGGACGGCCTTCACGCGCGCGTCGGGCAGCGCGACGAGCTTCTCGCGCAGCGCGCGGTAGCCCTGGATGTTGAACTCGAGCGGGTTGAAGCGGCTCTCCTTCTCGTAGTCCGGGTGCCGCAGGCGCACGTGGCCGGTCGTGCGGGCAAACTGCGCGATCATGTCCTCGCCGATGCCGTCGAGGAACGTGCCGCCGACCATCACGAGGCCCACGCCCAGCGCGACGGCGAGGACCGTCAGCGCGGTGCGCGTGCGCTGGCGAGCCAGATTGCGGAGCGCGTATTTCCAGAGATAACCCATGGCTCAGCCCTCCGTCCGCAGCGCGCTGATGGGATCGAGGCGGGAGCTGCGCCACGCCGGATAGAGCGAGGCGAGCACCGTGACGAAGAAGCCGATGATGAGGCCCTTGAGCGCCACGACCGGCGTCCACTCGAAGAAGAGCACCGGCGGCATGGGCATGACGGCCTCCTGGGCGTTGAACTCCGGCAGCGGCAGTCCGTGCGAGGTGTAGTAACCACTCAGGGCCGTACCGAGCGCGACGCCGATGACGGCGCCCAGGACGCCGATGATGACGGCCTCCGTAATGAACAGCACGACGACGCGCCGCTGCGGGTAGCCGAGGGCGAGCAGCGTGCCGATCTCGTGGCGCCGCTCGAAGCCGCTCATCAGGCAGGTGTTGGCCACAGAAGAGGCAGCGATGAGCAGGATGATGAAGACCAGGATGCCGAAGTGCTGGCGGCGGATGTCGTTGAGCTCGATGAGGTAGTCCGTCTTCTCGCGCCAGGTCTCGGCGGCGATTCGAGGGTGGGCGGCCTCGATCGCCTCGCCGGCCGCGACGGCCTGGGCCGGGTCCTTGAAGCGCGCCATGACCTCGGTCCAATAGCCGGGCTCCGCGCCGAGGAAGTCGCGCCCGAAGGCCTCGGGGAGAAATACGCTGTAATTGTCGACGATGGGGTGCCCGCTCGCGACCAGACCCGCAATGACCACGCCGTCGAGCGCGTTCATGGCGCCCTTCCTCGTCTTGGCCTTCAAGAAGAAGCGGTCACCGGCCTTCCAGTCGAAGGCCTTGGCGAGATCCGCGCCCACCCATACGTAGGGCTCAGGGCCCTCGGGCACTGGCAGGTCGCCGAGCTTGACGAGCTTCTGGTAGCTCGCGACGTCGATGACCACGCCCCGCGAGGTGAGCGCCCGCGTGCCGTCGCCGATCTCGGCGGCGAAGGTGAGCCGACCGGAGACGGTCGCGTCGGGATGCGCGCTCCGCAGCAGCGACTCGACCTGCGGCTGCTCGCTGAAGGCGACATCGAGGGGGCGGAAGTCCTCATCCTGGAGCCAGTCCTTGGGCATGACGCGCAGATGGCTGTGCTCGTGGTCGATCTCGGTGGCTACCAGCGTCTTCTCGATGCCGTCGATGAAGCTCTGCGAGATGATGTAGAGCGCCACGCCCATGAAAATGCTCACGAGCGTGAACAGTGACCTTCGGCGATTGCGCAGCGCATTGCGGAACGCGAGGCTGAGCAGGTAGCTCATGACGCCGTCCCGTTCTTGCGCTCGTCGCTCAGGAGCTTGCCGTCCTGAATGCGCACGATGCGGCGCGCGTGGCCCATGAGGTGCTCGTCGTGGGTGGAGAAGACGAACGTCGCCGAGAGCTGCTCGTTCATCTTGCGCATGAGCCCGATGATCTCCTCGCTCGTCTTGCGGTCCAGGTTGGCCGTGGGCTCGTCGGCCAGAATGAGCGACGGCCCCTTGACGAGCGCGCGGCCGATGGCGATGCGCTGCTGCCCGCCCGAGAGCTGGTTGGGCCGACGATCTTTTTGGGCGTCCAGGCCCAGCAGGCCAATCATGTCCATCACGCGCTTCTTCATCTCGGCTGCGCTCCATCGGTCCTGAATCTGGAGCGAGAACTCGATGTTCTCGTATGCC
>SXGT01823402.1_pt1 | contig 15471 bp, 12 predicted proteins | sample 3176221 | NCBI WGS metagenome assembly SXGT01 (sample SAMN11356862, study PRJNA531348) | freshwater metagenome | isolation source: freshwater sample F1-120 | place: China: Fuxian Lake, Yuxi | collected 2017-12-25
CGACAGGCCGACCGGCGAAATGCACAGCTCGCCCGTCGTGTGCAACAGGTAGCAGACAACGAGGATCAGAAGCGGCACGAGGCCGGACTCTCTGGCAGCGGGGGCGGCCAGCACGAGGACGCCGAAACCCGCGCCGAGCTGCACCAGTGCCAAGCCGAACTTGGTGGGGATCGACGGGTCCCTGCCGACCTTGCCCAGCCGCATCCACAACAGCGTGAACAACGAGCCGAAGACCAAGATGAAGAGCGGGTTGAAGAACTGCCCCCACGCGCTCGGGAACTCATAGGAGCCGAGCATGCGGTCGATGTTGCGGTCGGTGAACAGCGTCAGCGAGGTGCCGGCCTGCTCGAAGAAGGTCCAGAACATCATGTGGAAGAACCACAGCACGAGCAGCACGAACATCTTCTCGCGCTGCTGCTTTTCTTCTCGCAACGCCGTCACGAACAAGCTGCCGAGCACGACGACGATCGCGCCGATCAGCAAGGTCTTGACCGCCTTGTCCTCGCTCAACAGCAAGAAGACTCCCGGCACGCACAGCAGCGCGCCGATCGCAACCTTCATCAGGTTGCCCGAGATCGCCGCTGGCTTAGGCGGCTCGCCGTGGCCGCCGAGACGGGCGCGGCCGAGGCCAAACGTCACGAGCCCGAGCAGCATGCCGACACCAGCGATGCCAAATCCCGTGGTCCAGTCCTTCGTTTGCGCAAAGTAGCCGCAGATCATCGTCGACAGGAACGCACCGACGTTGATGCCGATGTAGAAGATCGTGAAACCAGCGTCGCGGCGCGAGTCGCCTGGCGCATAGAGGCGGCCGACGAGCGTCGAGATGTTCGGTTTGAACAAACCGTTGCCGACGACCATGAATGCCATGCCGGCGTAGAAGAAGAACTCCTGCTGCACGACGAGCGTGAACTGCCCGATCGCCATCAGCAGTCCGCCCAGCAGGATCGCCCAGCGGTAACCGAGCAAACGATCCGCGATCAGGCCGCCGAAGATCGGCGTCAGATAGATCAGCGCGTTGTAGCTGCCGTAGACCGAGGTTGCCTTCTCGTCTGAATACTTGAAGACCTCACTGACCATGTAGAGGGTCAGCAGCGAGCGCATGCCGTAGAAGCAGAACCGCTCCCACATCTCGGCAAAGAACAGCATGAAGAGACCGGGCGGATGGCCCGCGTCCGAACGCGGAGAGGCGACGTCGTTCAAGCGAAGCTCCTGCAAGGGAACGAGGGGAGAGAGCCACAGGGTAGCGACCGATGCGGCCATGGCTCCACCGCAAAGACCGGCGATCGCCCGACTTCCTGATGCAGTGGCAACCACCGCGTCGGCGCTGCCGGTGACCTGGCTCGTTCAGGCTTCGACCACCACCATCGGCACGCGCCGATGGGTCGCGTCCTCGACCGCAATCGACAGCGTCGCGTAGCCGCGTTGCGCGGACTGCAGCAACGGCCCGCCGAAGGGCGCGTCAACCGCGGCCCAGGTCGCGATCTGTTCCTCGTCAGCCTGAAAGGTGCGGGCGTTGAGCCAACGCAACTGGTCGCGCAGGATGGCCAGCGATCCCAGTTCGGTCGCCTCGCCATCGGGCAGCGCGATGCGCGCCGTGAACGCGAAGTCCTGCGGAAACCACATGCGCGCCGCCAGCAGGTGCGCGTACTTGCTGCGCGCAAACTTCTGGTCCGCGGCCTCGCGCCATTGCCGGTCGAGTTCCAACAGCGAAGGCGCGGTGTCGGGCAACTCGAGGTCGCTCTTCTCGGCATACAACGCAAACAATCGCAGCGCGATCCAGCCCGAATCGCCCATCTCGAACCACGACGCCTTGGCTCTTGGGTCCTCCTGCCAAGCGAACTGCGGCACGCGGTCCTTGGCGAATGCGGATTGCAGGTCCTGGCGCCACTCCTCGACGCCTTGCACGAATGCAATCGGTTCGCCGCCGTCACCGGCAAACCACCTGCACAGAGGCCCCGAAAACACGCGCGCCATGCCAGGACTCAGGCCTCGGCCTTGGGGTCGCGCTCCATGAGCGCCTTCACCGCTTGCTGCGGCGGCAGGCCGAACCACAGCACTCGGCTCACCGCGTCGGCGATCGGCATCTCGACCTGCATCGCATGCGCGCGTTCGGCGACGACGCGCGAGGTCCAGACGCCTTCGGCAACCTTCGGCGACGCGGCGAGCGCCTGCTGCACCGTCTCGCCCTTGCCGATGCGTTCGCCAAATGCCCGATTGCGGCCGTGGCGGCTGAACGCGGTCACTGCGAGGTCGCCAACGCCGGCAAGGCCGAAGAACGTGCGCTCGTCGGCGCCGCAGGCCTTGCCAAAGCGCGTCATCTCGACGATGCCGCGCGACAGGATTGCGGCCTTGGTGTTGTCGCCGCAGCCGAGCCCGTCGGCGATGCCAGCAGCGAGCGCCATCACATTCTTGAGCGCGCCGCACAACTCGACGCCGACCACGTCAGCGTTGCGGTAGATGCGGAAGGTCGGCGTCGACAGCAGACCTTGCAGGTCGTGCAGTTCGCGCTGGTCGTGACCCGCGATCACCACGGTCGTCGGTATCGAGCGCGCAACCTCTTCGGCGTGGCTCGGGCCGCTCAACACGTAGACGCATTCGCCGGGCGCGGCAACCTGCGCGATCACTTCGCTCGGCCGCAGGCCCGTGCTCTGCTCCATTCCCTTTGCAAGCGAAACGAGCGGCAAGCCGCGCCGCAGCTGGCCTTGCTGCGCCATCGGCGACAACGCTGCCCGGATGTGCTGCGTTGGCACCGCGACGAGGGCGCAGGCTGCGCCACGCAGCGCCGCTTGGGAGTCCGTCGTCACCAGCACGGAGTCCGGCAATCGCACGCCTTCGAGGTAGCGCTCGTTGTGGCGCTTGGCCTCGAGCGCCTTCGTGTTCTCCGGATCGTGCCCCCACATCGCGACGTCGCGTCCCGCGCGCGCAAGCGTGACGGCAAGGGCGGTGCCAAAACCGCCGCAACCAAGAACCGCGACCTTCATGGCGCAACCTCCGCCGCCTTCTGCTTGTGCGCCCTGTGCTTGCTGAGGTTGCTGCGGTGCGTGAAGCACAAGAACGCTGCGATCGCGCAGCAAAGCACAGTCACCGGCAATCGCGTGCCGAATGCCACCTCCGGCGACAACACAACCGAACCGACGGCGAGCGCCAGTCCAAGCGCGAGGCTGCCGAAGAAGACCTGGCCCGTCAGCAGACGCACCACGAAGAACACGCCGATCGACAGCAGCGCGAGCTTCCAGTCGAGCGCGAGCAGCACGCCGGTCGCAGTGGCGACGCCTTTGCCGCCTTTCCAACGAAGGAAGGGACAGAAGACGTGACCGAGGATCGCGCTGGCGCCAAGCAATACGCCCGCCTTGACCGCGTCGCCGCCAAGGATCGACGGGCCAAGGCCCGCCGAGACGAAACCCTTGCCAGCGTCGAGCAGGTAGATGGCGAGGAAGGCGATCAGTCTGCCGGCCTTGGTCGTGAACGCGCGACTGGCGTTGGTCGCGCCGACGTTGCCAGAGCCGATCGTGCGAAGGTCGACGCCCTTGCACACTCGGACGACGAGCAAGGCCCACGGCACTGCGCCGAGCAGGAATGCACCAAAGCAACAGGCCACGAGCGGCATCGGAGGAAGAGGCTATGCCGACGACGCGGCCCAACCAACTCTCGACTTCGGTCGTCGCGTTCCTACCGTGCCTTTACCATGACGGTCCGGATCGGCATCGACACAGGCGGCACGTTCACCGACGTCGTGCGTTGGGACCGTGGGAGGCTGACGGTGCACAAGCTGCCGTCGACCCCCGATGACCCAGGCCAGGCTGTGCTGCAAGGAGTGGCGGCCGTCCGCAGATCCGCCGACGAAGCCGTGGATGTCGTGCATGGCACCACGGTTGGCCTCAACGCCGTGCTGCAAGGCAAGCTGCCGCGCACGGCATTCGTCACCAACAAGGGCTTCCTCGACTTGATCGAGATCGGCCGGCAGGAGCGCACCGACCTTTACGCGCTCGAGCCCGATCGACCCGTGCCGCCCGTTCCGCGCGAACTACGAGTCGAGGTTGCATGCCGCCGAGGCCCCGATGGCCGCGCGATCCAGCCGCTCACGACACGAGAAATCGAACGCACCGTCGCCGCGTTGGTGAGGTTGCGCCCAGCGGCGATCGCGATCGGACTGCTGCACTCGCCCACCGAACCAGCGGACGAACGCGCACTCGCAAAAGCGGTGCGCACCGCGCTGCCCCACGTCCGAGTCACCTGCAGTGCAGACCTCTACCCCGCGCTCGGCGAATACGAACGGTTCAGCGCGGCGATTCTCAATGCCGCGACCGCGCCGCTCGTCGCTGCCTACGTCGAGACGCTCGATGCAGGTCTCGGCAACGGTTCGCTTCGCTTGCTTCGTTCGAGCACCGGCATCCTGCCGCGGAAGGAGGCGCTCGAGTTTCCGGCGCGCGCGATGTTCTCCGGGCCCGCAGGCGGCGTGCTCGCGACCCAGCGCCTTTGCGCAGCGCTGCGATTGCCGCGCGCCGCTGCCTTCGACATGGGCGGCACTTCGACCGACGTATGCCTGGTCGAAGCGGGCCGCATCCACACCGACCAGGGCCAGATCGCCGGGCTGCCCTTGCCTTTGCCCACCGTCGACGTTCACACCGTGGGCTGCGGCGGCGGCAGCATCGCATACCGCGACCGTGGCGGCGCATTGCGCGTCGGTCCCGAGAGCGCTGGCGCCGATCCGGGGCCCGCGTGCTATGGCAAGGGCAACCAACCGACGGTCACTGACGCGCACGTGGCACTCGGCCATCTCGGCGCAACGACGCTGCTCGGCGGTGGATTTGTGATCGACCCGGACCGGAGCGCGCGCGCAATCGAAGGGCTTGCGAAGAAGCTCGGACTCACGCCGCGACGTGCCGCAATAGGCGTGCTCGCCGTGGCCGACACCGCGATGTCACGCGCCTTGCTGCGCATCACCGGCGAGCGTGCCGTCGATCCCGCAAGCGCGCCACTCGTCGCCTACGGCGGGGCAGGCGGCCTTCACGCCGCGAGCCTCGCGGCGCAACTCGGGATGCCGGAAGCGATCCTGCCGATGCACCCGGGCGCGTTCTCGGCCCTTGGCCTCGCGCTCGCTGGCGACTCCGCCGAACTCGTCGAACCGGCGCTGGAAGCTTGGACCGAGGCAGCCGAACGCCGCTGGCGCACGCGCGCCGCTGCGCTCGCGAAGGCCGCCGCAGCGCGACTTGGAGCCAGTCGCGGACGCGCGCAGGCGCAGTTCGTGGTGCGGTATCGGGGGCAGGGCGCGGGCCTATCGCTGACGCCATCGCGGACTTCCGTGCCACGCGCATTCGCGGCCGCGCACGAGCGCCGGTTCGGCTTCTGCCAGGCGGGCGCGCCGATCGAACTCGTGCAGATCACGGCTCGTGCCGAGTCACCGGGCAAGTCGCTGCCATCTTCGGCGATCGATCTGGCGTCGGGCGGCTTTGCACCAAAGCCGCGGTCTCGCAGGGCCCCGCTCGGCGGCGGCGCGGTCCGGTGGATCCCCCGCGCCGAACTCAGGCCGGGCACCCGGATCGAAGGGCCGATTCTGATCGAAGAGCCGACCGCGGCAACCCTCGTTCCCAAGGGTTGGACCGCGTTGGTGACCCCAATTGCCCTTCGCCTTCGTAAGAACACGCGTTGACTAGCCGCAAAACACGGGCTAGTGTTCCCCGTGCTTGATGCCGGGGGCTGAGAAGGCCCCCACGAAGAATGAATCACGCTGACCCACGCGCAAGCGCGGGCGGCACTCGTACCCTGCCGGGGGTTGTCCGCCACGGACGTAAAAACTTGACTCTCCTTCTTCCCCTTTTCCCGAAGTTTCACCCCCGGTTTTCTTTCGCGCGCGCGGCCTGAGTTATGGGGCTCGCCGCAGCACCTGCGAACGCAACGGTTCGCAGCTACCGACGATCAGCGCGGCGCCTCGACGATCTCTCGCGATGCCGCGTCGATGAGTTGTGCGAGGCCCTGCAACTGCGCATCGAGTTTCCTGGCGCGTCGCCAATCCTCCAGCGCAGGCGCAACCGCGCCTCGCCCGTAGTGCACGAGCCCCCGCTGCATCAGCAAGCGGGCAAGTCGCGAGCAGACGCGGACGTCGCTTGGCCAACGCCGATGCAGCGTGAACATCTCCGCCAGCACTGAGTCGAGTTGGCCACGTTGCAGCCGCGCCTCGAGTCTTGCCAACTGCGCGCCAACCGTATCGATCGTCCGCGTCGAACTCGCGGCGGACTCATCCAAGGGGGCTGCGAACATCGGCTCCGAAGCTGACTCGGCGGCACCTTCTGCACCTTCGACGACTTGCGCAGCCTTGGCCGATTCTCCGTCAGTTCCGGCCGTGACCGGCGCCGCGACTGCGACTCGACGCAAGTGCGTCGCGGCGAGCAAGTGCGCAGTGCGCTCGTCCTCAGGCCAAGCCGCCAGCGCTTCGCCGAACGCGGCAATCGCCTCATCGCTGCGCCATTCCCCGCGAAACCGCAGGCCCTGCAGCAGCAACTCGTGGTGCAGGCGCAGGCGCTGCTCCAAGGCCGCGGCCTGCAGGCGCGCCGCCGCGTAGCGCGAATCCTCGGGCTTCACCTGGTCGAATGCGCACAGAGCCTCGGTCAACTCGCCACGCACACGCGCGGCCTCGGCTCGCACGAACGGATCCGCATCGTGCTGAGTCCGAAAGAACTGCAGGTTGCAGGCGCAAAGGCAGCACATCGACGCCACCAACGCAGCGCGCAGCATCCGCCTCACTTCTTGTCCTCCGGCGGCAATTCGTCGAGCATCACGTCGAGTTCTGCGCCGAGCGCGTAGTCGAGGCCGTCTTCGCGCTCCTTTGGCGCCGGCAACCCGCCCGCGGGCAGGATCATCACGGCCTTGTCTTCGTCGCTCGCAACTGGCGGATCTTTCGGCTCCATCCGCACCGCGTCAGCGAACAGATCGAACAACCAAGGATCGAATGCCTCGCCGCGGTCCTCTGCCATGCGGCGCAACGCGGCATCGGGCCCGAGCGGCGTCGGGTCGCCGCAGGTGGTCCAAAGGTCGAAGGCGCCGGCAATCGCGAGGATGCGCGCCGCGATCGGAATGCGTTCACCGCGCAAGCCCGCGGGCCCGCCACCGTCATATCGTTCGGCCTGGCAACCGACGATTTGCGCAACGTCGCGCAGGCCCGGCAGGCAGTCGAGCCGCTCGGCCGCGAGCGTCGGGTGCGTGCGAACCAGCTGCTGTTCGTCGGCGGACATCGACTGCTTCTGCAGCAGCGACGGTCGGATCCAAGCGCGTCCGAACTCAGCAAGGCGGCATGCGAGGTCGAGATCGCGGCGGTCGAGGGGCTGCAGATCCAGCCGATTCGCGAGCAGCAGCGCATAGCGCGACGTGCGCAGGCCACGACCTTCCGGCACGAGGCCTCGACGCTCGAGGCCTTCGACGACTTGCATCGCCACATCGAGGAAGGGCTCGACGACGCGATGCAGACCGTCATGCACGCCGCGTTCGAGTTCGCGCAATGCAAGGCCGAGTTCGTGGAGTTCGCGGTCTGCCGTCGGTTGCGGCTCCTCGGTAGGCTGACCGGTCGCGATCTGCGCAATTGCAGACGTCGCGTTCTTGATGCTCGCGGCCCAATGCTGCGCAAGCAGCCAGGCGACAGCAATGAGCGTGAATCCACCGAGGAGCACGAGGAAGAAGAGCCCGGAATCGAACGCGGCCGAGCCCACTCTGGGGTCTGTCTGCATTCGAACCTCACCCATCACTTCGCCGCCAAACCGCACGGGCGCAATCGTCTCTCGCACCGGGCTGTCCCCGTCATCGCGCTCGATGAGTCGCTGGATCGCGCCGTTGTGCGCGAGCAGCGCCAGCGACCGGTCGCCGAGGACCAACTCGGTGTCGAGCACGACGCGTCCGGATCGCTCGAGCACCAACACGCGCGCGCCGTGAAGGTCGCGGGCCGCAGTCGCGAGCATCGAGAGGCGCAACAGGTCGCCGCGTTCCAAGAGCGGCGCTGCGCGATCCGAGAACTGCTGCACGAAGCGCAAGTCATGCTCCGCTGCCGCCGTGCGCCTGGATTCGGAGTTGCGGTCAGCGCCGAGCAGCCCAAGCAGGGCGGCGACGAAAAGCGCTCCGATCGCCAAAGCCGCGCAAAGGCGGGTGGACAGGCTGGCTCGGTGGCGGCGGGTCGACGCAGGTCGGCGCATCGCCCTTCTTATCGACGCTGGAAGCACTCCAGCCCGAGTCGAGGATCCATTCGCGGCGGCAAGCGGCCGACGCCATCGGCAAGTCCTGCGGTCTGGTTAGGGCTCAACCTGGAGCGACCCGAACAGAAGGTGACCGCCCCACACGTCCTCCTCGTCGCGCAGCGCCAGGATCAACTCACCGGCGAAAGGACCGCCTTCAACGACTCCCCGACGATTCGTTCTTGCCGCTCGGAGTCGGCTGCGTTGGTGGCGGCACGGTTGGCGTTGGCACCGCGGGCGTCGGCGTCCGCCCGGGTTCCGGAGTACCCGGCAAGGGCAGGTCTGGCTCCTTCAGCGCCTCGAGACTCTCGACTTCAAGCTGGTAGATGTCGACGCAGTAGCCGTCGATCGACGTCGATTCGACCTTGAACGTGCCGATGACCTTCAGCGGATCGAAGAAGTAATCCGTCGTTCTCCCCTTCGGCATCACCACGCGCACGATGCCGTTGATGTCCGGCGGCTGGCCGTAGCAGCAGGACCACAGCGACTGCACGAGCAGGAACTCCTTGATGTTCCGCACTTCGTCGATCGGCAGCATGAAGCCCGACATCAGCACCTTCTTGCCGTGCAGGTCCCTGACCTTCTTGGGCATGCCCTTGAGGCCGTCTTCGTAGGGCCACGCCGACAACTCATCGAAGGTCACGACCTTGTCGAGGCCCTCGATCTTGCCGTCCTTGATCATCTGCTGCAGTCGACGCTCGGCCGCGAGCATGGCCTCGGCGCTGCGCATCGCCGCGAGATCGGCAGGATCCGAACCCATGGGCATCGGCTGGTCTGGCGATGGCGTGTCGATGCGCGGCTCCTGCGGCGCGGGCTTCGATTCGGGCTTGGAATCGGGCTTAGGCTCCTGCGCCGGTTCCGACTTGGGCGCATCGGTCTTGGGACCGGGCTGCGGCGACGGCTCCACCTTGGGCTGTTGCGCGACGAGCAAGGCGCTGGTGAGCGCGATGGCAAAGACAGTCTTCATGCAGTGGCCTCAGTAGGTCTGGGAGAGGTTATCGGCAACCTGGGTCGTCGAACCCTTCCAGGCGGGGAGCAGTCCGGCGATCGCGCCGAGCGCTCCGACGCCAACGAGAAGATACAGCTCACGTGGCGCGAATGCCGTCCAGTCGAGCCATACGCCCGTCATTTCCTCCACGGTCGACCGCAGCGCCAGCGCGGCGATGTGGCAGCAGAGCACGCCGACCACCGCACCCGCCAGCGACAGCGCGGCGGCTTCGCCGACGATGATCGCGACGATCTGCGAGCGACGCGCGCCGAGCGAGCGCATGATCGCGATCTCGCGGCGCCGTTCGTTCATCGTGTTGTAGATCGCGACCGCGATCATCATCGCGGCGACGACAAGCACGAGCTGCGCGACGATCTCGAGCCAGTCCGCGGCGTTGCCGAGTTGCTGCAAGAACTTGGGGATCACATCCTGCGGCCAGGCGACCTGCGCGTCGGGCCGCGTGCCGAAATCCCGGCGCAGGAACTGCGCGCCGAGGTGGTCCTTCGGGTCGGCGAGGATCGCCGTCAGCGCGAGCTGGCGCGCGGTGACCGGCAACTTCGCGGCATCGTCCGGGTTCTTGCCCGACGGAACCTCGACCTTGAACCACCCCCCTTCGTGGCCGCCGACGAGCAAGTGCACGGACAAGGGCAAGAACACGGTCGTGTCGAGCGGCGAGTTGGTGGGCGCGAGGATGCCGACCACTTCACACGCAGCTTCCGGGTGCTCGTGGTAACCGAACTCACCGTGTTTGCCGTGCACCGGCACGATGACGCCGCCGAGCGACAACTGCATCTGCCGCGCGACGCGATGGCCGACGACGGCTCGCTTCCACTTCGCATCGATCACTGGCCGCGGCGGCCCGGACTTTTCCTCGGCGCGACGCGCGGATTCATGGGCCGCGAGCCGCTCCCCGAGCTCTTGCAGTTCCACATACGAAAATGACCATGGCCCGCCGGCTGCGAACTGCAGCGGCGCCCGTTGCCATTCGTAGAGTGAGAACATCTCGTCGACCGTGCCGATCACCGGAAACGACCACCGACTGATGCTGTCGCCGCGCGCTTGCGGGATCGCATAGCGCACCGCGCCGCGGCGCGAGACCTTGCCGGCGCGCAAGTCGTCGCAGACCGAAATCGGGACCTGCCCAGGCGCGTCGCCGACATGGAAGATCGTGTTGAGCAACAGTTCGAGCTGCGAGCAATCCTTCGGGCCGAGCACTGCCTGGTAGCCGCCGATGCTGCCCTCGTAGCGATCGCGCGTTTGCTGGGCCATCAGCATGATCGCCGCGTAGAGGCCCGTCGCGACCGCGATCGCGAGCGTCGTCAGCACGGTCGACACCATCCGAATGCGCAGGTTGCGCATGCTGATCGACAGCAACCTCACGACGCGCTCCGCCGCAGGGTCGCGAGGTCGACCGTGCGCTGCATGCGTTGCGCCGACTCAGGGTCATGCGTGACCATCACGACGGTCTTGTTGCCTTCGCGCGCAAGCTGCAGCAAGAGGTCGAGAACCTGCGCGCCGGTCGCCTTGTCCTGGTTCCCGAGCGGCTCGTCCATCAGGATCACTTCTGGATCGTTGACGAGCGCGCGACAAATCGCGACGCGCTGCACCTGCCCCACCGACAGCTCGCTGGGGCGATGATGCATCCGGTCCGCGAGACCGACGCGCTCGAGCAGCGACTTCGCGCGGGCTTCGGCATCGTGACCGGCGCCGCGGCCGAACAACGCGCCGAGCAACACGTTCTCCAACGCGGTGAACGGCTGCAGCAAGTTGAAGGTCTGGTAGACCATGCCGATGTGCTGGCCGCGGAAGCGATCGCGCTGCGGCTCGGTCATCGCGTCGATGCGCTGGCCCGCGATCTCGACCGTCCCCGCGTCGGCGCGCAGGATGCCGGCGAGCAAGTGCAGCAACGTCGTCTTGCCGGTGCCGGAGCGGCCTACCAGCGCGACTTGCTCGCCGCGTCCGATGCGCAGGTCCGAGACCTCGCACGCGAGCACGGAGTTCTCCCCCTGGCGGTAGTGTTTCTTGACGTCGTGCAGGTGGATCATCGGCCGTGCGGTCGGGCGGCGGAAGATACGCAGGCAGGCACCAAGATGTCAGCAGCGGAGGAGCTTTGCTGCGAAGTCGAGTTCGCGCGCGAGCAGGCTGGACATCGGAGCATCCCGCATCGCCGCGGGCAGCACGCTCCAGGTATAGGTCTCGACCTCGCAAAGCGGCGGCTCGCGCAGGGCGGAGATGCCGACCAGCGCGCGTTCGAGTTCGCGCCGGGTCGAACCGAAGGCGCCGTCCTGATCCCACCACAGCGGCATGTGGTAGTGCGTGCGCAGCGGCCCACGCAGCAGCGCGGCCTCGAACTCCGTCCGCTCCGTTGCGACATCGACGAGGTCGAGCGCGCGCAGTCCGGTCGCAGCAACCGTCTGATGCAGGTAACGCGGCTCCGCGAATGCCAGCAACTCGTCGAGCCCCGCCTGCGAACGGACCTCGAGGCACGAAGACACCTGGACCTTCGGCACTTCGATGCCGCGAGCCCGCAGATCCGCGATCGCCGCGAGCGGATCCTCACCGACGACGAAGGCATGGCACAGATCGACGCAAACGCCGAGATGGGCGCGGAGCACGGCCTCTGGGACCGTCGGCCACGCACCTTCGTCGAACAAGAAGCGCTCCAAGAAATCGCCCGCCGCCGCGGCGCGGTCGAGCACGCAGAATGGCTCGGGTTCGAGCGCGAGCACGCAATGCACGCCGGTGCGCTCGCGGATTGCGGCCAGCATCGACGCCGCGCGGACGAGGTTGCGCGCCGCCAATCGGAGATCCACGAGTTCGCCCGGGGAGCGAAAACCCAGCGGCAGCGTCGACAGCGGCACGACCGACCCGGGGGCAGCAAGCGCGGCGGCGGCTTCGGCGCAATCGCGCGTGTAGCTGAGCCGCTCCTCCGTCGTCCAGTCGGGTTCGTAAACCGCGGTCTTCACGACCCGACCATGGAAGTCGCCGTGCGGGAACACGTTCAAGGTCCACAGCGGCAGTGAAAGGCGCTCCATGGCCAAGCGCACGCGCGCGCGCTGGGCCTCGTCATGTGCGATCGCATGCGCGAGCGGCGCCGGCCACCACGAGCCGAGCCCGAACTCGCGGCCTTGCTGGCGCGCGACTACTGCCACTGGCGCGGCGTGACGCTCCAGCGAGTCGATGAAGCCGTCGACGGTCGTCGCAGCATGGACGTTGCCGCAATAGGTCAGGCGCTGCGATCGCGGGTTCGACACAGCGAGGAGGATAACGACACGGCCGCGCTCCGCCGCACGTGAGGCCAGGCACTGACGCGATTGCGGTCGCCGCCCTGTATCGTCGCGCCATGCGTCCTCGGCCGTTGCTCCTCCTCACCGCATTCGCGGCGATGCTGCCCTTGGGCATTGCGCAAGCTCCCGGCCCAGGTCCGCTGACCGCTTCGCGCCCCAACATCGTCTTCGTGTTCAGCGATGACCACGCGGCGCATGCGATCTCCGCCTACGGCTCGCGCTTGTGCCGCACGCCGAACATCGACCGCATCGCCGGGGGCGGAGTGTTGTTCCGCAACAACTTCTGCGGCAATGCCCTGTGCGGCCCGTCGCGCGCCACCGTCCTCACCGGAACGCACAGCCACCACAACGGCTTCATGCGCAACGGCAACGTGTTTGACGGCGCGCAAACGACGATGCCGAAGTTGCTGCAGAAGGCTGGCTACGCCACCGCGATCTTCGGCAAGTGGCACTTGGAGTCGGAGCCGCAAGGCTTCGACCGCTGGGCCGTGCTGCCGGACCAAGGGCATTACTACAACCCGGACTTCAACACCAAAGAGGGCAAGTCGCGGCTCGAAGGCCATGTCACTGACTTGACGACCGCGATGGCGATCGAGTGGCTCGAGCGCGGCCGCGACGCAGCAAAGCCGTTCTTGCTGATGTGCCAACACAAGGCCCCGCACCGCGAATGGATGCCAGCGCCGCAAGACCTCGGGCTCTACCGCGACGTCGAGTTGCCGCTGCCCGAGACGCTGTTCGACGACTACAGCACGCGCATCCCACAAGCGGCGCAAACCGAGATGGAGATCCAGAAGGACCTCTACCTGCAATACGACCTGTTCGTCGAGCCGACGGACGCGGAGCGCGCCGCCGCGAAGGGCCCCGACGCATGGTGGGACGGAATGATGAAGCGCCTCACGGGAGACCAGCGCGCGACGCTGCTTGCCGCCTACCGTGAGGAGAACGAAGCGTTCCGCCGCGATGCGCCAACGGGCCGCGCCCTCGTTCAGTGGAAGCTGCAGCGTTATCTGAAGAACTACCTCCGCTGCGTCGCGGGCGTCGACCGCAGCGTCGGTCAACTGCTCGACTGGCTCGACGCGCATCCCGACGTCAAGAAGAACACCCTCGTCGTCTACAGCTCCGACCAGGGTTTCTTCCTTGGCGAGCACGGTTACTACGACAAGCGGTGGATGTACGAAGAGTGCTTCCGCATGCCGCTCGTTCTGCGTTGGCCGGGCCGTATCGGCGAAGGCCTCGAAGTGGCGCAGCTCACGCAGAACATCGACTTCGCACCGACATTCCTCGAACTCGCGGGAGCCGTGATCCCGTCGTCGATGCACGGCAAGAGCATGCTCCCGCTGCTCGACGGCCGCGGCGACAGTGGCTGGCGCGACGCAGTCTATTATCACTACTACGAATCGCAGGCGACGCACCGCGTGCCCGCGCACTTCGGCGTGCGCACCGCACGGCACAAGCTCATCCGCTACTACGAACCGCACGTCGACGCCTGGGAACTCTTTGACCTCGAGCAGGATCCGCGCGAACAGAACAACGTCGCCGACAACCCCGCGTTGCGCGACACGCGCAAGCTGCTGGAACGGCGCTTGGCGGAGTTGCGCCTGGAATACGGCGACACGACGGGCGACCTCGCCACCGGGTCCTTCCCAAGAACCGCTGGACTCGCGCGGATCCAGCGCGCCGACGACGGCTACCGCGTCTGGGCCAATGCGCAAGGCGGCTTCGCGATGAAGCCGTGCTCGAGCGCCGCACGCACCTTCGTGACGACGATGCGTCCGCAACCCGGGCGCGCACAGCAAAACGGATTCGTGGCGCTTGGATCATCGTCAAGCGGCTCAGACCAAGACGGCCCGCGACTGTTCGCCGGCGTCGCGTTCGCGCGCAAGCGATTGCTGATCCTCTCGAGCGACGCGCGCACCGAACTCGCGTCGATCCCCGTGCAATGGAACGAGAAGGACGCCGTCCTGCTGAGCGTGACCTTTGATCCGGCATCGCGCACGCTCGTGGCATCCGCTCTCGGCGCAGTCGCCAAGACGCAACTGCCTGCCGCATGGCGCGAGATCGCGTTCGTGGGCTACGGTGCATCGAACGCCGAGACCGAGTTCTCCGAACTGCGCATCGAATGACCACGACGACGCGAAGCGCCCGTTTTTCCCTCCGTGCTTCACTCTGCGCACTCGCGTTCGCCGCCTGCGCAAGCTCGACGCCACAAACTGCGACGCTTGCCGACGCCATCGGCACCTGGCAACTCGACGCCACGATCCCGGCGGGCGGGCGCATCCCGACCATGACGATCGGCAAGGACGGCTCGGTGCACGGCAACGGCGGCGTCAATCGCTACGCCGCGACGCTCGACACGAATGGCCTGCGGCAAGGTCGCTGGCGCATGTCGGCAGCGCAGTCGACTCGCATGGCGGGCCCGCAGGAAGCGATGGCGCTCGAGCAAACGCTGCTCGATGCCTTGCAACAGGCCGACGCGGCGCAGATCGAGGACGGCCGACTGTGCCTATTGCGCGACGGCAAGAGACTCGTGCGTTTCTTGCGGCCGTCGTTCTGATGCGTCGACGACGCGCCCGATCGCCCTTCAGATCATTCGCTCGGGTGCGAGCAGTTCTTGGACCCGCGCCGTGTAGAGGCCGCGACCTCTCAGCACGTCCGCGACGCTCTTGCCAGTCTTCAGCGCCTCGGCCGCCACCTGGGTGGACAGCTCGTAGCCGATCTCCGGCACCAACGCCGTGACGATGCCGATGCTGTTTTCGACGTAGCTTCGACAGGCCGCTTCGTTGGCGACGATGCCCTCGATGCAGTTGTGGCGCAGCGTCACCACCGCGTTGGCCAGGATCTTGATCGACTCCAGGATGCATGCCGCGATCACCGGCTCCATCACGTTGAGTTGCAGCTGCCCCGCCTCAGCCGCCATCGTGACGGCCAGATCGTTGCCGATGACGCGATAGGCCACCTGGTTGACCACCTCGGGGATCAC
>SXGT01710871.1_pt1 | contig 15470 bp, 18 predicted proteins | sample 3176221 | NCBI WGS metagenome assembly SXGT01 (sample SAMN11356862, study PRJNA531348) | freshwater metagenome | isolation source: freshwater sample F1-120 | place: China: Fuxian Lake, Yuxi | collected 2017-12-25
CCGCGTTGGGAACCGTCCGGATCGCTACGAACCACGAGCGCGAAAACGACGACCCAAAGCGTACGGCCTTTTGACAGAACCGCGCCCGGTCGCCCGAAAACGTTGCGGCAAAAAGTGTAACGGTTAACTACGTGCCATTCGCGCAAGAGCCTTTCGCGTCGCGGAGCGTCACGCCACGATGTGGCAAGACGCTCCGCGTCGTGAGCAGGTGCAAAACCGCAAGCGGCGATCATTTCTTCGGCGGCAGAGCCCTGGCGGCCTTGACGATGTCGCTCGCGGTCAGCCCGTATTTCGCGAGCAGCTCCTCCGGCTTGCCCGATTCGGCGAAGGTGTCCTTAATGCCGACGAATCGCATCGGCACCGGATGCTGACGAGCCGCAGACATGGCGACGGAACTGCCCAGCCCGCCGTGAAGAAGATGTTCCTCCGCAACAACAATGCGGCCAGTCTCGCGCGCGGCAGCCAGCACCGCGGCTTCATCGAGCGGCTTGATCGTATGCATATCGAGGACGCGTGCTTGCGTGCCTTGCTTGGCCAACTCTTCCGCCGCTTCGAGGGCGGGAGCAACCATCAGACCGCAGGCGATGATCGTCAAATCATTGCCTGTGCGCAACAGCGTCGCTTTGCCAAGATGAAAATCGCGGCCCTGTTCATAGATGATCGGCACGTTCGGCCGACCCGCGCGCAGATAGGCGGGCGTCTTGATCTTGGCTAGCGCCTCGACAGCCTTGAACATGGATGGCTCGTCCGCGGGAACGACCACGGTGAAATTGGGCAGCGAGCACGCCAGGCCAACATCCTCGATGCCCATTTGCGAAGGCCCGTCCTCGCCGATCGAGATGCCGGCGTGGGTGCCCACAACTTTGACGTCCAGACAGGGGAAGGCGACCGACATGCGCAGTTGATCGTAGGCGTTGCACATGACGAAAGTCGCAAAGCTGGCGAGCCAGGCGCGTTTGCCGGAGGACGCCAGCCCCGCCGCGACGCCCACCAAATTGGCCTCGGCGATGCCGACGTTGAAGAAGCGTGCGGGAAACTTTTTACCGAATATTTCCGTGCGTGTCGAGTTGCCTACGTCGCCGTCGACGACGACGATGTCAGAGCTGGTCTCGCCCTGCTGTGCCAGGGCCAAGCCGAACGCTTCGCGGGCCGATTTGCCCATTTTCAAAGAGAGCATCGTTCACCGTTGGTGCGGGTTTCCGGGCGTCCATTGACGCATTGTCTTATGGAAAAGTGCTGTGTCCGCAACGTGAATATGGCGAACGGCTCAATCGTCCTTAATGATCTTGTCGATGGAACCCTGCACTACTTTGATGACATTCTGCAATTCCTTGATCGAACCGAGCGCGAACAAATAGGCGGTTACCGAGATCCCAATCGTGGCAAGAAAACCCATGACTCCGATCATGTCCGGGCTGATCTTCAACACGCCAATCCCAAGGATCGCACCAACAAGGCGGGCCATAAATCCGCCCAGGATGAACCAGCCCAAGGCGCTGGGCTTGTTTTTTTCCGAGGTCAGATTCAGGTACGCGGCAATCCCGCCAATGGAAACAATGCTGCAAAAAAGGGCGATCATGGCACAGATGAAAGCGATGCCGAGGATCAACAAGAATAACTTCTGGGCAACTTCCTCCCTTGGCTTCGCGATAGCCGTGAGTATGAAATAAAACACAAGAAGCAGCACCGGCGTGAAGAACAAGATCATCGCCACGATGGAAATACCGCGGGTGCCGGAGCGGGCCGGACCAAACAAGCCCATGAACCATGACACGATCTGGGCGCCGTAAATGGCCAAAAGACCAGGTCCCCAGACGATGCAGCCGAGATAAAAATTGAGCGTAACGATCGGATCTGCGAACGTCGGGGACGGATCGGAAAAGAAGAGCATGACCCCCAGGACCGCACCTAACGCCAGGCCCAGGCTGTCGGCGCCGAAAACGCCCAGAGTAGTATTGAGCATCACCCGCAACGCATTCAATCCCTTCGCGAGCTTGCTCAACTGTCGCTTTTTTGGAGTCCACGTGATGGGCGTCTCATCCTCTCCGCCGCCTTCATCCTCGTCGTCATCGTCGTCATCGTCGTCATCGCGAGAACGAGTTTTTCCCTTGGCAGGCTTTGCAAAGTGCACATTGCCATGGTCGAGCGAAGCATCAAAGACAACGAAACAGCGTGGGCAGACTACTGCGCCGCCCAGTCTGGACAAGTCAATGTCGAAGGAATGACCGTCAGGGCACTCAACGCGAATGCTCATAGTGGAAGATATCCCATGCCGCCAACGTCGAAACCTAGCCGATCGCGGCCAATGCCATTTCCGCTTCGTCCTTGGTCAGAGGTTTGCCATGATGATTGGGGTCGCTGGCCAGCAGCGTGTGGATGGGATAGCCCTTGATCGTGCGCGCGATGATAGCGCTCGGCTTGCCCTTGATGTGCTTGGCCTTGTCGAAAGCGACGAGAATCTCGTTGAGGTCGTGCCCATTGATTTCCTGAGCGAACCAACCGAACGCCTCGAAGCGAGGCGCCACGGGACGCAGGTCAAGAACCTCCATCGTCGCGCCGGTCTGCTGGTAGCCGTTTTGATCAACAATGAGCACGAGATTGTCGAGCCGATACTTGGCCGCCGACATTGCAGCTTCCCAGATTTGGCCTTCGCCGATTTCGCCATCGCCGGTAATCACGTAGACGCGGGCGTCGGTTCCGTCAAGACGGGCGGCAAGGGCCGCGCCGACGCCGATCGACAACCCCTGGCCGAGCGATCCGGTGGATGCCTCAACGCCGGGAAGCCGCCGCATATTGGGATGCCCCTCCAGCACGCTGCCAAGCTTGCGCAGAGTGGGGAGCAGGTCGGTCGAAAAGTAACCTGCCTCGGCGAGCACGGCGTAGAGGAGCGGCGCGGCGTGTCCCTTGCTGAGGATGAACTTATCGCGCGCCGGCCAGCCTGGGTTCTTGGCGTCATACCGCAGCACGCCGCCAAAATAGAGAGCCGTCGCGATATCCGTCGCCGACAGCGAACTGGTTGGATGCCCCGACCCAGCGGCGGTGGTACTGGTTACGATGTGCCGGCGAATCACCTTCGCCTTGGCTTGCAAATCGGGGAGACTGAGTCGTGTGCTCATGGGCAGACACCTCGCAGCTTGACGACGAAAAGGCAGTCGAGGTTGAAGATATGACTTTCTGCCCCGAATTGGAAAGGGGCAAAAAAGAATGCCCCCCACAAGTCCACGCCAGGGAGCATTTGAGGGGTAGTCCACTCATAAGCCGCGCAAGCAATGTGCCATCTCAATCGGTAGACGAGAAAGTTAGTGTAAATTAATTTTTTTTGGTGTTACGTCAATTACCTCGCCTCGGTGTCGCCAACGGCGAGATGTGGGTCCGCTTGTAAATCTGGCATGACTGACAACGGATGCGCGAATCAACAGCATTCATTCACTTTACGATTCGACATTATCACTCGGACTGGAGGTCTATTGCCAATTTCGGGGTGGATAGTGAGGTTAAAAAGATCCAACAATCGCATGACAAGAAAACCCGGCGACCGGCAATCCTCCCAACCTCACCGGATTTCGCACACAAGCATAGCACGCATGCACACTATTGGCGCATTCTAGCCTCCACCTCACCCTCTGATTTGTATTCTTGTACAATAAAATAACCCGAGTGCCACTTTAGTGGAGGTGCGTGGACGATGGCGATTGCTCACGCGGCCAAAGAACCGCTCGACGCTCTTTTGCCGAGCGTGGTCGGCGATAGCCCAGCGATGCGAGCGGTCTATCGTCTCACGCGACTGGTCGCAACCTCGCGCGCCAGCGTTCTCTTGATCGGCGAAACCGGCACGGGCAAGGAAGTCATCGCACGCAACATCCACCGTTTAAGCCCGCGCGGCGACGGCCCGTATGTTCGCGTCAACTGCGGCGCCCTTACCGAGAGCCTGCTCGAAAGCGAACTCTTCGGCCACGTCAAAGGCGCGTTCACCGGCGCCGTGGACAACAAGACCGGCCGTTTCGAGGCGGCCCACGGCGGCACCATTTTTCTCGACGAAATCAACAGCATGAGCGCCAAGCTGCAAGTCAAGGTATTGCGCGTCCTGCAAGAACGCGAATTCGAGCGCGTCGGCGAAAGCCGGACCATTCGCGTCGATACCCGTGTGATTGGCGCGACCAATCGTTTTCTGGAAGATGAGATCGACGCGGGCCGATTCCGCGAGGACCTTTATTATCGCCTCAACGTCGTGCCCATTTATTTGCCTCCGCTACGCGACCGTGTGGAAGATATTCCCGCCCTCGCCAGCTATTTTCTCGAAAAATACTGCGAGGAAAATCGCCGCGATCCACCGGAAATCCCCACGGACATCGTCGATCGCTTGCGGCAACACGATTGGCCAGGCAACGTGCGCGAACTGGAAAACTGCGTCGAACGCGCCGTCGTTCTGTCGCACAATCAGCCGTTGCAATTCGAGCATATGTTGCCTGGTCAGGAACGCCGCATGCGCGGAGCGCACGGCAAGCCCACGGATCTCGATTCGATGATTCAGCTGCTCATCCGCTCCGCGGTGCAGAATCTGCCGGACGACGACGGCAATCTCTACAACCGCCTGATTCGCGGCGTCGAGCGGGAGCTTCTGGAGCAGGTGCTGCCATTGTGCGACAACGTCCTGGTCAAGGCCGCCGCTCGCCTGGGCATCAATCGCAACACGCTGCACAAGAAGCTGGCTGAGTTCAAGAGCCCGCTCGTCGTCAGCGAAGAAGCCGGTTGACCGCCATCGTATGCCACGAATACGGCAGCGGAGATTTGCAATCGGTCATCTGCCGTTATAATGAGCGGTATGCTTACCACCTTCGCCGCCAAGATTACAATCATGTGCTTCGCGGCCAGTTACGGCGTGGCGTTCGCCCTGGAGTTGTGGCACTTCCTCAGACCGCGACCCATCCTGCGATACATCGCGATTGGCTTCGGCGCGGCGGGTTTGTTGGCGCACATCATTTATTTGCTGATGCATTCGCTTCCCCTGAGTTCGCCGACAGGCTCGCTGCTTCTACTGGCGTTTATCCTGTCCGTGTTCTACATCGGCGAGGCCATCCATCATGGCCGCATCGCATGGGCGCTATTCGTCTTGCCTATCGTCCTGGGTCTAATCGGCCTGGCGATGCTGCGTGAACCCAGCGAGACATCGGCGACGGGCTGGGAATACTACTGGGGCGTGGCCCACGGCACGCTCCTGCTCATGGCCGCAGTCGGCGTCTCCGTCGGCTTCATCGCCAGCATTATGTATCTAATGCAACTGCGCCGCCTGCAAGCGAAGTTGCCGCCCAATCAAGGCTTGCCGCTCTTCAATCTCGAACGGCTCGAAGAAATGAACCGCCGGGCCATTCTGTGGTCGTTCCCTCTCTTGACAGCCGGCTTGCTGTCGGGTTTCGCGCTGCAAGCATATCAAGGCATCCTGGGGCAGGGGTGGAACAATCCGCGCATCCTCAGCGTCGTGGGGCTATGGCTTGTCGTCGCCATTCTGCTCTATCTGCGTTACCGTGTGCACGCCCGCGGCCGACAGGTTGCGATCATGACGATCATCGCTTTCGCCATTCTCGTCATCGCGCTGGTGTTCTCGCATCCTTCCGTGACGGGGGGCGCGTCATGAACTTGCTCCTGGTCGGAGGCAACTTCCGCACGATGCCGATAGAACTGCGTGAAAAGCTCGCGTTCGATGGCCCCAAGCTTCCCGCCGCGCTGACGGAGTTGTCCGCGCGTTTCAGCTGCGAGGCGGCGATTGTGAGCACGTGCAATCGCGTCGAGATTTACGTCGCCCGCGCCGGCGCGGTGGTCGCGCCGGATGCCGATCAGATCGCGAAGTTTCTCGCCGAGTTTCAGAAGCTCCCCTACGATCAGATCCGCGCGAATTTATACGCCCTGGCCAATCAGGACGCGGTGCAACATCTGTTTCGCGTCACCTCCAGTCTCGATAGCCTGATCGTCGGCGAAGGGCAGATCGCCGGGCAGATCAAAAAAGCGTACGAGGCCGCCCAGCTCGTCGGCACGTCCGGCGTCGTCCTGCATACGCTCTTTCAGCAGGGACTCGCCGTCGCCAAGCGCGTGCGCACCCAGACCGGCATCACGCGCGGGCACGTGTCGGTCTCCAGTGTCGCTGTCGATTACGTCCGGCAAGTTCACGATCATTTCGGCGACAAGACTATCCTCGTCATCGGCGCCGGCAAGATGGGTGCATTGACCCTGAAACATCTGCGCGAACTGAACCCGCAGCACATCCTCGTCACCAATCGCAGCCCGGAGAAAGCCCAGGCGATCGCCCGGGAGTGTGGCGGCCAGGCAATCCCGTGGGAACAGCTCGACGACGCGCTCGTCGAGGCCGACATCGTGCTCTCGACGACTGGTGCTCCCGAGCCGATCATGACGCGCCGCCGCTTCGACGACATCCTCGCGCGGCGCAGCCGGGGCACGATGGTGATCCTCGACATCGCGGTGCCGCGCGACTTCGACCCGCGCATCCACGACGGCGATCGAGCGTGTCTCTTTAACGTCGATGATCTCAAACGCATTCAGGACCAGACACTCAAGGAACGCCAGCAGCACGTCAAGCCGGCCGAGGCTATCGTCGAGGCGGAGGTGAAACGGTTCACCAACGATTGGCGCCGCAAGAAGAATGGCCCGATCATTGCCCGACTCACGCAGGAATTCGAGACCCAACGCAAATTGATGCTCGCCGATTTGTTCCCACGGCTCAATGGCAAATTCGATGACAAAGATCGCGAGAACATCGAAGGTGCCGTGCGACTCCTGCAAAATCGCCTGTTGCACGGCATCATCTCCGCCCTCACCGAGGAAACGCCGGAGCCGACTCAGCACACACTGCTGGAGGCAATGATGAAGCTGTTTAGGTTGGAACGGTGACGGGTAGGTGAGATGGAGGATCGACGATGAAAGTCCGCGCGATCATCAAACTCATCGAGGCTGACGGCTGGTATCGAATTAAGGCCAAGGGCGGCCATCGGCAGTACAAGCATCTTGTCAAACACGGGCGAGTTACCGTGCCAGGGCAAATGAGCGCTGAATTGGACAAGAAAACCGAGAAAAGCATCTTGCGGCAAGCGGGTCTGGAAGAGTAACTTGAGCGTGGGAGGACCTAATGGAAACTTATTTGATCGTCATTGGCAAAACCTCGACCGGGTACAGTGCTCATTGTCCAGATGTCCCGGGCTGTGCGAGCGTCGGGAAAACACTTGGGACCATCGTCGCCAACATGAAGAAGGCGATTGAGCTGCATCTTGAAGGCCTGGCGGAAGATGGCGATCCGATTCCAAAGGCGGGCGGCGTCAATTCGTATCGCAAGGCCATGAAGGATCTGGATATGGACGGGTACTTCCTTGCCCATGTCCAGATCGACACGAATCGCTTTGCGTCTCTGGTTAGCCATTCCTGAATGATTGTGTCCGCCTGTACCACACAGCGGCAAAGGAAGTCTCCGATGCGAGCGCGAAAGCCAACAACCTCCGTGTGTCATTACGAACGCTCGCCAAAATAGAACGCGAGCATACCGCCAAGGACGGCTTCGAGCGTCGGCATCGCGTATGGCGTCGGGAGACTCGGCGCGATAATGACCTGGTAAACCGCAGCGATTCCGAGGCCGACCAGCGCGATCAGCGAAAACCACGCTTCGAGGTCCTGCATCATTGCCGACCGCTTGTTGCGCACGATCGCACGCACGCACACGCCGAGTAGGAAGCCGCCCAGGATGACGAGCGGCAATTCGGGTTGATCTTTCAACGCCACCAGCGACGTCTCGAATTGCTTCAGAAGCCCTGCATGATCGTCAATCAATTTCCAGACGATGCAGGTGCATAATGCAGCCGCAATGAAGATCCGCACCAGGCCGCCGGGCAAGAAAAGCGGCGACGGCAAGGGATCGTCGCGCGTCGCTATCGAAACGCCGTGCGCCGCGAAGTAGTGCCCGACCATGATGAACAGGAGATAGATCAGATACGGCGGCAGCGCGATTGGGTGCTCGCCGCGCGGCGGAATGAGAAGGACGCCGCACACGATGCCGACGACGCCGATCACGTGTGTGGCGCGCAAGCTGCCGGCCGGCAATCCGAGGGCGTGTCGTCTCGCGAGAGCCGCGGTGGTGCTCATGCCATCCTCATTTCAGCGTTTTGCGCCACTCGGCGACTTCCTGCATGATGTCGTCGCGCGAACAGCGCGGGCGATACGCGAGCCGTAGACGGAAGCTGTACTCTCTCTTTACTTCGTAGCGCGGGACCAGATATTGCCAATCCCAGGCTGGATTCGTCGTCTGCGCTTGCGCGTTCGTGCCGCCGCCGGAAGGAGAGTGCGTGAAGCGGATGCCTTCGCTGCGGTCGAACATGAAGATCGCGACGTGGTTGCGGAAGTTGCCATAGTAGAACGACTCATCGTATCGCAACGGCGAATAGTTGCGCATGAGGCACTGCGGGAATTCCTTATGGAATCGCAGTTCGAGCTTGTCGTCCACGTGCCGCACGGTGCTTTCGTCGTTGTGCTGCTGCGTGCAGAGTTGACGCCATTGCTTGCCGTGGCGGAAATACATGCTCTTGTCGTCGGGTGCATTGATGTAGCTCGCCCAGAACAGGCCGATGTAGCCGTTTGTGAAGACGTGCTGCGTGGCGATGCAGCGAAACGTCATGTCGATGTAGTGCGGCGCGACCAGACGGAAGCGCGTCCAGCTTTCGAGCTGGAACGTCGGCGTCGGCGGCTGGTGCAGTTCGGCCTCCGTCTCGGAGATCTTACGGAACGTCATGCGAGCGTTACGCGGTTCAAAAAAGATCGTGTTGGTGCGATCGCGATCGAAACGCTCGCCATCAAAGATGTGCTCGAAGTTTAGGCCCGCGACGGCCGGCACGAACAGGTTCGTCGCTTCGGTGCGGTGCGTCAGGCTCCAGACGCCGTTGTAGCCAGCCCGATGTTGCTCGTGGGCGGCGTTGTCACCGATGACCGCGGTGAGGTCGCCCGCGCGGAAAGTGCCGTGAGCCATGCGTTCCCCCGATTCTGCTCTTGACGATCACGCCTTCCTCTCTCTCGTATATATTTTCCTACACAGCAGCGTTTTGGGATGCGGAATCGAAATATGTCAACCTACATGGCGAAGATCGACGCTGACGGCAATCCGAGCAACTTCCAGCAAGACTGGTACGTGATCGACGCTACCGATCTGGTCGTGGGCCGTCTGGCTGCGACCGTTGCGACGATCCTGCGCGGCAAGCACAAGCCCCAGTTCACGCCGCACCAGGACGCAGGCGATTACGTCATCATTATCCATGCGGAAAAAGTGAAATTCACGGGCAAGAAGCTCGAGCAGAAAGAATATCAAGCGTATTCGCACTATCCCGGCGGGCAGAAGATCTTGTCGGCGTCGGAGGTGATGGCGAAGAACCCCGAGCGGGTCATCATGTCCGCGATCAAGCGCATGGTGCCGCGCACGCCGTTGGGACGCAAGCAGTTGACGAAGCTGAAAATCTACAAGACGCCGACGGACCCGAAGGATCCGCCGCACCCGCACCAAGCCCAGCAACCCAAGGAATTCAAACTCAAGTAATCACCCTTCAAAAGTCCAAGGGTTAGCACTGCGAACCCGTGGAATCATGGAGATAAAGCGTGGCGGAAGCAAAAAAGAAATACTACCTCGGCACCGGCCGACGCAAGACCTCGGTGGCGCGCGTCCGCCTGTGCGACGGTAGCGGCAAGATTTCGATCAATGGTAGGCCGCTCGAATCCTTCTTCACCGAAACGAAGGACCGCAACGCCGTCGTCGGCCCGCTCAAACTGACTGAAATGAACGCGAAGCTCGACATGGACGTGAAGGTGAACGGCGGCGGCACGACAGGTCAAGCCGGCTCCGTCTGCCAGGGGGCCGCTCGCGCATTGATTCACATGTTCTCTGGGTCCTCGACGGCGCCCGATGACGCGGCCGGCGGCATGATCAAAAAGCTGCGCGACTCCGGCTATCTTACTCGCGATGGCCGCATGAAAGAACGCAAGAAGTATGGCCGCAAGGGTGCGCGTCGCAGCTTCCAGTTCTCGAAGCGGTAATCCTGTGTTTGTTTAGCGCTCGCATGAGGTCATGCGAGTGCTACGCCGCAAGCGACGAGCAATTTCGCCAACCACGCCGGATGGGCAGGCCACGCCGGCGCCGTGACCAGATTCCCGTCCGCGTGTGCCTGATCGACTGCCACTTCCACGTACTTCCCACCCGCCAACGCGATATCCGGACCGACAGCGCAATACGACGTACACGTCCGTCCCTTCACCACGCCGGCCGTAATCAGAAGTTGTACCCCGTGGCAGATCGCCCCAATCGGCTTTCTCTTCTCCGCGAATTCGCGCACGATCTCCAGCACGCGCGGATTGAGCCGTAGATACTCGGGCGCTCGCCCGCCTGGCAACAAGAGCGCATCGTAGGCGCTGGCCTGCACGTCACTGAAGCTGAAGTTGAGCGTAAAGTTATGTCCCGGCTTCTCAGTGTAAGTCTGATGCCCTTCGAAATCGTGAATCGCTGTCGGGATCAGCTCGCCCGCCTTCTTGTTCGGGCAGACGACGTGGACAGTGTGCCCCAACATGGTCAGCGCTTGGAAGGGGACCATGACTTCATAGTCTTCGACGAAATCGCCGGTGAGGACGAGAAACTTCTTCGCAGCCATGGCGGGATCTCCATTGAATGGCGAACGGCCGGCGTAAGCCGGCTGGTGCGAAACGCAACATGCCGCATTGCATTGTATTGCGCTTTGCACCAGCCGGCTTACGCAGGCCGTTCATCTACCATCCGGCAGCAATTCACCACGCCATTACAAAATACCGGAGCCAAATTTGCGCTTCGCGCCGGCTTGCTGCACTTCCTCTTCCGCAGGCGCGTGCGACCCTTGCGCATCGTGCGCGAGATCCGTGCGGTAGCCTTCTGTTCGGGTCGCCTTCGAGTTCTGCGACATTTCCGCAACGATCTGCGTGTAGCTTTCGGCTTCGCACTCGGCGTCGTAATCGTCATAGCGGCAGACGTAGCCGGGCTGTTTCGCTCGCGTTCTTTCTTCCTGGAATGCATCGATGATCGACTTCTGCATCGACTCACGGCAACTGGAATTGATCGGATGCGCGATGTCGGCGTGCAGCTTGGCTCGGCCGTCGGTGCCGCGCATGGCGCGATTCTCGTCGAGTCGTTTGCCGCATTGATTGCAATGCTTGGCGCGCAGATGATTCTTGGAACCGCATTCGGGGCAGCGATCCATGAGCTTGCGGCTCGGCATGGCGACGAACGAGCCCTTGGTGCCTTCGATGATCTTCAAGTCGCGGATGACGAAACAATCGTCAAACGTGATCGAGCAGAAGGCCTGCAGGCGTTCGTGGTTGTCTTCCATGAGCTTGATGCGAACTTCCGTGATAACCACAGGGATACTCCTTTATGCCGTGGCAGGGGTGAAGCTGATTGATCTATTCTTCGTGGCCAACGTGATCGCTGGCTAAAGAGTCAGGCTCGTGATTACTTTGAAGTCGTGCGCTTTCCGGCGCGTCTTCAGGCTAGCGGCGATGCGTTCGGCGTCCTCGGACGAGCGGGCCAACGCGAACAGTGTGCTGCCGCTGCCGGACATCAGGCAACCGGCCGGCGAAGTCTCCGCCAGCATCCTGGCGTACTCGGCGACGCGAGGCTCGATTTGCTCCGCCGCCATCTGCAGGCGATTGTGCATAAGTTGGCCGATGGAATCAACGTCACCTTTCGCGAGAGCAAGCTTGATTGCGTCTCCGGAGACGGGCGTCTCGATATTGACTACGTGTTTGTACACATTGGCGGTGGACAGGCCGAAAGCTGGGCAAAGCAATACGAAATGGAGTGGGATAGGTAATTTCACCGGCTCAACGATTTCGCCACGCCCCGTGCACCAGGCGGCTGGAAGATGGAAGAAAAACGGGATGTCGCTGCCGATTTCCGAACTGAGCTTTGCCAGATCCCCCTTGGATAGCCCAAGTTGCCAGAGTTGATTGAGCCCGAGCAAGGTCGCGGCGGCGTCGGTCGACCCCCCCGCCAATCCTGCCGCCATCGGAATGCGCTTGACGAGGCGTATGTTCGCTCCCTTCTTGCAGCCGGTACGATCCTGCAACAATTTCGCGGCACGCATGACGAGATTGTCGGGGCCGGTCGAGAGCGCACGCTGGGAGCAGTGCAGGGTGATGTCGCTTGCTTCACGGAAGACGAGCGTATCGAATAAGCGGACGGCGACCATCAGCGTCGCGATTTCGTGATACCCGTCGGGACGTTTGCCGAGCGTTTCGAGAAACAGGTTCACCTTGGCGGGCGCCCAGATGATGAGGTCGTCGAGGTAATTCGTGGTGTACATGGAAGCGGCCCATCCTGGTTTTCGTTCAGCGCTCGTGCTGCGTCATGCGAGCGCTAAACAAATCAGACATCCAGTTCCTCGCTATCAACCTGATTCGCGGACTCCATGATGAACTGGTAGCGCGACGCCGGATCTTTACCCAGAAGAGCCGTAAACGTCTTGTCCGCTTCGATGATCGAATCGATGTCCACGCGCAATAGGGTGCGAGTCTTGAGATTCAGTGTCGTCTCGGCCAGCGTTTTCGGCAGCATTTCGCCCAGGCCCTTGAAGCGCGTGATGTCGGGCTTGGCGTTTGGCTTCTTCGCCAGGATCTCTTCGAGCAATTCCTCCTTGTGTGCATCATCCTTGGCCCAAAAAGTCTCCTTGCCGACGTCAATGCGATAGAGCGGCGGCTGAGCGATGTAAAGATGCCCCTTGCGGATCAGCTCCGGCATGTAGCGAAAGAAAAACGTCAGCATCAACGTCGTGATGTGATGCCCGTCGGCGTCGGCATCCATGAGCAGGATGATTTTGCCGTAGCGCAGGTTGTTGAGATTGAAACTGTCGCCAACGCTGGTGCCGAGCGCGGTGACGAGGTCGGCGAGTTCCTGATGCGTCATCACCTTGGTCAAGGTCAGGCCTTCGCTGTTTAGTATCTTGCCGCGTAAGGGAAGCACGGCCTGGGTGCGATTGTCGCGTCCCTGTTTCGCCGAGCCGCCGGCGGAATCGCCTTCGACGATGAAGAGCTCGCTCTCTTCGAGGTCGCCCGATTTGCAGTCGGCGAGCTTGCCGGGCAGGTTCAGCTTGCGCTGCGTCGCCGACTTGCGTTTAACTTCCTGAGCGGCCTCGCGCGATGCCAACCTTGCCTTCGCCGCCAGCACGATGCGGCCGACGACCTGATCGGCCATCGACATGTTGGCGTTGAGCCACGCTTCGAGCGATGGTCGGACGACACCTTCGACGATGGCGGTGATCTCCGGGTTGTTGAGCTTCTCCTTCGTCTGCCCCTGGAAGGCGGGCTCGCGGATGAAGATCGACAGGATGCCGACAAGCCCTTCGCGAATGTCGTTGGCGGTGATCTCGATGCCCTTGACCTTGACGTCATGCGTGTCCATGAAGTTGCGAATGGCCTTGACGATGCCGCTCTTCAGGCCACTTTCGTGCGTACCGCCGTCGGAGGTACGAATGCCATTGACGTAGCTGCGGAACGTCTCGTCGGTCGATTCGGTCCACTGCATCGTCAATTCAATCTTCTCGTCGCCCTCCTTGAGCACGTAGAAGGGAATTGCGTTCACGATCGGCTTCTGGCTTTCGGCCACGAGCTTCGTCAGGAATTCGGGCAAGCCGCCGGGGTGCGTCAGGTCAAACGAGTCGCCGGTGAGTTCGTTCTTGAAGCTGATCTTGAGGCCATGATGGATATACGCGATGTCGTCGAGGCGCGTCTTGATCCAGTCGGCGTCGAAGTGCGTGACGCGGAAGATCTCCGGGTCCGGCTCGAAGTAGATGCCAGTTCCGTGCAGTCGATTGGCGCCGACTTTTTCGAGCTTGCCCGCAGGTCGGCCGCGCTTGAAGGTCTGCGTCCACTCGAAGCCGTCGCGTTTAATGGTGGCCGTGAATGTGCGTGACAGTGCGTTGACGACGGACGCGCCGACGCCGTGCAGACCGCCGGAGCGGATGTAGCTTTCGCCATCGCCGAACTTGCCGCCGGAGTGCAGCGTCGTCAGCAGCAATTCGAGGGTCGGCTTCTTTTCGATGGGATGAATGCCGACGGGGATGCCGCGGCCGTTGTCGGTGATGGTGACGCCATCGCCCGGCTTGTGCAGGACGACGCTGACGGAGTCGCCGTGGCCATTGAGGTATTCATCAATGGAGTTATCGACGATCTCCCAGATGAGGTGGTGCAGCCCACGCTTATCGGTGGCGCCGATGTACATCGCGGGGCGCACTCGCACCGGCTCCAGGTCCTTGAGGACGCGGATGCTTTCTTCGTCGTATTTTTTTTGTTTGGTGGCGGTGACGGTCATGAGTGTATTCCGTTACAGGCTCAACAACAGGCGAAGCTTCGTTTCAACTTCGGTCCAAGTATTTGTCGACACCTTCCCGATAAAGCGTGCGAGATCGGCCTTATGAATGGTTGCAATCTTGTGCAGTCGCACAATCGAAACCTGCTTGAGTTTGGTCTCAGCGTGGTCCGCGTCGGCCGGGTCGATGACGATGTCCGTCGGTAGTAGCGGAGATGGCATGATTGATGTCATGTAGGCCACCAGGACTTCCGGCACGGGCCCTACATACCCAGTGAGTGCGAGGACGGGACGTACCTTCGCACCGACCGTGCCTCCGAATGGAAACTTCGCAAGATACAACTCACCGGGCGTCATCGATTGGCTCTCCGTCGCCGAGAGTGTAAATGTCTTCACGCGGGTCGCTCCAATCGCGGGCCCATATGTGCGCAACGCCATGCCGCCAATCGTCCTCGACTTCATCGGCGAGTTCGAGGATGACCTTCACCGGGCCGGCCTTTACCTGTTCGGGGACGATCAGGCTCAATCGGTGATGATCGTCCACGGTGCCCACGAGTTCAATATGTGACACAATTTCCTCCCTATCAGATCGACGGACGCGTAGTTGCTGCTTTTCCCCTTTTTCATTCGCAATCTTACCAGAATCCAGGTTGTGTTGCGATGTCGCGTTACAAACCTCAGCGCTTTCTTTGTCGCCAATAATAGATAACTGCGCCAACGATACTCCCGATGATAAGCCCCAAGACCGCAGCCGGAACAAGCCAGCCGAGCCAGGTAAGAATCCACGGACCATGTACCGGATATCCCAGCTCGATGTCGCATACAAATATACTGAACATGCCAACGTAAGAACTACCGCGCCTAGCACGCCACTGACCACAGCAACATCGCCCACGCTGATTCCTTTCAACGGCAAGGCCTCGCAACTTGTCAAAATACCAAGCCACTCTCGGAATCCATCGCTGTTTAATCGCAATACCGTTCGTTTAAGTTACAACCACTGTCTCGGCAAAGGTTTTCTTTAAGGGCGGTTGACGACGATGCTCTGGACGTTTCTTGGCGAACTTCGACATCTTGCGTTTGACCACGCGCGGGTTCACCCGATTGC
>SXGT01803610.1_pt1 | contig 15470 bp, 11 predicted proteins | sample 3176221 | NCBI WGS metagenome assembly SXGT01 (sample SAMN11356862, study PRJNA531348) | freshwater metagenome | isolation source: freshwater sample F1-120 | place: China: Fuxian Lake, Yuxi | collected 2017-12-25
CAGCAGGATCTCGATCGCCGCGACGCGCCCCTTGCCGTCGGCGCGGCGGATCAGACGCTGCGAGATCACCGCGCGCCGGTTGAGCGAGAGGTCCATGAGCACCTGCGAGCGCTTGTCCTCGGGGAAGACGTTGAGGATGCGGTCGATAGTCTGGTTGGCGTTGTTGGCGTGCAGCGTCGCCATGGCGAGGTGCCCGGTTTCGGCGAAGGCGATGGCGTGCTCCATGGTCTCGCGGTCGCGGATCTCGCCGATGAAGATCACGTCCGGCGTCTGGCGCAGCGCGTTCTTCAGCGCCGTTTCCCAGCCGCGCGTGTCGCGCCCCACCTCGCGGTGGCTGACCAGCGACTTCTGGTTCCTGTGCACGAACTCGATCGGGTCCTCGATGGTGATGATGTGGTCCGCGGAGGTGACGTTGCGGTGGTGGATCATCGCCGCCAGCGAGGTGGATTTCCCCGATCCCGTGCCGCCGGCCATCAGCACCAGGCCGCGCTTGGCCATGGCGATCTCCTTCAGCATGGGGGGCAGGCCCATGCCGTCCACCGTGGGGATCTCGGTGGCGATGGTGCGGATCACCGCGCTGACGCGGTCCTGCTGCATGAAGACGTTGACGCGGAAGCGGCCGACGCCCTCCGGGCTGATGGCGAAGTTGCACTCCTTGTCGCGCTCGAACTCGGCGCGCGGCTGATCGCCCATGATGCTGTAGGCCAGCGCGCGGGTCTGCTCGGCGCTCAGCTTCTGCTGCGCCACGCCGGTGATCTTGCCGTCGATCTTGATCGACGGCGGGAAATCGTCCGCCAGGAAGAGGTCCGAGCCCTTGCGGCTGACCATCAGCCGCAGCAGTTCCTGGACGTACTTGCCTGCCTGTTCTTCGTTCATGGTCGGACTCCCTTCTAGGCTATCGGTGGATTATAGAACGGCGGTTGCTGGATGCCTCCCGCTGCGACAAACTACGCGCATGGCCTTCGTCATCGACCGACCCTTCACCTTCTATTTCGTCCGCCACGGCGTCACCGACCTCAATTTCCGGGGCCTGCGCTGCGGCGGGGACATGGACATCCCCCTCAAGGACCTGGGCTGCGACCAGGCCTACCTCCTCGGCAAGCAGATCGAGCAGCTCGGCCTCGGCATCGAGCGCATCGTCGCCAGCGACCTGATCCGCACCCGCCAGACCGCGCTCATCATGAGCGGCGTGCTCGCCGGCATCCCGATCGAGACCGACCCGCTGCTGAACGAGCGCCACCTGGGCGAATGGAACGGCAAGCCGATCGCCGACAACGAGGGCCTGCTGAAGAAGGGCGTCACGCCGCCGGGCGGCGAGTCCGAGGAGCAGTTCACCGAGCGCATCACGCGCGCGCTGGAGAAACTGCGCACGCAGTTCGGCCGCAAGCTGCTCATCGTCAGCAGCCGCGGCGTCGGCCGCATCGTCAACACGGTGCTCGGCGGTGAGGGCCGCCTGGCGGTGGCCAACGGTGAGGTGGTCGAATTCTCCGGCGTGCCCGCCTCAGGCGGCGGCTACAAGCTGAGGGTCCACAGGCCGCATCAAGTAGGCTAGGCCCTCGCCGCTGCCGGCGCGGGCAGCGGCGCGAGCGCGTGCGGCGGCTGCATGGCCGGCTCGGCGTCGCGCAGCGTGGCGTGCAGCACCGTCCACTCGTTCTGCGCATGCCCCTGGTCGAGCAGCCAGTCGCGGATGAACCAGGTCTGGTTGCGGTCGGAGAGCACCGGCGTGTGCCCGGTGTCGGGCACGTGCATGACGGTGATGGGCCTGGTCTTCTGCATGCGCAGGATGGTCGGCGGCAGCAGCGCGTCGGACATCATGCCGTGGATCAGCAGCACCGGGCAGCGCACCTTCGCCCAGCTGTTCCACTGACGCAGACTGGTCTGCGCGTCCTTGCGGTAGGCCTGCATGGCGCGGATGTCGTAGCGGTAGACGCGCCCACCGTCCTCGTCGGACCAGCGCGTCTGGTGGAAGGTGATGTTGAAGCGGATGTCGTCGCTGATCGGCCCGTCGTTCTTCTGCGAGGCGCCGACGCGGCGCAGCAGCTCGCCGGGCTCCTTGAAGACGTAGAAGCGCGCCAGCGTTTCCGAGCGGCGCCTGCGCCGCGCGCGCGGGATGTAGGGGCCGATGTCGTTGAGGATCAGGCGCTCGACCAGCTTGGGATGACGCGCCGCGAGCTCGATGGCGACGCTGCCGCCGAGCGAGGAGCCGAGGATCACCACCGGCTTGCCGAGGTGCTCGATCAGCTGCTTGAGCTGCTCGACATAGGTGGCGAGGGTGTAGTCGCGCTCGTCGTGCATCCAGCCCGAAAGGCCGCGCCCGAGCCAGTCCATGCTGACGATGCGGAACTCGTGGCGCAGGTCGGCGGCCAGGTAGTTGAAGCGCATTGCGGAGTTCGCCACGCCGCCGCAGCACACCACGGTCGGACGGCCGGGGTCGCCCCAGTCGGTGTAGGCGACGCGCACCGTGTAGGGTTTCTGCAGGCGCTTGGGCACGCCGCGCTGCAGCTTCACGGGGTGCAGGTAATCGAAGTAGCGCAGCGCGAAATCGGCATGGAAGCGGCCGACCACCCGGCGCGCCATGTCGATGTACTCGTCCCAGTTGGCGAGCACATGGCGCCGCCCGGGAACCGGCGGTTCCCAGTCGGGACGCATCACCTTGCGCCGGTGGCGTTTCAGCCGCGGCGCGGAGCTCACGGCTTGGGCGTGCCGCCGCGGCGGCCGAGGGTGCCGCGCTCGCGCTCGCGCTGGCGCAGCACGTCGATCATGACGTTGAAGGTGCGCGCGAGCTGGCCGATCTCGTCGTTCGACTTCACCGCCACCGCGGCCTTGTCGTAGTCGCCGGATTTCAGCGCGTGCGCCGCCGTCGTCAGCTGCTCGATCGGCCGCACGATGGTGCGCGCGAAGATGAGTGCCAGCAGCAGGAACACCGCACCGATGATCACCACGCTGTAGAGCACCGTGTAGAACAGCTCGTTCAGCGGCGCGGCGAAGTACTCGCGCGACTCGGTGACGCCGACGGTCCAGTTGTGCCCCCCCACCGGCGCGTAGCCGGCGATCTCCTCCTTGCCGGAGATGGTCGAGAAGTAGGTGATGCTGCCGGGCGTCTTGGCCATCGTCAGCGCCTTGGCGAGCTCCGGCATGCGCAGGTCGTCGATCTTGTCCTTGCGGAAGCGCTGGTCGGCCTTGATCTCGTCCATGGTCTTCTGCGAGAGCGGCATCAGGCTCATGTAGAGCAGCTTGCCGTTCGGGTGATGGATGATGATGCCGTCGTCGTCCACCAGGATCGGTATGCGATCGTTGCCCTGGCGGGCCGAGTCGAGGATCCTGGCGATCGAGGATGCCTTGATGCGCAGCACCACGGCGCCGATGACCTTCTTCTCGACGTCGAACACCGGTATCGAATAGAACACGCCGGCGGCGCCGGCGACCGCGCCGACGATGATGCCGGAGATGAACTGCTCGCCCTTCATCGCCACCTGGAAGTACTCGCGGAACTTGAAGTTCTTGCCCATCACCTGCGGATCGCTGGAGACCACCGCCGTGCCGCCCGCGTCGAACACCATCGCCAGCTGCACGTCCGGATTGGCCTTCACCAGCCCGTCGAGTTTCGCCTTCAGCACCGGCTTTTCCTCCTCCTTGGGTGCGGCGAGGAACCTGACGAATTGCTCGTCGCTGGCGAGGAAGGCGGCGAGGTTCTTGCTGTCGACGATGAGCTGCGATACGCGCCCGGCGAGGCTGGTCGAGAGCTGCTCCAGGTTGCGCAATTCGGACTGGCTCACGCGGTCGATGCTGCCATTCAGGTTGTAGTACGCGGTGATCAGCATCGGCGCGAGCGCGGTGGCCACCATGGCGAGCGTCATCTTCGCCGCCAGCGGCCACGACGAGGGGCGGAACAGCAGCCGCCCGAAGCGGCCGAGCCGGACCTTCAGCAGTGCGGGCGACTTCAGCGCGCCGAGCCAGCTGTCGCCGCCCGCCACCACCTCGTCGCCCGATCGCAGCGCCTGCTGCAGGCCGAGCGTGGAAGCGTTGGCGGCGAACAGCGCCTCGAGGAACTGCGGCATGTCCTTGGGGCGGTCCTTGGCCTCGGGCTTGAGCGCCCAGTCCACCGCCTTGAGGAATTCGGGGCTGAAGCGCCCCTTGCCGATTTCCTGCGCCGCGGGCAGCGGGTCGGGATCGTTCATGCGCTGCGGTGCCTCGATCGGCTTCTTGCCCGCGAGCATCCAGTACAGCGTGGCGCCGAAGGCGTAGATGTCGGTCCACGGCCCCTGGTCGCCGGCGAAGTACTGTTCGATCGGGCCGTAGCCCGGCGTGACGATGTTGGCCTCGTCGGCGTCGCCCTTGGCCTGCCGCGCGGCGCCGAAATCGAGCAGCACGAGGCTGCCGTCCTCGTCGCGCACGTAGATGTTGTCGGGCTTGATGTCTCGGTGCAGGTAGCCGGCCTCATGCACCGCGCCCAGGCCGTCGAGCAGCGGCAGGAACAGGGTCAGCAACTCGCGCTCGGTGACGTTCTTGCGGTCCTGCCACCAGGCCTTCAGCGACTTGCCGCGCTCGTATTCCAGCACCATGTACGCGGTGCTGTTGGTTTCGAAGAACCGCGCCACGCGCACGATGTTGCGATGGCGGAAGGTGGCCAGCGTGCGCGCTTCGACCAGGAACGCCTCCAGGCCGTGGTCGTAGAACTCCTGGTCCTCGGGGTTCTTCGCCGACACCGAAGCGTCGGTGCTGCGGTACGCGATGTCCTCGGGCAGGTACTCCTTGATCGCCACCTTGGAATTCAGGTTGACGTCGGTGGCGAGGTAGGTGATGCCGAAGCCGCCCTGGCCGAGCAGCGCGTCGACGCGGTACTCGTGCAGGCGGTAGCCGACGGGCAGCGCCACCGAGGGCGCGGGCGCCGGGCGCGTGCGCGCGGACTTCGGGTCGGGTGCCGAGATCTTCGGCAGGCCCGCGGTGGCGGGATTGGCGACGGTCTTGTCCGTAGCGGGGGGCGCCGCCGGCGCTCCCGCCGGCGCCAGCAGGCCGGCAATGCTGTTCATCAGCAACTGCGTCTTGTCGTTGGCGAGGGTGACGCCTTCCTTCACCAGCATGGCGTGCACGTCGCCCATCAGCGCCCGGGTCTTGTCCGCGTCGCCGGCCGCCGCGACGTTGGCGCTCACCAGCCGATGCACGTCCCCCAGCAGCAGGCGCGTCTTGTCGACCGGCGCGCCCTCCGCCACCATCATGCGCCCGACGTCCTGCAGCAGCAGGCGCGTCTTCTCGACGTCGGCCACCACGGGCACGACCCTGGGAGCGGCCGCCTGCGCGCGCCGCAACGGCGAATTCGGGTCGATCTGCGTCTTGTCCGCATCGGCGGGCGCCGCGGCCTGCCGGTGCTTCAGCGCGTTGGGATCGATCTGCGTCTTGTCGGAATCCGGCGCCGCGCCTGCCTTATGCAGGGGCGAATTCGGGTCGACCACGGTCTTCTCCGCGGCCTCGCCCTTGCCGAAGGACCTGATGTCATCTGCCATGAACGAACTCCCGTACGGATACCGCGCGAGCCAGCGCCCTGCCGACGCAACCCTATCATAGGCCACGCGGCCCTGCACGGAAAACATACCGTTTAACAGGCACTTAGGTACGATATCTCAGGCGGGATGGAAACGCCGTGATAACATCCCTGACCGCCTGCTGTCGGACTGACGATTCTTTCCTATGGTATTGAAACCACAACGGTTATCGTCCGCGCATGAAGAGCACCCGTAGCCGGTTCATCGCCGTGGCCGTGGTCGTCTGCCTGTTCGCCACTGGCATGGCGACTTTCCTCAATTATTACAAGTACAAGGGCACGCTCGGAAAGATCGTCGCCACGCGCATGCTGGTCATTGGCCTGGGGATCGAGAACACCATCCAGAGCTCGCTCGCGCTGGGACTGAGTTTCGGCGAGTTGTCCACGCTGCCGGCGCTTCTCGAGCGCGAGCGCACCGCCGACAGGCTGATTGCCGGCATCGACGTCTTCGACGCGGCCGGCAAGATCCTCTACAGCAGCGACGCGGCGCGCGTCGGCGCGCGGGTGCCGGAGTCCTGGTCCACCGCGGCGGCCGCGCCGGACAAGGACAACGAGTGGCATGTCGAAGGCAAGGAACACCTGATCGCCGGTATCGCGCCGAAGAACAACTTTGACCTCACGGTCGGCTTCCTCTGCCTGCGCTACTCGCGCGAGTACGTCGACACCAACGTGGACGCGATGGGGCTGCGCCTGCTGGCGATCGGCGCCGCGGTGTTCGCCTGTGCGGTGGTGCTGGTGTCGCTGCTGCTGACGATGTTCCTGCGCGGCTACGAGCGCGACATGCGCGCGATCGATGCCCGCATCGGCGGCAACGGCGAGGCGGCCGGCGTGCCGGACGCCTTCGCGCCGGCCGTCGAGGAACTGCGCGAGGCGATCCACGACGCGGAAGCGAGCCTGGCGCAGGCGCGCGCCGGATTGAAGGCGGCTGCCGGGGTTTCATCCTAGCGGCATGGAGCAGGCCTATCTCAAGCGCATCTACTGGCGGCTCACCGGCGCCATCATGCTCGTCATGGTGCTGGCGCTCGCGGCGATATCCTTCCTCACGCACCGCGCGTTCGAGCAGCACCTGGTGCCCGAAATGGCGCGCAAGGCGACCACCGTCGGCGTCTCGGTCAATGCGCTGATCGCCAAGGCGGTGGGCTACGGCATCGACTACCGCCAGCTCTACGGCGTGGAGGAGTCGTTCGCCGTCGTGCGCAAGGAAACGCCCGACTTCACCTACATCGCGGCCACCGACGAGGGCGGCAGGATCCTGTGGCAGGCGGGCGCGCCTCCCGCCGGAATCGCGACCTACACCGCCAGCGGCCCGGTGCTGCGCTCGATGGCGCTGCGCGGCGCCGAACGCCCGCACGCGCTGGTCGGCGACACCTACCTGGTGTCGACGCCGATCGAGGCGGACGGCCGCTCCCTGGGCCTGCTGCACATCGGCATCGCGCAGAAATTCGTGCAGAACATCATGCTCGAGGTGTCCCTGGACCTCGCCGTGGTGCTGGTGGTGGCGCTGTTCTTCACGCTCGAACTGCTGAACTTCCTCGCCGGTGCGCCGCTCGCCGCCGGCCTGCGCGACTTTGCCGCCACCATCACGCGCGTCAAGGGCGGCGACTTCGGCGGACGCGTCACGGGCCAGTCGATGGACGAGATCGGCCGCATACTCGCGCACGTGGACGCGGCGCTGGTGCGCCTCAACCAGGCGCACGGCGCGCTGGAAGCCGAGATCCAGGCCGCCGGCACGCGCGTCTCGGCTGCCGCGGGCGCGGCATGGAGTGCGCTGCAGTCGAAATACCGCTTCGGCGGCAGCGCCACCGCGGGCGCCGAGGACGTGGGCGCGATGGCGCGCATACGCGCGCCGCTGTTCACCTTCATCCTCGCGGAGGAGCTGTCGCGCTCGTTCCTGCCGGCCTACGTCAAGCAGATGCTGGTGCCGGTGCCGGGTATCTCGGCGCAGGTGGTGATCGGCCTGCCGATCGTGCTGTTCATGCTGATCGTCGCCATCGGCCAGCCGTTCCTCGGCGCGTGGAGCGAGCGCGTCGGCCGCCGCAAGGCCATGCTGGTCGGCGCCATCATCGGCACCGCCGGCTTCGTCTGCACTGCGCTCGCCTACAACCTCGTCGACCTGCTGCTGTGGCGCTCTCTCTGCGCGGTGGGCTACGCCATCGTCTTCGTCGCCGCGCAGGGCTACATCCTGGACCACGCGCGGCCGCAGGAGCGCGCACAGGGCTTCGCCCTGTTCATCGGCGCGATCATGGTGGCGACCATCTGCGGGCCGCCGATCGGCGGCATCCTCGCCGACAACATCGGCAACCGCATGACCTTCGCCGTCTCGGCGGTGCTTTGCGCGCTGTCCATCGTCACCATCCGGATGCTGCCGGATGCGGAGGGCGCGGGGGAGCGCCGCGCCGAGCGCGCGCCCGGCATCGGTGATTTCGCGCGCCTGCTGACCAACGTGCGCTTCATGGTGCTCACGGGCCTCGCCGCCATGCCGGCGAAGATCATCCTCACCGGCTTCTGCTTCTATCTGGTGCCGCTTTACATCGTCTCCATCGGCAGCACGCAGGCCATGGCGGGCCGCATGTTGATGGTGTACGCGGTGATGATGGTGCTGCTGGTGCCCTTCGCGGCGAAGTTCGCCGACCGCGGTGCCTCCCGCGAGTCCCTGGTCGCGGCCGGCCTGTGCGTCTCCGGCGTCGGCGGGCTGCTGTTGCTCGCCTCGGGCAACTTCCTCATGGTGTTCGCCGTGGTGTTGTCGCTCGGCATCGGCCAGTCGCTGTCGATCGCCTCGCAGAGCGCGCTGGTCGGCGACCTGTGCAAGGAGGAGATCCAGCGCTACGGCGACGGCGCCGTCTACGGCGTCTACCGCATGCTCGAGCGCATCGGCAACGCGCTCGGCCCGCTGATCGCCGGCATCCTGGTCGTGAACTACGGCTACCAGGGTGCGTTCGTCGCCATCAGCGCCCTGGTCCTCGGCTGCGGCATCCTGTTCGCCATCTCCATCAGCCTCCTGCGGCGCTCGCCGCCGGCGGCCATGGCCGCGACGTGAGGCGCGCGCTCGCCGCCGCGCTGCTCGGCGTCGCCGCATGCTGCGCCGCCGCCGTCGCGCACGCCCAGCAGGCCAAGCCGTTCCGCATCTACGCCATCACCTTCCGCGGCATGACCGACGTGGAAAAGGGCTTCCAGGACTACTTCGCCGCGCGCGGCGTGCCGGTGCAGATCACGTTCCGCGACCTCGCGCGCGACGCCACCCGCATGCCGGGCTTCCTCGACGAAATCCGCCGCACGCGGCCCGACCTGGTCTACACCTGGGGCACCTCGGTGACGCTGGGCGTGGTCGGCCCCTTCGACATGCCCGACCGCGAGAAGAACATCGGCGACATCCCGGTCGTCTTCACGCTGGTGGCGGCGCCGGTGCAGGCGAAGATCGTGCCTTCGCTGAAGTCTTCCGGCCGCAACGTCACCGGCGTGTTCCACGTCGCGCCGACCGAGGCGCAGATGCGCGCCATGGCGTCGTACCGCCCGTTCAAGTCCGTCGGCGTGCTCTACACGCCGACCGAGCGGAACTCGGTGGTCATCCTGCAGGAATTGAAGGAGGTCGGCGCGAAGCAGAGGTACAGCGTCGTCGAGCGCGCTTTCCGGCTCGACGCGGCGAAGAAGGTCAGCGCCGAGGGCGCCGCCGACCTGGTGCGCGAGCTGAAGGCGGCGGGCGCGCAGTGGCTCTACCTGCCGCCGGACTCGTTCCTCGGCACGCTGGCGGAGAAAGTGGTGATTCCGGCCGCCAACGAAACCGGCTTGCCGACCTTCGCCTCCACCGAGCAGCTGATGGAAGCGGGCGCGCTCGCGGGCCTGGTGAGCCGCTATCACAGCATCGGCCAGTTCACCGCCTTCAAGGCCGAGCGCATCCTGGTGCGCAAGATGCACCCGAAGGACGTGCCGGTGGAGACGCTGACGCGCTTTTCCTTCCAGGTGCGCATGAAGGTCGCCGAGCGGCTGCGCATGGAGCCCCCGCTGCCGATGTTCAACTACGCGGAACTGATCACCGCGGACGTCGGCGCGGCGCCGAAATAGGCGCTCGCGCAGCGAACCTCGAGCCTAGGTGTTGAGCCTGGCGAGGATCGCGCCGACGATGTCGATCACCGACTCGTCGCGGATCTGGATCAGGGCCTGCGTCTTCTTCATCTTCAGGCGCAAGCCGTCGCGGTAGAAGTAGATCTCGTCGGGCTGCTTGTGCTTGACGCCGTAGCTCTTGGGCCCGCGGAAGATGAAGCGCTGGTTGGTGAGAATGAAGACGCCCTGGCCGTTGGACGCCGCGCCCTTCACCGGCAGCGCGAACGCGCGGCCCATGCCCGGGCGGAACGGCGAGCCGAAGACGTAGCGCGAGCCGATCGCGCTACCGAGATCGCCACCCTCGAAACTCTCGGCGGTAACGGTGTAGTGCGCCTCCTCGCCGGGATCGAGCAGCAGGCCCTTCATGGCCGTGTGCTGCGCGGAGACCGTCGGCAGGTTGCCCTTGTTGATCTCGGTGACGATGCGCAGGCGCCGCAGGTCCATGCGGGTCTTGTCGACCTGTTCGTCCTTCAGGTTGAGGAAGTCCTGGATCTTGGCGAGCTCCGCCTCCTCCGCGGGCGTCAGCTTGCCTCCCGCCTTCACCGCGCCGACCGCCACGTTGTAGACGTCGCGCCGCAGCTGCGTCTTGTCGTCGCCCGGATCGGCGTCGAGCTCTTCGCGCAGGGCCTCGAGCTCGGCGCGCTTCTCCTCGGTGAGCTTGCCGTCGCTCACCGCCTCCTTCACGGCTTCGCGGTACTGCTCCTTCTTCTTGCCGCCGCCAAACCAGTCCTTCAAGCCCATCGCGCCGCCCCCGCCCATCGATGCGGCAATCGTAGCACGCGGTACACTGCGCGCGACCCGTGGCCCGCTACTCCCGCGCAGACTTCAAGCAGGACCTCGCCGGCGGCGCTGCCGCGGCGGCGCTCACGCTGCCGGTGGGCATCGCGCTCGGCGTCGTCACCCTCGAGCCGCTGGGGCCGCAGTTCGCCTCGCTCGGCGTCGCCGCCGGTGTCTTCGGCGTCATCCTGTGCTCGCTCCTGCCGGCGCTGTTCGGCGCCCGCGGCGCGGCGATCAACGTTCCGCGCAGCGTCACCGCGGTGTTCGTCGCGGCGATGATCCTGCACGCTTCCGGCGCGCATCGCGCGGCCCTGGCGGCGCCGCCGACGCCCGAATTCATCTACGCCGCGACCTTCTTCTTCCTCGCGCTCGCCGGCGCGTTCCAGGCGCTGATCGGCATCCTGCGGCTGGGCACGCTGGTGAAGTACCTGCCGCACCCGGTGCTCGCGGGCTTCATGAACGCGGTCGCGGTGCTGCTGGTGCTCGCGCAGGTGCCGGCGCTCCTCGGCATGCCCGCGGGGGCCTCGATCATGGAAGTGGTCGTCGCGCCCGGCCAGGCGCACCCCGCCGCCCTCGCGGTCGGCGCGATCACGCTCGCCGCGCTCGCGCTGCCCCGATTCCTGCCCTTGCGCGTGCCGCCGCTGATCGTCGCGCTGGTCGTCGGCTCGTTCGCCCACCATCTGGCCGCCGCGACCGCATTCGCCGGCGCGCTGGGACCCACCCTGGGCGAAGCGCCGCCGCTGCATCCGCGGCTGGACACGCTGCTGGCGATGCACGAATTCATCGACGGCGCCGCCTTCGCGCAGGTGCTGCCGGGGATCGCGGCAGCGGCCTTCGGCCTCGCGCTCATCGTCTCGCTCGACTCGCTGCTGCTGATGAAGGGCTTCGAGCGCATCACCCTCCGGCGCGTGGATTCGCAGCGCGAGCTCGGCCACCTCGGGCTGGCGAACACCATCGCCGCCTGCCTGGGCGCGATTCCCTGCAGCATGAGCCTGGCCGCCAGCCGCGCCAATCACGAGGCCGGCGGCCGCGGCGCCGGTTCGGTCCTCGCGCATGCGCTGGTCGCGCTTGCCGCGGTGCTCGCGCTCGGCCCGGCGCTCGCCGCGGTGCCGCGCGCGGTGGTCGCGGCGCTGCTGGTGTCGATCGCCTGGAACGTGGTGGACCGGCCGACGCTGGCGACCATCCGGCAGCTCGCCGGCGGCAAGGTGAGCAACCGTGCGCGACTCGCCACCGACGTGCTGATCATGCTCACGGTGGCGTCGATCGCCATGCTGGCGAGCGTGCCGCTGGCGGTGGCCGCGGGCCTGCTGATCGCCGTGCTCTCGTTCCTCGTCAACATGAGCCACTCGGTGGTGCGCCGCGTGAGCCACGGCGACGCGGTGCGTTCGCGTCGCTCGCGCAGCGCCTCGCAGATCGAGCTGCTGGCGCAGCACGGGCGGCGCATCGTCGTCATCGAGCTCGAGGGCGTCATTTTCTTCGGCACCGCCGACGACCTGCTGGAGAAGGTCGACGAATGCCTCAGGCGCGGGGCGACGCACGTCGTCGTCGACCTGGGCCGCGTCACCGACGTCGACACGACGGGCTCCCAGATGCTGATCCAGATCGGCGAGCGCGTGCGCACCCAGGGCAGCAGCTTCTTCATCGCGCACGCCGCGCCGGGCCAGCCGCAATGGGACTTCCTCGTCGACACCGGCGTGGTCAAGAGCCTGGGCGAGGGCGCCTTCGCGCCGGACACCGACCGCGCGCTGGAAATGGCGGAAAACGCGCTGATCGCGTCCGAGGCCGGGCAGTTCAGCGCGCTCGCCGAGATCCCGCTGCGCCAGCTGCAGCCCTTCGCGCTGCTCACCGACGCCGAGCTCGCGCTGCTCAAGGCGCGCCTGGTGCGGCGCAACTTCGCTGCCGGCGAGTACGTCTTCAAGGAAGGCGATCCGGGCGACGAGCTGTTCGTCATCGCCATGGGCACCGCCAGCGTGCGCCGCGCGGAAGGCGCGCGCTCGCACCGCCTGGTCACCTTCGGCGAGGGCACCGTGTTCGGCGAACTGGCGCTGCTGGACGCCAAGCCGCGCTCCGCGAGCGTGCAGGCCGACGGCCCGCTGCTGGTCTGCCACGTCATGTCGCGCAGGGATTTCGACGACCTGGTGGCCAACCACCAGGCGATCGCGCTGAAGCTGATGTCGCACCTGGCGCAGGAACTCGGGCGGCGATTACGCTTTGCCAACGCGACGATCGACCACCTGCAAGGCTAATTGCGGGTCACCAGCTCCATGCGTCGCCGAATGCGGCTGGCGGCGACCTGGTCGCCGGCGTCGTCGGCACGTTTCAACTGAACGCCGAGCCACGCAAGGAGCGGCCGGCGCCAGCCCTGCGCCGAGGCCGTTTCGACCGCCGCCGCAATGCCTTCGGGCGGCAGCTTCGACTGCCGGAACTGCACGCCCGCCGAAACCAGGCGCGCGAGCGGATCGTCGGGGCGCGCTGCGTCGCGTCGCATGCCGCGACCGGCCAGCCATTCGGCGTAGGCGACTTCCTCCGCGGCGGCATCGGCGCGCAGCCGCTCGAATCCGGGGCAGTCGTCGAACTCCAGCGACGCCGCGCGTACCGCGCAGCGCGCCAACTCGGCGCGCGCTAGGAGATCCGGACGCCCGGATCGCCCGATCTCCGTCCGGGCGCGCGCGAACTCGCCATCGGCGATTGCCGACTGCCCGTTCAGGTAGGCGCGCTCATAAGCCCGCAGCGCGCCGTGGGCATTGCTGCGCCAGTCCGGCGGCAGCGGGCCGCCCGCGCAGCCGCCGAGCAGCGCCACGCCTGCGAGCAACGCTCTCACGGCAGGCGCACCTCGATATCGCGCTCGAAGGGCCACTTGCGGTTCACCTCGTCGATCAGCGCGCCGATCTTGCGCAGGCTGGCGTCGACCTCGGCGCGCAGCGCGGCGAGGTCGGTGCTCGCCAGCCTGACGTTCGCGCTCACGGCCTGCGCGTTGGCCAGCACCTCGTCGGCCTTCTTCAGGCTTTCGCGCGCGCCTCCGAGCAGCGCGTTCAGTTGCACCGCGGCCTTCTGCGCCTCGTCCATCACGCCGCCCTCGCCCAGCACGCGGCGGTCCACGCGGCTCACCGCGCTATCCACCTTCGCCGAAACCCCCTGCAGCGAGGCGAGTAGCTGGTTGGTGCGATCCAGCGCCGAGATCACCTTCTGCGCATTTTCCGCGCTGCCGAGCGCCGCTTCCAGTGCGCCGCCCTTGCCCGCCATGCGCTGCGTCACGGTCTGCAGGTTGCCGAGGCTGGCATTGATCGCCGAGGCCTCGCCCGTCATGCGCTCGAGGTTCGCGATGATCGTCTTCACGTGGGCGAGGATCTGCGGGATCTCCTCGGTGGCGTCGCCGCGGATCACCTCGCGCACCGCACCGTCGCCCAGCGGCGGCGCGGCGAGATCGCTGGTGAAGGCGCGCAGCTTGGCGCCGCCCACCACCGAGCGCTCGAGCGTGTATACGCTGTTGGCACGCAGCCACCTGGCGTCGTCGCGCGCGATGACGATCTCGATGCGTGCCCGCGCGTCCTCGCCCAGGGCGATGCGCCTCACGCGCCCGACCTGGAAGCCCTTGAAGGTGAGGTCCATGCCAACGCTCACGCCCTCGGCGCTGTCGGTCACCAGCGTCAGGTGCTGCCGGGCCTCGAACACGCCGCGCGCGTACAGGATGTAGGCGACGAACACCACCAGCAGCACCACCGTCAGGGCGGCCAGCAGCCCGACCTTGAGGCCGAGGTGGCGGATCACCGCCGGGTGCGTCGCGCGGAACTCCTCGTCAGACATATTTCGCCGCCAGTGACGCGATCTGCACCAGCGCAATGGTGAAGAACAGGCGCACCATGCCCTTCATCACCGCCACCGGCGCCTGCCGCATTTCGCGCGGGATCGACAGGCCGGAGGCGATCGGCACCACCGCCACCGCGATGCCGAACAGCGCGCTCTTGAGCACCAGCCCGGCGACGATGGGCAGGCTGTAGACATGCGCGACGACGTGCGTGAACTCGTCGAAACCCGCCGGCGAGATGCCGTAGAGGACGGTGTACGCGATGACGAAAGCCACCGCGCTGCTGACCGCAGTCAGCGCGATCACCGAGAACGCACAGGCGACGATGCGCGGAATGAACTCGTCGCGCATGGCATCGCCGCCCTCCGCCTCGAGCGTCTCGAGGTCGCCGCGAATGTGCATGAGGGCGACCTCGGTGTTGATCGCGGAGCCGGAGCGCAGCGCCACGTACAGCGCGGTGAGGAAGGGGATCACCTCGAGCGGCAGCGCGCGCAGGATCAGCTCCAGCGCCAATGGCGAGAGTCCCTGCGCGCGCGCCACGGTCACCACGATCTCCGTCAGCACCAGCAGCAGCAGCGCCGAGAGCAGCGTGAACCACGGCAGCACCGTCCAGGCGGTGAAGTAGACCTGCCGCCGCGTGACTTCGCGCGTCGCCACCCGGTAGATCGAGGGCGTCAGGGCCGCCGCCATCGCCGCGTAGGCGAAACGGACGATGAACGCGCCCTCGTGCAGCGCGCCGAGAATGCGCGTGCCGCGGAGCGCCAGCGTTGCAGTGTTCAGCACGCGGGAAGTTTACCGCGTGCATTTGTCTCCCGGGCACCCGGCTACAATGCGCGCTCCGACGCCACTCCCCGATACGCCAATGGCCACCAGGAAGAAGCCCGAGGAACTGCGCAGCCACCGCTGGTTCGGGGTGAAGGATCTGCGTTCCTTCGGCCACCGCTCGCGCGCCGCGCAGATGGGCTTCGACCGCAGCGACTACGCCGGCAAGCCGCTGATCGCCATCGTCAACACCTGGTCGGACATCAACCACTGCCACACGCACTTCCAGCAGCGCGTCGAGGAGGTCAAGCGCGGCGTCTGGCAGGCGGGCGGCTTTCCGCTGGAGATGCCGGCGATGGCGCTGGCCGAGACCATGCAGAAGCCGACCACCATGATGTACCGCAACTTCCTCGCCATGGAGACCGAGGAGCTGTTGCGCTCCTACCCGGCCGACGGCTGCGTACTGATGGGCGGCTGCGACAAGACCAC
>SXGT01673948.1_pt1 | contig 15469 bp, 15 predicted proteins | sample 3176221 | NCBI WGS metagenome assembly SXGT01 (sample SAMN11356862, study PRJNA531348) | freshwater metagenome | isolation source: freshwater sample F1-120 | place: China: Fuxian Lake, Yuxi | collected 2017-12-25
GCCGTCCGCGAACAGGAAGCCGCGGTCAAGAATCGATACGCGCGCCTCGGCAAGAGGAAGGTAGGCGCCATTCACATATGCGATATCAGGCAAGGTCGGCTCCGGGCGAAGGCTTTGCAAATCTACCCCAGCGCTCGCGGCTTGTCCCGCCGCTTCCGGTTTTATCGATAAGGCCGACGAACTACATTAGAAGGATCAGCGGCGGATCGGCCTTGGGCGTTTTGCGAAGACGGTCGCGCAACGCCGCTGCGCATATGGCCGGAGGGCGAAGCTTTGGGCGAAGAAATCAAGACGACGGGATTCACCCCGTCCGACAAGGCGCGTTTCGCCAGCCGGCTTGCGCAGGAAACAGTTCTCGCCCGGACGCTCCATGAGCAGGGTAAATTCTCGCGCGACGGCCACATGGTGGGGTTCGAAATCGAAACATGGATCGTCGATCACAATTATGCGCCGTCCTCGATCAACCAGAATGTGCTCGAAGCCCTCAATCACCCGCTTGTGGTGCCGGAGCTGTCGCGATTTAACCTCGAATTGAACTGCGCGCCGTTCCGCCTTGCAGGCGACGCGCTGACGCAAGCGCATGAATCGCTGACGCGCCTCTGGGCGACATGCAACGACGTCGCCCACCGGCTCGACGCCAATCTCGTGCTGATCGGCACGCTGCCGACGATCCGCGACTCCGATCTGACGCTGGCCAATATGTCGCCGCTCAACCGCTACTACGCGCTGAACCAGGAGGTGCTGCGGCTTCGCGGCGGTCATCCGCTGCATGTCAACATCGCCGGCCGCGACCGTCTCGCCTCCGTCCATACCGACGTGATGCTGGAGGCGGCGACGACGTCGTTTCAGATCCATCTCAAGGCGCCAGCCGATCTGGCGCATCTCTATTACAACGCCTCGATCGCGGCTTCCGGGCCGATTCTCGCGGCCTGCGGCAACGCGCCCTTCCTGTTCGGCAAGGCGTTGTGGGAGGAAACGCGCATTCCGCTTTTCGAACAGGCGGTGAAGGCGCCGGGTCCGGCCAGAGTGTCCATGGGCTCTGGCTATGCAACGAAATCTCTGATCGAAATCTTCGAGGAGAATTTGCGCGACTATGACGCGCTTTTGCCGATGGCTTTTGACGATCCTCCGGAGGCGATGCGGCATCTGCGCCTGCACAATGGCGTGATCTGGCGCTGGAATCGCCCGCTGATCGGCTTCGACGAGAGCGGCGCGCCCCATTTGCGCATCGAGCACCGCATCCTGCCGGCGGGTCCGACCTTTATCGACATGATGGCGAACGCGGCGCTTTATCTCGGCCTCGCACGCGCGCTCGCCATGGCTGGAGACGGCGCCGGCGGCGACGGCGCGGGAGGGCTGGCGTTCAAAGACGCCAGGCGCAACTTCTATTCCGCGGCGCGTTTTGGCCTCGATGCGCGGCTCGACTGGCCGGGGGCGGACGAAATCGCAGCGGATCGGCTGCTGCTTGAGCGTCTCATTCCCGACGCGAGGGCGGGGCTTCGCGACCTCGGCGTCGCCGAAGACGGCTTCCTCGATATCGTCGAGGCGCGGGTGCGAACGCGACAAACGGGCGCGGCCTGGCAGCGAAAAGCGCTTGAGGCGCGCGACGGCGATCTTTATGCCTTGATGGCGGCTTATTGCGAGCGCCAGCGGAGCGGCGCGCCGGTCCATCAATGGGAAACATGAGAAGCAAAGTGACTGACGCGCCCTGCGCCCTGCTCGACCGGCTGCCTGACGGATTTCTCGACTGCCCCGCCAACCGCCTGAAGTACATCCTGCCTCGACCAACCCTGTTCGATCTTCCAGGCCGCGATCCGCAACCGCTGTTCGTCTCGACCTTGCTGCATGGAAACGAAACCAGCGGGCTTGCAGCGGTGCAGGAGACGCTGCGCCGGCAGGCCGAGCGCGGACTGAGCAGATCGCTGATCCTGTTCATCGGCAATGTCGAAGCTGCCGCAGAAAATGTGCGAACGCTGCCGGGTCAGCGCGATTTCAACCGGGTTTGGCCGGGCACGGCGTTTCCCGACGATCCGCTCGCGCATATGGCGCAGTGGATTTACGAATACGTCAAGAAGCGCGACGCGTTCGCCGCCGTCGACATCCACAACAACACCGGCTTCAATCCGCATTACAGCTGCATCAGCAAGCTCGACGTGAAATATGTCGCGCTCGCGCAGCTCTATTCTCGCATCGTGGTGCTGTTTCAGCGCCCGCGCGGCACTTGCGCGGCGGCTTTCGCCGAGCTTTGCCCGGCGATCACGGTTGAATGCGGCAAATCGGGACTGGAGGCGGGGGCCGAACACGCCGTCGAATTGCTGGACGCTTGCCTGTCGATCGCGGAGCTTCCCTCCCACGCGCCGGCGCCGCACGACGTGGAGCTGCTGCGCACGCACGCCATCGTGAAGCCTCCCGCCGGCGCGAGCTTCTCCTTCGATGGAACGCCTGCGGATTTTCTCTTCCGCCCGGACATCGACCATCTCAACTTCAGCGAATTGGACACAGGTGCCTTGTTCGGCGCGCTCGGCGACGGCGACGCGCGGCTCGACGTCCTGCCAGGGGACGGACATGATTCCCAGCCGATCAACTATTTCGACTATGCCGGCGGCGAAATCAGACTCGCGCGTCCGGCGATCCCCGCGATGCTGACGGTCGACCAGCGCGCGGTTCAGCAGGATTGCCTCTGCTATCTGATGCATCGCATCGGCATGGACGGCGACGGCAAATAACGCGCATTCGAAAGCGCGCCTAAGGCTTCTCCGGCTGAACGTCCTCGATGACGTAAAGACCCTTTGCGTCGCGACTGATCGTGAATTTGATCTTCATGCCTTTCGACAGGCTGGAGAGATCGACCTTCGGCGCGACGCGAAACGCCATCGTCATGGGCGACATTTCCAAAGGACCAGAGACCGGCCCATGGGTGATCATGAGCCGTCGCTCGTCGGCGTCGATCGCCCGGACGACGCCGTCGCCATGACCGGTCGTTTTGCCTGCCGTCTCCGCCTGGGCGATGACGAAGCGCGTCGCGTCACGGGCCGCCGCGTTGGCTGAGGCGCCGCCGATTCCAGCGGAAACGGCGACGCCGGCCGCGACGAGCCAAAATCTAAAGCGCATGGTCCTCATCGCGGCTCTCAGTCTTGCTGCTTCGCGTCGGCTAGGCTTTGCGGCACTCTTCGGCGCATTTTTGGCACGCTTTGCCGCAGGCCACGCATTCGGCGATCTTCGGAAACTTGTCGCATTGTTTCTTGCAATCCTCGCATATCAAAGCGACCGTTTTCGCGAGCGCGACGGTATGCGAAGAATTGAGCGCCGCCAGCGATGCGAGCGCGTTGCAGGCAGCGACAAGCTGCAGCGAGGCGTCCGCGCATTCGGCCATGCTCGTGTCTTTCATCGCGAACATGCCCATACAATGCCGAAGGCAGTCATTGCCCGTGGCCACGCAGTCGATGGTGGCCTTTTCAAGCTCCTTGTAAAGAGCCGGATGCATATCCTCCATTTTGGCGCTGCCGCCGTCGGCTGCCTGAGCGAAGGCTTGAGTGGCGAAGGCTTGAGTGGCCGACGCGACCGCGGCGGCGGATCCGACAGCAATAAATTCACGACGTTGCATGGTCTCTCTCCAATTGGCTTCACTTCAGGCTTCACTGACGCTGACGCGTAACGCCGATGGCGCCGCTGGGCGCCATCGGGATGGCTGCGCTCATGCCGCTTCCGCGCCGCGGCGAAAGATCACGCTGAGATTGTTGGCGGGCATTTCCACGACCTGGGGATCCCCAAATCCTTTCCCGCGCGCGACCTCTGCGACCTTTTCAAGATCACGGACGCCCCAGTCGGCGTTGCGCGCGCGAAGGCTCGCGTCGAACTCCGCGTTGCTTCGCGCAGTATGCGCGTCGCCCCGCCTGTATGGACCATATAGATAGAGCGGCGCGTTTTCAGGCAAGCTCCCGCGAGCGCCCTCGAACAAGGTTATGGTCGCGCTCCACGGCGAAATATGAATCATATTTATGCAGATCATGGCGTCAGCGGCGCCGATAGGCCAGGGAAATCTTTCGACGTCGAGGGCCAGGGGCGCACGGACATTGGCGACTCCGGCGGCGGCGATCCACGCGGCAATGCTCTCGCGCGCTTCGGCGCTCGGGTCGGATGGGCAAAATGTCACATGGGGGAACGCCGCCGCAAAAAATGCGACGTGCTCCCCGGCGCCGCTTGCAATTTCGAGCGCCAGCCCGTTCGCGGGCAGAATTTCGCGCAGTACATCGAGTATCGGTCCTCGATTGCGAGCGGTCGATGACGCGAAGATGCGCTTGTCGTTCATGCGGCTCTCAATATTGCGCAATCGACGCTGAGTGTCGAAGCTTTAGCGCTGTTCGATCGCAGGCTCGTGACGTGCTGAAATACGAAGCGCGTCACGACCTCCGGCGCGCGCCCACAGGGGCCTATTCAAGAAAGGCGCCGATCAAGACCAGGGCGCGCTTATACGGCATTCGATGTCGAGCGGAGCCCAACCGATCCGCATCATCTCTTCTTCCTGACGAACGACCTGCGAGCGCCGCTTGGTCACTGGGGACGCAAAATGCTCGCCTTGGTTGAAAGATTGAGATCATTCGCGTTCAAATCATCATGGCGCGATTTATTTTGCGACAAGCTCGAATGTGGCGACGACTGGCGCGTGAAGCGACGCGTCGACGAATTCTTCCGCATAGACCTCATCCTGGAGCCCCTGGTTCAAAATTGTGGTTTCGCGCCAGGCGGCGGCGAGCGCGGGCGAAGCGAGCAGGTGGTCGATCAGCGTCGGGCGGCCGGCATGGATGACGGTGAAGCGCCGCGACGGTTCGACGCGCGCTTCCAGCGGGACGAGCGTACGCGATCCTTCGGCGCCTTCATCTTGCCCGCCGCGAAGCAGTCGCGTCGGCGCATCATGCGCGTCGGCGTTGAAGTCGCCGGCGACCACGAGGAGCGCGTCCGGCTCGGCGTCGAACAGCGTCTCGGCGAACAGCCGCGCTTCCAGCGCTTGGCCCTCGCGTTTGAGCGCCGCCACGAACTGCCCTTCGATCTGCGCGCGGCTTGACCCCAGCCCGCGCGCCGTCGCCACTGGAGCAGCGCGCGGCGCGCGCAGATGCAGATTGACGACATGGAGCGCGAGGCCGTCGGGAAGTTCGATCGACGCATAGAGCAGCGGCCTGTCCCAGACGATCTCCACCGGCTCGGATTGCGAGCCGTCCGCCTCGCGCGGCGGCGGCCATTCCCACCGCGCGACAATTTCGTGATGAATTTGGCGGCGCGCGCGCATCGGCCATCGCGAAAGGATCGCGAGATTATGCACGTCGGCGGGGGCGTCGGCGCCGGGCCTCACCGTCGTCGCCCGATGAAAGGCCGCGTATCGCGTGGTCGCGAGCAATTGGTCGAGCGCGACATATTGCCGGGCGCCGCGCTTGTGAATGCGCTGCGCGTGGATTTCCTGCAGGCACAGTATATCGGCGTCGAGCGCCTCCAATAGCGGGCGCAGCGCGCTGGTTCGGCGCGCGAAAGCATCCGGCTTGGTCGCTGACCAATCGAGATTTTCGAGATTGAACGTCGCGAGCCGGAACGCTTGCATGGGCGATCATCGCCCGAACCTCCCCCAGGCGCCAGCAGATTGCGCCTCGACGGCATCGATGTTTATCGGCAATATCGGCGACAATTTCCAATCCGGGAGCGCGATGTGTCCCTTTTTGACGGGATTCCTTTTTTTGTCGGCCTCAACCCCGCTCGCGGCGAACAGCTTGCGCGCCATTGCGCGCGCAGGCGTTACGCCGAGCAGGAACTGGTCCTCGACTTCGACGATCCTTCGACCGATGTCTATTTTATCGTCAGCGGCGACGTTCGGGTGCTCATTCGCACCGCCGCCGGCAAGGAAATGATCTTCGGCGACTTCGGACCGGGAAAATTCTTTGGCGAGATGGCGGCGATCGACGGGGCGAAACGCTCCGCCAACGTCACGGCGCTCACCAATGCCGAACTCTTGCTGGTGCCGCCCTCGGTGTTCAAGGAGATCGTGTTCGGCGAGCCGGAAATATGCGAGCGGCTGCTGCGTCTGCTAACCTTGCGCGTGCGCGAGCTGAATACGCGCCTCTTCGAGCGCTCGGTGCTCGATCTCAAGCATCGGCTTTATTCCGAATTATTGCGGATGTCGGCGCCGCGCAAAGGCGCGCCAGACCAGTCGATCGTTTCGCCGCCGCCCTTTCAGCACGATCTCGCCGCCCGCATCGGCTGCCGGCGAGAGCAGGTCAGCCGCGAACTTTCGGCGATGATCGACGAAGGTCTTGCCGAAAAAATCCGCGGCGGGCTCGTGCTCTTGCGGCCTTCGGTTCTGGAAAAGCGCGTTCAGGAGGCGCTTAACGAAGCCGAATGAGCCGTGTGCGTTCTCGCACAAACAGATGATGCGCGGCGCGCTACCGTCGCTACGCTGCCGATAAGAGGCGAAGAACCCACGGCAGAGCAAGCGATTGGGAGAAGCCGAATGATTCCCGAACTGATGCCGATCAGGCGTTGCGCGGAGTTGGCTGGTCTAGCAGTCATGAACTTGTCTTGGGCGTGAGCCCTGGCGACGAACACGAGCGCATGCTGGCGCGCTACCGCCGCGCCGTCTCGCTCGATGCGGCGAGAGGGCGAGTCGTCGCCGACATCCGCAGCGCGGTGAAGCGCGGCGCGGCGCGGCGCGCCGCCGACCTGCTGATCGTGCTGCGCTGTCTGTTTGCCCCGGAAGCGTCTCTCGACGAGTCGCGGACGATGGCGCGCCCGCGCCGCCGCGTATTTTCGGCTCGCCGGCGCCGAGCGGTTGACCCGTCGGCGCTCGTGCAGGAGTCCTCGAAGCGAGGCGGCGAAGTCGTCCTTCTCTTCGATCGCGGGCGGCGGCGCCGCTAGCCGCGCCGTCGCCGCCTGTGGTTTTGGCGCAACACCAGACAATTTGTTTCATCCGCCGCTTAGGCGCAAAGGAGGCTGGATAAAGTGATAAGTCTTTGCGTCTTAGAGGAATCCGCGGCACGCGCGGCGCGCCGTCCCAGTCTGGGAATAAAGGCGCGGGCCTCGTGGCGGCTTGCCGCTCCAGGCGACATGAGTCAGCGTCCGTTAGAGCTGACGGTCAGCCTACTGGAGCCGCTTATTCAACCTATCAGGGGTTTGCCTTTCATGTCCGCACGTAGAGTGGCGACGAGGCTTGTTGGCGCTTTGCTCGCCGGTTTCGCGCTTTTGGGTCCGGCGATTGCGCAGGACGACCCGCGCGCCGAACAGGCGCGCCTCGCCGCTCATATTCAGCTTCATCCGACTGACTATGAGGAGACCTATCGCTACGTCCTGCTGTCCACCGAACTGCGCGACTATGAGGCGGGGATCGGCGCGCTTGAACGCATCCTCATGTTCAACCCCAATCTCGCCCGCGCCCGAAAGGAACTCGGATTCCTTTATGCGCGGCTGGGGTCCTATGAACTTTCCGCCCAGCATCTGCGCAAGGCGCTCACCGAAGGCGGTCTCGATCCGGTCCAGGTCGCGCAGATCGAGGCGCAGCTGCCCGATATCGAAAAACGCACCCAGGCCAACCAGCTTTATCTGAGGATACACACAGGTCTGCGGGCGCAAACGAACGCCAATTTCTTTCCGACCAACAATCTGTTCCAGGTCGGCGGCGTCGGCGTTGCGTCGGCTGCCTCGCGCAAGTCCGACGTCAACAGCTTCCAGTTGGTGCAGGCGGCGCATGACTTCGATTTTCAAAATGCGCGCGGCGATAAACTCGAGACGCGGCTCACGGGTTACGCGACCGAGCAGTTTCGTCTGCCGCAATACAGCGTCGCGCTGTTCGCCGGCTCAATCGGTCCGCGCATCCACATCGCGCCCGATCTTTATCCCGGCCTGTCGATCAAGCCATACCTGACCGGCGCCTTGTCCATGCTCGGCGGGACCAACTATCTGAACGCCGGCGGCGCCGGCATGAGTTTCGGGGCCGAACTCAACCCCGATTTCTGGTTCGAGCCGGGCGCCGAATGGCGGTCGATCTGGGTCGATCCCGCGCCCGGCTACCTAAACTATCTGGGCGGGTCGCCCTACCAGACCGTGTCGACATTGGCGACGGGCGATGTCGTGACCGGCTATGTGAGCGGGTCATACAGGCTGACCAACGATCTGCGTTTCGAGAGTCGCGTCGGCTATTCCCGCGCCTTCGCGGGCAATCCGCAACAATCGTCAAATCAGGTTGACGTTCAGGCGATGCTGCGGCTGGAGTTTGATCCGCCGTTCGAGATCATCCCGCGCAGATGGACTGTCGCGCCATATGGCCGCTTCACGCATCTTGCCTTCGACGCCGCCAATCCGGTGATCAATCCGTTCACCGCGCGTCGCGACAATGTCTGGATCGGCGGCTTGCTGGTCGACTTGCCGGTCTCGGCCTCCTTCGGTTTCGCCGGCAACATCGAATTTGCGCGCAATGATTCGAATATACAGAATTTCAAAACTGAGAACTTGTCGATCAGCTTCGGACCGACGGCGAAATTCTGACGGAGACGATAGATGAACAAGCTCTCCATGGCCGCAACAACCGTCCTGGCGCTCGTCGCCGCCCCAGCGCTTGCTGAGAAGGTCGGCAATGTGGGCGCCGTGAATCAAAGCGCGCATGGCACGCCGCCGGGCGCCGCGAAGCGCTCGCTGTCGGTGGGCCTTGGCGTGCAGCGGCGCGAACGCATCGAGACGAGTCCCGAAGGCAGCGCCCAGATCGTCTTTGGCGACACGTCGACGATGACGGTCGGGCGCAACAGCGCCGTCACCATCGATGATTTCGTCTATTCCGGCGGGCGCGGCCAGCAGGGCGTGTCGATGGCGAAGGGCGTCATGCGCTTCGTCGGCGGCGGCGTCAGCCATGAAGGCGGGACAAAGCTACGGACCCCGACAGCGTCGATCGGCTTGCGCGGCGGCACGGCGCTGATCCAAGTCGGCGGCTCGTGCGGCACGCTCATCGTGCATCAATATGGCTCGATCGACGTAGGCGGGCGGACGCTCGCGCGCGCGGGCTACGGCGTTTGCGCGCCCAACGGCGGGCCAGTGTCAGAGCCGTTCCTCGTGCCGCCGGAGAAGATCGCGGAAATCATCGCCGCGTTGGAGAGCGGCAAGAGGCAGCGCGGCGGCGCCAGGCGCCAGCCGACGAGCGAAGAGGCGCATCTCGCTCTGGGCAATGATCGTCCGCCGGACGTCGTGAGCCCGCCAGGTTTGGACGCGCTTGGCCCGGTGTGGTTCGGCAATGCGCTGGTGCAGAGCCGCGCCAATGTCGACAATCAGCCTGCTCCGTTGCTTGCGCCGGCGCCCCAAGACGGACATGACGGACACGGCGGCCATGGCGAAGGCGGACATGGCGGCTATGGCGGCTATGGCGGCGGCGGACAATACGGCGGCTATGGCGGCGGCCAGTTCGGCGGCGGCTTGGGCGGCGACTAACGCGGCAATCCTGACACGAGTCGAGGCGGACATGGCGGGGACGGCGCGACGGTGATGCGAGGTGCGGATGTTGAAGCGGCGTCGCGCCTATCTTCTCGCGCTTGTCGCCGTTGCGGCCCTCATTTTCCCATGGGGCCTCGCTCAGCCTCGGGCGCTCGACGATCTGCGCAACTTCGTCTTCGACACGTTTCAGCGTCTCACGCCGCGCGCCTATGATCCGCAGGCGCCGACACGCGTCGTCGGCATTGATGAGAAAAGCTTGAAGGCGTACGGGCAATGGCCTTGGCCGCGGGCGCGGCTGGCCGAGCTTGTCGACCGGCTGCGCGAACTTGGCGCGGCGTCCATCGCTTTCGACTTCATCTTCGCCGAGCCGGATCGCACCGGCGCGACCCAGATTCTCGATGCGATCCTCGATGCGCGCGCCCGCGCCGAGGTGGCGAGGCTCGTCGCCAAGGCGCCGAGCGGCGACCAGATTTTCGCCGATGCGCTGTCCCGGGCGCCGGCGACGCTCGGCGTCACGCTTACGGATGCGGTCGTCGCGCCGCTGGCGGCGAAGTCGGGACTAGCGACCGCCGGCGACGATCCCGCGCCCTTCCTCGTCTCATTTGCCGGCGCGGTCGGCCCCGAGCAGCGGCTTGCGGACGCGGCGCAGGGGCTCGGCGCGACAAACTGGCTGGCGGATCACGACCAGATCGTGCGCCGCGTGCCGCTCGTCACCCGCGCCGGCGAGTTTCTCATGCCTTCCCTGGCGCTCGAAGCGTTGCGCGTCGCGCAGGGCGAGTCGGCGATCGTGATCCGCTCGTCAAACGCCAGCGGACAAACGGCTTTCGGCAGGCAGACCGGCGTCAATGCGATCAAGGTCGGCGCCTTCGAGATCGACACCGGGCCCAACGCAGAGGTTCGGCCGCGCTATTCGCATCGCGCCGCGGCGCGAGACATTTCGGCCAAGGACGTTCTCGACGGTCGCGTGGGGCGCGATGACATCGAGGGACGCATCATCTTTATCGGCGCGCTGGCGACGGGTCTCGGCGACATACGCTCGACGCCTTTGGATCCGGTGGCCCCCGGCGTGGATGTGCACGCGCAGATCGTCGAATCGATCGCCGCTGGCGCGCTGCTGGCGCGACCGGACTGGGCGCCTGGACTGGAGTTCTTTGTCGCCGTCTTCGCATTCCTGCTGATCATGGGCCTGCTCTATGTCGCGCCGCCGCTCGTCTCGGCGACGGCGGCGCCGCTCATGGTCGTCGGGCTTTTCGCAGGCGCGTTTTATCTTTTCGATCGTCACGGCGTGCTGCTCGATCCGGCCTATCCGAGTCTCGCGATCGTCGGGGGCTATCTCTTTGGCGCCGTCACGCTGTGGCGCGCCGAAACATCGGCCCGCCGACATGTGCGTCAGGCCTTCGGAAAATTCGTCTCCCCCGCCGTCGTCGACCGTCTCGCGGAACATCCGGATCGCCTGGTGCTCGGCGGCGAGACGCGCGAACTGACCGTGCTGTTTTCCGACCTGCGCAATTTTTCCCGCATTTCGGAGGGGATGAGCGCGCGCGAACTCACGCAGTTCATGAACGATTATTTGACGCCGATGACCGACGCCATCCTCGAGGAGGAAGGGACGGTCGACAAATATATGGGCGACGCGGTGCTCGCCTTCTGGAACGCGCCGCTCGACACCGACGACCATCCGCGCAAGGCGGTTCGGGCCGCGCTGATGATGCGCGACGCTCTCATCGGTCTCAACAAGCGGCGCGCCGCGGCCGCCGCTGCGTCTGGCCATGACGCTCAGCCGGCGGCGATGGGGCTCGGCCTGCATCTCGGCCCGTGCAGCGTCGGCAATATGGGGTCGATCCGCCGCTTCGACTATTCGATCCTCGGCGACACGGTGAACCTTGCGTCAAGGCTCGAAGGCGCGAGCAAGGCCTTTCAGACCGACATTGTCGCGTCAGGCGCAGTGCGCGACGCGGCTCCGGATTTCGCCTGGATCGATCTGGGGCGAGTTCGCGTGGTCGGGAAAAACGAGGCGACGGAAGTTTTCGCGATTGCCGGCGACAGCGGCATGGCTGCTTCCGACTCGTATGTGCGCTGGCGCAACTCGCATGAGCTCATGCGCGGAGAGTATGAATTGGGCCGATTCGAGGCCGCCGCCGAGCGCGCTTCGGCGTTGGCGCAATCGGTTCCCGAGCCCTGGCCCGCGCTCTATGTCGCCTTGGAGGAGCGATATCGGATGCTGGCGCGGGAGGGGTTGCAGGTTAACTGGTCTTCGGTTTGGACTCTTTCGAGCAAGTGACGTTTTCGTCCGAGCGCGACAGCTGTCCCGTCGTGTATCCGCTCGCGTTAAGTCTTCTCTCAGGATAGCTACTCGCGCATGACTTCAAATCCGGTACAGACTTATTGGTGGAACCTGATCGAACCGCGTCACGACCCGACCGCCTTCGCGGCGCTCGACGCCGCCTATCGCGAACCGCAACGCGCATACCACGATTGGGGCCATATCGGCGATTTGCTGGCGAAGCTTGACGAGTTCAAGTCTCTGGCGGTGCGGCCCGATCTGATCGCGGCGGCCATCTTCTGGCACGACGCCGTTTACGTCACGCGCGACAGCGACGGTCTGCTTCGACCCGACGCGGAAAATGTTCGCGCCAGCGCGGAACTTTTCGAGCGCCACTCCAGATTCGATCCTATCGAATCCGCCGCCATTCACGATCTGATCATGGCGACGGCCAATCACCTCACCGCGCGCGCGACGTCCGAACACTATCCCGGCTTCGCCCGCGACCTCGATTTGTTCCTTGATCTCGATCTCTCCTCACTCGGCGCGCCCTGGCCCATATTCGCGCGAAATCTCGAACAGCTTCGTTTCGAATACGACTGGGTTTCGGAGCCGCTGTTTTGCCTCGGTCGACTGCAGATGATCGACACATTCGCCGCGCGCGGCGACGGGCTCTATAGGCGCGACGAGACGCGCAGGCGCTGGAGCGAGCGAGCGCATGGCAATCTCGCGCGCGCGCAGGACGAATTGCGCCGGCAATTGGCGCGGCTCGCTTCGACGGCCTAGATCTCGCTGCATTTGGGCGGAATCGCCGAAATGCAGCGAGATCGATTCCAAAAGTTTAGAGCGCGCTCTACGCGAAAAACCGGTTCCTACTTTTTCGCAGCGCGCTCCAGCCGCGGAGCGACCAATCGGTCTCGAACTCCTTTGACCGCTTACAGCGCCTTGCCGCAATCGAAGCGGCTGGTCTGTCCGCGCGCGGCTATGCCGGTCTCGACGGGGACGCCGTGACAGTCCTGCGCGGGGTCTGACTGGGCGACAGCCGTCGACTCGCTCCAGTCGATCGGAAGGATGAAGGGCTTGACCGGCGACCCGCCGGCGACGACGCACGCGGGTTGCGGTTCCGGCGCCTTGATGCGCAGCGCCTTGGCGGCGGCGAAGCCGACATTGGCGGCGAGAATCGCAAAGGCGATCTTCATCGCTAGAGCGAGGCGCACCCGTCGCGACGCGAAACCGGGTTTGGCGTCGCCGTTCATCTTGCGGTTCATGCGAATTCCCCCGTCGGTCGAGCCGATCCGGCGCTTAGGCCTCACCGCTCCTTAAGCGGATGATCGGACTCTAGGCCGCCCGCGCGGGGGGCGCGGTGCGCTGGCGCACAGGGCGCCAGACGCGAGAACTCCCGGCCTTTATGGCCGGGAGCCGTGTCTCGTTAGACGTCGAAGCCGCCGTCGCCGCCGCTGTCGAAGCCGCCGCCATCGTCGAAGCCGGGGTCATAGTCGGCGTCTTGCGCGCCCGAGCGGTCGTCATCGGCGGAGTCGTAACCTGCGTCAGTGGCGCCTGACTGGTCGCCATAGTAGTTGTTGATGACCGTGTCGCCGCCAGCCGGCGCGAAGCCGGAGCCGATGCCGAGATTGCCCATCCCGCCATAGCCGGCGCCATGGCTAAACAAGCTGCGGATACCGTCGGCCAGCAACACGCCGCCCGCGACGCCCGCGGCGGTCCCAAGAGCGCCCTTCAGGAAGCCGCCGCCGTCAGAGGCGGGCGGCTGCTGCTGCCCCCAGCCTTGCGGGGCGTAACCGCCGGCCACGGGATTCATGCCCGGCTGCTGGCCCCAGGGGCCGGTCGGACGGGCCTGCTGCTGCATCGGGCGCTGTGGCCCCGGGCGGGGTCCCCCGAACAGGCCGCCGAGGAAGCCGCCGGCAGGCTTCGATTCAAGCTCCTGAACGCGCGCTTCGAGCTCTTCGATGCGCGCATTGGCGCCTTGCAGCGCCTGGTCCTGCACGATCACGGTCTGCGCCAGGAGATAGGGCGCCGCCGGCTGGGCCTTGACCTGTTCGTTGATGAAAGCTTCCGCCTCCTGGTCGCGCGGCGTCGAGGCGGCGCTCTTCGTGCGCTCGAACAGACCAGCGATAAGTTGGCGTTCTTCCGGTGACATAGAGTTTCTCCATCGTCGCCGCCCTTAAAGGCGCGGCGCAGATCATATGGCCCCGCTGCGAAAGGCCGCCAAGGCCCAGGCGCAAGCGCGGCCGATTAAACTTTCGACATCTCTCCCGTTCGCCTCTCATCGGGCCGAGGGAAACGGAAGCCGCCAAGGGCTTCCGTTTCGAGCCGCGCTAAGACGCCAATCGCGCAGCGGTTTCAGGACTGGGGACAGGGCCAGAAATCGACCAGAAGCGCGCGCCGGCGTTGAGCATCTGCTGCGCGTCGGTGAACAGGCGGCGCGTATCCTCTGTCGTCAGTTCGACGTGTTTGCTCGTCCAATCCTGCAACGCGGTCGCGGTGTCGGAGAGCGAGCGCGACGCCGTCAGCTTCGAGGCAAGCTCCGCGGTTAGGGCCGCTTCCTGCTGCATGCGCGCCACCCAGACGCGATTGGCGTCCTGCAGACAGTCCCAAATCTCGTCCCGCGCCTCGGCGAAATCGTCCAGTCGCCGCCGGCCATCCGCAGCTTCGGCCGCTGCGCCGGCCTGCGGGGTTTCGTTACGCCGCTCTTCCTGCTGGGTCATGCGCGTCTCTCCGTCTTCGCTTGAAACGCCAGCGCCCCGGCGCGATTATATACGACGGTCATTCGCAATGTCTGTGACGATCGGTTTTTTTTCGCCGGAGCTTGTCTGTTGGAGGCGAGCGAGCGCGTTCAGCCTACCTTCAGCGTTGGAATGGCGCTCACGTCCACCTCGCGCTCGGCGCGCCAAATGTCATAAGCGGCCTGCATTCTGATCCAGACGCCGGCGCCGTCGCCAAACAGCTTGCCGAGGCGGACGGCGGTCGCAGGCGTGACGGGCTGTTTCTAATTGAGGATGTCATAGAGCGTCTGCCGTGAAACGCCGAGCAGCCGCGCGATCTCCGCCTTGCTCTTGCCGGTGGCGGGGATCGTGATTTCCGACAGCATCTCGCCGGGATGCGCCGGCGCGATGGACGGATGGCGCAGCGTGTCAGTCGCCATGATAATCCTCCATATCAACATCTGTCGCGTTTTCGCCGTTCCAGCTAAACGTAATGCGCCAGTTTCGCGAAACCCAGACCGAATAGCGACCGACCTGGTCGCCTTTCAGCGGATGAAAGCCGAGGCCAGGAGAATTCTCTCTTCAGGCGAGCGGGCGGCGTCGAGGCGGGACAGGATGATGCGGACTTTCTTGCGCCAATCGGCGCGAACCGCGCCTTCGTCACCCTTCATCCAATAGCGTTTGAGCGCCTTGCTACTGAAACTTTCGATCACGCCTAAACTGTAAGGCGTAACCTTACATATGCCAAGCGATGGTATACAGCATGAGCCAGCGGTAACGAGAGCGGGATGCAGCCGGTCCGGCCTGCCGCCAGAACGCCCGAAGAAATATAGCTACATAGCGCATTGGCGGCGGCTGGCTCGACAAGCCGCGGCCTTTCGGATATGGAGCGAACCTCAACTAGAACAGCGTCCCGAAACGCTCGTCAGCCAAGCGGCCAAGACGAAACGGCAGGAGTTTTTGTGATGAACATTATCGAGCAGCTTGAGGCGGAACATGCCGCCAAGCTCATCGAAGGCAAGAAAATCCCGGA
>SXGT01691773.1_pt1 | contig 15469 bp, 9 predicted proteins | sample 3176221 | NCBI WGS metagenome assembly SXGT01 (sample SAMN11356862, study PRJNA531348) | freshwater metagenome | isolation source: freshwater sample F1-120 | place: China: Fuxian Lake, Yuxi | collected 2017-12-25
CAAGACGGCCATCGGCTACGTGGTGAGCGACAAGATGCAGAAGACCATCGTGGTCGAGCTGGAATCCCGGAAGAGCCACCCGCTCTACGGCAAGATCATCCGGACCACCACCAAGGTCAAGGCGCACGACGAGAACGGCGATGCCGGTATCGGCGACCGCGTCTCGCTGATGGAGACCCGTCCGACCTCGGCGACCAAGCGCTGGCGTCTGGTCGAGATCCTCGAGAAGGCGAAGTAGAGCACTCCTTCGGGAACAGCTTCGAAAGACCCCCGGTACCGCTTGCGCGGGCCGGGGGTCTGTGCGTTGGGTGGCCGATTCGGGCGTGTCGGCCCCCATGATTAGCCAGCGCTGGGTCTGCGGCACGCATCTCACGCCAAGGTCCACATGGGGTGCCGGTGGCGATATTTGCTGAAATCCGGCGACGTCGACCATTCGTTGCCAGTTCAAGGATTACGCACGTGCTTGCTCCTCGGGTGACCTAGCATCGCGCAGATGGGGTGGGGAATTGTGGTGCGAGACCGGCAGGTTCGTGCACGATTCGGCCGCCGTCCTCGTCCGTCGGCACGCGTGCCGCTGCCGCCGTCTGTGTGACCCCGCAGATGGCCACCGCAACAACCGCAGACCCGCCGGCGCGGACGCCGATCCTTGAGCGGTACTACGGCGTCCACCCGCTCTACCGGCTGGGCATCCGCTGGTTGCTGATCATCGCGCTGACGGCAATCGCCTTCGGCGACACCTTTGTCAGTCTGGCGAACACCACTCGCGAGGGTGGTATCGGCGGCTATGTGTGGACGGTTCCGCTGGTGGCGACCCTGGTGTCGATCGGTGTCGCGCGACGCCACCGGACCGAACTGCCGATCCACGACCGGCAGACCGACATCATCGTCGGTGGTATGGGTTTCGGTCTGGCAGTCCTGATCCAGGTCGAGTTGCTGGAGCGGTACACGCTGTACTTCCACCTGCTACGACTGGACGTGATCGCCGCCTGGTTGTTCGTCTTGAGCTGTTGCATCGTGCTCTTCGGGCTTCGGCCGGTGATCCGCTTCACCTGGGTGTGGGCGATGGCGATGATGGCCTTCTCCTTGCCCTACTACCTCACCGTGGTGTTGTTGGGCGGCGGCGCGTTCGCCGCCGGTGCCGCCACGCTGCTGATCGCCGCGGTGGGGACGGGCACCGCGGTGGGCCGGACCTTCAAGCGCGGGGTCTACGGTTCGCTGGGGTCCTGGGTCGTCGGGTTCGCCGCGCTGATCACCATCTCCACGGTCTTCCCCGACGCGCCGATGGTGGTCTACCAGCAGGTGCCCGCGGTGACGGCGATCAGCGTCGTCGGTCTCTTCATGTTCTTCCAGGCCCGTCGGGGTGCCCCCAAGCGGATACTCGACCGCAAGGTCGAACCACTTGCCTCCAAACAGGTTTGGGCCGGATTGCCGCTCGTGTTCGTGATCACCGTCGTGCTCGCGCTGTGCAGCCTGCCGACCCAGACCAGCACGGCCCCGATCAGCAGACCCAGCCCGGACCGGCTGACGCAAGGGCGTCCGCTGGACGCGCCCATCGGGTGGATGGTGACCGAGCAGCGTGAGTACCCGCAGGTGCACCGCCTCTACGGTGACGGCGCCGTGCTGGTCCGCCAGTACATGCTCGCCACGTCGGGAAATCCGGACTGGGACAAACTGTCCCGACCGCGCACCATCGTCGTGGACAGCATCGTCAGCCGCCGCCCGTTCTCCTTCGGGGTCTACCCCTCGCGTGTGCTCTACGGCCTGACCGACGCCCGCATCAGCCCGCAACGTCAGATCGATCTCGACATGGGGGTTCACGGCCGAATGACGTCGGTGGTCGATGACCGCCTGCTGGTCACCTGGAACTCGATGCAGTTCGCCTGGGGCGACAACACACTCGCGCAACGGGTGACGATCTTCGCCGTCGACAACCATGACCCCAACGCGCCCTTCCCGGCGCCGTCGGTCAGCCTGGCCTCCAACTTCCGTACCTTGATCACGTTGCTGTTCCGCGGCAACGCGGTACTCGACGCCCGCACGCCGGTCTTCAAGGACGAGGACATGTTGCGGACGTTCAGCCGGGCGCTGGTGGCGGCGCAGTTCCGATGAGACAGGACAGGATGACGATTCCGGTGAACGAAGGTCTGGCTCGAACCCGGCGACGTACTCTCGCTGGAGTGACATCACGCGTACTTGCTGTGATCGCGGCCGCGGTGGTCGCCGGCGGGACCGCGTTGCCCGGCGTCGCCGTGGCTGAGCCCGAAGGCGATATGTCACTGGCGAATTCACCCACTCTGAGTCTGCGGACGGTCGGCATCGACTCCACGATCTCGCTGTACGGCATCGAAGGCCAGCAGACGCTGTCGATCCCGGTGCAGCCCGGGCTGGTGCCCACCGAACTCGTCGCGACCCTGGCGCTGCCCGTGAACGCACTGGGCGGGACGCTGGAGGTCAGTCAGGATGAGCGCATCATCTCGAGGGTCCCGTTGCCCCCGGACCAGGCGCCGATCACGATCCCGCTGGCCGGGGCGCGGATCGTGGACAACGCCGTCACCGTGCTGCTGCGCAGTTATCTGACGCTGCCCGAGGGGTATTGCGTGTTCGACGCGTCGAATCCGTTGCGGCTGGCGGGAACCGAGGTCAGGTACACCGGTCAGGAACTGGCCCCCGCCACCGTCGCCGACTTCCTGCCTCCGGTGCTGCAGCGGCTGACACTGGCCGTCCCGCCGAACCCGTCGCGTGCCGAATCCGATGCCGCGGTGCGCCTGGCCACCGCGACGGTCGCGCGCTACGGCCCGCAGCGCACCGAGATCGACCTCATCTCGACCGACGGCGCGCTGCGGCCACCGGTTCCACTGGAGCGTCAGATCGTGATCCGCGAAGGTGAGGCGCCCGGTGTCAGGCTGGAGGGTCCCAATGCGGTACCGGCTCTGCTGGTGACCGGATCGCCGGCGGATCTGGAGAACCAGGCCCGGCTGCTGTCCAGCGACCTGTCGAAGCTGGCTGTCGCGTCGAGCGCTGTCGCGGGTCCACTGGCGACGGCACCGCAGCTGCCCAGCGACCGCACCACCATCCGCAAGCTGGGCCAGCCGGGAGTGAACGCCACCAGTCTGGTCAACCCGCGGGTCACCGTCCCGCTCGACCAGACCCGGATCGGACGGCCCGTGAAGGACGTCAGGGTGCACCTGCAGGGGTCCTACACACCGTTGCCGGAGGGCCTCGCCGGGCAGGTGACGGTGAGTGTGGCGGGTGAGATGCTGGCCCGCTGGGCAACCGAACCGAGCGGCCTGATCGACCGCTGGATCGACGTGCCCGAACGGGTGCTGGAGCGCTACACCAACCTCGATATCGCGGTCGACGTCGCGGGGAACACCGGTCGATGCGGGGAGTTCCAGCCGATCACCCTGACCATCGACGGTGAGTCCGCGGTCGAGACCACACTGGCCGGGCCGCCCGCCCCGGCCGGCTTCCAGTCCTTGCCGCAGGCGCTGATGCCGCGCGTCGAGGTCGGTATCGACGAGGGCCTGGACAATCTGCGCCGCGCGGTCCGCATCGTCACCGGTCTGCAGCGGCTGAGCGGTCTGCCGTTCGACACCGTGGTGGTGTCCCCGGGGGACGCCATCGCGTCCGCGGAACCGGCGATCGTGGTGAGCCCCGAAGGCTGGAACGACGACCGTATCGCGCTGCCCGTCACGGTCGACGCCGACGGCGTCATCACCGTCGAAAGTGTGGACGGCAGTGGGAATTCCAGCACGCTGGCGCTGGACCCGGAGGTCGGCTTCGGTTCGCTGCAGACCGTGTACACCGGGGGCCGGACGGTGCTGGTCGCCACGTCCAGCAATGCACCCGCCGAACTGGACCGGTTGCTCACCTGGCTGGACTCCGATGTCAATCGGTGGTCGGGGCTCACCGGTAACGCGGTGGTCTCCATGCCGGGACGCGAGCCCATCCAGCTGACGACGCCGGCCGCCGAGGCGCCGACGGCGGCCTCCGCCGACCGCACACGCCTGTACCTGGCCCTCGGGGTGGGAGCCCTGGCGCTGGCGGTGCTCGGTGCGGCACTGATCGTTCTGCGCGGCAGGCGGTCCCGGGGCCAGCAGTGAGCACACGAGAGATCTTCGACGCCCACACCGTGACGGCCGCGCAGCAGGAGTACGCGCTGGACCGGGCCATCAACGGGCTGCGTGACGACGATCCCAGAAGGTCGGCCTCCAAACCGCTGCTGGGTTGGCAGAAACCGGTGCTGCTGAGTCTGCTGGCCATCGTGATCGCCGTCGCGGTCTGGCAGCCGATGGCGACGGCTATAGCGCTCATCGGATTGTGCACCCTGGCATACCTGCTGACCCTGGGAGATCGGGTCCTGATCTTCCGTCGCGGACTCGCCTCGCGGCCCATCGTCATCCCCGACGAGGTGGCCAGGTCCATCCCGGATGACGAGCTGCCGGCGTACACGATCCTCGTTCCGGCCTACAACGAGCCCGAAGTGGTGGCCGACCTCATCGGCGCGATGGATTCCCTGGAGTACCCCCGGGAGCGGCTGCAGGTGCTGCTGCTGCTGGAAGCCGACGATCAGGGCACCATCGACGCGGCGAGGGCCTGCGGCGAATCCGACGTGATCACCATCCTGCTGGTGCCGCCGGCCGAGCCGCGGACGAAACCCAAGGCGTGCAACTACGGTCTGCACTTTGCCACCGGGGAGATCGTCACCATCTTTGATGCCGAGGATCTGCCCGAACCGCTGCAGCTGCGCCGGGTGGTGGCCGCGTTCCGGGACCTCCCCGACGACGTGGCATGTGTGCAGGCCAAACTCGTCTACCACAACGGGCATCAGAACCTGCTGACCGCGTGGTTCACCGCGGAGTACGGACTCTGGTTCGGTTTCCTGCTGCCCGGGATGATGGTCAGCACCTCACCGATCCCGTTGGGCGGCACCTCGAACCATCTGCGCCGGGACATGCTGCAGGGGATCGGCGGATGGGATCCGTTCAACGTCACCGAGGATGCCGATCTCGGATTGCGGATCGCCGCCAACGGCTACCACACGGCCGTCATCGACTCCTACACGCTGGAAGAGGCCAACAGCGACCCGATCAACTGGATCCGTCAGCGCTCCCGTTGGTACAAGGGCTATCTGCAGACCTGGCTCGTCCACATCCGGCGGCCGGTGAAGTTGTACCGCACTCTCGGTCTGCGCAGCTTCATCCGGTTCACCCTGGTGCTGGCGGGCACGCCGATCATCGCCGTACTCAACCTGTTGTTCTGGTTCATCACGTTGCTGTGGTTTCTGGGCCAGCCCGCGGTGGTGGGCGAGGTGTTCCCGGACTACATCTACTTTCCCGCGCTGGTCGCCATGATCATCGGCAACTTCACGGTGATGTACATGAACATGATCGCGCTGCGCGAGGACGACAGGTCCGACCTGCTGGTGGCCGGCCTGACGGTCGCGCTGTTCTGGCTGATGATGAGTGTCGCCGCGGCCAAGGGCTGCTACCAGATGATCCGCCAGCCATCGTTCTGGGAGAAGACGTTTCACGGACTGGCCGAGCGGCCCGATGACAGCACCGTGCACCAGTCGGCCGGCCAGCCATGACGGTGGCGCTGGGCGGGTCGGACCGCAGGCTCAAGTTCTCGATCTTCTTCCTGGGCCTGGTGGTGTACATCGCCGTCGGCTACTGGCTGCAGATCCAGAACGGGTTCATCATGGGCGACACCCTGTCCCGGGTGTCGTCCACCCGGTCGGTGCTGTTCAGCCGCGATCCGCATCTCGCCGCCCTCGGGTTCATCTTCACACCGGTTGCGGCGATGGTGCAGATCCCGGCGGTCTGGCTGAGCCCGCTTTTTCCCGAGATCACCGCCCGCGCGTTCTCGGGCACGCTGATGTCGGCGCTGTTCATGTCCGGTGCGGCCGTGCAGATCTTCAGCATGGGCGCCGATCGTGGGCTGCCCCGCAGCTATTCGCTGACGATCACCGCACTGTTCGCGCTGAACCCGATGATCGTCTTCTACGGCTCCAACGGTATGAGCGAGGCCCCGTTCATCTTCTTCATGACCTGGGCGGTGCGCCGGCTCATCATGTGGATGGTCGACGATGACGTGCATCACCTGGTCGCCGCCGGTGGCGTGGCCATGGGGCTGGCGTACCTGACCCGCTATGACGCCCTGGCGACGGTCGGGGCGGCCGGTTTGGTCGTCGGCATCACCACCTACCTGCGGGCCAGGCCGGCGCCCAGAGTGCACCGGGCGGTGATGGACATGCTGATCGTGAGCGGGCCGGGGATCGCGGCCTTCCTGGGCTGGGCGGCCGCGGGATGGTTGATCACCGGGGAAGCGTTTGCGCAGTTCACATCCCAGTACGGGAATGCCGCGATCCTGGAGCAGTCGGGGATGATGGCACCGAGCACCGTCGAGGCGGTCAGCTTCGCCGCGGCGTGCATCATGTTTCTCGCGCCGACACTGCTTCCGTTGACGCTGTGGGCGCTGATGCAGCGCTGGGGCCGGCCGAACTGGCAGATGCTGGTGGTCCCGCTGGCGATGTTCGGTGCGGTGCTGGCCTTCCAGGCGCTCAGTTACGCGCAGGGGTCGACCTTTCCGTTCCTGCGGTTCTTCATCATCGCGATACCGATGGCGGCCACACTGGCGCTGCTGGGGGTGCCCGACGGTGTCTTCGCCCGCCCCAAACGTCGTGGCAAGTTCGCGCCCGCGGTCGCCGAACCGGCGCCGCAACGCCGTTCGGCGGCCCCCTATGTGGCGGTCGCCTCGACACTTGCGATCGGGATTCCGGTCACCGTGCTGGGTATGTCGTTGCCCGACTATGCCCCGCAGGAATACGGACTTGCCGCGGTGCTGGCCCCGGACCCCGACGATGTCACCGAGCGCGCCGCCACCGAACAGCGCATCGCACGGACCTTCGGCACCGAGCGCAGGATCGCCGACTATCTGGAAACCCTGGACCTGCCGGACAGTTCGGTCATCACCGACACCGTGTACGGGTTCGGCATCATCGCCGCCTCACCACGGCCCAGGGTCTTCGTGATCCCGTCCGATCCGGACTTCACCGAGTTGCTCAACGATCCCGCAGGCAACGGCATCCGCTACCTGCTGTCGGTGCCGCCCACGGGCCGAGGCAGCTCGGATGCGCTCAACCTGCGGTATCCGACGCTGTACGACACGGGCGCCGAAATCGCCTCCCTGGAGTTGGAGATTCCCAACGACGGTGACGGCCAACCGGATTGGCGCCTGTACCGGATCGCGGAACCCAGCGAGTCCGGTTAGCCGAAGCGGGTTTGCCATGTCGATGTCGCAGGCGGTTCGGGTGCGCGCCGGTGCGGTATGGCTGCTGTTCGTGCTGGGTGCCCTCCTCGGATGCTCGTCGTCGTCAGAGGGCGGTGATGCCGAAGAGACCGAACCGGGTGCCGGGACCGTCGTCTCCGACGCTGCGGTGACAACACTCGAACCGCCGCTGCGCGATGCGGCGGCGTGGACGAGGCTGATGACCTACCGGTCGCGGTCGGGTATCGACGACGCGAGCACCGAGGTCACGGGTTCGGTGTTCGTGCCGAAGGGAACGCCGCCCGCAGCGGGATTTCCCATCGTGGTGGTGGCCCCGCAGGTGCCGGGTACCGGCGCCGACTGCGCCGCCTCGCAATCACCGGACCTGCTGGGAAACGTCGCGGCCGTGACAGCATTGCTGGACGCCGGGAACGTCGTGGTCGTGCCCGACTACCAGGGTCTGGGTGTGTTGCCCGCAGGCCGCACCGGGTATCACCCCTACGCGGACTCGACCACCGCCGGCTATGCCGTCATCGACGGTGTCCGGGCCGCCCGGGAGTTGCTCTCCGTGCCGACATCCACGTCCTGGGCCGCGGTGGGCAGTTTCGAGGGCGGGCAGGCGGTGTGGGCGGCCAACGAATTGGTGGACAACTACGGCGCGGGTCTGGATCTCGTCGCCACCGCCAGCCTGTCCCCGCTCGCGGACTTCCACGGCCTGGTCGACGCGGCCGCGGCGGGCACGCTGTCCCCGGAGCAGAAGCTGGTCTACATCGGGTACCTGGCCGCGCTGTACGCCGAGCACGAATACGACCTCGACCTCGATGACTACCGTCGCGGTGCGGCGCAGGAGAACTGGAACGCGCTGCTGTCCTGTCGGACGACCGGGCGGCTGGACCTGGCCGGGCAGGTGCCGCCGCAGGATCTGATGCCGTCGGGGCCCGAGGCGCTGTCGGCGCTGCGCGGCTACCTGCAGAAGACCACGCTGCCGCAGGGGCCGACATCGGCGCCGATGTACGTCATCTACGGGGGGCGTGATCCGGTGGTGCCCGCGTCATGGACCGAGCAGGCCCTGGACGACGCCTGCCGGATGGGTGATGTCACCCAGATCGCCTTCTGGCCCGATGCCGGTCACCGGGAGATCGACCCGGTCGCGGCGGTGGGCTGGCTCGTCGATCGGCTGGCGTCGCATCCTTCTGCCGATGATTGTCAGTCGTTCCTGGCGGGCCGGAATCTGCCGATACCCGATGCCGGGATTCCGCAACCGTCACCGGATCGGTCGGCCGTCAGCGATTCCGATGACCAGGGGGTGCCGGCCACCGCGTCGGGGGTGCCGCTGACCAGGGGATGGGTACCGGCCCTGGCGCAGGTGATCGCCGCGGCCGCCGTGCTGTTCGCGGTCGGGCGCCGCTCCCGGCAATGGAACATGCACTGGATCCCGGCCGCGTTGATGGTGGGTTTCGCGCTGGCCGCCGCGGTGCGACTGTTCGTGCAGTTCCAGGGTTGGACCGACCGGGCCGCGTCGTGGCAGACGGTGTTCTGGGTGACGGCAACCGGATTCGCCCTCGCGGTGGCGATCTTCGGGTGGCCCGGCCGCCACTGGTGGCAACGGGCGGTGTCGGTGTCGGCGGTACTGCTCTGCGCGCTGACAGCCATGCTCGCACTCAACACCGCGACCGGGTACTTCCCGACCGTGGCGTCGTTGTGGCGGCAGGTCAGCGGTGTCCAGCCCGATGATTGGATCGACGAATCCGTTGTCGCACAGATGGTGGCCGACGGAGCCAGGCCGGGCGTGGGCACCATGGTGTGGCTGGACATCCCCAATGCTGCTTCCGGTTTCGACCATCGCGATGAGCTGGTATATCTGCCGCCGGCCTGGTTCACCTCCGATCCGCCGCCGCGGTTACCCGTGGTGGTCATGCTGGGTGGTGAGTTCAGTCAACCCTCGGACTGGCCGGTATCGGCCGGCGCCGTGCGGACACTCGACCGCTTCGCCGCCGCGCACGGCGGCAACGCCCCGGTGGTCGTGTTCCCGGACACCACCGGCAGTTTCAGCAATGACACCGAGTGCGTGAACGGTCCGCGGGGACAGGCCGCCGATCATCTGATGAACGATGTCGTTCCCTACATCAAGGCCGAGTTCGGCGTCAGCGCCGACCCCGACCAGTGGGGTCTGGTGGGCTGGTCGTCCGGGGGAACATGTGCGCTGACGACAGCGGTGCGGCACCCGGAGACGTTCCGCGCGTTCGTCGACCTCGACGGTCAGCTCGGCCCGAACATGGGGACCAGGCGCCAGACCGTCGCCCGGCTCTTCGGGGGAGACGAAGAAGCCTGGGCGGCTTTCGATCCGCGGACCGTCATCGAGAGGCGCGGCCGCTTTCCCGGTATGGCGGCGTGGCTGGGCGTCTCGGAGGAGATCCCCACCGAGTACCGGCCGGCCGGTGACACCGCACCGTCGCCGGAGGCCATCGGAGACTGGGTGCCCTACTCCGAGGAGCACGCCGACAATGCGCGCAAGCTGTGTCTGCTGCTGAGCGGGCACGGGGTGGAATGTGCCGTGGTGGGCTACGGCGGCTCGCATGACTTCGACTCGGCGGCAACAGCGTTCAGTGCGGCGCTACCGTGGCTGGCGGGCCGGCTCGGCACACCGGACGTGCCCAGGCGGGACTTGCCGGGACACCCCTGAGGCCGAATGGACGTTGATGGCGGCGTCAATTTACCCGGTGCTCATCGGGTCGCGGGTGTAATGTCCGGGCGTCCGTCAAACCGGGAGGTCCGATGACCGCAGAGTTCCAGGGCAAGATCGCGCTCGACATCCGTGATTCCGAACCGGACTGGGCGTCCTATGCCGCTCCGGTGGCGCCGGCCGATGCGCCCAATGTGCTCTACCTGGTCTGGGACGACATCGGGATCGCCACCTGGGACTGCTTCGGTGGGCTCGTCGAGATGCCGGCCATGAGCCGCATCGCGGAAAAGGGTGTGCGGCTCTCGCAGTTCCACACCACCGCGCTGTGCTCACCGACGCGGGCCGCGCTGCTCACCGGCCGCAACCCCACCACCGTCGGGATGGCGACCATCGAGGAGTTCACCGACGGATTCCCGAACAGCAACGGACGGATTCCCTACGACACCGCGCTGCTGCCCGAGGTGCTGGCCGAACACGGTTACAACACCTACTGCATCGGCAAATGGCACCTGACGCCGCTGGAGGAGTCCAGCCTGGCGGCCACCAAACGGCACTGGCCGCTGGGCCGCGGCTTCGAACGGTTCTACGGCTTCCTGGGCGGGGAGACCGACCAGTGGTACCCCGACCTCGTCTACGACAACCATCCGGTGGCGCCGCCGGCCACCCCGGAGGACGGCTACCACCTGTCGAAGGATCTGGCGGACAAGACAATCGAGTTCATCAGGGACTCGAAGGTGATCGCACCGGACAAGCCGTGGTTCTCCTACCTGTGTCCGGGTGCCGGGCACGCGCCCCATCACGTGTTCAAGGAATGGGCCGACCGGTACGCGGGCACCTTCGATATGGGTTACGAGCGTTACCGGGAGATCGTGCTGGACAACCAGAAACGTCTGGGCATCGTGCCGGCCGACACCGAGCTGTCGCCGATCAACCCGTACCTGGACGTCACGGGCCCGGCCGGGGAGCCCTGGCCGGCCCAGGACACGGTCCGGCCGTGGGACACCCTCGACGACGAGGAGAAGAAGCTGTTCACCCGGATGGCCGAGGTGTTCGCCGGGTTCCTGTCCTACACCGACGCCCAGATCGGGCGCGTCCTGGACTACCTCGAGGAGTCTGGTCAGCTGGACAACACCGTCATCGTCGTCATCTCCGACAACGGGGCCAGTGGCGAGGGCGGGCCCAACGGTTCGGTCAACGAGAGCAAATTCTTCAACGGCTACATCGACACCGTGGAAGACAGCATGCGCTACTTCGACGTGCTCGGCTCGCCGCAGACATTCAACCACTACCCGATCGGGTGGGCGATGGCGTTCAACACGCCGTACAAGCTGTTCAAGCGCTACGCCTCGCATGAGGGCGGTATCGCCGACAGCGCGATCATCTCCTGGCCCGGCGGGATCGACGCGCACGGGGAGGTCCGGGACCACTACGTCAACGTCGCCGACATCACCCCGACGGTGTACGACCTGCTCGGCATCACCCCGCCCGACGAGGTTCGTGGCATCACCCAGAAGCCCTTGGATGGAACAAGTTTCGCGGCCACCCTGAAGGATGCGCAGGTGCCGTCGGGCAAGCAGACCCAGTACTACGCGATGCTCGGCACCCGGGGCATCTGGCACGACGGCTGGTTCGCCAACACCGTGCACGCGGCGTCGCCGGCGGGCTGGGGTCATTTCGATGCCGATCGATGGGAGCTCTTCCACATCGAATCCGACCGCAGTCAATGCCACGATCTGGCCGCCGAGAACCCGCAGAAGCTGGAGGAGCTCAAGGCGCTGTGGTTCGCCGAGGCGGCCAGATACAACGGGTTGCCGTTGGCCGACCTCAACATCTTCGAGACACTCGGCCGGTGGCGGCCCTACCTGAGCGGGGAGCGCACCAGCTACACCTACTACCCCGACAACGCCGAAGTCGGTAGTGGTGCAACGCCGGAGATGCGGGGCCGGACGTTCTCGGTGTTCGTCGAGGTGGACGTGGAGGCGGCCGGCGCCGAAGGGGTGCTGTACAAACACGGCGCGGGTCACGGCGGGCATGTGCTGTTCATCCAGGACGGGCGCTTGCATCACGTCTACAACTTCATGGGTGAGGACGAGCAGTGGGTGTCCTCGGACGACACGGTGCCACCGGGCCACCACATCCTCGGTGTCCGGTATGAGCGCACCGGAACCGTCGAGAACAGCCACACCCCGCTCGGTGACGTGTCGCTGTACGTGGACGGCACGGTGGTCGGGACCCGCAGCGGGGTGCGCGCCCACCCGGGCAGCTTCGGTCTGGCCGGCGCGGGCATCAAGGTGGGCAGCAATCCCGGCCAGGCGGTGTGCAGCTCCTACCGGGCGCCGTTCCCGTTCACCGGTGGAACAATCGCACAGGGGGTCGTCGACATCTCCGGCACGGCCTACCTCGACACAGAGCGTGAACTGGCGCGCGCATTCGCGAAGGACTGATGACTGGTATCCGAGGGGCGGCGGCCGCGGCGGCGGTGACGCTGTGTCTGGCTGCGCCGATGATGGTCGCGTGCACCACGTCGAGTGACGGCGCCGCGGTGGCCGACGACGCCGGCCCGGTGACGACCGGCGCCACCACGACGGCGACCGTCAGTCCGACCACCGATCCCGGCGGGCCGGGCACCGATAGCGGGCATCCCGATTTCGGTGTCGTCCCGACCAGCACCACGCCGATCCCGGCGGGCACGGTGACCTGCGAACCCGAGCAGCGCCCGCCGGTCGGCATGGTGGCCCAGGTCGCCGACTCGGTGGCCCCGGTGATCACCATCGCGGTCCCCGAAGGCTGGTCGATGCAGGGCGGGACGGGTGACGTGGGCGCCCAACTGACGGGCCCGGACGGGATGTCGGCAACCGTGACGATCATGCCGACCACGCTGGATCCGCAGGCGGCGTTCGCCGAGTACGCGCAGGAGTTGACCGCCGACGCCGCGGTGAGCTCGCTGAGCGTGCTGCCCGCCGAACTGTGCGATTACAGCGGGCAGAAACTGCTCGGCGCGGTGTCCGACACCCCCGAGGAGGCGATCGAGTTCGTCGACCGCGTCGTGCATGTGTGGACCAACAGTCGTGACTACCTGATCTCGGTGCACACCGAGGCGCCCACCGGGACCGGTGGATTCGACGCGGCCGCAACACAATTGACCGAAGACTTCGAGGTGCGGATTCCCTGACTGCGGTCGGAGCGCTGCGGCTAGGTCGCGCCGGCCTTTTCGGTGCGCCGCGGAGACAACCGCAGGTGCCCGAGCATCGCGACCGCGGCGGTGAGGACCGCGGACAGCGCGAACGGCACGGCGATGTGCCACCGCAGCAGCAGCGCCCCGACGACCGCGCCGGCGAAGATCATCGCGATGGCGCCGAACCGGCGGTTGAGCAGCACACCGCCACCCTTGCGGGTCCAGGTTTCACCCGCCAGCGACGCCAGCGTCGAGGTCACCACGACGGTGGTCATATCGGCGACCGCCACGGCCCGGGCGACCATCGCCTGCGAACCCATGACCGCGGCCGTCGCGGCGGCCATCACGACCTGGATGGCAGGCCCGGAGTGATCACCGACCAGGGCGGCGACCACCGTCAGGGTGCCCAACGTCAGCGCACCGAGCGTCAACAGGACGGTGACCCGGTGCTGCCACCCTTTGGTACCCGCGCGCAACACCAGTCCGGCAACGAAGGCCGCCGCGGTGAACGCGGCCAGCGCGACCGCCGGGCCCAGCACCGGCAGCTCGTCGGCGCCGGCCACGCCCATGCCGAGGATCACGATGTTGCCGGTCATGTTGCCGGTGAACACCCGGTCCAGGGCCAGGAAGCCGACCGCGTCGACGACGCCGGTGACGAAGGTCAACGTGACCGTCGCGGCTAGGGCGAGCTTCTGCTCGGTGTCGGTCAGCGCCATCAGAAGACGAGAATGGCGAAGACCGTGGACAGCACCAGACCGGCCATCACCGGCACGAAGCACTTCCGGGCCAGGGTGAGCACCGGGATCCGGGCGAAGCCCGCGACGGCGATCAGTGATGACCACGCCACCAGCGTGCCGCCGCCGGACCAGATGTTGCCCATCTGACCGATGGCGGCCAGGGTGGCGGGATCCATGTTGGCGGCGGGCCCGAGCGCACCGGCCAGCGAGCCCGTGAGCGGCAGTCCGCTGAACCCCGAACCATCGAGTCCGGCGACGATGCCCACGAAAAGCACACCGAAACCGAGGATGAACGGGCTCGGTGTCACATGGGCCATGGCGGCGCTGATCAGATCGAAGAGGAAGGCGGGCCCGGTCGCATCGGCACCCATTCCGAGCACCCGCGCCGAGAAATCCCCGCTGCCGATGAAGAAGAACCCGGCGATGGGCAACACGACGCCCATGGCCTTGAAGGCGAAGACCAGGCCGTCGATGATGTGCGTGGACGAGCTCTCCAGGAAGTCGCGTTTGTCGTTGGTCAGACAGGCCGCGAACAGCAGGATCGCCGCGATGCCGCCGACGATGCCCGCCGCGTCACCGCCCTGCAACGGCGGGACCAGCGCGGTGAACTTGCCCAGCAACAGATAGACGATGAACGCCAGGTAGGCGGTGGGCACCAACCCGGCAAATATTTTGGCGGCCAATGATTTCGGCAACTCCGGCTCGGTCACCGTGCCGGCGGGGGCCAGCGTCGCGGTGGCGGAGGTGCCACCGGAGCCGGCCGGGACAGGGGTCCGCGGATCCGATCCTTGCGGGGCCGCTGCGCCGCCGGCGGCGCCGTCGCTCGTGCCGCCTTCGGGCAGACCGAACTTGTCGGCCTTGTTCTCCCAGGCGACCAGCAGATCCGGTGACGGCTTCTGCCACGTCCGGCGCTGCATGACGTAGGTGATGAGCAGCGCGGCGATGCCGGTGATCAGCGACAGGACGAGCGCCTTGTCGGCCACGCTGTCGGCGCCGACCCCGGCCGAGGTCGCCGAGATGCCGGGCGCGACCTTGATGATGTAGTCCGAGGACAGGGCCATGCCCTGCCCGGCGATGGCGATCACCATGCCCACCGACAGTGGGCTCAGGCCGGCACGGATGGCCACCGGGATGAGCACCGCGCCGACCAGCGGGACGGCGGGTGTGGGCCAGAAGAACAGCGAGATCACGTACGTGACGATCGCGAGGGTGATGAAGCTGCTGGTGCCGGCGCGCATGACCCGCCGGAACGGGGCCACCATCAGTTTGTCGGCGCCCATCTCACGCAGGGCGCCCAGCATCGCGGTGATGAAGGCGATGATCAGGAAGATGTTGAACAGCTCCTGGGCGGCGACCAGGCTGGCATTGAAGATCGACGAGAGACCGGTCACGATGCTGCCCGAAAACACCCACGCGGTAAGCAATGTCGCGACGACCGCGGGCACCACGATGTTCTTGCGCAATGCCATCGTGATGAGGATGACGACGATTCCGGCCAGATAGATCCAGTGGGCCGCGCTGAGTTGTATATCCATCGACGGGTCTTTTCACTCACAACTGCTCGTGGGCTGTGCAGTCTGATGGGGGAATGCTCGGCCCGTTGCC
>SXGT01658673.1_pt1 | contig 15468 bp, 12 predicted proteins | sample 3176221 | NCBI WGS metagenome assembly SXGT01 (sample SAMN11356862, study PRJNA531348) | freshwater metagenome | isolation source: freshwater sample F1-120 | place: China: Fuxian Lake, Yuxi | collected 2017-12-25
AATCCCAATGATGAAAAAAAAGCCCCTACGCTATAAATCCTTTGTTTTCCGTGCGTTTATTTGTTTCGGTTTAATGGTGTTTCTGCGGGTTTCGCTGCCGGAGCGCATTCACGCACAGCCGACACCGCCAGACGATCCGAACAGCGCCCCAATCGATGGTGGCTTATTGCTCTTACTTGGGGCAGGTGCCGGCGCAGGCGCGTGGAAGTACCGCGCTGCTGCCAAGGCAAAGCGTTCATAAGGCTTTTGCTCTTGATTATACACCCGAAAAGGTGTAGTACATGGGCTGGCGTGCTATTTTTGCAGCATGTCTGACTTTTATGATTTGGTGGTGGTGGGGGGCGGCATCGTGGGTGCTGCCACGGCCTATAAGCTTCGCCAACGATATCCCGATGCGCGGCTTATCCTTTTAGAAAAGGAAAATGAACCCGCGCTCCACCAGACGGGGCGCAACTCTGGTGTCATTCATTCTGGTCTCTACTATAAGCCTGCTTCATTGAAGGCCCGAACATGTATTAATGGATACAAACAGTTGCTCGATTTTTGCGCTGCACACAATGTTTATCACGAGATATGCGGGAAGGTGGTGGTGGCGGTGACGCCAGAGGAGGCGGACCGTCTACCCTTGTTGCGCCAGCGCGGATTAGAAAATGGTCTGAAAGGTATTGAGTCGCTCGATCCACAAGGAATTCGTGCAGTTGAACCAATGATTGGTGGTCTCGCAGGGTTGTTCATCCCCCAAACGGGGATTGTTGATTACCGCGGTATGACCCGAGCGCTATTACTTGCCACTACATCTACGGGCACCGGTCCCGCTGAACTTCGTTATGGATTTAACGTGGCCTCTCTCCACGAATCCAGCGGTGTTGTCGAATTGCGGTCGACCCTTGGCCAACGGGTATCGGGGCGTCGCGTCATTTTTTGCGGCGGGCTACAGGCCGATCGCTTAGCAAGGCTCGACGGCTTGGAAACAGATTTGAGGATTGTGCCGTTTCGGGGCGACTACTACGAGTTGGCCTCTCATGCCCGAATGAAGGTACGCAATTTGGTATACCCGGTTCCTGATCCGCAGTTTCCTTTTCTGGGCGTGCATTTTACCCGCATGCACGACGGATCGGTGGAATGCGGTCCGAACGCGGTGTTTAGTTTTAAGCGTGAGGGCTACAGCAAAACAGCCTTCCGTTGGGCCGACACGGCGGAGGCATTGGGTTTCTCGGGTACGTGGCGGCTGTTTGCTCGGCATTGGCGCTATGGATTGGGTGAATACCAGCGTGCTTTTCATAAACCCTCGTTTTTGGCAGCCCTGCGTCGTCTGATGCCTACCTTGGAGGGGCGTGATTTGGTGCCCGGGCGTTCGGGCGTCCGCGCTCAGGCTTTGCGGCCCGACGGTAGTTTGGAGGATGATTTTGTGTTGATGCGCAGCAGGCGCGCAGTACACGCTTTAAATGTGCCTTCGCCCGCTGCTACGGCTTCTTTGGCGATTGCCGACCACTTGCTGGCCTATTTTGAGGAGTTGGAAGGGTAGATTCCTTTTTACAGCCTGTGCATCACCCATTATAAATTTCTTTGTACGAGGTCAATCATTCTCGCTAGCGGTTTCCTCAACCCATTCCACGAATCCGTTGAGGAGGCGATAGCGGTCCCCACTTTCGGGGCACTGGGCTAGACCTTGTTCATTGAAATGCAAACGATGCCCATAGCGGCTCATCCAGCCACTTTGTCGCCCCGGATTGCCCACCAGTAGCGCATAGGGAGCCACAGATTTGGTGACCACCGCGCCGGCGCCGATGAATGAATATTCGCCGATATCGTGACCACAAACAATGGTGGCGTTGGCCCCGATGCTGGCGCCGCGGCCCACATGGGTCTTCGCATATTGCCCCCGCCGGTTCACCGCGCTTCGGGGGTTAACGACGTTGGTAAACACGCACGAGGGACCAAGGAATACATCGTCGTCGCACGTCACCCCGGTGTAGATGCTCACGTTGTTTTGTACTTTCACGTTTTTGCCCAGGCGTACACCGGGCGATACCACCACGTTTTGTCCGATGTTGCAGCCGTCGCCGAGTTCGGCTTCGGGCATGATGTGCGAGAAATGCCAGATTTTGACGCCGGCTCCGATGCGCGCGCCTGGGTCGACCACTGCGGTGGGGTGGATGAATGCCGTTTCGTGAATCACGCGGAAAAATACAAAAGTCTTAGGAATGCAGCAGCTGGTGGCCGGGTGGAGGTTCGAAGGGGCTGCAGTGGTCTTGGGTGCCGAACCAGCGGTAACGCCTCTGGGCGATGAAGCGGTAGAGGGCTTGGGCCATGGGTCGTGGAAGTAGGCGTAGGATGATGAGGAGCCGCCACGGGTAGGTCATGCGGGCGATGAGCATCCAGAGGGCGGCTGGGCCTCCGTGCCAGTATTTGTTGTGGTGTGTTTGTATGGCCTGTTTTGCTTCATGGAGCACGTGGCTTGGCAGATTTCTTTGGGCCCAGGGCGATTGAGCGGCGGTGTAGTAGGTGGTTGGTTGGGCCCGATGTGGCGAGGGCTGCCTTTCTGTTGGGGCCTCTGGCGATTGAGCCGTGGGCTGCCTTTCTGTTGGAACCAGTCTGTTGAAGTAAAATTGAAGTGCGCGGTTGCACAGTATGCAATGGCCATCGAACACCACCAAGGGGTCTGGGATGTATTCGGATGGGTTGTTTTTCATTGATGCGTCCAAATTACTGATTTTGCTGGCGATCAAGCCCGTATATTTATGCGCATGCAGGTTTTGCCCCATTCTGGTTATTTGTCGGTCGTTTTGGTGGGCTTGGGTCATATAGCGGCCAAGCATGCTGAGGTATTGGTCCAGCATCCGCGCATCCGGCTTGTGGCCACGGTCGACCCTCTTCAAGCCAAGCGAACGGGCTTTTTTGCGGGTCTGAGTGATGCTGTGGTTCACGGTACGGATTTGGGTACTGTTCTTGATGAACTCGATGCGCTGACGGATGCCCAAGTGCATGGACCGGTGTATGGTCCGCTGTATATGCCGGCGGATGCCGAGCAGCGTCTGGTGCTGGTGGCCACCCCCAATGGCACGCATGTTGCCTTGGCTCGCCTAGCGGTGGAACGCGGTTGGCATGTTTTGGTTGAAAAGCCCATGGGCCTTGACCCTACTGCCTGTGCGGAACTGGTTGATGCCGCACGAAGCCGTGGCCGTGTTTTGGCGGTTGCCATGCAAAATCGCTTCGGGTGGGCGGTGCACGCGCTCAAGGAGCTGGTAGACCGAGGTCAATTGGGTGCGCTGCGTATGGTGCAGATCGAGTGTTTATGGAATCGTGATGAAAAATATTATAACAATGCTTCTTGGAGGGGAACGAGGGCTATGGACGGAGGGGTGTTGTTCACGCAGTTTAGTCATTTCATAGACCTCCTGCTTTGGCTCTTGGGAAGACCTTCTGACTTTTCGTTGATGGTGTCGAACCAGGCCCATCCGGGTCTTGAACTCGACCACGACTCTGGTGTTTTGTCGTTGCGCTGGCCGAACCGAACCTTGGGAACCATGGTCTACACCACGGCGGCGCCTCCAGGCCGAGCCAGCAGTGGGTTTACCCTATTGGGTAGCGCGGCGGGTGTACGGCTGAGTGGGCAGTATATGGATCGCTTGGAATGGCTTACCCCTGACGGCGCAACGCTGACCGACCCGGTATCCGCCTCCGTTTCTGGAGCAACGACCGACTTCGAACCAACTCCCGTTTCTGGAGCAACGACCGACTTCGAACCAACTCCCGTTTCTGGAGCAACGACCGACTTCAAACCAACTCTCGTTTCTGGTGCAACGACCGACCCGCCTACTACGCAGTTTTTGATGTGGGACCACCTGTGTGGGGTAATTCTCGATCAGCAAGCACTACTCCTCCCTCCCGAAGAGGCCATGGAGGTGGTGCGCTTCATTCACGACATCCACCAGGCTCATTCATAGAGCAACCTCAATATCTTTATTTGCATGTTATTTGGTCTTTTTTCCTTTTGTCCTTCTTCCGCCCGATCTGCCCCGCTGTGGCAACGGTTGGCGTTTGGCTTGATTTTTTCGGCTGTTCTTGTGCCAACGGCCCACAGCCAAACGGTGACGCTCGGCCTGCCCTATTATGATCAGGTTATGCGCAGGGCGCAGTTGCTGGGCCAGGTCGACACGAACATCTCCTTTTGCCTGAACCCGGTCGACCTCCGCAGGGCGGCAGGCCACGCGCGCTTTTATGGCCTTGATTCGGTGTTGTTCCCCACTGAAGGCTTTGCGACGCCCCTAATGGAGCCCCAGCCTTTTGGTAAGCGAGGACAGGGTGAATGGCACCTTCTTCCTCTGGTGGGACGAATGCGGTATAGTGGTCACCACCCTTACGGCTGGCAAGATGGCCCCATGATTCCGGCCAAGGGTTGGCAACAGCTTAGCTCAATGGGCGCACGCTTGCGCTACGGTCGACTGGAGGTTCAGCTCAGGCCGGAGTGGGTGACGGCCGACAACCAGCAGTTCGACAATCCCCCTGTTCGGGTAGTGAAAATAGATAACCCCGATCGGATGGGGACCGAGCCTTATCGGGCAGCATTTTGGGGTCAATCGTTCGCAAAATTGCATTTTGGCCCGGTTGCCCTCGGTTATGGTTCGGAAAATGTGTGGTGGGGCCCCGGATTGCGCGGGGCCATGCTCATGAGCAACAACGCTCCGGGTGTTCGTCATGCCACCATTCACAGCAACCGACCCATTCGTACGCCCATCGGTCATGTTGAGTTCCAGTTGATGGGCTTTCGCCCGCAGTACTCGGGCTTTTATGGCTATGCTACCACCTATGACACCAGTAGTGTGCCCCCCAGGGCGCCCGACATCCAACCCAACGACTCTCTGGGCACCTCGCCCCACAGCTGGGTGAGTGCGGGCATGGTGACCTGGCAACCGTCTTTTATTCCTGGCTTGTTCGTGGGCGCCACACGGGGTGTTCAGATGGTCGACAAGCCCCGGCGGCTTCCGCTCTATTATCTCAGTGCCTTTCTACCCGCCGACACCGAGGGTGAATACAGCGATGAAGGTCAGTTTGGTCGGCGCAATCAATTGGTGAGTGTGTTCGGACGGTATTTGTTTCACCAGTCGAATGCTGAGGTCTATGCCGAAATCGGGCGTGAGGACTGGTGGTTCGACCACCGCGACTTCATCAACGATCCTGATCACACCACGGCATGGCTTTTGGGGATGCGCAGAATATATGGGGGTCACCGCCCCAACCGATTCGTGGAGGTCACTGTAGAATATACCCGTACACAAAACCCCGCGAGTATGATTGCCAGGGGCTTTGGCTATAGCTTCTATACACATAATACAGGACTTGGGTGGACCCACCGCGGACAAATCATGGGTGAGGGCATGCCCCCTGGCAGCAACCGCCACTACCTGGGCGTGCTTTGGGTTCGAGGGCACAAGCAATTCGGCGGCCACATCGAGCGGGTGGTTTATTCAGAAGATATGTTTCTCAGCGGAAGAATGCCCTTTCTCAACAATCAGCCCCAATTTCCGGGTAAGCCAAACTACACCAAGCGTTTTGTTGACATCAGCCCGGCGCTCAGTCTGCAAACAAGGTGGCGGGGGATCATCATAGGATCGACACACCGACTCATGCGCACCTATAATTTTCAGTGGGTCTACCGACCGGGTCGGCAAGCACCCCCTCGGCGCGACAACGACTACAACATCTGGTCGTATGTGCTCGACGCCTTTGTTGTGTATCGATTTTAGAGCATTTTTTTCGGACCCTTCCCTCCGCTTTGTTTTCGGACTCTTCCCTCCGCTTTATTTTTGGGCCCTTCCCTCCGCTTTGTTTTCGGGAGCTACCCCCCACTTTGTATTCGGGAGCTACCCCCCACTTTGTATTCGGATCTTTAAACTCTAACGCTTCGAGCCTCCTACAATTTATCCGTGATGTCTGCTGAGGTGGGCGAAACGCTGCTAGAGAAGTCGCCAATCAGACGGCCCTCTTCATCCACCAGAAACTTATGGAAGTTCCACCGCACCGTGGCATCGGCCTGTCCGTTGAGTGATTTCTGAGTGAGCCATTGGTAGATGGGATGCGGGGTATTTCCCTTGATTTGCACTTTGTCGGACATAAGGAAGTCAACCCCGTAGTTTTTCTCGCAGAATTGGGCTATGCTCTCGGCATCGCCGGGCTCCTGAGCACCGAAATCATTGCACGGGAAACCGATTACAACCACTTTTTTGCCGAATTTCTCGTGGAGCTCCTGGAGTTGCTTGTATTGTGGAGTGTAGCCGCAACGGGAGGCAGTGTTCACCAAGAGCACTTTTTTGCCCTTGAATTGGGATAATTTGACGGATTCTCCTTCAATGGATGTAAAGCTGTAGTCGTGGAACATCTTTTTTGGGGTTTGGGCGTTGGTGCAGGCGGCTGACAGCGTTATCACACACAACAGCAGTTGGGCGAGTAGCTGGCGCAATAGGAGAGGCTGGCGCATATGGGGTATATTTAATTCGCTTTAAAAACGCAGACGCGGGTGAAAAGTTTGCCTGAACTGCATTAGATTTGGGCCAAAACACGCTTTGTTCGGCATTCATCCATCCGTAGAGTTGTGGCTGGCCGGTTTAACCGCCTTTGCCATCACGTATTTCAGCATCCCGGGGATCATTCAGTTGGCACGGTTGAAGCGGCTCTACGATGAGCCCAACCACCGGAAGGAGCATTCATCCCGCATTCCAACCCTCGGCGGATTGGCGCTCTTCGTTGGCTTTTTCTTCTCTTTTGTGTTTTGGGGCTACGACCTGCACATGCGGAGTTTCCACTCTATTTTATCGGCTTTGATCATTTTGTTTGTGGTGGGCATCCGCGACGATCTTTATCCGTTGAAGTCGTGGGTAAAATTGGGGGCTCAAATCGTGGCGGCTTTGATTGTGGTGGTGCAGGGCGATGTGCGCATCACCAACCTATACGGCTTACTCGATCTGCATGATTTGCCTTATTTGGTGACGGTTGCCATCAGTACCCTGGCCATCCTGGCCATCATGAATGGCTTTAATTTGATCGACGGCATCAACGGACTATCAGCGGGGGTGGCTGTGATTGTTTTGTCGACCTACGGCTATTGGTTCTACCGAATGGACAACTTGGTTTTTGTGCTCTTGTGCGTTACCCTAATCGGCTCTTTACTGGCCTATTTGCGCTTCAATTTCGTGCGGAAGGCCAATATTTTTATGGGCGATTCGGGCTCTCTGGTGATTGGATACCTGATTTCGGTCATCAGCATACGCTTCATCCAACAAAGCCGCGAGTTTGAGCCTAATTATTTTTTTAGCATTGCGGGTGCCGTTTATGCCTTTAACTTGTTGATTATTCCACTGTTCGATACGTTGCGGGTTTCTGTGGTGCGCATCCTCAAAGGCTACTCACCTTTTCGGGCCGACCGCAACCACATCCACCATACCCTCATCGATATTGGACTGAGTCACCGCCAGGCGTCTTTGCTCTTGTTTGCCGTGAACCTGGGCTTCATCGCAATGGGTAGCCTCCTCGGCGATGTGCGCCCACGCCATTATCTATTGCTTTGTTTGTTGGTGGCGCTGCTGCTGAGCCAAATCCCCTATTTCATAAAAGGCCTACAAAAAGCAAGGGGAACATACGGAGCCCACAAGTCGAAACTACCCCAAGAAGGGCAATAGGGTTCTGTTTTTAGCCGTATCTTTGCATGTTTTTTTGACCGACGTTCTTTATGTGTTTTTTAAGGGGGAATCGAGTCTGGCTCAACCCAGCTTTAGCCTTTAACATGAACCTAAGCTTATAAATATGTCGTTAAAATGAACCTAAGTCTATAAAATCGGATGAGATATGGGTAATTATGATTTGATTGTGTTGGGCGGAGGCCCTGGTGGCTATGTGGCCGCGATTCGTGCGGCCCAACTGGGTCTCAAAACGGCTGTGGTGGAAAAGGAAGCCATGGGTGGGATTTGCCTGAATTGGGGATGCATCCCCACAAAGGCGCTGCTGAAGAGCGCTCAGGTTTTTGAATACATCAAGCACGCTGGTGATTATGGCATAAAGGTAGCGGATGCTCAGCATGATTTCAGTGCAGTGGTGTCGCGCAGCCGAAAAGTGGCCGACGGAATGAGTAAGGGGGTGGGCTTTTTGATGAAGAAAAACAACATCAGCGTGGTGATGGGGACCGGTCGAGCCTTGCCCGGTGGTCGGGTTGAGGTGACCGATGCGGGGGGGAAAAAGCAAATCCTTTCGGCGCCGCACATCATCATTGCAACGGGTGGACGGGCACGTCAATTGCCGAATATCCCCATCGACGGACGCCGGGTGATTGAATACCGCAAGGCCATGAGCCTCGAAAAGCAGCCTGAGAGCATGCTGATCGTTGGCTCTGGAGCCATTGGCGTGGAATTCGCTTATTTTTATAATGCCATGGGCACGCTTGTTCATTTGGTGGAGTACATGCCGAGGATTGTGCCGGTGGAGGATGAGGAAATTTCCCGAACCCTCGAAAAGATCTACAAGAAGGCGGGCATCGATATCCATACGGGTGCTTCGGTGGAGTCGGTGGTGGTGGGCGACAAGGCTTGTGTATCGAAGGTGAAAACGGATAAGGGCGAATTGACGCTCGAAACGGAGGTGGTTTTGTCGGCTGCTGGTGTGGTGGCTAATATTGAGGGTATTGGTTTGGAGGAATGCGGAATCGCCACCAATCAGGGTAAGATTGTGGTCGACGACTTCTACCGCACTGGGGTGTCTGGCTATTATGCCATCGGCGATGTGGTGAAGGGCCCTGCATTGGCCCACGTGGCTTCGGCGGAAGGCATCATTTGTGTGGAGAAGATTGCAGGTCACCACCCCGAACCGCTCGATTATGGGAATATCCCAGGTTGTACGTATTGCTCACCGGAGATTGCGTCGGTGGGGATGACCGAACAGGCGGCGCGCGATGCGGGCTATGAGTTGAAGGTGGGGCGTTTTCCCTTCTCTGCTTCGGGTAAGGCCAGCGCGGCCGGCCACAAGGATGGTCTTGTGAAATTGGTGTTCGATGCGCGGTATGGCGAGCTTTTGGGTGCACACATGATCGGGGCTAACGTAACGGAAATGATCGCTGAGGCGGTGGTGGCGCGTAAGTTGGAAACCACTGGGCCTGAACTCATAAAGTCGGTGCATCCCCATCCTACCATGAGCGAAGCCATCATGGAGGCGGCGGCGGCTGCCTACGGTGAGGTCATCCACCTGTAAGGTCTCGTTTGAGGAGGGGATTTTCGGGGATTCTTTCGGGATTTTCGGGGATTATCCAGCATGATTCGACCCCCGTCTTTCGCCTCCGAGCCCTCGTATTTCGCCTCCTGAGTATTTGTTTGGGCCGATAGGGGCCAAAGACCGATGGTGAGCGCTACGCTGAACACCCCCAAAAAGGATCCGGCGAGGACATCTTCAAAGAAATGCTGCGACAGATAAACGCGTGTGTAGCCCACCACAAAGGCCAAGGTCAGTAGAAAGAGTTGGCGTGCCCCTGCCGAATATTGGGCCAGTGGTTTCAACGGTTCGATTAAGCACAGCAGGCTGGCCACTGCAAAAGCAGCGGCTGTGTGTCCGGACGGGAAGCTTTGGTGTCGGTGTTGTTCTACGCCCGGTATAAGGTGTTCGATCTGTGTGCCCAGGGCTTCAAAGTAGGCGGCGGGTCGGAGGGCATCGGGAAATATAAGCTGCTTGCTTGCTTGTACCAAAAGCAGGGTTAGGGTGAGGGCCATCGCAGCTCGCCAGGCTAAAGGGCGGTTGATCACATACAAAACCACGGGGAGCAAGGCAGCGGTGCGTCCATCCCCTAACAGAGTGAGCCAAGGCGCGATTGCATCGGCCCATGGGGCATGTTGGGCATTCATCCACAAGAAAAGTTCCGCCTGTGTGGTGGATATCAGCAACGCCGCACCTGCCAGCAGCAGGAGGCCGTAGGCACAGAGAAATGTAAACAGCTTCTTGCTACTTCTTTTTGGCACTGCTGCTCGATTTGGCAGCTGCTGCGGCGGGTTTGGGTGCCGCCTCAGGGTCGCGCCGGCGTAGTTCTAGCCCTTTCTCCGTATCGGTTGGCCCCCACCGGGGTTCATTTCGGTCGCTGTAGCCTCTTTCCGCGATAACCACCTTATTCTCATAAACCGTATAGGAGTACATTACATATTCATCGTCTTCTTTCACGGCATAGCTGCAGTTTTTGTCGACACTGCCTCCTTGGAAACGCGATTCGCCTTTGAGCTGAAAGAATAGATTGCAGTCGGGCAATTCATCGAGGTCTTGCCTTGGTTCATAGCCCTCGAAGGGTACTTTCTTTTTGTATTCACCCGCCACGGCGGATATATCATACATCGTGAATAGGACGGCTTCTATGGTGCCGTTGATGCCGTCGGTGAGTCGAAAGAATCGTTGGCTGATGGGGTTTCCGTTGCCGTCGGTGATTTCCTCGTAGAGCCAGGCCGCATCGGAGTATAAATTTTCCCACACCCGCACAATGTGTGCCTCACGAACGGCTACTGTGGTGTCGCGCTTTGCGATATTGCGGTTGTCGAAATCGCCGGTCATCCAGGTGAGCAATTGCTTCATTTCCTTCGAAAAGCGGGGGGGGGCCGCTTCAGAGGTAGTGGGTGCAGCGGTGAGCAGGGTAGCGGTTAGGATCGACGCGAATAGAAGTCTTAAGGGGTTCATAGTCGGGTGCTTAGTTTACGAAGGGATAAAAGTACAACTGTCTATTGAAAAATACACAAGGGCTGTGTAAAGTCGACCGAAAATTAGGACTTGTTGACCTTCTGTTTTTTCCTTTCTGGGCTTCGCATGGCTTGTGGCGATGGATTGGTACGTTTTATAAAAACAGCTCCTGCTTGGTGTTCAACAAGCCGCCCACCGATTGTGCAAAACTTCTCACTTTTTGTGGATTTCCTTGCCGCTTTCTTTTCAATTTTTGTTGACCGATTGGTCACGCGATCGGGCCTTTTCCCGAACTGGATGTCTGTTCTTTTGGCAGGCTTTTTTTTCGCGACTAACCCGATGATGATGACAAATATAAACCTATTTCTACCATGATTGAACCGATTCTCCTCGAGAATAAAGACCGCTTTGTCCTTTTCCCCATCCGCTTCCACGACTTGTGGTCCTACTACAAAAATTCCGAGGCCAGTTTTTGGACGGCTGAAGAAATCGACCTATCGGCCGACCTCCACCATTGGAACAACCTGCTCAACGACGATGAGCGGCACTTCATCAAGCACGTATTGGCCTTTTTCGCCGCCAGTGATGGGATTGTGAACGAGAACCTGGCGGTTCACTTCCTCAATGAGGTGCAGTATCCAGAGGCGCGCTGCTTCTATGGGTTCCAAATCATGATGGAAAACATCCATTCAGAAACCTATTCGCTCCTGATCGATACCTATATCAAGAATCCTGAGGAGAAGCATAAACTGCTGAACGCCATCGAAACCATCCCCTGCGTCACCAAAAAGGCGGAATGGGCCCTGCGGTGGATCGACAAAGGGAATTTCCAAGAGCGCCTCATTGCTTTTGCCGCGGTGGAAGGCATTTTCTTCAGCGGTAGCTTTTGCAGTATTTTCTGGCTGAAGAAGCGGGGCCTTATGCCTGGGCTTAGCTTTAGCAACGAGTTGATTAGCCGCGACGAGGGCATGCACCGCGATTTTGCTTGCCTCATCTACACCGACCACCTTCAAAATCAGCTCGACCCGGCTTTGGTTACCCAAATCATTACCGACGCCGTGGAGATCGAAAAGGAATTCGTGACCGATGCCTTGCCTGTGCGCCTCATCGGCATGAACAGCGATATGATGTGCCAATACATCGAGTTTGTGGCGGATCACCTGCTGATGACCCTCAAGTTGCCTGCCTATTATGGGGCCACGAATCCCTTCGATTTTATGGAGCTCATTTCCATGGAGGGCAAAACCAATTTCTTCGAGCGCCGTGTTGGCGAGTACCAGAAGGCTGGGGTGACATCCGACCGCAACCAGCAGACCTTCAGCACCGAAGAGGATTTTTAATGGGATTATTTTGATTGCACTTTTAAATAGTATGCTATGTATGTAGTGAAAAGAGACGGCCGCCGGGAGACGATTTTGTTTGATAAAATCACCTCCCGCATCGAGAAATTATGTTATGGTTTGAATCGCGATTATGTGCAGCCGGTTGAGGTGGCTAAGAAAGTTATCGTGGGGATGTATGACGGTATTGCCACCACGCGTCTCGATGAACTGGCCGCGGAGACGGCGGCCTCGCTCACAGCCATGCATCCCGATTACGCCCTTTTGGCTGCGCGCATTGCCATCTCAAACCTTCACAAGGAAACTCTGAAGTCGTTTTCTGAGACCATGAAGGCCTTGTATCACTACATCGACCCGGCAACCGGGCAAAAGGCTCCGCTTCTGGCTGATGAGGTGATGCAGGTGGTGAACCAAAACGCCGAGCAACTCGATTCGGCCATCATCTACTCGCGCGACTACGACTACGACTATTTTGGATTTAAAACCTTGGAGCGTTCGTACCTGCTAAAGATGAACGGCAAGGTCGCCGAACGCCCCCAACACCTGCTGATGCGCGTGGCGGTGGGCATCCACCAAAGCGACATCGCGGCCGCTATCAAAACTTATGAGTTGATGAGCGAAAAGTGGTACACCCATGCTACGCCCACCTTGTTCAATGCGGGTACACCCAAGCCGCAGTTGTCGAGTTGCTTCTTGCTGAGCCTTAAGGAGGATAGTATCGATGGCATATACGATACCCTCAAGCAAACGGCGAAAATTTCACAAAGCGCGGGGGGCATCGGGCTCAGCATCCACAATGTGCGGGCTACAGGATCGTACATCCGCGGCACCAACGGCACAAGCAATGGGGTGGTTCCTATGTTGCGTGTGTTCAACGACACGGCACGCTATGTCGACCAGGGCGGCGGGAAACGCAAAGGGTCGTTTGCCATCTACCTCGAGCCATGGCACGCAGATATTTTCGATTTCCTCGACCTCAAAAAGAACCACGGCAAGGAGGAACTCCGCGCTCGCGATTTGTTCTTCGCCCTCTGGATTCCTGATTTGTTTATGAAGCGGGTTGAGGAAAATGGCAAATGGAGTTTGTTTTGTCCGAATGAAGCCCCGGGTCTTCACGATTGCTGGGGCGATGAGTTCGAAGCCCTCTACCGGCGCTATGAACAGGAGGACCGCGCACGCAAAACCGTCGATGCCCAAGAGCTTTGGTTTGCCATTCTTGAGTCGCAAATTGAAACGGGTACGCCTTATATGCTTTATAAGGATGCAGCCAACCGCAAGAGTAACCAACAAAACTTGGGTACCATCCGCTCCAGTAACCTGTGCACGGAGATCATTGAATACACCTCGGCCGACGAAGTGGCTGTGTGTAACCTCGCATCGGTGGCTTTGCCTCGCTTCGTGACCTCCGATCTGCAGTTCGATCACCAGAAATTGTACGAGATTACCTACACGGTAACGCGCAACCTGAATAAGGTGATTGATGTGAATTATTACCCTGTTGAGGAGGCCCGTCGCTCCAATATGCGTCATCGACCGATCGGAATCGGCGTACAGGGTTTGGCCGACGTGTTTATCCTCATGCGCCATCCCTTCGAATCGCCTGAAGCGCGCAAGTTGAATCGTGAGATTTTTGAAACGCTCTATTTCGCGTCTATGTCGGCATCCTGCGACATGGCGCGCGAGGAGGGGGCCTACGAAAGTTATGCGGGTTCACCGCTGTCGCGGGGTATGTTCCAATTTGATCTTTGGGGGGTAACGCCTTCCAAGCGTTGGGATTGGGATGAATTGCGCGCTCGTGTGGCCCAATACGGCGCCCGCAACAGCCTTCTTTTGGCCCCTATGCCCACCGCATCCACCAGTCAGATTTTGGGTAATAATGAGTGCTTCGAACCCTACACGAGCAATATATACAGCCGTCGGGTGTTGAGTGGTGAGTTTGTGGTGGTGAACAAGCACCTACTGCATGATCTGGTGAGCGAGGGTCTATGGAATTTGGCGCTGAAGGACAAGATTGTGGCGGCCAACGGCTCGGTTCAGAACATCAAGGAGATCCCGGAGCACCTGCGCGAATTGTACCGCACGGCTTGGGAGATCAAGCAGAAGACCATCATCGATATGGCGGCGGATCGGGGTGCCTTTATTTGCCAGAGCCAAAGTATGAATGTCTTTATGACGGATGTGAATTTTGCGAAGCTCACCTCGATGCATTTCTATGCATGGAAGGCGGGCTTGAAAACGGGTATGTATTATTTGCGTACGAAGGCGGCTGCTCAGGCGGTGAAGTTTACCGTTCAACAACATGCGGAACCTGCCGCGAGTCCATCGCCCGTTCCCCAGCCACAGGCGGAGCCTCAGCTGGTGGAGGTGGTGGCTTCTGGCGTTTCGGTCGACACGCAAATGTCTGCCGAAGCCGGGCAAGACCTGCCTGCGGGCCCCTCTATGACGATCGATGAAGCGCGTGCACAGATGACGTGCTCGCTCGACAATCCGGACGCGTGCGAGGCCTGCGGTAGTTGATTGTGCTGCCCGCTCCTGTATTTATTCGATAAACAGCTTGCCACGAGGCCTTATTAGGCGAACGCCCAAAGCTTTTGGGCCGCACATGGTGTCGAAATGGCGGTTCCTTCGCCTAAGGCCTTCCGCCTCTGCTGCCACTAGGCCTGCCGCCTCCTCCGGGTCTGCCGCCTCCTCCGCCCCCGCCAGGTCTACCGCTCCCTCCTCCGGGTCTGCCGCCCCCGCCTCCTTTTCTTTGGCCGGAGCGCTTTCCGCCTCCGCTGCTTTCAGCCACCCACACACCCACCGTTCCTATATTTTCGGGCAAATCCATAAGAGGGATGCTCCGCTCGATGAGGCGCTCAATGGCATCGAGTCGCCTACCGTCTTTGGGGTTAATAAAAGTGATGGCGGTACCGCTGCGTTCAGCACGGGCGGTACGCCCAATGCGGTGCACATAATCTTCTGCATCGGGAGGCGCATCGAAATTCACCACCAAATCGATGCCATCCACATCAATCCCGCGCGACAAAACATCGGTGCCCACCAGAATCCTCAGTTTGCTCGATTTGAAGTCGCGCATAATATCCTCACGCTCTGCCTGTTCGAGGTCGGAATGGAACGGCCTTGCCGGCATTTGGCGTTTCCTCAGCAAATGACCAAGTTCCTTGACCTTATCTTTCGTTGAACAGAACACCAAAATGGAGTTGTATTGCGGATCATTTAAGATCTCCAGAAGCAGTGGTTCTTTGTGCTGATCGTAGAGTTTGCATACCCGCTGGTCGATTTTCTCGGCTGGCTTGGCCACCGAAAGGGTCACCTCAGCAGGATTTTGGAGGATAACGGCCGCGAGTTGACGAATTCGAGGAGGCATGGTGGCCGAGAACAGCAGCGTTTTGCGCTGTTTCGGCATCATCGATACGATGCGCATGATGTCGTCGAA
>SXGT01105582.1_pt1 | contig 15467 bp, 15 predicted proteins | sample 3176221 | NCBI WGS metagenome assembly SXGT01 (sample SAMN11356862, study PRJNA531348) | freshwater metagenome | isolation source: freshwater sample F1-120 | place: China: Fuxian Lake, Yuxi | collected 2017-12-25
AACGTGGGCTGGGTGCGCACCCGTACTTCGTTCCTCCAGAACACACCAAGATTGCGCGCGACGTGTTGGGGGATGGGCCGTTACTCGCACCGGAGCAAGCGGTGCTCTTGGAAACCGATCCGACCAAGGCGCGTGATGTGGCACGCAAGCACATGGCCACGTACATCCGATTGCCGAACTATGCGAACAACCTGCGTCGACTGGGCTACACCGATGCCGACCTCGGCGACAAGAACAATCCGCCGAGCGACCGCATGGTGGACGCCATCGTGGCGTGGGGAACCATCGACGATGCCGTCGCGCGAGTGAAAGCACACTTTGACGCGGGCGCCTCGCACGTGAGCATCCAGGTATTGGATGCCGATGTTGCAGCGCTTCCAATGGCGCAGTGGCGCGAGTTGGCTGCGGCGACCAAGAACCTCTAGACGCCGAAGACGCGTCGCTGTAGTTTGCGCATGCCGCCAAGCCAACGTTCGTGTTCGTTGGCCTTCACTTTCACGTACTCGGCCACCTCGGCATGCGGATAAATGAAGAACTGCTCGGCGACGAGCGCATCATGCACGATGTCCGCCACGGCTGACGGCTCGAGTACCACGCCCGCTGCCCGCACCACATTGCCGGCGTTGGTATCGATTCCCGGACGATCGCCGCCTCGCAACATCGCAGTGTTCACCCCTTGCGGACACAGGCAGGAAACGTTGATGCCCCGCGAGCCGTACGTGATCGACAACCATTCTGCGAAGGCCACGGCAGCGTGCTTTGTCACGGAGTACGGAGCCGAACCAATCTGGGCCAGGACGCCTGCGGCGCTCGCGGTGCTGGCAAAGTAGCCGCGACCAGCCACCAACCATTCGGGCAACAAGTACTTGGCGGCCCAGCGGTGTGCATGCACGTTCACATCGAACGAGGTGTTCCAGTCCACTTCGGTGGAGGAGAGGTCGGCGCCCATGCCGACACCGGCATTGGCAAAGAACAGATCGATTGGCCCAGCGAACTGACGCGCTTCTCGTACGAGACGTTCATTCTCCGATTCATGCGAGACATCCGCAATCACCACGTGCGCGGAGTTCGCCCGCCGAGCATTCAGTCGGTCGGCAACCTGCTGCACGTCGGTTCCAGCGCGGTCGCTGAGAATCACGGTGGCGCCTGCATCGTGAAAGCGTTCACCAAGTGCCGAACCGATTCCGCCACCCGCCCCTGTGACAACAGTGACGGCACCAACGAATTTCACAGCACGATGTTAGGTCGGTCGTGCGTATCCATCATCATGGGGGTAGGACAGAGATAGCCTCTCGCCAGAAGACCAACGGAAGGAAACCATCCCGATGACCGAGACCATTCAGCGCAACGCTTCACACGATCTGGTCGTCCTCGCGGAGGCGATCGAAGTCATCGACAAAGCGCTCTCGGAGATTGGTCAGCGTCAGTTGGTTACCACCACGGAAGTGGCAGACCTGCTCTTGGACGTGCGTCAGTTGCTCAGCGAAAAAGCCGAGCCCACCACTTCGATCGCGAAGTAGTTCCAGCCGCTGCCCGTTTGGCGGCGACCTCGGTCGTTGCTCGCACCTGGGGTGCGGCAGCATGAATCAACCGATTCAGCGCTCGCTCAATGTGGTCGCGCAGCAATTCGGGCTGTTCGACTGCCTCGGTATCCACATGAATGCCGATGTCGAGCGAGTGGTTGTACGACAACAAGGTTGCATTGAATGCAACGCCACCGAGCGGGCCGACCGGATAGTTCTCCAGGATCAGTCCACCTGCGATGTACAGCGGTACTCCACCGCTGCGCACGTTGGAAGTTGCAAAGTCGATGGACTGGCTTTGCGTTCGCGCGATGCGTGTGAGTACGGATGTGGGCAGTGTGGTGGAAAGCGATGCGAGCGTGTCAAGTGATGCGTTCCTTGCGCCTTCACGTGCCTGGGTGAGTGCTTCGTGGATTGCGGCGAACCGTTCGGTGATGGGCATCTCACTGGTGGGTACGAGCAACTTGGCCAGTGAAAATGCATTGCCGCCCGACGATTCGGTACGAGTGCTCACCGCTATGGAGGTGCGCAACGACTCCACTGGTGCGCCAAGTTCGCGATGGTAGGCCCCGGCTCCATCGGCGATTGCGGTAACGAATGCCGTGTTGAGCTTTCCGCCGAGTGCCCGACTTGCCTCCAACAATTCGCGATACGGAATGCGAACAGTCTCGAGTCGACGCTGCAGGGAGCGCTTCTTCCACAGCGGAGAACGGGCTGGATCAACTTCGCCCATCTGTGCGACGAGCCCACGGAGCGAGTCGTTGGCTTGCGAGGCAAGCGACGGCAAGCGTGCCGGGTCGGCGAGTACGTCGCGAACCTGCTTCAACAATCCAATGGGTACCCGCAACGCGTCGCTCACCGATGAGCGCAACAAGTCGGCGGGATCATCATCGTCGGTGATCGACGGCTCGGGCTGGGAGGGTGTCGGCAGCGGTGGCGGTAGTGGCACATCGCGCGCCAAGTCGATGAACTGCAACGACAACATGATGCTGCCTTCGCCATCGGCCACCGTGTGATGCAACTTGACGATGAGTGCGCCACGTCCACCGGACAGTCCGTCCACCACGGTGAATTGCCACAACGGTCGAGTTCGCTCGAATGGATCGTTGACGATCAGCGTGGCCAGATCGAGCAGTTGTCGAAGTGATCCCGGTTCGGGTAGCGAAACGCGTCGAACGTGGTAGTCGATGTTGAATTCGGCATCGTCGATCCATTTCGGAGCACCGAGGGCTGCCGGACTTGGACGCACCTTGTGTCGCAAGCGCGGAACCGCGATGGTGGCCCGCTCGAGGCGTTCACGAAACAGTGCAAAGTTGATTGGACGATCAAGGATGGTGACATTGCCAAAGGTGGACGCAAGATAAGGATCCTTCTCCAGGCGCCACATGAGACCTTCGGCGTCGGACATGCGCGCGTTGAAACGCGGCAACGACGTGGCGACGTTGGAGTCGGTGGCGGTGGTGGAGTCGGTGGTCACGTGATGGTCGAGGTGAACTGCACGGCGATGGTGCCGAGCAGTGCGCCGACGACTGAGCCTACGACGATGTCGCTGACATGATGAATTCGAACCACCACACGGCTGAGTGCAATGATGATCGCGAAGACCACGAAGATGACGGTCCACGTGGTGCTCACCCAACCGCTGAGCACCACTGCTGCAAAGAACGCCGATGAGGCATGGCCGCTTGGAAAACTGCTGGTGAGCGGTCGGCGTACGGTGAATCGGTCATCACCCGCAACGGTGGGGCGCTCTCGTCGGAACACTCGTTTGATGCCTTGGTTGAGCAGCAGGCTTTCGCCACCCATCAACAACGCCAGTGCGACGGCCTGTGGCCATGTGAGGGTGCCATTGAGTGCGCCAACGATGCCGATCACATGCCAGATTGCACCGAAGTCGCCGACGGCACTGGAGGTGTTGAAGACGTAGACCAGCAGTCGCGAGTTTCGAACTGGCTCTATGTAGCCGTCGAGCCGCTCATCGAGCTGGTCGATGCGGTTGCTGAACGAGCTCATGGCGTAACGGGCAACCCGGCTTCGCGACGACGAACGTTGACTCGCGCTGCCCCTTCTTCTCGGGCGCGACCGGCGTCGCCGCCGTGTGCCGGGCACCATTCCTTGTAATCGCACCACTCGCACAACTTGGTGACATTGGTGGAGAACTCACCGATGGACTCGGCACTGGCAATGTTGCCGAACACTCGTCGCGCAGTATCGCGAACTTCGTTGAGTGTGGTTGGTGTGACGGCCTGTGACACGACGCGCTGGTCGCGGGAGAATTCGTCCTTGCCGCCACCGAGGTAGTACACCCGCACGGAGTGCGGGGTTTCCTTGAGTTGTGTCTCGCACATGAGCGCGTAGTAGGTGAGTTGTCGGAAGTTGTCGGTGGAGAAGTGAGCAGGTTTTGGTCGACTCGTCTTGTAGTCGCTCACCACCAAACCCTGTGCGTCTCGCTCGAGCCGGTCGATGAATCCGCCGATTTCGAATTCGCCCAATGGTGTGGTCACCCACTTCTCGAGTTCCACGATGTTGGCGTCGGTGGGTCGTTCGATTCGGTAGTACGAGCGGAGGCATTCGCGAGAAGATTCCCAGAACGCTGCTTCGTCGGCGTCGTCGAGGAGCAGCAGTCGGAAGTCGTCGCGAATCAAGAATTCCTGTTTCGCGGTTTCGAAGTCGTCACGGGAGGCATCAATCGTGCGAGCGTTGCGCTCACGTGAGAGAAGTAACTCCAGCACGCGATGGACGAAGGAACCTCGAACCATCGCCTCGCTCGGCAGCCCTGGCACTGATTCCACGTATTGGAAGCGGTACTTCATGGCGCATCCGAGGAAGGTATTGATGCGCGAAGGAGAGAGTCGTGGCAACTTGGACTTTGGTGCAGGCATGTGCTCGCCAGCGTAGGCGTGCGGTGTGGTGCGGCGTGGCAATCTCCGACGAGGGGGGGCGACGTGAGGTGGACGAAGCGCTACGTGTCGCGTGTGCCTCGGGCGATTTGCGCGATGGACTCCGCAAATCGTGCGGGGTCTTCGAGCGGACCAAAGTGGCCTCGATCCCGCCACTCGACGAAAGTGCAGTTGGGGATGCGTTCAGCGATTCGCGGTGCGATGGCAGCGGGCGAGTGGTCGGCGTGGACGCCAGCGATCACCCATGTGGGAACCCGGAGTTGGTCGAGGGCCAGCCACGTGTCGTGCATGGCCCCCATCTCGTAGGTCTGCGCTTCGAACTCGGGTTGACACTTGATGTGTACGCCGTCGACACCTTGGGTGAAGCCGAACCGTACGTAAGCCCCCAACGCGTCAGGGTGCATCGACGACAGCGGCGGCTTGGCGGCAAAATTGGCAACGGCATCCTCGTACGAACCGAACGTGGTGCGTCGCCGACGAGTGACTTCGGCAAGCGAGTTGCCCCCACCAGCCTGAGAGCGCACCTCCGGCGGGAAGATGATGGGTTCGAACACCACGAGTGCAGCGAACAGACGAGGCTCGCGCAGTGCAGCCATGATCAAGGCGGCCCCACCCATGGAGTGGCCAACGCCAATGAGCGGTGTTCCGGCGTGTTGGGTGACAACTTGTCGCGCCATGGCGGTGGCGTCGTCACCGAACCCCTCCCAAGCCAGAGTCCAGTTGGTTGGCGCAGCCGAATCGCCATAGCCGCGGTAATCGAAGGTAGTTCTCGAAAAACCCGCGAGATGTGCAGCGACGGGAGAAAAGACGCGGCCGTGGAAACCAGTTGCGTGCGAGAACAAGAGAGGAGGTAGTTCGGCATTGTTGCCGTTGGCGCCGCTGGCATCGCCGCCATCGCGGAAGTGATACGCCACAAGTTCGACACCATCGGTGGATGCAACGGTGCGTGGGGCTCGCTCAAACATCAACATCAACCTATGCGATGGTGCAGACGTGAGGAAGAGCGGAAGAACTTCTCGCTATGCTCGCCACGTATGCGGGACATCGGCTCGCTTCTGCCGGGCGATGATGATGAGTTTCGTCGATCCGTGCGTGAGTGGCTGAGGTCGAATCCGAATCCGAGCACCGTACAACTTGCCCATGCCGGGTTCGTGGCGCCGCATTGGCCTCGTCCATGGGGTATGGATGCTTCGCCGATCGAACAACTGGTGGTGGACGACGAGTTGCGTCGGGCACACGTGCGGCGGCCGAACAATCCGATCGGCATCGGGTGGGCGGGACCCACTCTGCTGATGGCGGGAACACAACGACAAAAGGACGACTATCTCTTCGACATGTTGTCGGGTGAGGCGTTCTGGTGTCAATTGTTCTCCGAACCAGAGAGCGGTAGCGATCTTGCAAGTTTGCGAACATCCGCCGTGCGTGACGGAGATGAATGGGTGGTGAATGGACAGAAAATCTGGACCTCCGGCGCGCAGTCCGCAAAGTTCGGCATCCTGCTCGCGCGCACGGACCCGCACGCAGACAAGCACCACGGCATCACCTACTTCGTTTGTCCGATGGACCTGCCCGGAATCGACGTGCGTCCAATCAAGGAAATGACGGGCGGTGCCACGTTCAACGAAGTGTTTTTCACCAACGTGCGCATTCCGCAGTCCAACGTGGTTGGTGTAGTGAACGACGGATGGCGTTTGGCGAGAGTCACGCTGAGCAATGAGCGCGTGTCGTTGTCATCGGGCGGCGCATTGTGGGGTATGGGTCCGACTGCCACCGACGTGATTGACGCGTGCCGAGCACACAAGGTTGCGGGTGGCACGCTTGATGCTGTCACTCGTGACATCGTGGCGCAGCTGTACGTGCAGCACGCCCTGTTGGAGTTGGTGCGAATTCGCACTCTGGCGCAACGCCTGGCGGGACGCGAACCAGGTCCCGAAGCCAGCGTGCGAAAGATCTTGGCTGATGAACATGGTCAGGCGGTGATGGAGGCAGGGCGCCGGCTGCTGGGGGCTACGGGAATGCTGACGACGTCGTCGGGGGCATCTGTTGCCCCTGTGTTCACGGCGTTTGCCGACGCAGGCTTTTTGCACGGGTATCTCTTTGCTCGAGCACTCACCATCGGCGGAGGTACCGGTGAGGTGCAGCGAAACATCCTCGCCGAACGGGTCCTGGGGTTGCCTCGCGACCCACCACCGACTACCTTTATCGCCCATGGCAACCAAACGACGTAAAGCACCCAAGAAGAAGGCTGTGAAGAAGAAGCCAGCCAAGAAGAAGGCGCTCAAGAAGAGGGCTAGCAAGAAGAAGTCTGCGAAGAAGAAGCCCGCACGCAAGCCAGCCAAGAAGAAGGCCGCGAAGAAGAAGCCCGCGCGCACACCTGTGAAGAAGAAGGCTGCGAAGAAGAAACCCGCGAAGAAAACGTCAGCAAAGCACGCGGCGAGCCCCGCAATCACCAACGTGGCTGGCATCATCCGCACGCATGCCAAGAACCTCTCGGGCAAAGTTGCCCTCGTGCAGGGCGATCGCGTGCAGACGTGGCAAGAGTCGTATCAGCGGTCATGCCAGGTGGCTCAGGCACTCAAGGCCGCGGGTGTGGGCAACCAAGATCGTGTTGCCTTCCTCGACAAGAACTCCATCGAGCACTTCGAGGTGTTCTACGGATGTGCGCTGCTCAATGCGGTGAGTGTCGATGTGAACTTCCGATTGGCCGCCCCCGAAGTGGCGTTCATCGTGAACGATGCTCGCGCCAAGGTGTTCATCGTTGGACCGGATTTCGTTCCGGTGCTCGATGCGATTGCAGGCGAACTCACCCACACCAAGAAGATCGTGGTCATCGGTGGGCACCCACAGCACGAGTCGTACGAGTCATGGGTGGCTCGTTACCAGGCAGTCGATCCAGGTGGACAACCCAAGACCGGCGACGTGGCCTTCCAGTTGTACTCCAGCGGCACCACGGGTCGTCCGAAGGGCGTCATGCTCACGAACGAGAACTTCATGGGCATCCTCCCAACCTCGCGTGACCTCTGGCAAATGAACGAGCATGCAATCAACCTCATTGCCATGCCGCTCTTCCACATCGGTGGCAGCGGCTGGGCAACGGCTGGCCAGTACAACGGTTGCAAGTCGATCGTGGTTCGTGAAGCAACCGATGTTGCCGGACTGGTCAAACTCATCGGTCAGCACCGCATCACCCACGCGTTCATGGTTCCGGCATTGCTGGCGTTCACGTTGATGGTTCCCGATGTCGACAAGGCCGACTTCTCGAGCCTGAAGTTGATCGCATACGGCGCATCGCCGATCTCCGAGCAAGTGCTTGCTGCGTCACTCAAAACCTTCAAGTGCAATTTCGTGCAGGTATACGGCCTCACCGAGACAACGGGTGTGGTCACCATGCTGATGCACGAAGACCACGACGTGGACGGCCCGAAGAAGCACCTGCTCCGCTCGTGCGGCAAGCCATCGATGGGTATCGAATTGAAGATCGTCGACGAAACTGGCAAACAGTTGCCCGCCGGCGAAGTTGGCGAAATCATCATTCGCTCCAAGCAAGTGATGAAGGGCTACTGGAACATGCCGGAGGAAACTGCGAAGTCCATCCGCAACGGCTGGTTTTACACCGGCGATGCCGGCTACACCGACAAAGCCGGATACGTGTACATCCACGATCGCGTGAAGGACATGATCGTGTCAGGTGGCGAGAACGTGTACCCAGCCGAGGTGGAAAACGCCTTGATGAAGCACGCCGCCGTGGCCGACGTCGCAGTCATCGGCATTCCCGACGACCGTTGGGGTGAAGTGCCACTGGCAATCGTGGTGCGAAAACCCGGTGTCGAGGTGACCGAGGACGACATCGTCGCCTTCGGCCGCACGCAATTGGCCGGCTTCAAGACGCCCAAGAAGGTGGCGTGGGCGGATGCACTGCCACGTAACCCGAGCGGCAAGATCCTGAAAAAGGACCTCCGCGCCCCCTACTGGGAAGGCCGTACCCGACAGGTCAACTGAGCCGGGCCCTCGCGTGAGCCCTGCCCGCGCGCGTGCGTGGTGTCGTTCGCTAGGTTCTCATCACCATGAAAATCTCCATGATGATGAGTTACTCCGGTGGGTTCGTCGAAGGCGCTCGTCGCGTCGCTGAGTTGGAAAAAGTCGGTCTCGATGTGGTGTGGATTCCCGAGGCCTACAGCTTCGACGCCATTTCTCAGGTGGGGTATTTGGCTGCCATCACGTCACGCGTGGAGATTGGCACTGGCATCATCAACGTGTACTCCCGCACTGCTGCACTCACGGCGATGACCGCTGCGGGGTGCGACTACGTATCGAATGGGCGGTTCATCCTCGGGCTCGGTGCGTCCGGCCCGCAAGTGGTGGAGGGGTTCCACGGCATTCCCTACGAAAAGCCGATGCAACGCATCAAGGAATACATCGAAGTGTGTCGCGATGTATGGAAGCGAGAGAAAGCGCTGGCCTACGACGGACAGACCGTCAAGGTGCCATTGCCTGCAGGGCAAGGAACGGGATTGGGCAAACCGCTGAAGCTCATCAATCACCCGGTTCGCGCCGACATTCCGGTGTGGTGGGCGTCGCTGAAGGGTCTCAGTGTGGAAGCAACAGCCGAACTCGCCGATGGATGGCTGCCGGTGTTCTTCGTGCCCGACAAATTTCAACAGGTGTGGGGCACGGCCCTGAAAAAAGGTGAAGCCAAGCGATCGCCTTCACTCAAGAAGTTGGAAATTTCCGCCGGTGGTTTGCTTGCGATTGACGAGTCGTTGGTGGGAGACGCCAAGGACAAGGTCCTCGACATGGCTCGACCCAACGTTGCGTTGTACGTGGGTGGAATGGGGGCCCGCGGTAAGAACTTCTACAACGACATCTGTCGTGAGTACGGCTACGAACGGGAAGCCACCGAGATTCAGGATCTCTACCTGTCGGGCAAGAAGGACGAAGCGGCTCGGGCAGTGCCACGCGAGATGTTGGAACTCACCAACTTGGTTGGCCCGGCCGGTTACGTAAAGGAACGCATCGCAGCGTTCCGCGCCGCCGGTGTCACCCAGTTGTCGGTGAATCCCGTGGGCGGCAAGCAGTCGGCGCAACTGGAAACGTTGCGTTCGCTCATCGACGCCTAGTTCTACGCGGCGGCTGCGCGGAGTTTGGACGTCAGCGCAAGGTAGATGATTGAACTGGCTGCAGCCAGCGCCCCAAAGACGGCGACCGTTCCACGTGCGCCGATTTGTTCCGACACCACACCGGCCGCGACACTGCTCACCGCGAGCGTCAGCGTGATGAGTGCAAAGTCGCCGGCGAGTACTCGACCGCGCATGTCGTCGGGTGCCAACACTTGTAGGCCGTACGTGGAGAGCGTCCACTGTGCGCCACCCCCGAGGTGGGCGAACATCACGCAGACGCCAGCGACGAGCAGGAATGGCGCAGCCGAGGCCGCGAGATATCCGACCGAGAAGATCAACCCCGACACTCCGCAGACCAGCAGCACTCGTCGGACGTCACCCTTGGCGAACCGCGAGCCGATGATCGGTCCGATTCCAGAACCGACACCGCGTGCACCGAGCAACAGTCCACGCCCGGCATCTCCCGATGAAAACGTGTCGGCGGCATACACGGCGAGTTGGCTCACGACACCGGCGCCGATCGCGAAGGTCATCTTTGACGCAAGCAGAGCCATGATCATCGAGTCACGTCGCGCCAGTTGAATGGCCTCGCGCATGTCGGCGATCGGGCGCACCGGGGCTCGATGCGGTCCGCGATCTTCCTGCATTGGTCGCTTGATCATTGCAATGAGACCAGCCGCGATAACGAACGTCGCGATGTCTGCAATGAAGGCGGCCTGCCTGCCAAAGACCTGGGCAAAGACGCCGCCGAGACCGGCACCGACGGCGAGCATGACGCCCCAGCTGGAGCCGAACAGTGCATTCGCGCTGCGCAACTCCTCGGGGGATCGTGCGAGATTGGGTACGGCCGCCTCCACCGCCGGGCGCACGAACGCGGCGAAAGCAGCGATGAGACCTTGGGAGACAAACGCAAGCCAGATGTGGGAGTCGCCGATGAAGAGGAGACCACATGCGGCGAGCGCTTGGGCCAAAGAAACGATGACCAAGACGCTTCGTCGGTCGTAACGGTCGGCGACCGGCCCACCGATGGGCGAAGCAAGGAACGACGGAAGCGAGAACGCAACGAGCAACAGCGACACAAGCAGAGCGGAATCAGTGACATCCTGCACCAATCCAGCGAGTGCAACGAACGTGAACCAATCACCCATGTACGACAGGTTCTGCGCAACGAACAGAATGCGAAGGTCGCGGTTGGTGCGCAGGACGTTCGGCAATATCAACGCGCGGACAGCTTCCCGACGCGCGAGAGAACTGCAGCGGCTTCATCAACGATGCGTCGGACGAGTTCGCCCGCAGGAATCAACTCGTTGATGGCGCCGACACCTTGCCCGGCGGGGTAAAACTCGCGTGACGCATCAACGTCGGTGCCGGTGGGGAAGCCAAGATGGTTGACACCCGCTTGCATCGAAGCCACGGCTTGTTGCGGGAACGGTTTGAGTTCTGCCGGGTTCTTGTCGTAGTGGCGCGTCCAGTCGTTGGCAACCACGCGACAGGTCTTGCCGGTGTAGGCGCGGCTGATGGTGGTGCCGTCCTCGCTGGTGGCGAGCAACTGATCCTTGTATCCGTTCACTGCGCGGGCTTCGGGTGTGGCGATGAAGCGAGTGCCGATCCATACGCCGTCGGCGCCGAGCGCGAGCGAAGCCGCCAGCCCACGACCATCGAACAATCCGCCGGCGGCAACCACCGGAACTTTTTCTCCCACGGCATCCACTACTTGAGGAACCAGTGCCATGGTGGCAACCATGCCGGTGTGTCCGCCTGCCTCGGTGCCCTGGGCAACGACGAAGTCGCAACCACTTGCCACCGCAGCAACGGCGTGTTTCACTTTGCCGCACATTGATCCCACCAAGATGTTCTTTTGGTGCAAAAGGTCGATCACCTCGCGCGGGACGCCGAGACCAGCAACGAAAATAGACGCACCACCTTCGATCACCGACTTGATGCCGACATCCACTTGATTTGGTAGGGCAGTCAGGAGGTCGACGCCGAATGGCTTCTTGGTTCGCTCGCGTACGAGGCGCATCTCTTCGGGCAACTCGTGTTCCCGCATGGTGGAAGCGCCGAGGGTGCCGATACCACCGGCCTCGCTAACGGCTGCCACCAATTCGTGGTACGAAACGCCTCCCATTCCGGCGAGCATGACGGGATAGTCGATTCCGAGCATCTCGGTAAGACGTGTGCGCATGTGGCGAGATTAGTAGGCGCCGGGCGAAGAGAAATAACCGCGATGCCAGCGTCGCGGTGTCAAAGCACTCGCCCGGGGCTCGTCCTCGAACATCCAACGAACGAACTTCTGCTTGCGCCAAGAGCCTCCATCGATGATTCGTAGCGCTCCGCGAGCCAAGCGCTCGTTGGACAAAATGCGTCCAAGAATCTCCGACATCCGATGATCGGCAAAGAAATGTTTGCGCATTTCTCGTTCGTACGTGCGACTTGGTGTCGACGATGCGGCAGCAGCCCCAGCGAGCATTCCGGACAACAAGGCCTGGCCGATACCTTCTCCCGTGAGTACGTCGGTTGCGCTGGCCGCGTCGCCCACGAACAGCACGTTGTCGACGCTCAAAGTTGCCGACGTAACCCGCGCCGGAATCGGCCAGGCACTCACCTTGTCGTCGATGACCGCCGCATCACCGAGCGCTTCGCGAATATGAGGCCGGGAAAGAACGCTGGCCCACAACGGCTTCATGTCGCCAACCTTCTGGGTTGCGCCGCGCAGGATGCCGAATCCCAGATTCACTCGACCATCGGCCAAGGGAAACGACCACGCGTAACCGGGTAGCAAGTCGGGTTCGAACCACACGTACAGTCGATCGCTGGCCGGGCCCGTCACGTTGTGTGCGTACTGGCGAAGTGCGTGCCACTCGCCGAGATACGGGGAGCGATCTGGCTGCAGCGCCTTGCGAACCGGCGACCACATTCCGTCGGCGGCAATCACGACACGTGCAGTGACGACGCCGTCGCTCGTCGTCACCCGATAGTCACCGTCGCGAGTGATATCCACGAAACTCACGCCCTCGCGAACGAGCACACCACGTTGGCGAGCGTGATCGACCAACGCCGCGTCCAGATCCATTCGCGAGGCGATGGCGGCGAATTGTCCGTCGTCAGGCAACTGGAGTTCCACGGTGCGACCCGAGGGTGAGCGCAACACGACATCTCGACACACCTTCCAACTTGCGACGGTCGACGGTTGTAGACCGAGTTGTTGCAGTAGTCGCAGCGCTCCGGTGGTGAGACCGTCACCGCAACATTTGTCGCGTGGGAACGTGGCCTTGTCGATGACGCAGACCGAAAGTCCTCGTTGCTGGGCGGTGAGGGCAGCTGCGATACCCGCAGGTCCCGCGCCAACGATGAGAACGTCGGTGTGACTGGTCACGCGCGAAGAGACTAGATTGCGTCAGCGGTAGTTATCCGACGATGGAGTCGGGAAAGGGGTCACGGTCATGGCCAAGTTGTGTGAAGGTCGAGTAGTCGTCGTTACGGGAGCGGGTCGCGGCATCGGTCGCGAGCACGCCCTGAGCCTGGCGCGACACGGCGCCCACGTGGTGGTGAACGACCTCGGTGCAGGAGTCGACGGAAGCGGTGGCGACGAGTCGCCGGCCAACCAAGTGGTGAGGGAAATCGAAGCCATGGGTGGCAAGGCAATCTCCAACGGCGATGACATTTCGTCGTTCGAAGGCGCCGAGCGACTCATCAAGACTGCGGTGGACACCTTTGGTGATTTGCACGGTGTGGTGAACAACGCCGGCATCCTTCGCGACCGAATGATGGCCAACATGAGCGAGGCCGAATGGGACGCAGTCATCAAGGTGCACCTGAAGGGCACGTTTGCGCCTTCGCACTTCGCCGCCGCCTACTGGCGTGATCAGTCGAAGGCGGGCAAGCCCGTCGACGGTCGAATCATCAACACCACCTCGGTGTCGGGCTTGTATGGAAACGTTGGTCAGTCCAACTACGGCGCAGCCAAGGCCGGCATCGCCGCATTCACCGTGATCACTGCGTTGGAGCTCGCTCGGTACGGCGTCACCGTGAACGCAGTTGCTCCGGTGGCGCTCACGCGCATGACCGAGAACCTGCAGCCAACCCCACCCACCGACGAGGAGCGCGAAGCGCAATCACCGCGTTGGATCGCACCAATCGTCACCTGGCTGGCGTCGGCAGAAAGCAAGGACGTCACCGGTCGAGTGTTCGAGGCCAGCGGCCGAACCTTTGCCATCGCCGAAGGTTGGGTGCGCGGTCCATCGCATGATCCGGTTGACGACCCCACGCGCCTGGGACCAATCGTCGAGGAGTTGCTCGGCAAAGCTCGCGTCAACTCGGGCATGGATGGTCGCCCCGGCAGTTGGCCACAACCACAAAAGAAATAGCAACGGATCTGGGGTTCGGCTAGCGCAGTCGCTTGGCGAGCATGGCCACGATGAGTCCGGGCTTGGACTCTTGTTCGCCGACTTGTTCGAACCCCAAGCGAGCATGAAAGCGCAATGACCCGTCGTTGCGCGGCTGCAGGTTGACCTCGCACACGAAGAGGTCCGTTACGGCTTCGGTGCGAATTCGGCGTTCCACCTCGCCGTAGAGCAATTCACCCAAACCCTGCGAGCGAAACGCCGTGTCAATCACGACCCGATCGAGGTACACGAAGTGTGGATACCTCGCAGTAAACCACGCGTAGTTGACACCAAGATCTTCGGTAATGCCACTGGCGAACGTGGTGCAGAACCCTCGGACCGGGGCGTCGCCGACCACCAATGCATGTTTTGCGAGGCGGAGATCCTGCTCCAGCTCGTCACGTTCGATGAACGAGACGGCGGGAACGTTGTCGTTGTTCATGCGCATGACGTCGTCGACGTCGGCGATGTGAAGCTCGCGAATCATGGGTTAGAACAGCCGCAGTTCATCCGCGCGACGACCACGAAGCTCGTCATAGTCGACTTCCTTCCATGCCAAGCCGCGAGTTTCAGCGAGTGTGCGCGCCTGTGGCTTGATGGACTGGGCGACGAACACGCCACGCAACACGCCGAGAGATGTGTCGGCGCGGAGGTACTCGAGGTACCGACCGAGCTGTTCGACGCCGTCGATTTCTCCACGACGCTTCACCTCGATGGCAACCGTGGTGCCGTCGTTGGCGCGGCAGAGCAAGTCAACGGGACCAATTGCGGTGGGGTACTCGCGCGAAATGAGCGTGAGACCATCCTCAATAACCGTCGGGTCAGCCGCCAACAATTCCTGCAGGTGTGCTTCGACGCCGTCCTTCAAGAGGCCGGGATCTTCACCGAGATCATGCGAGGTGTCACTGAGTACGTCCAACATGGTGATGGTGAGCTTCTCGTCCTTCGGATTGGTGATCTCCCAGCGATCAGGAAACTCGCGGATCTCGTTCGGAGCATTCATCCAGTTGAGCGGCTTGTAGGCGCCACCATCGGCGTGAATCGCAACGCAACCGTCGTTCTTCACCATGATGAGGCGCGTTGCTTCGGGAAGCGAAGCCTCGAGTCGGCCCACATAGTTGACCGTGCAACGAGCAACGACGAGACGCATTCACCCATACTGACAAATTTCACGACGTTGTGAGAAGTGCGGCTCAGCGGCCGACGTGGGCGCGCATGCGCTTTTGAATCAGCTCACGACGTTTCTGGAGATCGCGGTACGTCATGCGGTCGGTGTCGTTGCTCACACCGAGACCGGCTTTCACGCTGTCGAGGTTGATTTCCACCTGTGTGTGGTCAATGCCGAGTTCGCGTCCGAGGCGTTCGCCATGGCGTTGGGCGAACAGCATGGAGATTTGTGCAATCTCGCCCAGCAAGTCGAGATCGGGGGCGAGACGGGCGATGGCGCCATCGAGGAACACCATGTTCTTTACGTACAACATGAGTTCCTTGGGCATGCGTGCCCCGTACCCGAGCATTGCCTTCACCACGCGTTGCACTTCT
>SXGT01126310.1_pt1 | contig 15466 bp, 11 predicted proteins | sample 3176221 | NCBI WGS metagenome assembly SXGT01 (sample SAMN11356862, study PRJNA531348) | freshwater metagenome | isolation source: freshwater sample F1-120 | place: China: Fuxian Lake, Yuxi | collected 2017-12-25
AGAACACCACCATCCAACAGATGCGGATGTTCCTGACGCGGATCGGGTTCGGGACGAAGGCCGCAGTCACCGGCGACATCACGCAGACCGACCTCCCACCCGACAAGGTCTCGGGGCTCGAGCATGCCATCGCGATCCTCGACGGTGTGGACGGTGTGGGCATCGTGAGGTTCACGGAGCGTGACGTGGTGCGGCACCCCATTGTGCAGCGGGTGGTTGAGGCCTACGCGCGAGACGACGAGCAGCGTAGCGCTCGCCCCGGGAGTCGCATCGGGGCGCAGCTGTGGGGGCGGGCGCGCCGCCCGGCCGCTCCCGACGAGCCAGAAGGGGAGGCCTCGTGATCGAAATCCAGAGCCGGCAACGCAAGGTCCGCGGCCTCGACCTGGAGGCCCTGAGGCGCCGCGCTCGCATCGTGGCCCGCGCCACCGGGACCGAGTCCTCGGAGGTGTGCTGCACGTTGGTGAGCGATGGTCCGATCCACGAGCTCAACCTGCAGTACCGCGGGAAGGACAAGCCCACGGACGTGCTCTCGTTCGCGCAGAACGAGGGCGAGTTCGCCGGGCTGAACCCCGAGCTCCTCGGAGATGTGGTCATCAGCGTCGAGACGGCCGAGCGGCAACGGGAAGGTCGCAGCCTCTGCGACGAGGTCACCCACCTCTTGATCCATGGTGTCCTCCATCTGCTCGGCCACGATCACGAGGTCGACGACGAGGCGGAGGTGATGGAGGCCGAGGAGCGTCGGGTCTGGGCAGCGATCCACGCGGCCGAGGCCGCTACCGGATAAGCGCCGCCCCCCGGATCGGCGCCGGCAGGAGCCCGGCGGCGGGCCGAACCGTTTGAGATCACAGGCTTCCCACTTCGTCAAATATGACGCTGTAAATGCGCTGGACCGGTCCGTCGCGGGCCTCTAGGATGCGCCGCGATGCAGGACGAACGGCTGGTAGTTGGTGACTCGGCGTCTCCGAGCGGCGCCTCGCCGCGGGGCGAGACGCCCGGCGTTGCCAACCCGTGCGTTGTCGCGTCCGCGCACCTCTACCTCGGCTCAGTGTTCGTCCTCGGCGAGGGCGTCGGCGGCGCCGAGGGCGGCCGCGTAGAGAGCCGGATCGCCGTCTCCGCGGTGCTCACGCAGTTTCGGAGCGGCCTCGCGCAAGACCCGCGGCAACGTCTCGTAGAGGCGCTGCGCCACGCCAGCGAGGTCCTCCGGGGCCGGGCACAGACGGGCCCGCTGTTCCACAACGCCTTTGCGCGTTGTCTCGCGGTCCTCGTACGCCGTGGGCGGTTGTACGCCGCGCGCGTGGGCAACATCGAGCTCGGGCTCATGGTCGGCAAGAGCGCGGAAGGTCGGTCGCTCGTCCGGGCGTTCGAGTGGCTGCCCTCGGACTCGGAGCGGCTCCTGGGCCAGGGGGATCACCCGTCGATCGAAGTCCTCGAAGAGGACGTTCAGCTGGAGCAGGGGGACCGGTTCCTCCTGGCCAACGGCGCGCTCTTCGCGTCGGTGCCGCCCGAGGAGGTCCGCCGCCTGGCCGTAGGCCTCCTGCCCGCGGTGGCCGCGAGGCGCCTCGTCGAGGTCGCGGAGCGCGGGGCGTCTGGAGCTCCGGTGAGCGTTCAGGTGGTCCAGGCGGGCCAGCTGCACCAGCACGACGACGTGCCCGAGCCGTCGCTGCCCAGCCGGACGGGCGCTGGCGCCATCCAGGTTGGGGAGCCCATCGGGTTGGTCGTGCCGACAACGCGTCTGGCCAGTCCAAGCCCCATCCGGCGCGAAGATCCCCGACGGCCCCTGCCGGCGCCGCTGGCGCTTGGCCCGCTCACCGCGCCCAGCATGCCTCACGAGGTCACGCGGGTAACGGCGGACGGCTCGGGCCCCCTGTCACTCGAGGGGCGGCGGGGCCGGGATCGTACGCCGCTCCCGGAGCTCGGCGCCGCCCGAACTGACGGCGAGCGCGGCCTGCGCTGGCTCGGGGGCGTCACTCTCATCGCGCTCCTCGCGGTCGTGTTCTCGTGGGCCTTTCCGCGCCCCGCACGGCAAGACGACGCGGAGGCCTCCGGCGACGACGTCGCGCGGGAGAGCGCGCTGCCGCGCCTCGTCACCGACGGGCCCGCGGCTGCGCCGGTCGACTCCTCGCGGCTCGAGGCCGGGGCCTTCTGGCAGGCCGTGGCCCGTCACTTCAGCGTCACCGGCGAAGCGCCCGAGGGGCAACAGCTCGCCGACTGGCTCGGCGCCGACCCTGCGGACCGTGTGGCCCGGTTGCGGGAGCTGAAGCTCCTCGCCGAGGCGCTGGACAGCGAGCTCCCACCGGCCCGCGACCCGATGCCGGTCGCAGACGCGGGCACTGAGCCCTCAGAGGGCCCCGCTGTAGCGGCGGAGGCGCCTCCTACGGGAGTCGATGAGCTCGGGGCCGAGGCGGCCCCGACGGCGCTCAACGGGCTCGCCGCGATGCCGGCGGTCGGCCTCGCCGCGGTCGAACCCGACGCGGTGCCAGCTCCCGAGGTCGTCGATCCGGAGGTCCCGGCAGCGGGTGGCGTGGCGGTCGAAGAGCCAGCGGCCGCGAACTCCGACGGGCTCGGCTCCGCGGCGCTCGACGCTGCGCCCGTGGCGGCGCTCGACGCTGCGCCCGTCGTCGCGGAGCCGTCTCCGACACGCAGCCGGCAGCAGCGGCACCTCGACCACCTCTTCCGGTCCGGCCGCCCCGCTGACGAGTCGGCCCAGAAGCTGCGCGACTACATCCACCGGCGCCACGAGAAGGTCGATGCCGTGCTGGCGCAGCTCGACGCCTACGTCGACGCTGCCCCTGACGCCAACGCCGCAGCGGGGATCCCCACGCGCGGGGACATCGCCAAGGTCGTCAGTCGGATCGGCCGCGCCGAGCCGGGCCCGAAGACCCGCGCGTGGGCCAAGGCCGTCCTCGCCCGCCTGCGTTGATCGCCGTCGGCGGTCGCGCCGGGCCGTCCCAAGCAGTGGCCACCGCGTGACGGCGCCCCAGTCACACCTCGCCCAACCCGGAGGGTGGGCCGTCTCCGGCACCTAAGCTCAGCAGTCACCTAGCGGACTTCAAGAGGACGAGTTAGCTTCGCGGCGCTCGTGAGACCCGGCGCTTTGCGCCCGGACAAGAACTTTCTCCGTCCCCTACGGATCGCTGGAGGCCGTCACGCGTTGACATCCAGCGTCGGGGGCGGACGCCAACGACCGAAGGCAGGCTGTGCTGGGCGATCTGTCGGACGAGGAGCTGATGCTGCGCTACCAACGCGGAGACGCGCGCGCATTCGATCGCCTCCTCACCCGCCATAATCAACCAGTCTTTCATTTTCTGGTGCGCAACACCGGCAACGCTGCGACGGCGGAGGAGCTCCTCCAGGACGTGTTCATGCGGGTGATCGGAAGCGCCAGAAAATACGAGAAGCGAGCAAAGTTCACCACATGGCTCTATACCATCGCCAGGAACATCGTGATCGACCACGCCCGGAAGCAGAAGTTCCGTCGGCACCGATCGCTCGATGCGCCCGCTGCTGGCGAGGACGCGCCGCCGATGGTGGACCTCGTGGCCGACGAGCACCCCGCCGGAATGGGGGATCGCCGCTTCTCCGACGAGCAGTTCAAGCGTCGACTCGACGACGCCATGGGGCGGATGAACGAGGACCAGCGGATGGTCTTCGTGCTCCGCGAGTTTCAACAGCTGTCGTTCCAGGAGATCGCGCTGATCGTCGAGACCAGCGAGAACACCGTGAAGAGCCGCATGCGCTACGCGCTCGAGTTTCTGAGGACGGCGCTCAAGGACTTCGCGGACGGCTACGAGGGCGCGGCATGAAAGCGCGCCGCCAACCTCGGGAGAACGCTAAGATGGGACGGGCGTTCTCGAAATGGGTCAGGTCATGAGCCGCGACGCGCAAGACGAGATCATCGACTACCTCTACGACGAGCTGCCGCCACCGCGGCGCGCGGCGTTCGAGGCCCGCTTGCGCTCCGACGAGGCACTCGCTCGCGAGGTGGCCTCACTACGCGGCGTGCGGGAGGCCGTGGCGCGGTCCGTCGAGGCGCCCCCGGCGCCGTCCGCGGCTTTGCTCCAGAACCTTCAGCGGGAAGCCCGCCTCCAGGCGCCGGCCATGGTCGGTGACTCCTGGCTCGATCGATTCTTCGCCGGGCTGCTCCGCCCCGCCACGGGCGTCGCGTTCGCGGCGTTGGCGATGGTGGGCACCGGACTCTACCTGAGCCGCGCCAAGAAGGACGCGGCGGCGCCGACGGCGGCGCCAGGCATCGCGATCCTCTCCGACGCCGACAAAGACGCCGGTCGCGCCGAGCCCTCGATGCACGAGACCACCATCGAGACCGGCGATCGCGCTCCTGCTGCGGCGGTGCCACTCCCGAGCCCGGCGGCACCCGAGCCGGAGCCGGTCGCCGACGAGATCTCCGCGCCCAGCGCCTCAGCTCTCCCCACAGCGCTGGGCGGCGAGCAGGACCTCGACGGACGGGCCGGCAGCGGCGACCCGCTTGGTTATGGGCGAGGCGAGGCGGAGGTGCGCGAGGCTCCGGCGGTCGAACCGACCTCCGGCAAAGAGGCCGAGCGGCAGGTCGTGACGAGCGCGCTGCTCGGTGCGGACCCGGCCGCCGGCGGCGCGGGGGCGGGGGTCTGGGGTGGCGCCGTAGCTCAGAGGGAAGCGGCTCAGCCTCGGGAAGCTCCCGACGAGCTCAGGAACAACGCGAAGGGGGACGCGGCTCCCGACGAGGGGAAGAAGAAGCTCGAGGTCTATCCTGTGGCGCTCGGGGAGTCGCGGCGAAATGACGAGGCCGCCGCCGGGGCTGGTCCTCGAGCGGCCAACACCCTCTCTCGGTCTGAGCCGGAGCTCGCGGATTCGCAGGACGGCGCACCGGCGGGCGACGCCGAGCCCACCGTCGCGGGTCTCATCCAGCCGGCGGACGCACCCGAACGCGAGGAATCGGCGCGCGAGACCGTGATCGTCGCCGACCGCCCGTCCAAGGACGCCAACGCGCCTCCAGCGGTGGTGCAGGCCCCGGCGCCGCCAGCCTCCAAGTCCCAGGCGTCGTTCGGACGGCGTCAGGAGTACCGCGACGCCGCAGAAGAGGCTCCGCCCGCGCCTCCCGCCGCTGCTGCGTCGGCTCCGCCGGTCCCAGCCGACGAGGGCATGGAGCGCCCCACGCTCGCCGCTCAGCGAGCGGACAAGGCCGTCGACGCGCTCGAGAAGGTCATGGCCGAGTCCGCCGCGGAGGCTGCGCCGCAGACCGCCGACGGGAAGCGGCAGCGCGCACAGTCCCTCAGCGGGCAGGGGCAGCTGGAGCAGGCGTCAGCGGAGTACGCGGCGTTGCTGGCCCAGTACCCGAACTACGCGTACCGCGGCGCCGTGCTCATCGACTGGGCTGCCGTGGAGGTGCGCCTCGGGCGCCTGGAATCGGCCCGTAACCTGCTGCGGCGTGCGTTGGCGGAGCCGAGCATGGCCACTGCGGCCAAGGCGCGCCTCGCTGAGGTAGAGGCCCAGATCGCGGCCAGAGCAAAGTCGGAAGAGGACCGCAAGGCGGCAACGGGGAGCCGTGACCTGGTGCCTGCGGCGGCGCCGGCGGAGAAGACGGCCGAGACCAAACCCGCGGAGTCGGGCAGCGCAGCACCCGCCAAGCCCGCGTCGCCGAAGCAGAAGGCAGCCGCGCCCAAGCGCGCAAAGGCGCCCTCAGAGGCCGACGACATGCAAGAAGCCGTGCCGGAGCCCGCAAAGAAGTAGGCCGTGGAGCGGCCCTCCCGGGCCGGCTTTCATGTTTGGGGAGCGGCTCCCAGGAGGCGTCGCGGTGCGACCCAGCGAGGAGCCACGCCGCCTGTGACGCCCCGGCGAGCATTACGCTCAGGGACCGCCCCAGCCAAGCGCGCGCTGGAGGACGTCACGCAACTGCGCGAGCTCGCGCCCGTCCTTGTTCTCGTAATATCGCGTGAGGACCATGCCGCCGCGCGGACTGGTGAACGCGACCGTCGAGAGCCCATCCGGCAGATCGGTCCGGGTGATGGTGAGCAACGGCGTGACCCCCTCTCCGACCGGGCGAAAACGCAGATAGTGGCCCGCCGCCTTCACGTTGGGCGGCCCGGAGTAGATGCTGCGGTCCCAGCTGGTGACCTGGAGCTTTCGCCCATCCTTGGTCCACTTCGCGTCGTAGGCAACACCGAGGAGTGACAGCGCGAGGTTGACCACCTCGTGATTCATGAAGTTGCCGCTCTTGGCGTCCTGGTAGGCGCCGTAGTCGCCGAGGATGAGCACGCGCCGGCCGGACTTGAGGACCGCTGTGAGCCAAGCGGTGTAGGTGAGCGCGTCCGTCATGGTGCCGTCGTAGAACGACGTGACCACCGAGTCACAGTCGCGGACGGACTCCGAGGTGGGGATCCCGTCCGAGACGTCCACGATCCGGAGATGCCGCCCCGTCGCCTGGACCGCCGCCGCGACGCGCTTCCCGAGGATGATGTCGCGCGCGCGCCTTCCGGCTCCCCAGCTGGCGCCGTCGGTGGCGTCGTAGAGGCCGAGCACGCACGAGCCGTCCCCGCGGGGCGGCACTTCGACCACCGGGATCGACGCGCCGTCGATGCACGCGGGCGAGAACGGGCCCGCGTTGACGCACGTGGTCGGATCTTGCGCTGCCGCATGAGCCCAGGTGACCCGACAAGCCAAGGTGTTGCTCTTCGCGACGCCGCGATCACCAGCGCGCCAATCGGCAGCTCTGCACGCGTCGATGCACTGCCCCTCGCTGGCCCACAGCGCGTTCGCGCCGCTGCAGTGTTGGGCGCTGAGGCTGCAAAGGAGCGTGCAGGTCGGGGCGTCCGGTAGCACCGGCTCCCCGGGGCCGCTGCTACCGGGAAGCCCGGGGACCAGGAGCACGGGCGGCGGTGGGGCGCTTGCCCACGGATTGGGCTCGGACGGGCGTGTAGGTGACGGATCAGGGGGGAGCGCGGTTCGGCAGGCGACGATAGTCGCCACCGTGAACAGGCGAAGGGCCCACGGCAGAGTCATGCGCGGCACCTTAGCAGAGCCACCGCGGCCAGCCTACTCCCCGTGTTGACGAAGGCTACTGGCACGTCCCGGCGATGCAGCTGAGGCCCGGCCCGCAAGGTGTGGCGTCGGGGCGTGACGCGTGGACGCAAAGGCCCGTGACGGGGTCGCACCCGTTAGTAGTGCAGGGGTTTTCGTCGTCACAGTCGGTGGCTGCGCAGCGACCGGCCGCGCTGCACCCCGCATTTCCGTACCGGTCCTGGGCGCGGAAGAGGAGGTCGAGCGGCTTCTGGGTGTCGTTCCGCGCCGCGACCACGAACGGTCGCTCCGACGAGAGCGCGAAGCCGAAGGCATCCACGTTACCGAGCGGGTCGTTGGTCATGTCTGCCGCGCCAGGACCATCGAGGACCGCGTGCGAGCCGTCGTTCAGGAGGACGTGCGCGCGTCCTCCCGCGTCGACGGCCAGGCCCACGGCGGGGCGCGCGAAGCTCACTTCGCCGAGCACCGCGTCCAGCGTGGCGTCCAGGTGGACCACGGTGGAGTAACCGCCGGCCGGGCCGGAGGGCGGCTGCCTCAGCTGGTGCTGAGCGAAGCCGGTGGGCGTGGGCTCGAGGCCGAGGATGACCACCGGCCCGTCGGTGCCCCCATAGTTCCGAACGGGCGTGGGTCCGCTCACTCCGTCGCTGGTGAACTCGAAGAGGATACCCGGCGCCGTGTTGTTGAGGGTGTCTACCCAGTTCCCGTACACGAACCACTGGGTCGCCGTGGCCGTCGCGCCGTAGAGGCGAGTCACGGCGGGTGTGTCGTACTGCAGGTCGAACAGCACCGCGGGGGTGGGGCCTGCGGCGCTCACCCACGCCATCCAGGCGATCCAGGGTTGGGTCTGGTATTGCCCCACCACCAGGAAGCGATCGTTGCCCGTGTGGACCAGGGCTCGGAGCTTCCGCGGCTCCAACACGCCCCCTCCGACGTCCCAGGCCGGGAACGTGAAGGCGTATTTCGCGGTGCCGTCGGCAGCGTTCACCGCGAACGCCATCACCTTGTCCGAGTCTGTCTGAGCTGCCGCCGCGACGACACCGTTGCCGGCCGCGAGCCCGGCGAGCGGGGCCTTCAGCCCGAAGCCCTCCATGGGGTCGGCCTTCCAGGCGATCTCACCCTGTTCGGTCACGGCGACGACCTGTGGGTTCGGAGTGACGCCGTCGGGGCTGGCATCGACCGTGACGTAGAGTCCCCCCTGCTTTCGGGCCGCGACGCGCGAGACGGAGTCGTGCTCGGCGGGGCTCGGGCGCTCGCGGACGAAGAGCCTGGCACCTCCGCCAGGACAGGCCTCGTCTCGGAACCGAGGGGCCGCGTTCCCCTCGGCGCTGCCGCCGGCCCGCGACCAGCCGGGGGCCAGCTCACCGCCGCTTCGGGAGACACGGTGAACCTCGCCCGCTACCAGGAACGCGAGCTGACCGCTCTCGTCGATCATGGGGCTGGCGACGCAAGCGTCCGGTGTGGGCGCCGAGTCCACGAGCTCCGACGCCGGCACCCCGGCCACCGAGAAGTCATTGACCCGCAGCTCCCAGCCGCCGAGCCAGTGGCTGGCGCCGTTGTAGACGTGTCCGTCGTCCGAGGCCGCGAGGCCGGTGACCGCCCCTTGGACAGGGAGCTCGGCCAGCGGTGTCCCCGAGGTGAGCTCGTGCGCCGCCAGCCATCCGTCGCCCCCGGTGACCAGCAGTCCACTCGGGCACCACCAGTGGGAGCTGCCGTTGGCCAGCGGGTCCGTGCAATCGGCGAGCGCGATCGGCTCCGTCGTGACTGGGCCGGTGAGCGTGACCGGGTCCGACGCCTTCAGGGCCCCGTCCACAGCGCTGTGGCTGACGAACACCAGGGTGTCGCCGAGGCCCGCTCCCGGCTCGCCGCTCCAGCCGACGACAGGGAGTCGGCTGGCGCCGGCCACGATGACCCGGGTCACGACGGCGAGGCCGGTACCGACCTGTGCGAGGATCCCGGCCGGGGCCACCTGCAGCACGTTGCCCTGCACTCCAAGGAATACGCTGTCGCCGAAGTTGCTGGCTGCGCCCGTGACGCGCGGCCCGACCGTGACCACCACTGGCGCGTCGAGCGCCTTGTCAGAGCCGAACCACGCGACGGCCCCCCCCGTCGCCGAGTTGAAGGGTACGGCAGCGCCGGCCAGGGTGATTACGGGAGGTGCGCACCACTCCGCCGCCCAGCTCGTGGCTGCGAGCTCGGCGCCCGCGGCGTCCAGCGCCAAGAGCCAACAGCTGACTCCGTCGTAGCGGGTAACGAGCACCTCGATGGAGCCGGGTGCGCCGGGCAACGTGACGGGCGCGTTGACGACCCCGCCCAGCGTCGGGCCGAACGGGGTGGCGCTCTGGGCTTGGGAGCCGAAATGATACAGCGCCGTTGTGTTGGATCCGACCTGGTCCCCGTAGAGCCGGCGCGAGGGGCTGGTCTCGCACGCCAGCGGTCCCGGCGGCGGCAGGCCGAGGTCGAGCGGCGAGGTCGGCGTGTCGCTCTCGTCACCGGCTGTGTCCTGCGGGTCCGGAGCGACGCCGTCCGCGCCGTCGGGCGGTTCGCCGGTGTCCGGCACGTCCACGCGCTCGCTGGCGGTCGCCTGCCCGTCGGGCGCCTCCGGGAGGACCGGCAGGTCTTCGGCAGGTCGGACGTCCGCGCCGGTGCCTGGGCTCTCCATATCGGGTGAGCCGGCGTCCACAGTGACGAAGGCATCTGCCTCGGATTCGCCTCCGAAGTGTCCCGTGGGCTCGGTGGCCGGCGTGCCACATGAGGCCGCGAGCACCGCAGTCAGGCACGGTGCGAGGAGACGGGCGAGACCCCTCACGGGACCGGGTCCTCGACCAGCTGTCCGATGTAGATGGTGATCTTCTGCCGCGGGGCACCGCCGCTCGGGCGCGCGGCGGCGAGCTTTCGCGCCTCCGACAGCCACCCGTCGAGGCGGGGCCTCTGCTCGGAGAGGAACGACGTGACCTGTTCCCAGAGCGGATCGTCCGGCGACAGGTCGAAGCTGAAGGTGGATCCGCCGGTGAGGTCGTTGGACGAGGCCCGGAGGCGGCCGAGGCGCACCTTCTTCGTAATCGCTCGGATGACCGCGCCGAAGTGATCGTAGAGCGCCGCCTCGAAGCCCTCTGCGCCACCGAGCGGCACGTGGTAGTCCGTTGCGCGGTAACGTAGCTCGCCCTCGATGGTGCTCTCGTCGAGGAAGCCGGCGCTGCGGAGCCTCTCTATGTGCTGCTTCGCCTCCGTGGGACCGAGACCCAAGCGGGCGCAGAGCACGTCCAGCGACAGCGGGCCCTCGCGGTAGAGCGTGACCACGGTATCCGTGTACCGCGAGGTTCGCGCGCCGCGCCGCACCACCACCCGATACTCCTTGCTCCTGCCCCGACCCGAGACGCTGAGAAGGCCGCTCGTGACGAGGAAGTGGAGTACGCCGCGGAGGCTGTCCTCTTTGATGCCCCGAAACTGCGTGGTGAGCGCGTCGTAGGTGGCGGGTCGACCGGCGTCTTCCTTGGCGGCGACCTCGGAGAACACGCGCTCCAAGAGGGTCCGCGGGCCGTGCCGCGCGCCCATCTCGTCTGACACCTCCCGCAGCTTCCGCATGCGGGCGCGGAAGCCGCCGATCGTGAGGCCCAGCGACGCCGCCACGGCCTCTTGGGACACGCCCTCGGACTGGAGGACGCCGACCATATCTAGAAGTGTCTTGTTCGCGATGTCGGCGAAGCGCATCCGCAGCGGATCGCGGGCCGCCAGCGTGGCGAAGAGCTCGGCCACCAAGGGGACCATGCGCTCGACCAGGCGGCCGAAGTCGGGGGGACCCTGGACGCTCATCGCAATGCACCGTAGCGGATGCGGTTCACGGGCGCTATTCGTTCCGTGCTCAGTCCGCTACGGATGTTCAGCTCCAATTTTGTGGGGGAGATAGCCGCCCTGGAGGCTGGGGCTCGAGGCAGCCGCGCCGCGCTGACCTCCGCACCCGTGCGCTCCCGCGAGCGGGCCCTGGTCACGGGCTCGGCGAGTCGTACTCGGGCACAGCGTGGTGCCAGAGGAGGTGGTCGGAGATAAGGCTCTCCGCGATGAGCTTCGCGTCAACGCGGTATTGGCCTCTCCGCACCAGCTCGCGCAAGCGGTTGACCTTGATGAGGTCGAAGTCGGTGTCGGGTGGCACCGGGAAGGGCGATCGACGGCGGGGAGGAGAGCGCAGCATCACCCTGCCAATCGGGCAGGCCCCGCCAGTGCTTAAGCGATTCGTAGCCGGGGTGCGGGCTCACTCGAGTGCGGGCTGTTCCTGGTTTCGTGTCGTGGTTTGACACCCCCGAGGGGCGCCTCTATTTTGGCCGCGCTTTCGAGGAGGTCCTCACTATGGGTCGTTTGTGGCGGATTATTACGGGCTGGTGGCTCCGCGTGGTCGGCAAGGCCGAGGACGCCTCCCCTGAGGCCGTGCTGGCAGCCGAGCAGGCCGAATTCACCAAGGCCCAAGCGCAGTTCAACGATGGCCTCGCCAAGCAGGCCGGCATCATCGAGCGGCTCAAGGTCCAAGTGGAGAACGAGGACAAGCGCGCGATCATCCTGGGCGACCGCGCCAAGGCGGCCTACGCCTCCGGCCAGATGGAGAAGGCCGGGCAGCTGGCGCTCGAGCTCAAGGAGCTGAAGCGCGAGCTCGACGAGAACAAGACGCAGCTGCAGCAAGCCGAGGACATGTTCCAGACGCTCAAGAAGCAGCGCGACGCCTATATCACCACCGCGCAGCAGAGGCTCGCGGCCGTGAAGAGCAAGATCTCCAAGCTCAAGATGGCCGAGTCGCAGGCCAAGCTCGCGGAGATGGCCTCGAGCGTCACGTTCAACCCGGACGGTACGGGGCTCGCCGAGTTCGAGTCCCGCATCGACGAGCGGCTCGCTGACGCGAAGGGGAAGGTCCGGGTCGCCGGCGCCGACCTCAAGCTCGAGATGGCGCCCAACGAGGCCGAGCTGAAGGCCATGGAGGGGCAGGCCCTCGCGGAGTTCGCGCGCGAGATGGGCCTCGCTGGTCCGGCGTCCAGCCCCGCCCCGATCGCTCCGCAAGCCGGCCGTGATCTCGGGCCGGCCGAAGCCGCGCCCGACGCTACGAAGGTTGCCACCTGAGCGGGGCGCTCGAGCGGGCTCCGAAGATCGTGCTCCCGGCCTGGGCCGAGGAGATGCGGTCGGTCTTTCGAGCAGCCACCACCAGCCAGTTCATCCTTCACGGCGCCATCCACGACCTCGTCCTCGTCGACGCGGAAGGGAAGGTGCGCGCTCAGAGCCTCGGGCGTTTCCTCGATGACGTGCTCTTCGCGCGCTTCGACGTGGTGGTGCACTACGACCGGGGCACCGGGGTCGTGGTCGCGAGGGGGCTCGAGGAGTTCCTCCGCTTCCTGAAGGGCTACGACACCTGGAACGGGACGGCGTACTCGCGCAGCCCGGCGGCGATCCCGCACGATCCGGTCATCGCCCTCACGGTCCTCGACCGCTTCCTCGACCACTGCGCCCAGAATGGCGTCGTCGAGGGCGCGCAGTTCGTCCGCAAGCCCATACGCGCCGCAGTGATCGTGGGCTACGCGGAGTTCATCGCCCCGGGCGGCGACACGCTGCAAGTCTCTGGGCGTCACGGCGACGCGTTGATCCGGCTGCTCGACTGGGGCAGCGACCCGAGCCTCGTCGAGGGGCACTGCGCCACGGTTCTCCTTACGGAGAACCTGGCCGACCTGCACCCGGCGCTCGCGAGCAATCCCTACGCTGCCAAGGTGGAGCTCCGGCTCCCAGGGGAGCAGGAGCTCCTCCAGGCGTTGAACTGGCTCATCGCCGAAGACCCCGCGATCAAGCCCCTCCTCGACCTGCCCCCTGAGGTGGTCGCCCAGCGGCTCGTGGGGCTGTCTCGGGTCAACCTGAAGCACGCGGTGCTGGAGGGGGTGCGCAACGGGCGCCGGATCGACGCGGCGTTCCTGGTCCAGAAGCGACGCGAGCTCATCGAGAAGGAGTGTCGCGGCCTCCTCGACTTCATCGAGTCCACGCTCACTCTGGACGCTCTCGCAGGCTGTGTGGAGGCCAAGGGCTGGCTGCGGGACGACGGTCGACTCATCAAGCGCGGGCTCGTCCGCTCGCTTCCCATGGGTTACCTCCTGTGCGGCCGGATCGGCACAGGGAAGACCTTCCTCACCACGTGTTGGGCTGGGGAGATTGGGATCCCCTGCGTGGTGCTCAAGAACTTCCGCGACAAGTGGCAAGGGTCCACCGAAGGCAACCTCGAGAAGATCTTCGCGATCTTGAGGGCCCTCGGGCAGGTGATGGTCTTCATCGACGAGGCGGACCAAGCCACCGGGCGGCGGGATAGCGGCGCCGAGGACGGCGGTGTCGCCGGGCGCGTCTACGCCATGCTCGCCAAGGAGATGAGCGACACCCGCAACCGCGGGCGCATCATCTGGGTCTTCGCCACGTCCCGGCCCGATCTCGTCGAGGTGGACCTGAAGCGGCCCGGTCGACTCGATGTCCACATCCCCTTGTTTCCGCCAGAGGGCGAGTCCGAGAGGCAGGAGCTGTTCAAGGGGCTCGCGAAGAAGGTAGGGGTATCGCCCAGCCAGCTGCCGAAGCTACCGAAGAGCTCGGAGCTCTCCGGCAACGAGATGGAGGGCCTGCTGGTTCGGGCGCTGCGCGCCTTCGACCTCCAAGAGGGCGCGGCGGAGCAGCAGCCGATGGAGGTCATCATTCGCGAGCTCTTCAAGGAAGTCCGGCCCATGGCACACCGCGACAAGCTCGAGCTCATGGACCTCCTCGCGGTGAAGGAGTGCACCGACGCCCGCTTCCTCCCGACGCGTTTCCGAAAGCTCTCGCTCGAAGAGGTAGACCGGCGCATCGACGAGCTGAAGCTGCGCCTGCGGGAGCCCTGATCATGCGCATGCTCTTCGTCATGGACCCCATTCACGGGGTCGACATCCACCACGACTCCACCTTCGCGATCATGCTGGAGGCCCACAACCGGGGCCACGAGGTCAGCTACTGCCTCCCCACGGATCTGCGGCTCGAGCACGGGGCTCCGGTGGGCAACGTCCAACGCGCCGCCCTCCGCGCCATGAAGGGCGACCACGTCACGCTCAGCCCGGCCGAGTCCGTGCCGCTGCGCTCGCTCGACCTCATCTTCATGCGCAAGGACCCGCCTTTCGACATGGAGTACATCTTCGCGACCTACCTGCTCGAGGCCGCGGAGCCCCACGCGGTCGTCGTGAACCGCCCGGCCAGCTTGCGGTCGCACAACGAGAAGCTCTACGCGCTCCAATTCCCCGAGTTCTGCCCGGACACGCTCGTCTCGTCCGATGTGGTGCAGATCCGCGCCTTCCAGCAGCGGCTCGGCACAGCGATCGTGGTGAAGCCCCTCGATGGGAACGGGGGCGAGGGAATCTTCGTCCTGGCGGAGGGCGATCCCAACTTGAACGTGGCCGTGGAGCTCAGCACTCGGAAGGGGCGGCGCCCGGTCATGGCCCAGCGCTACCTCCCCGAGGCGCGCCTCGGTGACAAGCGGGTGTTGTTCGTGAACGGCGAGGTCGTGGGCGCGATAAACCGTGTGCCGAAGGGCGCAGATCCGCGCGGAAATATGGTGCGAGGCGCCGTGGCCGAGAGGACGGTGCTCACCCCGCGCGAGCAGACGATGTGTGCTGCCCTGGGGCCGCGCCTCGTGGCGGACGGACACCTCTTCGTAGGGATCGACGTGATCGGTGAGCACCTCACCGAGGTCAACGTCACGAGCCCCACGGGGATCCACGAAGTGAACCGCCTGGAGGGCGTGGCCGTGGAGCGCCGTGTGATTGACGCGCTAGAGGCGGCCCGGCCAAGGCCAGGCTGACTCCGGGCCCGCTAGGCGGGCTCCAGCTGGTACTTTGCCAGCTTCACCATGAGCGCCTGTCGGCTGATCCCCAGCTCCCGCGCGGTCTGGGAGCGATTCCAGCCTCGGTCCTCGAGCGCCCGTCGGAGCACCTCGCGTTCCAGCTGATCCATCGTCTCCTTCAGCTTCGAGCCGTCGGGAGAGTCTGCGAGCGACTCGAGGCTCTCGTGCGCCGGGGCGACGGCGTTTCGGATCCCCTCAGAGAGCACCGGAAGATCGATCGCGTGCGTGGCGGGCGTGAGCAGGACCGCGCGCTGCATCTCGTTCTCGAGCTCCCGGATATTGCCGGGGAACGCATACGCCTCGAGCCTCGCGAGCGCGTTCGGTGACAACCCGGCGACCGCTTTGTTGAAGCGCTTCTCGTACCTCTCCAGGAAGAACGTGGCTAGCGCCGCGACGTCGCCCCTGCGGTCGCGCAGCGGCGGGAGCGCTATCGGGAACACGTTGACCCGGTAGTACAGGTCTTCCCGGAACTGTCCGGCCCGGACCATGGCGCGCAGATCGCGGTGAGTAGCGCAGACGAGGCGCACATCCACCTTGACCGGCTTCGTGGAGCCCACGGGCAGGATCTCGCCCTCCTGCAGGACG
>SXGT01375328.1_pt1 | contig 15463 bp, 7 predicted proteins | sample 3176221 | NCBI WGS metagenome assembly SXGT01 (sample SAMN11356862, study PRJNA531348) | freshwater metagenome | isolation source: freshwater sample F1-120 | place: China: Fuxian Lake, Yuxi | collected 2017-12-25
CATGGTTTCCGGGCGCGTGGTGGCAATGGTCACATGCGTGGGCTCGCCCGGCTGGGGATCGATCACCGGATAGCGAAAGTGCCAAAAGAATCCCTGTACGGTTTCGTGGAACAGTTCGTCATCGCTGACAGCGGTTTGCAGGAAGGTGTCCCAGTTGACGAGTCGCTTGCCACGATAGATGCGTTGCTTGCGAAACAGGTCAAAAAACGTGCGGCGCACGGCGCGGGCGCAGACATCATCCAACGTGAACCGCGTGCGCTGCCAATCGCAACTACAGCCCATCTGTTTCAACTGGCCCAGGATGCGCGTCTCATACTGGGCCTTCCATGCCCAGATGCGGTCGACCAATTTCTGACGTCCGAGGTCGTGTCGTGTCTTTCCCTCTTCCTCACGGAGTCGCCGTTCGACCACCGCTTGCGTGGCGATGCCAGCATGATCGGTACCGGGCATCCAGAGCGTATTAAAGCCTTGCATGCGTTTGCAGCGTACGAGGATGTCCTGCAAAGTATTGTTGAGGGCGTGTCCCAGATGGAGCGCCCCGGTGACGTTAGGCGGGGGAATGACGATGGAAAATGGTTGCTGCTGGGGGTTGGGAACATTATGGTGATAGCCATTCGCCTCCCAAAATTCCAGCAGCCGTTGTTGTGCCGTTGCGTGGTCGAATCGGTTCGGCATGGATGCCGAAGGAATCGATTCGTGTTGGGGAGTGGTTTCCTTGGGGGGGGCCATGACGCGGTCATCCTGCTGTAGTGGTCGTGCGTGACTCATCCCGGCACAGCTTGTACTCGACGGCATCGACCAGCGCCAGCCAACTGGCCTCGATGATATTCTCACTGACGCCGACCGTTCCCCAAACCTCTTCCCCATCCGTGCTTTCGATCACGACGCGAATCCGTGCTGCGGTGCCCGCCTCTTCATTGACGACGCGCACTTTATAGTCGATCAGCCGCATCTTTTGCAGGCTGGGGTAGAAACCGTTGAGAGCCTTGCGCAGCGCGGCATCCAGTGCATTGACCGGGCCGTCTCCTTCCGCGACTTCATGGCGCGTTTGGCCATTCACTTGCAACTTGACCGAGGCCTCGGTCACCGTGCAGGATTGCGGCGAATCCCCCACGTGCTCGACGTCGACATGATACTTGAGGAGTTCGAAGTGCGGCCGAAATCGTCCGGCACAACGGGCGCACAGTAGGCTAAAGGAAGCCGTTGCCGCCTCGAATTGGTAGCCCTGGTGCTCCAGCGTCACCAACCGGTCGAGAATCGTATCCATCAACTTGCGATCGCCCTGCAATTCCTGTTGCAGGTCGTGTTGCAGGGCCAGGGCCAATACGTTGGAGCGGCCGGACAACTCGCTGACCAGCACGCGGCGTTCATTCCCCACCAGACTTGGATCGATATGCTCGTAGGAGTGAGCGATCTTGTTCACAGCATGCACATGCATGCCCCCCTTGTGAGCAAAGGCGCTCTGCCCCACAAATGGCTGATCGCGACGCAGGTGCATATTGGCAACTTCGTAGACGAAACGAGATAACTCGGTTAAATGTTCCAGTGAGCGGCCGTTCAAGGCCTGAAGCTCAGGCATCTTGAGACCGATGTTGGCGACAATCGAGATTAGGTTGGCATTGCCACAGCGCTCGCCGACTCCATTGATCGTTCCTTGCACCTGCACCGCGCCCGCCTGGATCGCGGCCAAGGAATTGGCAACCGCCAGCTCGCAATCATTGTGACAGTGGATCCCCAAGTTCGCGCGGTAGTCTCCCAAGGCTCGCTGAGCCTCCGTCGTCAATCGCGAAATCTGTTCCGGCATCGTGCCGCCGTTGGTATCACAGAGCACCACGGTCTTGGCCCCGGCGCCCGCAGCGGCCTGGATTGTGCGCGCTGCATAGGGGGCGTTGGCGGACCAGCCGTCGAAAAAATGTTCCGCGTCGTAGATCACATCCCGGCCGACCGCCACCAAATAGGCGATCGTCTCGGAGATCATCGCCAAATTCTCCTCGAGCGCAACGTGGAGTACCTCGGTGACGTGCAGATCCCAGGTCTTACCCACGATGGTGATGACGGGAGCCTGGGAGTCGATGAGGGCCTTGATGCCGGGGTCCTCATCAACCTTCATCCCGCGGCGTCGCGTCATGCCAAAGGCGCAGATGCGACTGGTCTTGAGCTTCAGCTCCCGCACCCGTTGGAAGTACTCCGCGTCCTTGGGATTGCTGAGCGGATACCCCCCCTCCACGTAATCGACGCCCATTTCATCCAGACGCTGGGTGATCAACAGTTTGTCCTGCAGTGACAGACTGAATCCTTCCCCCTGGGTCCCATCCCGCAGCGTTGTATCGTAGACTTCGATCGATCGCATGGATCCGATTTCCCGCCGCAGCTTGGCTCGCGACGAGTGGTTTAAGGGTTCGCGGGAAGGTGCACACTTCCCCATTCGACGACGTACGAGGCAATGGAAACATGCGATTGTATCGCGGCGGGTCGCCGGCGTACATCCGGGCGCCCCGCATTGATTCGTAAATGCTTGCCTACCAATACGTTGCGAGATTCCCCATCGTCCGTGTCGCGTGAGGCAAGCAAAACTCACCAAGAGCGCGGCACTCGGGGATTTTGGGCAGTTTGCAGTTTATTGTGAGGGGCTGCGACGGCTAGGGCTGGGGCGACGGAGCTTGACTCGCGCCGTCTCATCCGGCTGATGGTTCGCGAAGAATTTCTCGTCGTACGTTGGGCTTTGATTCGTCGTGTCGGTGTACTCGGCGGCGCCTGAGGCAGCGATTTGCTCGTCCGTTAGCTCCACTTCTTCGCCATCCGCGTCGTATTCGTACTCCTCGTCGTCCTCGAACTCGCCACGATCCTCGTCTTCATCGACTTCGTACTCGTCCTCTTCTTCCTCACGGTCTTCCTCGTCCTCCTCCTCTTCCTCGTCGTCGTCCTCGTCGTCGCGTGCGATACCCGAGGCATCCTCGACCTCATCTCCATCCTCGGAGGCCTCATCCGACTCCTCGTACCAGTCCTCCTCTTCGTCGGACTCTGCTTCGGCCGAATCGGCCTGATCCTCATCCGGCTCGATGCGGTGGGATGCTGCAGCGCGTTTCGCCGTGAGTGGCGGCGGTTCCTGGGTGTCGTCTTCCTCCCAAGGGGCGGGTTGAATTTTGTTCTTGCGTGTGAGCGTCACGTTCGAGGTTCCAGCGCTTTTGCTGGGCGCCGCAGCTAACGATGTTGGCTTCGCGGCTGCGGGCGTGCCGGGGGCTTCGCCGCGCAAGCGGGCCAGATCTTCCATGGTGATGAGCACCTCACGGGCCTGTGAGCCGGCATAGGTTCCCACGAAGCCGTCCTCCGCCATGAAGTCGATCAGGCGTGCGGCGCGTCCATAGCCGATGCCCAAAGCTCGCTGCAAGAGTGACACGCTCCCGCGCCCTTCGCGAACGACGACCTCGATGGCATCATCGTACAACTCGTCGCGCTCCTTCAGGTTGCCAGCGGCCTCGCCCTCACCCGGTTTTTCCACCTTGAGCTGCACCAGCTCGCGCACAAAGTTTTGTTGTCCGCGGCTTGCTACCTCAACGACGGCGTTGATCTCTTCATCGCTGAGATACGTCCCTTGGCCGCGCAAGAGGGTACTAGTACCCGGCCAAAGGAAGAGCATGTCACCACTCCCCAACAGCTTATCAGCGCCCATTTCGTCCAGGACCACGCGGCTATCGGTACGGCTGGCAACTTGGAAGGCGATCCGCGCGGGAAGGTTGGACTTGATCAGCCCGGTGATCACGTCCACGGTAGGTTTCTGGGTTGCCAGGATCAGATGAATGCCAACCGCTCGGCTCTTTTGAGCCAAACGAATGATGTGCTGCTCGACTTCCTTGCCGGAGGTCATCATCAAATCGGCCATCTCATCCGCGACGATGACGATATACGGCATGTGCAGGGGGATGCTGCCGCGCTCCTCGTCGGTCTCCGGCTGCAGCCGGTCCATCAGCTCTTCTTCGTTCAGCTGGTTGTAGCCGCTGATGTGTCGCACGCCGGCGCGGGCCAGCAGAGCGTAACGCTCTTCCATCTTGTCCACGGCCCACGCCAAAATCGCCTCCGCCTTCCGCATGTCCGTCACCACCGGATGCATCAGGTGCGGCAGCGATTTATAGCCGCTCAATTCGACCATCTTGGGGTCGATCATTAACATGCGGACTTCGTCAGGTCGACGCGTCATCAGAATGGAGGCAATGATCGCGTTGAGGCAGACGCTCTTGCCCGTGCCCGTCCGTCCGGCAATCAGCAGATGGGGCAACGTGGACAGGTCCACGACCAATGCATTCCCCGAGACGTCCTTCCCCAGGAATAAGGGAATGCGCATCTTCTTGATTCGGCCGTTAGCTTCCTCAATGACTTCGCGCAGTCGTACCACCTGACGCTGCTCGTTGGGGACTTCGATGCCCACGGTGTTTTTGCCCGGAATCGGTGCGACGATGCGGACGCTCGGAACTCGCAGGGCAATCGCCAAGTCGTCGGCCAGGCCGGTGATCTTTGAGAGCCGCAGTCCCGATTCCAGCTCGACTTCGTATTGCGCGATCACCGGTCCCGTTTCGATTTCCACGACCTTGACCTTGAAGCCAAAGCTGGCAAAGGTCTTCTCCAGGATTTTGGCCTTGCGGCGAACCTCCTTGGCCTGTTCGTCGAAACAGAAATCGTCGGCGCCCGCCAGCAACTCTACGGACGGCAGCTCATACTCGGTACTGTCCTCGGCCTCACTCGCTTCGTCCAGCTGCTGCATGACCTCGTCCCGATCGGCCTCGTCGGGGGGACGTCGCACCTTCAGCGAAGGTAAGAAGCGTTTGCGACCGCCCATTCGCACCATGGAGGATTCGCTCGAGACCGCAGCCGCGGCGGGACTCGACTCAGCTTCGTCGTCGGCGTCGTCCTCAGAATCCTCGCTCTCATCCTCCCCTTCCTCGTCGCCATCCTCATCGTCCTCCATGTCCGCTGCTTCGTCGTCGGCCTCAGCAGAATCCTCCAATTCGTCCTCATCGACTTCCTCGATGTCGACGACGCCGACGTCCGCGCTGGGCGCATCAATCCGCTGCCCGCGGATCCGCACGGACACGCCCGCACTTGAGCCGTTCGTGGTCCCGTCCCCTGCTAAAGCCTTGGCCCCAGGCCGTTTCGACTGCAGGCGTTGCTGGCCCTGGTGAACACCGCGTAGGGTCCCACCGATCATCAACACGGCCAGGTGCAACAGTACGTAGTCCGTACACAACAGCAGGCCGACGACTAGGAGGCTGCCTGCCAAGATCAAGCCGCCTAACATGGCGAAGTGCGTCTCGAGGATACCGCGCCCCAGCAGCCCCAAATAGCCACCAGATCCCGAGACGGGCGACTGCATCAGGCCTGGCAAGAACATGGCGGCCAGAGTGGTCAATCCGGCCAGCGATCCCGTCCAGCCAACCAATCGCACGGCGGGCGCACTGATCTCGCGACGGAGCAATAGCAGGCCCGTCACCACACCCAAGGACAGCACCAGATAATAGGCACCGAGCCCAAATCCCCGTAACAGCAAATCGGCCGTGAAGGCACCCCAACGCCCACAGGCGTTGTGAGGTTGCGGATGAACGGGATGTACGGACACATCGGCCTGATAGAGCTGATTGATCGGATAGACGAGTTCAATCGTCGGATCCGCTGGGTCGAAGGTCAGCACCGACAGCGTCAAGAACGCCACGAGTGCAAACAAACCAATCGCCAAGAGATCGATTTTCAGATCACGTTGTTCGAACATGGACGCCTGTCGTCAACGAGGCAAGTGGTTGCTAATGACTCGTACTGCGGCACGGGGCCATCGTCGGGCGCGTCCATGCCCGATGTTCCGCTCTGGATCGGCTCGCGCCAGAGGCTCCCCGGCAAGAAGTTTAGCTCGCAAACAGGTTCCAAGCCGACCAGATTGGGCGCACGGACCCAACTTTTTTGTAACCGGACGCGAGAAAAAACGCATCGTACTTAAGGTATCAATTGCGCCGGGGCTATCGCTTATGCGGATGCACGGGCGGACAAGCCGCCCGTGGCACCCAAATGATGTGTCGTGCGGCGTCCATTCATTCCCCGGCAGCCAGGAAATTTCGAAACGGCCACCAGTGTCCGTCCGGACGCTGCGTGAGTAATGCCAGGAGTCGGTCAGCCGCATCGGTGGCGACGATCTCCGTTATTCCATCGGCCTGATTTAAATCCAAGGGACGACCGTGCGACAGCTCGACGACCTGCGATGGGGTGACCTGGATGCAAGGCAAGTCCGGCACGGCTTGCAACGGATTCAGGAGATAGGGCTCGATGCCATGGTCGGCGATTTGTGCGAGTGTGACGGCGCACTCCACGGCGAACGGACCGATGGCCGTGCGGACTAAGCCCGACATCACGGCGGCGGTTCCGACGGCTGCGGCAATGTCACGTCCCAGCGAGCGGATGTAGGTGCCACTACCGCACGTTACTTCCAATCGAAGTTCAGGGTAGTTGTACGCCAGCAATTCGATGCTGTCGATGCGTACCGCCCGTGGCGTCAAGTCCAGCGATTCGCCCCGCCTCGCCCGGGCATACGCACGTTGCCCCTCGACCTTGAGCGCTGAATAGGCCGGGGGACGTTGCTCGATCGTGCCGATATGCTGTTGCAGCGCGGTGGCCAATTCGTTGAGTTGGGGCACGCGCGCATCCGCAACCTCGATCACTTGACCCTCGATGTCCTCGGTATCGCTGTATCGCCCGAGTTGGAACGTGGCCAAATAGCGTTTGGACATCCGTTGAACGTAGGGTACCAACCGGGTCGCGGGCCCGATACATACGACCAACACGCCGGTCGCCAAGGGATCCAGTGTCCCCGCGTGCCCCGCGCGGGCGGGACGTACGATACGCTGTACGCGATTGACCACATCACGTGAAGAAAGGGCGGCGGGTTTGGAGATGTTCAACAGGCCGAACGGCATGGACGCAATTCCTGAAACGTCGTCATCACAGTCGAGTCTGCCAGCCTTCTGCATCCGTCGCTGGCCCGTCGCGCCTTCGGCAGATTCAATCGTCGTGCCTTGCGAATCGCAGGGCAATCCGACAGAATACACGTTTTCCCTTCCAGGTGCTTCATGTCCCATGCGATGAGTCATCAAGTGTTTGCGCGGGCACAAAAACTGATGCCCGGCGGAGTCAACAGTCCTGCCCGTGCCTTCGGCGCGGTTGGCGGTGAACCGGTGGTATTTCGCCGCGGGGAGGGGGCCTACCTATGGGATGTGGATGGCAATCGATACATCGACTACATCGGATCTTGGGGACCCATGATCCTGGGACACACCCATCCCGCCGTGGTCGAGGCGATCTGCCAGGCTGCGCATGACGGAACCAGCTTTGGTGCACCAACAGAGGGGGAAAATGAACTGGCCGAGTTGATTATTGAAGCCGTGCCGTCTGTGGAACAGGTGCGGCTGGTGAATTCGGGCACGGAAGCGACCATGAGCGCCATCCGGCTGGCACGCGGATTCACCGGGCGCGATGGGATTATCAAATTTGCGGGCAACTATCATGGCCATGTCGATTGCCTGCTGGTGGCTGCGGGGAGCTCGGCTGCGACGTTGGCGGTTCCCAATTCGCCTGGCGTGTCGCGCGGTAGCTCGCAGGACACGTTGATACTCCCCTACAACGACGTTACCGCCGCGGAACAAGCCTTCGCGCAACATGGTTCGCGATTGGCTGCCGTCATCGTGGAGCCTGTGGCCGGCAATATGGGCACCGTACCCGCCACAACAGAATTTCTCCAGGCGTTGCGTGACTTGACTAAGGCCCACGGTACACTGCTGATCTACGATGAGGTGATGAGCGGATTTCGCGTTGCCTACGGAGGGGCTCAATCGCTGGGCGGGCCACTGCCCGATCTCACCACGCTCGGTAAGATCGTCGGCGGAGGATTGCCGATTGGCGCCTACGGCGGACGGACCGACATCATGCAACATGTGCTCCCCGCCGGCAAAGTATTTCAGGCCGGCACGCTCAGTGGCAACCCGCTCGCCACACGCGCCGGAATTGCCACGCTGCGGCTGCTTCGCGACACACGCCCCTACCCACAATTGGAACGCTTGTCCGCCCGCTTGGCTGACGGTTTGATGGCAGCCGCCGCTCGGGCGAACGTGCCACACAGCGTGGGCCGAGTCGGCAGTATGTTGACCCTCTTCTTTCAGGCTCAGCCTGTCACGAATTGGGAGACCGCCAGTCAATGCAACACGCGGCAATTCGCACGCTTTTTCTGGGGAATGATCGAACGAGGCATCTACTTTCCTTGCAGCCAATTCGAGGCCCTGTTCGTTTCCGCAGCCCACACGGAAGCCGATATCGACGCGACCATCTCAGCTGCGGCGCATGCTCTGCGCCTCGGCGCCTCGGCGTGATTCTTGATCGCTCACCCGTCCTCCCTGCCCGCCTTTCGTCCATCCAACGGCGACACCCTTGCCGTCCCTGGTCGGTCTGGGTCGATTGGGCGGAATGGGGGGGCGTGTCGTGGTTCGGCTCATCCGAACCCCGAGTTGTGCAATCAAAAAATGCCAAGAAAGTTCACGCGGCTAGAGACAAGGCGGAGTGTCACGTGTTAGGATGATTCGGAAATTTCGAGTCTGATTTGGCGTCAAGTCAGACTTCACCGAGGCAGATGCGCGCGGTTGCAGCTGGCTAATCGTCGCCACGTGACGGATTCAAACAATTATCGACCAAGGAGGTCCCTGTGGCGAACGTCAAGACGGTACCAGCCGGGGAAGCATCAGCTCACTTAACGTCCGCTGACGCAACGTCCACTCATCAGCTAATTCGCGATAAGGTGGTCGAATGGCTACGCGCGGAAGGCAGATTGACAAGCGACCGCTTCGACGATGATGCATCGCTTTTCGAATTGGGCGTCGATTCGCTGGCCGTGGCCACAATTGCCTGCGAGTTGGAGCGAGCAACAGGCAAGAAGCTGAACCCCGACATCGTCTTCGACCTGCAGACCATCAATGAAGTTGCCGAGTACATGGACGGACTGCCGGTTCGATCGGGACCGGATGTGCTTCGGCGCGTGGACGCGCCCGTTCCGACTCAGAGCTTCGCGCCAACGACGTCCGATATTCCGGTGGCCGCAGCTCCCCAGGACCATCACGCGTATTACGCACGCTTGAACCGGCGAGTTCAGGCCCTCAAGGATGAAGGGTTGTATTTCTTCGAACCGGAGATTTCGCAGCACGATGGGACCTGGGTCGTGGCAGACGGCGTGCGCATGCTGATGCTCGGGTCGTACGAATACCTGGGGTTGTTGGAACATCCTCATTTGCAAAAAGCGGCCATTTCGACGCTGGAAGAATTTGGGACGGGGCACCACGGCGCCCGCCTACTGACGGGAACCACCACGATTCATAAGGAACTGGAGGCGAAGCTGGCCGCCTTCATGCGAGCGGAAGATGCCATCGTATTCGGTAGCGGTTATGTAACCAATCTGGCGACCATCTCCACGTTGGTGGACCGCGATGGGGTGATCATTGGTGATCAATGGAATCATGCCAGCATCGTCGACGGTTGTCGCATGGCGGGCGCGGAGATGATGGTCTTTGAGCACAACGATATGGACTCGTTGGCGGAAAAGCTGGAGATGGCGTCTGGCCGACGAACTCTGGTCGTCGTCGATTCGGTTTTCAGCATGGACGGCGACATCATCGACTTGCCCATGGTGGTCCGATTGTGCCGGGCCCACGGCGCGCTCTTGATGGTGGACGAGGCGCATAGCTTGGGTGTGCTGGGAAAGACCGGCCGAGGCGCCCAGGAGTATTTTGACTTGGGTCCCGACGATATCGATGTGAAAATGGGGACGCTTTCAAAATCCCTCGCCAGTGGCGGCGGTTTTGTCGCTGCTCGGGAGGAAATTACGACCTACCTGCGGCACCATGCCCGTGGCTACATATTTTCGGGCGCTCTGCCCGTTGGGCAAGCCAGCGTCGCCATTGCAGCGCTGGAAGTAATCGAGCGTGAGCCCGAACGGGTGGAACGACTGTGGCAGAATGTCGAGCACTACAGTACATCTCTACGTCAACTAGGGTTCGACACGGCGACGAGCGTGACGCCGATTGTGCCCGTCATGACAAAAACCGACGACATAACGCTTGCCATGACACGACTATGCCGTGAACAGGGGCTGCTCGTCGTGCCAGTATGCTTTCCGGCTGTGCCGATGAATGCACCGCGGTTGCGCACCTGCGTGTCCGCACTCCACACCAAGGCGGAACTGGACTTCGCCCTGGAGGTGCTCGCGCGAGCCGGTCGCGAAACGGGGCTGATTTCGGGTTGACCGCCCCATCAGGCTGCCGGTCATGGCCGTTTCACGCGAGACGCCCACGCGAGACGCCGCTGTGCCGCGGCTTGGTCCCGTGTCGCCAACCCCGCGGCACTTGTGCGGCGGCTCTTGCGGCGAAAGGATCCGGAATCATTTAGTACGCCCGGCAGGATTCGAACCTGCAACCCTCGGTTCCGAAGACCGATGCGCTATCCAATTGCGCCACGGGCGCTCTGTGATGGTGACCGTGTCATGGTGACCGTGCTCTAGCCCCATCCCATCGAGAGCGGATGCTGCACTCTAGGATAGGCGTTCTTCTTCCATCTGGCAACGGTGGATCGGGAACGGTGGGGCGCCTCCGCGAGCCAAGTGGCGCGGCGACCGGCGGCCCCCCTGCGAGGTGCTGCGTTAGCCGGTTATAATTGAGGCAGAGGTCCGCCTCCCCCATTCCCCCGGATGCAAGTACTCTCTCAAGGTTGGTTCGTTCGTCAATGGCACAGGTAACGCTACGAATACTGGATGGGGCGGATCGCGGAAGGGTTTATGAAAACCTGCCTACGCCGGTCACCGTTGGGCGTGAGGAAGGCAATACCATTCAACTGAACGATGATCGCGTCAGTCGCTTTCATATCAAGATTCAAGAGGATCACGACCATCTGGTGCTCACCGACCTGGAGAGTACCAACGGGACTAAGATCAACGGCGAAGATGTGCAATTGCGAGTGCTGCGTCACGGCGATTCCATCATGATTGGCCGGTCCGTGCTCCTGTTCGGATCGCGGCAACAAATCGCGCTTCGCTTGGCGCGTTTGCGGGGCAATCTTTCGGACTCTAGTGGAACGGTCGATGAAGAAGATCTCGAAAGTGCCGAGAACCTGTCCTCGCTCGATTTCGAGTTGCAGCACGGAGACCCTGACCAGTTACAAGCGACGCTGCATGTGCTGGAGCCCCCTGAGATTCCCAGCCGACTCGGTCCGGCACAGGCGGCTCAGCTGGCCGAACTCTTGGACTTCCTGCATATTCGCATTCGGCATCTGTTGGCCACCGTCCGATCGACCGATGATGAGGAGCGTGTCACGCTTGAGTTGCGACAGTGGCAGGATCTATTGGATTTGCAGATGCGGTTGGCCGAATACCTGCGGTTGATCAGCGATCCGGATCGGACAACGCCCTGACGGATCCCAGATAGGACACGATGTCGCATGACGAAATCTTCCTTCGTACACTTGCACTGTCACAGTCATTACAGCCTCTTGGATGGGGCGGCTTCCATCGATAAATTGCTGGACCGCACCCGTCAGCGTGGCATGAATGCTTTGGCTCTGACGGATCACGGCAATCTTTACGGCGCGATCGAGTTCTATCGCAAGGCATTGGATGCTGGTATCAAGCCAATTGTGGGCTACGAAGCCTATGTGGCACCGCGCAGTCGCTTTACCAAGGAGGTCGGTTCATCCAAGGAAAACAGTTACCACCTGACGTTATTGGCTCAGAACCGGACCGGCTTTCGCAACCTAGTCAAGCTGGCCTCCGCTGCGTATTTAGAGGGATTCTACTTCAAGCCGCGGATTGACAAGGAGTTGTTGGCCAGTCACTCGGAGGGGTTGATCTGTTTGAGCGGCTGTGTGTCGGGGGAATTAAGCCGCACGTTGCTGAAGGGATGGGGGAGCCAGCGTGACTGGGAAGGGCCTCTGGAAATCGCCCGCTGGTTCCAACAGGTATTTGGGGATCGATATTTCATCGAGATCCAAAACAACGGGCATGAGCTGCAGCGGATTGCCATGGAGGGGTCGCTGGAGATTTCGCAACGACTGGGAATCCCTCCAGTTGCCACCAGTGATGCGCACTATGCGGATCGAGAGGATGCCGAGGCTCAGGATGTCCTGTTGTGCATCAATACGGGCAAGTTCCGCACGGATACCGATCGCATGCGGATGGATGGCAATAGTTACTATCTGCGCGCTCCAGACGAAATGTACGCCACGTTTCCCGCTCATGCGGACGCTGTGGCCCGCAGCCAGCAGATCGCGGATAGTGTTGATCTGCAGTTGGACTTGGGCCAGCGGCACTTTCCCACGTACAAGCTGCAGGACGAGCAGACGGCGGACGATTATTTGCGGGCGATCTGCCTCGAAGGATTGCGGGAACGCTACGCCTCTGATGCCACCAAGTGTGCGAACGGCGTCTTGGACCCCGTCGTCATGGATCGCTTGGATCATGAGCTGAAGGTGATCCATCAACTGGGATTTGCCAACTATTTTCTCATTGTCTGGGACTTTGTCCGTCAGGCGCGCGAGTTGAAGATCCCCGCCACGGCCCGTGGAAGCGGTGTGGGAGCGTTAGTCAGTTACTCCCTCTATCTCAGTCACGTATGTCCGCTGAAATACGATTTGCTGTTCGAGCGATTTTTGGATCCCAGCCGCAAGGAAGCGCCGGATATCGACATCGATTTTTGCAAGGAGCGACGGGGCGAGATCATCCGTTACGTCAAAGAGAAGTACGGCGAGGCCAACGTAGCCCAGATTGGCACCTTTGGCACGCTGGCCGCCCGAGCTGCTATTCGGGACGTGGGACGCACGCTCAGCATGCCACTGGCCCGCGTGAATCAATTGATCCAAATGGTCCCCGATCAGTTGGGCATTTCGCTGGATGAGGCGTTGGAGACGAGCAGCGATTTGCAGTCCGCCTACCAGCATGACCCGGAGGTTCGCCAGCTCCTGGATTTTGCCCGCAAGATCGAAGGTCTGGCACGCAACGTGGGGACCCACGCTGCGGCCGTCGTGATTGCTGATCAGCCCCTGACCGAGTATGTCCCCTTGGGGCGCGTTTCGGGGAAGACCGACATCATCACCCAGTGGTCTATGAACGATGTTGAGGCAGCCGGCCTGTTGAAAATGGACTTTCTGGGGCTGCGGAACTTAACGATCCTGTCCAAGGCGGTGGACCTGATCGAGCAGGCCACGGGACAACGCGTCGACCCCCAGTCCTTTCCAGTTGACGATCAAGCGACGTTTGCTCTCTTGTGCCGCGGTGAAACGAAAGGCGTGTTTCAGCTGGAAAGTGGTGGCATTCGCGACCTGCTGCAGCGCATGAAGCCGGATCATTTCCACGATATCATTGCCACCAACGCGCTCTACCGGCCCGGCCCTTTGGAAGGGGGCATGGTCGACGACTATGTCGCCGTCAAGCATGGCCGCAAGCAGCCCGTTTACCAACATCCCGTGCTCAAAGACATCTTGGAAGAGACCCACGGGGTCATGGTCTACCAAGAGCAGGTGATGCGCATTCTCAATCGGTTGGGGGGCATTCCGCTTGCGGCTGCCTACACGTGTATTAAGGCGATCAGCAAGAAAAAAGAAAAGATCATTGCGGCCAATCGCGAACAATTTCTGCAAGGGGCAATCGACAGCGGTCTCGCGGCCAAGGCCGCGGCGGACATCTGGGAATTGATCATCAAGTTCGCCGGCTATGGGTTCAACAAGAGTCACTCCACGGCCTATGCCCTGATTGCCTATCAAACCGCCTACCTCAAGGCGCATTTTTCGCTCGAATTCATGGCGGCGCTGTTGTCCAGCGATATCCCCGGACGCAACTTCCAACGCAAGGACGCGCTGGTCGAGCACCTGGAGGACTGTCAGCGGATGCAGATCACGGTCGTACCCCCCGACGTGAATACGTCCGAGGTGGACTTCTCGGTCAAGGACGGCAAGATCTATTTTGGCCTGTCGGCCATCAAAGGGTGCAGCGGTGCCGCCGAGGCCATCGTGAGGGCCCGCCGGGAACGCGGGCCGTTTCGAGACTTGTTTGAATTCTGTGAGCGGGTTGAGCCTCAGTCGTGTACCCGGGCCGTCCTCGAAACGCTCAACAAGGCCGGCGCCTTCGATTGCTGGAAGGCGCGTCGATCCCAATGGGCCGCGCTCATGGATCGTGCGATTCAATCAGGTGCCACCGCCGCCGCTGATCGGCGCGCGGGGCAGAAAAGCCTTTTCGACGATCTGGCCAACGATTCACCGCAAATGGAGCCGGTTACCACCTTGCCCGATGTACCAGAGTGGGACGAACGGGAAAGACTCCTTCAAGAAAAAGAAGTGCTCGGCTTCTATCTCACCAGTCACCCCCTGGCACAGCACGAGGCCATGTTGCGCGTGCATTGGTCGCACACAACCCAAGAACTGTCCCAGTTGCGGGATGGCACCGAGGTGATTCTCGGCGGCATCATGTCCTCGATTAAAATGGCCAACGTGCGCAAGGCGCGAAATCCCGACAGCCCGACGAAATTCGCCAATTTCGACTTGGAAGATATGCAGGGAGCCGTGCGCTGCATTCTCTGGCCAGACGACTACGCACTGCATGGCCATCTCGTGCAGGCCGATGCCATTCTCGTCATTCGCGGTACGGTCGACCGTCGCGGTGGCAGCGATGAAGTGAATCTGGTCGTGCAGGAACTCATCCCCTTGGATCAACTCGACAACCGCTACACCCAAGGGATCTTGGTTCGCGTGGACCAAAACGAACACGGCGAGGAGCGGCTGCGCCAATTGCGCGAGGTGATGCGAGGCTATCCGGGATCGATCCCGGTCCAACTGCTATTGCAGCTGGACGACGGCCAACGGGCCCGTTTGGCCTGCCACGGCCTGCGGGTTGAGTGGAACCCGGAGCTACGCCAACGCTTGGATGCCCTCATGGGCCCGGGAAACTTCCGCCTCTTAACTGGAGGAAAGGGCCCGCGGCGCCAGGCGTCACCCCCCGCCGGCCGCAGTAGGGCCGCAGGCAGCGTACGGGCATAGAGTTCGAGACCCTACAGCCGTCACAAGTAGCACCCCCTCGTCGGTTCTGCCCCGTTTTTCTTGCTTTCCCCTCCCAGGCGACTACTATTAAAGGAATGGGCCCAGCGTGGCCCGCTGCATCCCACGGAACTCTGTTTGAGGCGATTCTCATGCCGACCCGCACCTGCGTCTTCCCGGCTTGGCTGGTTCTGTTTTTTCAGCTCCTGCTACTTTGCGCGACGGGACTGACCGGAATCGGAATGGTCCTCGTCTCCCCTGCCATCAGTGTCGCTCAGGATGACGACGATGACGATGATGACGACGATGACGATGATGACGATGATGCAGTGGAGGGAGAAGGAAATGATGCCGCGGCGGCCAAACAGCAAAAGAAGAG
>SXGT01563416.1_pt1 | contig 15463 bp, 13 predicted proteins | sample 3176221 | NCBI WGS metagenome assembly SXGT01 (sample SAMN11356862, study PRJNA531348) | freshwater metagenome | isolation source: freshwater sample F1-120 | place: China: Fuxian Lake, Yuxi | collected 2017-12-25
CAGCAACAACCGAATGATCGCCTGCGCTTCAGGCGATTGTCTCGCAATCAGTTCTTCCGTGACGACCGACGACATCACACACTGATCGCAGAAAAACCCAAATGACGCGAGATCGTTTTTAGACTCCGTGAACGATTACCAACCGGATCGCTGACTGTCGAAGCGATGCGATCGACGACGATGTGGCGGAAGCGCTTCCGCAGGCGATGCACGGCGACTTTGAAGGCACCCTCCGACAGGTTGAGCGATCGGGCGGCTTCGATCGCCGTGTCGTGGCTCGATGGCGTGACGAGCCAGCGTTGCAGAACCTCGAAGCGTTCGAGTTCGCCGTTCGATTCGGCTTCCGAGCGAAGCGTGGCGATCGCTTGTTCGACGACGGCGAGCGCCCATTGGCGATCGAAGTACGCATCGGGAGGCAAGCCGGCCGGATCGGCGATGGTCAGAGGCTCGCCGTCTCGCAGCGGTTGATCGAGCGACTGCGTCGTTTGGCCTCCGCCACGTTTGAGGGTCTGATCGCGATCGAGTTGATCGCTCAGAAAATGCTTCACTGCTCCGAGCAGATACGATCGGAAGCGACCTCGCGTGCGATCCGCGTTGTCGAGGCTGTTCCCTTCGAGCAGCTTCGCGAAGAACTCGTGCGTCAGATCGCGAGCGTCATCGGTTCCACCGCGCGACCGCCGGACGAAGAGTTCAACCGGGGCGTAATACGTCTCGCACAACTCGCGCAGAGCCTGCTTCGCTTCGGGAGTCTTCCCGTGAGCCGCGACCACCTAAGTCCAGCGTGTCGTGTGAAACGCATTTTCGGGACGGTCGGGCATGATGGGGACAATCCTGGAGTGCTGCGGCTCGACGCAGCCCTCCGTTCATTTGGAATGACGACGTTGCTCGATCAAAAGAACGCCGACTGTTTAGCCGAATCTCGTAGCAGCACTTTCTGAATTTTGAAAGTCGCTATTTCAGAGGGATGGAGGGCTGCGTCGAGCCGCAGCACTCCAGGGTTTGAGTCTATCGCACTTCGACCTGCGTTCGGTGGCCGAGTTGCAACGAGACGTTGCGGAACTCGATCCATTGGTAGCGGCGTGACTCCACACGGAAGTGCTTGATGCTCTTGAACTCGGCGACCGGAAGCGTTGTGAGTGAGTTGATCATACCGCCGTTGCCGTCAGAACCCTCGCCGATGAGCGGCACGATCGAGCCGTCGTCTCGACGCGAGTAGCTGAAGGCGATCGGCACTCGGTTGCCAACGATGCTGGCCGATCGAACGACACCTGACCACGTTCCGTGAGTTCTGTTGCCGGTGGTCGTCAAGCTGTTGTGAGGATGACCGTCGAGACGAGCGAATTCGATTTCCTTGTGCCAGTCGCCGTCGGCCACGCCAACTTCGACGGTCATCTCGCGAGCATCCGGCGGACAGGCAATTGCGCCGTGAAACATCGCAAACGGTTGCTTGTCGTCGGGGCGATGAAACGCTCCCCCCATCGCCGAGTAGCCCGAGTTCGGGCGAAATCGGATCACAGGAGTCGCTGCCAATCCCGTTGCACTGTGAACACGAACGACGATCTCTTTCATGACTCTGCCGCTCGCCGTATTCGATCCACCGAGTTCCGGGACCGCCTCGGCCAGCAGTTCGCCGTTCGGTTTCCAAAACGGTTGACCGTTCGGCGGATGAGCGCCCAACGCGAACAGCTCGACGCGGCCTTGATCGTAGGCTCCCTCGAACGGACCCAGCGTCGGCTGAGCGGGCGGTTCGATCGTTTTGTACCGGGGCGAGGCGGGCGATCCGGTCGGTTCGTTGACCAGCAGCGAATCGGGAGTTTGTCCTTCGGGCAGCATCATCAGGATTGCCCACACCCGCATGAGCGATTCAGTTTGGTACGCCAAGACACTCAAATTGTGCTTGGGTGCCATGTGCCAAGTGAAACCGCCATGCGGCCCGATCGACGCTCGCATCTTGCCGAGTTCTTCATCGGTCGTCGGCAGGTATTCGAGCGGGACTCGCACGCGACCGTTGCCGACCAGTTTCGCTTGATAGCGACTGACGACGACCGGCCCGCGTGGTTCATCGGTATTGCCGTCGTCTTGAAACAACTGAGCGTTCTCCAACGTCAGCCAGACATTCCAACCGGGAACGGTCTGCACGCTGTACTCGAACGTGTAATGACCGTTCTCCACCGTCGCATGTCGAGTCGTGACTTCAACCGGCTGCGGCCTCGACGGGACACTGATCACCACCGCAATCAGCATCGCCAGACCTGTCCCGATCACGATAAGTCGATGCTGTTTTCGCCGCGCATCATCAACCAGTGGATCATCGGTCGCCGCAGTCAACAGGAACCGGGCTTGCCACAGCACCACGCTCGCCCACGGCAGCGCGAAGAAACCGATCAGTCCAATCGGAAACAGCACTGCGACCGTTCGCCATTCCCAAGCGAAGAGTTGCGACACCAATCCACCGAGCAATCCTGTCGTGAACATCACAAAGGGGATCATCATGAGGAACCCCAACACCGCGACAGCTCGCAGCCAGCCGAAGAGCGACGACCTGCTGTGCCGATCGCGTTTCTCGCACCAGCGCTTGATGGACTTCGAGACCGAGATCCCCACCAACACCGCCGTCGACAGCAGGAAGAGCGTGAGCGCCAACCACTCGAAGTCGTAACGAAAGCGAACCTCCGCCCCCTTCACCGTGACCGTCCCCACCACCATGCCGGTGACAAGCCACACGATCGACGCCGCGATGGCGATCTTGTGACGCTGCGAGCGGTCGTCGGCGATCAAGTCATTGGACGATTGACCTTCGCAACGAGCCGAGTCTCCAACCATTGCAACACGGTTTTGAGAACTCACTCGCCACAGCTTGATGCTCGCCCAAGGCAACGCGATGGCTCCCACCCAGGTCAGCGGCACAAAGATCGCTTCGGGAGGACTGGGGTTCCAATGCCCGATTTCGCTCATCATCTCGATGGCAAAGAAGCCGGCGAAGCCGATGACGGGAAGCGAAATCAAGAAGCCCACAACCGATGCCGCTCGCAGACACGAACGGAGGATTGCGCGATCCGATTCACTCGCGCACTGTCGCGAAGCTTTCAGCAGCGACAACCTTGCCGCGACTGCTCCCATCAAGATCGCGATCGCGAAACAGGCACCCAGAACGAGACTAGCGACATGCTCTATGGATCGAACCGGAGCTCCATTAAGGAGCCAACGCACCAGATCCGTGAGGACAACAAGTCCGACAAGATACGCCACCAAGCCCATCGCTTGAGGAATCGACCAATCGGCCGCGAAGAGTCTGTGAGGTTTTTCATCGCTACTAGATTGCCTTGGCTCACGATGCAGCATGCCCAACCCCAGTGGGACAAACTGCGCCAGGCACACCCCAATAAAGATGAGCAAACCGTTTTGGCCGATCGGCGTCGCGAATGCCTCAGAATGAAAGAAGGCCATCGAAACGGGAATCCAAAGAAATGCGAGAACGATCGCCAGCCATTGAATGGGCCGCTTCGACTTCGCCGACACAGGCTGCGGCGTCCCGACGTGACAGGTCGAAGCCACGGCCGATTGATAAACCAGAAGCCCCGGAAAGAGCAGTCCCAAAATGTACGATACGAAGAAGATCGCCACCGCTGTTCCGCCTTGGGTACTGGTCGCCACGCCGCCGCCAAAAAGAAAGGCCAGCACGAAGAACGCTCCAATCAGAAGCATCAGGACTCCTGACGTTCGCGCGCTGAACGGCTGCGTGGCAGACTGCGGAATGACATCGAGACTTGCCGATCCAGGCTTGGCCGCATCGCCATTCGCGATCGAGGTGACTCGCGTGCGAAACTCCGCCGCCGTCTGGAACCGCAGTTCCGGCTGCTGCTCCAACGCTCGCAGCACGATCTCGTCCAAGCGAACATCAATCTCTACCTTGCGAGACGGCGCTTGTAGCTTCGATCCGGGCAACTCGCCGGTCAGCATCTCGTACAACACGACGCCGAGCGAAAAGATATCCGCCCGATGATCGACCGCTGAAGGATGTTCTCGCTGTTCGGGAGCCATGTACGACGGCGTGCCCAGCACCGATTCTTGAGTGAGACCGAGTTGCCGTAGGTCAGGCTTTCCAGCCTGACCTGCGTTGGACGTGGGCTCGTCAGGCTGGAAAGCCTGACCTACACGCAGCATTCGCGCGATGCCGAAGTCCGCGATCTTCACTCGCCCTTCTTTGTCGAGCAGCAAATTCTCCGGCTTGATGTCTCGATGCACGATGCCGCGATCGTGAGCGAACTGCAGCGCCTCGCAAATCGGCGGCACGATCGCCAGCGCTTGTTGCGGAGTCAGTCGCCCGGCCTTCATTGCCTGCCGCAAGTTGACGCCGTCCACGAACTCCATCGTGAGAAAATAGAATTCACCGGCCTGACCAAAATCATGCACCGTGACAATGTTCGGATGACTGACCTCCGCCAGCACCTTCGCCTCGCGAGCAAACCGCTCCGCGAAATCCGGATTCGCCGCGTGCTGCGGAGCCAGAATCTTCAACGCCACCAGCCGCCCCAACGACTTCTGCCGAGCCTTGTAGACCGCCCCCATTCCGCCATGCCCGATGAGTTCCAGCACTTCAAGCTGCGGAAACGCTGATGCCAGTTCGGCGGAGTCCAAGGCATCGCGGGAAAACTATCGGTGCCGGTTCCCAGCGCGGCTTGCTTCAGCAAACAGGCGGGACAAATCGCGTTCGCGACCGACGCATCCAGTGCCACACCGCACCGAGGACATTTCAATTCCGCCACAGTCTCGCTCATGGTCATCCGCGCCTCAGGTCCAACGGCAAACTCAAACAAACACGCTCTCTGATACCTGAGGGATTGCCGCAGACGAGTTACACGCGAATCTCAAAATTCCCAGCGTTTTGGTTTTCCAGCGGCTTTCAGTTCGATCCAGTCGATCTCGACCGCTTGTTTCTGAGCCGGGAGATGGACTCGCAAGATGCCGATCGCCCCTTCGGCCGGGACGTCGACCGTGATTTCTTGCCAATCGCCTGGCTTGAGCGTGAAGGGGACCGACTTCGACACGTTTGCGTCCGCATCCGGCGCGAGCCATTCGATCTTGCCGTCGCCTCCGTCCGCACAGCGTGCTTTGAACTTCACGACCGCCGGTCCATTCGATCCCGCGCCGACACCCAGAAATGGTGAGCCGTTCTTGCCCGTCACCGTAATGATGCCCTCCTTCACGGTCGCCGTGCAGTTGCGAGCCTTCCAGCCTTGCAGCTTCGGATCGTCGTCTGCGGCTTGAGCGGCGGCTTTTGGTTTCGGCTTGTTGTCACTCGGCGGAGTCTTCGAGTTGTAGTTCGGATTCCGAATTGGCACGACCGCCTCGGTGTCGCGCAGGAAGCCGCTGATCAGCTCGTTCAGCTCGCGAGCGATCTCCGGTTTCTCAGCGGCGAGGTTCTTCGATTCGCCGACGTCGTCCTTCAAGTTGTAGAGTTCGAGCCGATCGCTGCCGTCGTCGTTGTCGGCGTATAAGCGGATGAGCTTCCAATCTCCCTTGCGGACATAAGTGCCTGGCAGGAAGCCGGGAATGTTTTTGGCTTGCCCATCGCCTCCGTGCGGGAAGTGACAGAAGACTCGATCACGCGACGATCCTCGACCGAGCAGCGTGCCGGTCTGATCGACACCGTCAAACTTCGAGCCTTCATGCGGCTTCAGCCCGCACATCGTGAGCAGCGTCGGATGAAAGTCGGTGCTTTGCAGCAGCGAGTCGTTCGTCGTTCCCCCCTTCACTTTCCCTGGCCAGACCACGATGCACGGCTCGCGAGTCCCTCCTTCGTACAGCGATGCCTTGCCGCTGCGCAGCGGCAGGTTGCTGGTCGCTGGGACGCTCTCGAAGCCTGCGGGATCAGTGGCCCTCGGCGGATAGGCCCAGCCGCCGTTGTCGGAGAAGAACACGAAGATTGTCCGATCGGCGATCCCCGCCTCGTCCACTGCCGCGAGCAATCGCCCAACGCCGTCATCCAAACTGCGTACCATCGCGGCGTAGAGCGGATTGTGCTGCGGGTTCTTCACATCGACCTTTGTCTTGAAGTGCTCGATGTAATCGCCGCGCGCGTTCCAGGGGCCATGCACCGAGAACGCCCAGTAGTTGAGATAGAACGGCTTGTCTTTGTGTTCGCGAATGTACTTCGCAGCTTCGGCCGACATGCGATCCTCGATGTGCTCGCCCGGTTTCCCGTTGATGGCGACATCGTCGATGAACTTCCACGGCGCGAGATACCCGCCTCCCGGTCCCGCCGCCCGGGGCGTGTGCGGGAAGTCGAAGTCAAATCCCTGATCGCGCGGTTCGTAGCGATCGCCGTCGTTCGCCGGCAGGTTGTGGCCCAGATGCCACTTGCCAAAGTGAGCCGTCGCGTACCCCGCCTCGTGCAGCGACTCGGCGAGCGTGACGTACTCGGTCTTCAACCGCGTCAGCGTGTTCGCGTTGAGCACTCGCACATTCGCTGGCGAGCTTTGCAGCTTCTTCTCCAACTGCACCTGCGGCAGATGACAAGCCGGCGATGTGATCCCGATACGTGCCGGATACAGCCCGGTGAGAATGCTCGACCGCGTCGGCGAACAGAGCGGACTCGCCGCATACGCCTGTGTGAATCTCACACCGCGCGATGCGAGCCGGTCGATGCTTGGTGTCTCATGGAACGTGCTACCGAAGCAGCCGACATCTCGCCAACCCAGATCGTCACACAAAATGAAGATGACATTGGGCCGCGCGTTTTCGGCGGCCATCGCCGACGGCGCGGCGAACATCAGGACGAAGATCAACAATCCATTCGATTCACGCTTTGAAAGTCTCATCCGCCAGTCTCCTGATCAATCCGTCGAGTCCGCCAGCCACGTCATCGGCTCGCCAAGCATGATGGACAATCCAACGCATGCCGTCGCGTCGCTCGACGCCGGCCTTAATTCAGCCAATTTTGTCACCGAATCGTCCGTCAGCGCCACTATGCTGGGGCGGTGAGTTTTCACGATTCGGAGCGGGATCATGGCGACGGCAGAAGTTGGCTCAGACGTGGCATTGTGGCAGTTGGTCTGCGGTGACGACCGGCGAGCGTTTGCCGAGCTGGTGGGGCGGCATTCGTCGGCGGTGGCGGCGGTCGCGTACAGCGCTTGTGGTGATTTGACGCTCAGCGAGGATATCGCTCAGGAAACTTTCTGGGCCGCGTGGCGCGAACGCGCGACGCTGCTGGACCCGACTCGACTGCGAGCTTGGCTGTGCGGGATCGCTCGAAACATGGCCAACAACGCGATGAGGAGAACGCGGCCTTCGGAATCGCTCGACCGGCAGTCAGAACAGTCGGGCGGCAAGCCCGAACCGTCGGACGAAGCGGCCTCGCGTGAAGAGCAATCGCTGGTTTGGCAGGCGCTCGAAGAGATTCCCGAAACGTACCGCGAGCCGCTGATTCTGTTTCATCGCGAGCACCAATCGGTGGCCGAAGTCGCGCTGACGCTCGAACTTTCCCCCGATGCGGTGAAGCAGCGGTTGTCGCGCGGACGCGAGATCCTGCGCGAGCAAGTCGCGGAGTTGGTCGAGCGGACGCTGAAGAGCAGTCGTCCACGAACCGCATTCACGACCGCAGTCATCGCCGGGTTGACGGCGCTCTCGGCGGGAACCAAGTCCGCTGTCGCGGGAACCGCGTCGCTGCACGTTTCCTCGGCCGCAGTGCTATCGAGCGGCGTGGCGGCGGCCGGCAAGGTGGGACTGTTGAGTCCCTTGGTCGGAACACTCGCCGGCTTGGCGGGAGGCTGGTTTGGAATGTGGCTGCCGGCGCAGCTCGCACCAACGAATCGCGAGCGACAACTTCTGTCACGTGCGGGACGACGAATGCTCATCGTTTCGGCGATCGCGACCGTGCTGTTGCTGGGCATCATCTGGCTGTGCATCTCGACGCGCGCGAACGGAATTCTGTTCGCCGCCGCCACGATCAGTTGGATCGTGTTGTTTCAAGTCTACGTCTGGACCGAGAGCCACCTCTCGTATCGCGCGATACGACAAATTCGAGCCGAGACGCCAGCCGATTCCGATCGCAATACCGCTCGGATGGCCGTGGCCGCGCAGCGTGTGCTGAATCGTTGGGAAGGGCGAGTCTATCGCAGTTCGGCCACGTTCTTGGGCCTGCCGCTGATCGACATTCGCGTCAGCGATCCCAACGCATCGTCATCAGGATCAGCCACACCTGGCGGGCTGCGTGCGTGCGGTTGGATCGCGATCGGCGACCGAGCGGATGGCATCTTGCTGGCGATCGGCGGCAAGGCTCGCGGTTTGATCGCGATCGGCGGAATGGCGATTGGCGTCGTGAGTTGCGGTGGCATCGCGATCGGCGTCTGCTCGTTCGGCGGATTGGCCATCGGCGCGCTGGCCCTGGGAGGACTCGGAATCGGCGGCCTCGCGTTCGGAGGCGGAGCGATCGGCTGGCAAGCCTGCGGCGGAGGCGCACTGGGCTGGGATCTCGCAGGCGGAGGTGGTGTGATGGCCTATCACGCCGCGTTCGGCGGAGCGGCGATCGCTCACGACATCGCTCTCGGCGGAGGTGCCTCGGCCTTACACGCCAACGACGACGTGGCGAAGGCCTTCTTCGAGGGACACTGGCTGGTCGATTCACTAACTTGGCTGCAAGCTCACAACACCTCGTTCGTCATCACGACGATCCTGGTGAGTCTGCTGCCGTCATTGATCACCGCAAAACTGATGTACCGCCGCAAACCGGCCGGGACGAGTTCATGAGTCTCGCGAAGCATTTGAAATGGCATGGACTCCTGGCACTGCCGACAGCAGCGGCTTCAATGATCATGCTGAGAGGACTGAATGGGCCTCAATTGATCGTTGGGGTTTTCTCTACCTCCGGCAACCGCCGTCGCGTTCACGTCTTCTCAGTACTCGGCCCGCGCCCGAATGATCGCCTGGGCCTTTCTGGTTTGGCTGGGAATCGGTGCCTTGATGGCCCACATTCCCTTCTTGTTTCCAAACAGGATTCTCGCCGACCCTCAGATCAATCCCGGCGATGGGAGATATCTCACCTGGTTCTCTGGGACGATTGGCTTCTGGATGGGCGCAGTGGTTCCGTGGAATGTCTTCCGCGGCAAGATCCATTTGCAGCAGCATGGTGAGAACGTTCAGCGATCCGCCTTCACGCGAACCCTCGGGACGATCGCCGTGGTGCTGGTGTGGCTGTTGGCCGTGCCGGTGATGGTGGTGAAAGGTGGACTCTGGCCTGTTTTCTAAACCGAGGTTTACATCGAATGAAATCCAAGAAACCCGCCGCAGCCAAACCCACGGGAACGGCTGGCAAACGCAAGCAATCCTCTGCCACCAAGACTAAGGCTCCGTCGGTGCAGGTGAAGCCGGTCCTCCTCGCGGGAGGCAATCCTCAGATCGCAAAGAGCGACGGTGAGGCTCCCGTGCGGGCCTTCATCGCGGCGATGCCCGGTTGGAAGCGCGACGTGGGACGCCGACTCGACGCGCTCATCGTTCGCACCGTCCCCAACGTGCGCAAGGTCGTGAGATGGAACACACCCTTCTATGGCATCGAGGGCCAGGGCTGGTTCCTCGGCTTCCACTGCATCACAAAGTACGTCAAGGTGGCGTTCTTCCGCGGCGCGTCGCTGCGGCCACTCCCTCCCGTCGAGTCCAAGCAGAAAGACGTGCGCTACCTCCACATCCACGAGAATGAACCGCTCGACGAGAAGCTCGTGGCCAGTTGGATTCAGCAGGCATCGGAACTGCCGGGTGAGAATTGCTTCTGATCGACGGTCTGAAACCAAACGGCGGGAGGAGATTTTGATGAACGCTCAGGAAATTCTGGTGACGCTCAAGAAGCTGGGGAAACCGCAGACGGCCGCGATCGATCGGCGGCGAGGATCGGGGGACAACATCTACGGTCAGTTGACATCGAAGTTTCGCCGATCTCTCAGGTGTACTATGCCGTGAGTGACTAAGCTGACGAGAGTCTGGCCGATGGCCTCTGGCAAGTCGCAGTCCGCCTGTCCGACCTGTTTCAGCAGGCGAGCATTTCCAACCCACGAAAGCCGAGAGCCTCTTGAAATGGGCAGTCCACCGACCGATTCACCTTCCGACGCCGATCACGATGTCTTGTTTCAGTCGGCTTATGGCGACATACCGAAAGTCGTGCTGTATGGCATGATCCCGTTTCTGTTTCTCGTGGCCGGAGCCCTCTTCGTTTATGCCGTGTGGTTCGGTGGTGGGATCGCCATTAAGGGATTCAAGTTGTCGCCAGAGACCGTGGCTCATTGGATCTGCCCGGCAATCTGGTTTCTGTGCGCGCTGGTGCTTGTCTTGGGCGTCTATCGCCAACTCCACCCGCAAAACGTTGTCATCACAGAGGACGAGCTATCTCTTCCCAAAGGGAGGTTCACGGCCGAGGTCAACCACATTCGTTGGAACGACCTGAAGGCGACGATTTGGTCTGGCCAGATTTCTGGCATCGACGTCTACGAAATCACCTGCCTTTATGGTTTGCACGGCACCAAAACCATGATCGCTTCCAACTTGTTTCGACACTTCGACGACTTTGCCACCTTCGCTCTCATCGTCGGCGAGCAGATGGGCGAAGACTGGTCGATCAAAGCATTTCGGCCAGGGAAGTTCCGCGGAGATCACAAACTCGCGCGACGGGCGACTGGCCGAATTCAGGCTCGCGAGGACAACTGATTGTGAGGCTGGCAGTAAACGACATCAGCTTCATGAGCGTGAGAGACACCTCGGTAGGACGAAGTGAGGAGCCCCTTGAACCAGATCCATTTCCGTACGCAAACGAGATCAACTCTGCGAATCCTTTTCGTCGCTGCCTTATTGACGGTCGGTCTATGGACGACGAACTCTGATCGGACTCTCAAGCACGCTAAGGCAGCGGAACCTCCAGTGTCACCGCAGTCGCAGTGGGAATTGAAGCCGCTCATCAAAGTGGATTGGTCGCTAGGCAACGACCTGCCGATGTCCGTCATTCGAGGCGATCGCCTGTATTTGATCGGCGGCGAAACCGGCGGAGGAGAAATCGACGGCCGCTACTTTGGCCATCACCCCGATCTGTTGCTCATCGGCACGATGAAGCTGATCGCTGAGGTTGCTGCCGATCCATCGCAGTCGAAATCGGCTCCGTCCCAGCGAGGCGTAATCTTGGCCGCGTCGGATGCGAAGCACGCGGCGCAACGGCTCAAGACGCTGATTGCTCAGGACGTGGGTTTGACTTTCGACATCGTCAGCCCGAATCAGAAGCACGACGCGGGTGATCTTCAGTTTGTTCTCTGCACGAAAGCTTCTCGCGCCGAGGTGAAGCACTTGTTGCCTGCGACGGCTTTGAGTGCCGAACTCAAGCCACAAGGCTTCTTGATGACCACCGATCCTCAATCAACTCGGGCCGTAGTGATCGGCGGCGATCCGGACGGCCTGAGGTACGGAGTCGGTGAACTCTGGCATTACCACTGCGTGCTGAACGGCAAGAAGGTCACGCCACAAAGCTCCGTGTCGATTGTCAAAGCACCCGCGTTTTCCAAGCGGATGTTTTGGAATTGGACTCACTGCACGAACTGGGATGACCATCTCAACCGAGTTCATCAGACCAAGCATCTGGACGCGAACGGCACGCTGGAACCGTACCTCGCGCAGCCCAACGGGTTTGCCGCCACGATTCAAAAAATCGTCGATTTCCAGGCAGACCATAAACTCAACGGGCTTATCGTCTGGGGCTTCATCAACGACGCGCATGGCGGACTGACGACGGCGCAGTCGGTCAGCAAATACGCCAAGGCCAACGGCGTGAAGATCCTGCCGGGGATCGGCACGATGGGATACGGCGGCTTCTATTTCGGTGGCGAGCATCGCTTCAACATCAACACGTTCCTGGCCAAGCATCCGGAAGTCCGCTTGATGGTGCAGGCCGATGGCAAAGACATGCCCGGCACGCCGTGCCCCAGCGACCCGGTGTTTCAGCAATGGCTGTGCGACGGGGCCGATTGGTACTTCACAACGCTCAAGGACATTGGCGGCGTGAATCTGGAGCACGGCGATTTTTTCCAATGCCATTGCCCGCGCTGCAAGGCGCAACGATCGCTGCCAGAGAGCGATCAGAACTATCACTGGGACATGATGACGACCCAGGTGCCGGTGATTGAACGCGGGCTGAAGATCAATCCAGAGTTGTGGTACTCGTATGCCTGCTACGACGGATACGACGCCGCGCTGGCAAGCACCCCTCCCAAATTCCTCGCTCAATATCCGAAGGCCGCGATCACGCAGTGGACCTACACCAAGATGATCGCTGATCCGATCTTGAACCCGGCTGGCTCATGGCCGCTGAGCCTGCGTCCGCCGGCCGGGACGAATCGTTCGATCGGCTTGCTGCATCAGGGGAGTCACTGGGATGTGAAACGCCAATGGTGGGGCGAGTCTGACAAGTCGGCCGTCGCCTTCGGCGGCACGTATTCGTTGATCAGCGACTTGATCCAGCAGACCTGTCACCGAGCGATCGCCGATCAATCCGAGGGCCTGCAATTCGTCGGTCAGATCGGAGCCGCCAGTCCGCAAAACGAGCTGAACTATCTGGCTCTGGAGGCGTTTAGCTGGAACCCACAGCTCGACTATCAATCCTGGATCGATCAAGAACTCGCGCCGCTTTATGGAGGGCCGAGGTTATCCCGCAGGTACTTCGAGCTTGTCAGCAACGTCACCAAAGATCTGCGAGAGATTGCAAACGACCTCCACGAAGCCCAGCAGCATCTCGCGAAGATCACCGACCCGCGACAGGCACGTCGCTGGGCGAACCTGATTGCAGAACTGCAACGGCGACAAGCTTTGACGCAGTAGGCCCTGCGGACGGAGTCCGACATCATTCCACTCTCCTCAACGCTCGTCATTTTGTGAAGGTTGCCGCCATGATCGATTCGCCGCTGCGTTGCTTGTCATCCGCTGTGATGCTGACCGCTGTCTGCATCGGTTCCGGGCAAACAATGTTCGCTGAGAGCAAGCCGCCGGAAGTGAAGGCTGGTTCGCCAACATTGGTCGGCATCACGGGATTGTCCGGCAATGGGCAGATTCATTCGCACGGATAACCGACTACTTGGCAGGTCGAATACGGTGCAACGGCGGCGTATGGTAAGGAGTCTCATTTGAAGCTAATCCCACCTCGGCTGGCGGCTCATTATCGCGAGTCATGGGATGAAGGCTGGAACGGTTGGAATAGTTGGTGTCCCAAGCGGCTCCACGTCCACGACGGCGGCCAGCAGAAGGGCTACATCAGTTACCAGGGGAGTCCGCACGATGACCACAATCACGACGACGGTGTCGGCACCGTGCATCTCACCCCCTACATGTATCCCGACAGCGTCAGCCTGAGCAGCGGCGTGCCCAGCGCGTATCTCGGCGACAGCGATCCCGATTTCCGCGACGCGATCATCAAGTAGTCGGTTCGTGGGCGTGATTGGAAACCCAACGGCACCGAGCTCGTCTGGTGGTCGCAGGCTCAAAGCAACATCGAAGAGAATCCCGACGACACGACTCGAAGGCCAGCTACTCACGACTCGTGAGCGAATCCTGTCGCATCAAGAGCAGCCGCAGTGCGCGAGCTGTCACCGCAAGGTCGACCAGATCGGCTTCGGTTTGGAGAACTTCAACGCCGTCGGCCGCCCCTACAGTTTCAGCGACGATGCCCTCGCCGCGAGCGTCGTGCAACGCGCGTCTCAAAAAGACTTCGCCCTCCGCGAGTTCATTCACGCCATCGTCCAAAGCAAGGAGTTCCAGGCGAAATGAAAGTCAGGTTGCCAGCGACGGCTCGGCATCACGTCATGGTGCCGAAGGTGTCGCAGCGCGGCCTTGATGCCGAAGGCATCGCAGCAATTCGCCGGTGGTTGAGGAGCGCAGCGACGACACCACCGAAAAGACACCATCGGAAAGGCGCCACCAAACAATCCGCATCCCGGAGGGATGGCAGCGAACTCTCAATCTCGCCACTCTGCTCAAAGGCTCCGGCATCAGGGCCGAACGTCACGGCGACAGCACGGGCGAGCTCATGGAGGTCCAAGCGTGATACAATCAGCGAGGTCGGATGGACTTCTCTACAACGGTCGATTTTGGAACCACAGCATGAAATACGGCCTGACTTTGGCGGTGTTGCTTTTGAGCGGGCTGATTTCCGGTACGGAGGTCGGGGCGGCAGAGACGCCTCATGCTCGGCTCGATGACAAGCACCGCGAGTTCTTCAAGAGCTACTGCGTCGAATGTCACAACGCCGAGAAGCAGGCAGGGAAGCTGCGGCTGGATGACATCTCGTTCGAGATTGGTTCGGTCGAGCTGGCCGATCGCTGGCAGAAGATTCTCAATCAGCTCAACGCTGGAGAGATGCCGCCCGAAGAGGCGAAGCAGCCGGACAAAGCGGCGAAGGCCGATTTTCTGGATGACCTCGCCCATGTGATGGTTGCGGCCCGGCGGAATCTCTCCGACCAGAACGGGGCGACCACGATGCGGCGACTCAACCGCCGCGAATACCGCAACACCATCCGTGAGCTGTTGAGGGTCGAGCTGAATGTGGTGGATCTCCCGTCCGATACGAGCACCAGCGGCTTTGACACCGTGGGTGCCAATCTTTTCATGTCGGCCAACCAATTCGAACAATACGTGACGCTCGGTCGGCAGGCGCTGGACGAAGCGTTCGCTGCCCAGGCTCGCACCGGCAGTGTTTTGAAAGTGCGAGTCGAGCCAGAAAAGTTTTCGTTCGAGTTTTTCACGAAGCAGACAGCCGAGGCCGAAGCAGCACGGGAGCGATTCACGCGCTGGGCGGCAGCCGTGAAAGAGGCGGCAGGCCGACCCGAGAATCGCGAGACCGTCACCGCAATCACCAAGGGCAAAGAGAACGATGCCGCACTGCGAGCGAACTGGCAAAAAATCACCGGGGCTCCCCCGCCTGAGGACTTCGGGTTCGTTCTCGGCAATGGTCCATCCGGGCGCGTGCGTGTCGCCGAGGCAGCGGGTGCCGCAACGGTGCTTCCCTACTTCAAGAAATACCTGGCACTGCCGGGTCTGGAGACAGGTGCTTATCTCACGTTGCTCGCGGATGGCCCCAGGTGGAACTCTTTCTTTTCAATCGAGGCGCACGAAACGTGGCCATTGGGCGATTACCTGATTCGGTGCCGCGCGGCAGCAACCCCACACGCCACGGGCGAGCGGCGGTTTCTGGAAGTGGCCGCCCATGTGAAGCAAGGTGCGGTGATCAGCACGCACGAGGTTTCCGGCACGCTCGAAAACCCCCAAGTGATCGAAATCCCCATCAAGCTGGTCAAAGGCGGGGATCCACTCCAGCGAAAGTTCATGCTTCGCGAGCGGGGCGGGGACACGCGCAAGCGATTCGATGATGCGCTCAAGGCCAATGGCGTCGGTCCGGAGTTCGCCTTGTGGGTGGACTGGATCGAGATCGAGCGAGTTCCTTCCCGAG
>SXGT01594701.1_pt1 | contig 15462 bp, 15 predicted proteins | sample 3176221 | NCBI WGS metagenome assembly SXGT01 (sample SAMN11356862, study PRJNA531348) | freshwater metagenome | isolation source: freshwater sample F1-120 | place: China: Fuxian Lake, Yuxi | collected 2017-12-25
CGGATATTTCATTAAATGCACTCCTTTATGTGCAGATATCGAAGTCTATTTGGAAAACGATTTGCCGATTATTGTGAAATACGATGTCATGGGACTGGGTGAAATTCGTTTGTGTTTGTCCCAGTTATAGACGCCCACTAAAACAGAAAATGTCAAATAACCATGCGCTGCGAAAGTGTGGATATTTTATGATTTTTTATTCCGCCCACAGCGGAATAAAAAACGAGAAAACGTTTTGTTTCTAACAAAACTATGGTCTTCGCATAACTGCGAAAACAAACAACGTTTTGTTTCTAACAAAACTATATGAACATGAGCGCGTCATCGGGATTACAACTATTTGATCCTGTAAATATTGTCATGTATTTATCGTTTTTCTCTCCGATTATCGTGGCAACATGCATTACCGGATTGTCTTTTGTATTCCAAAATTTCAAGGGACTCATTTATTTAGCATTTCTTCTGGCTTGTTGTGTTTCCAGAAATTTCGTGTACATGTTATCCGGCGGTTCACCTGCTTATTCAGATGGAACTATTTGCACGGCTATACAATACAGTAAATATGGCAATCCAACCTTCAGTACATTTGTGTTTGCGTTTACCATTACTTACATGGCGTATCCAATGTTTGCGAATTCAAGCGTCAATTGGTGGACATTTGGTTCCTTACTTGCCTACTTTTTAATGGACATTTTTATCAAAATGTACAATGGATGCACGAAAAACGCCAGTGAAATTGTTCTCAACACAATTCTTGGAAGTGCTGCAGCGGCATTTATTGTTTCCATGATGTATTTGGGTGGTTCTGGAAAATATTTGTTTTTCAATGAAACGTCTTCAGATAAAAACGTGTGTTACAAACCAGACAAGCAAACATTCAAGTGTTCTGTGTACAAAAACGGGGAACTTGTTTCGACGTTGTAACCCCTTGCTATACTGCCGCCACCGCCGTCTGCCGCCGAATCGCCAATTGAATATGCAAACACACCTGCAATACAAATCGTTCCAGGTGATATATTTGTCTATAATAGTTGTTGTATTCTTTCAAATAATTGTCTCCATATTCGATTATTTGGTCGCCTGGTATTGTTGGATATGCCTTTGCGATTTCAGAAGTTAAACCCCAAACGTAATCATATACATTCACATTGTAAGCAAATACATCATACAATATTTCTCTTAAATGAAGTAACTGGTTAACAATAACTCCTGTTGCATCTGCTTCCCGCAAAATATCACGAATGCATTGTATGGTTCTGCGAACAGGCTGGGTATATTTGCGCAAAATAATCGAACTGGTGCAACCTTCTGTGGGAGTTGGCACTCGAATCAATGTGCTCATTTGTTTTATTTCTGATGGTAACGAACTGTACGCAGTTGTTAAAAAGATATATTGTGGAAATTTGTTCCTCTGACCTCGACTTTGACCCTGTCCGGAATTGCGCATATATGCAACATATGCATGTGATAGGATTTGATTCATTAGATCTGGTTTACATTCTTGGAATTCTTTACACAATATAAATGCCGCGGTAGAAGAATAGAATGTCGACGAATATATGTCGCAAACTTGTTCGTATATTTCTCTCCACAAGGTTTTGTAATTATTTCGAAGTAATGACATGTTTACTTCGAAATGAACATCGCTCGCCCGAACAATGTATTCTATTTTATCGTCCTGAAATGGAATGTTTTTTTCTGTCGCTAATTTGCTTGGACTCCAATGCTGCAACAGGGACAAGGCAACAGAATATTTACCTGATCCTTCTGGACCATAAATAATATAGGATGTGGTTGGCGCCAGTTCATTTGCCGCAATGGACGCTGTAATTGCCGGATGATAATCTTTCGCAAACTTTTCAGACACATATTCTGCAAATCTTTTGTTGCGATGTACAGTTCGTCGAGGAGAATTCATTGTTTATTTACAATGAATGTATTTATTTGCATTCCCCCGGTTCTCTCTGTAAACGCGGAAGATAATGAAAATATTTGGTTAAGATTGAGAGCCGAAACACCAACAAATTGGTGGAACTGAATTGTTGGTTAATTCCTTTTACATCATCTCCGGTTCTCTCTGCAAACGCAGAACAAAACAGAAGAAAATGGAAATCAAATGTCGCGATCGAGAGAAAAATTTTCCGCGACCACCAACAAATTGGTGGAACTGAATTATTGGACATTTCACTCTCGTTAGCTTAATAAAGGAGGGGTCGCAGGGGAAGTCTCCTTTGGAGACGACGGCTTGCTCGGCAAGCCCAATCCTCGGTTCCCTGCCAAATTGGTGAAACCGAATTATTGGTTAATTCCTTTTGCATTATCACCTGTTCTTGCCACAACCTGGCGCTGCCGTTAATTCATAACAGACAGCAATGTTCAAAGAAAAATGCGCGAGCATTTCTTCGATTAACCGGGCGCGCGGGGCTTGTCCCCGCCGCTCAGGATGGATCATAAGGAAAACTGGGTTTCCTTAAAAAATTGAGATCCAGGAAAACCCCAACGAACCCAAGTCACACCTAATAACAACAACATAATGAGTCTAACAAGTGAATCCTGTGCAAACTGTTCCCGTGAAATCGGCAGAGAAAGACCTGAATACAATGACATGTGTGCCAAGTGTAAATCAAAATATCATCTTTGTCCTATTTGCAATGTAAACACGATATATACTTGTGGATATTGCCCCAGAGATATATGCGGATCCTGTGTTAATAAAGCTGTAGACAAGAATGAAGATAAAGTGGGGTTTTCAAACACTTGTATGTGGGGGGGCGGATTTCAGACAATTATATATAAAAAAGACGGCAGCGAGGAAATTGACAATAAATTCGGGTTCATTTGTTACATTAATGGCATTAAATGCAAGGCTGAAGAACATCGATATGGTGGCATTTCTGTACAACCCCATTGACGTACAAAATAAATAATTCGTTGACACACGGCATCCTATGTTCTCAGAAACAACTCTCGTCTTGCACTAATCATTGTATAATTCCAGGGAATCTTGGGATTTTTTTCTATGTCTTCCGGCATTATATTCGGAGATTGGCTGAGTAATGTATAATTCCACGCAACTTTGGGACGACTCTGAATGTGCGTCATTGTTATGTTCGGGTTTTTACTTATCCAATAATAATTGTTAAATAATTCAGGATGCGCAGAAATAATATCCCAGGTGATGCCCGGTAAACTGCCAATGACATCATATTTCCAGGGAAGTTCTTGTCCGTTCATAGCCGCTTCTGCTTGAAATGACAGAATGATATCCCACGTCAATGTTGGATTTCTGCTTAATCCACACATAATTTCACGGGCGCCTGTGGTGGCAGCGGCTGTCCCAACGACAAGTTTCATAGCATAACCAAGTTCCTCTGGATCTGTCAAAGATAATCTGGAAGATAGTAATTCAATATCCCAATGAATCCAGATATCTTCCGTTATCCAGGTGTATAACAATTTCCATGTAACCCCAGGATTTGCACTGATGGCTGCGCGAATTTCGCCCGCGGTAGACGCCACTGCATCCACGGCGCAAAAAATTTCCGCTGCACACCGAGGGCAATCTGGTAACGCCACATGTTTCAACATATGCAAATAATTCCATGGCAAATAGGGATGCCGAAATGCCACCATCCATGTCACGTTTGGTCCTGTGCTGAAGGCGAAATAATCCCAATCCATGTCTGGGTTTCTGGAAATGGTCGCCCAAGTTACCGAGGGATTTTGGCTAAACAGAGTCATGTTCCAGGACACATCCGGATGAGATTTTACATGTTCAATAGTAACCGCTGGATTTGCACTCCATGCAGCCGGAGATCCGATGCGTAATCCAGCTTTCCATAATCCAGGGTGCACAGATAATTCATATATATCCCAGGATTTTCCCGGTAATTTTCGTATAATCTCCAGGGTTAGTTCTGGATGTCGACTGAGCGCGGAATAATTTAGTGGTTGATCACGAAATATCCATATGAATTCTATCGGAAATAGCGGATGTTCAGACATGACTTTGAAATCCCAATTTTTGTATGGATTTTTTTTGATATATTCTTTCCAGGTCACGGTCGCGATCGCGGTCGCCGGGATTGTCGCCATTGCATACAACGACTATAGAGACTATGAAGACTATAGAAATAACCTTATTGTTGTGTGTTGCTGTGTGGTGTAGAGGGTCCGGCAACCGCGCATATAGGAAAAACAACTTAAATAAACGCACACATACAAATAGCATATGTCCGCGTCTGAATTAATCGATATTTTACCCTCAGTAGAGGCGCCTAACAAGAATGAAGTGACCGAAATAACAGAGAAAAATGCCCCTTACACTGGAGAGATGGATGTGTTATTTATTTCATTAATGCAATTTTATCACAACGCCGTAAATTTCAACACTTTTGCAAATATTATCAGTGGAAAATCGCGCATTTCTCTCCGATTGGTCGATTGGTTTGTCACGAATTTTGCTAAACAATATTATACAATCATCATTCAACCGCCAACATCTGAAAAACATGAGGCGACACGATTCAAAGTGTACAATCAATACAAACAAACTCTGCCACCATTGTCAAAAATGAAGTTTGATCCATTTTGTCGCGGGCAAGAAACTCTAGTTGTTTTTCCAAACGGAGCAAAATTGGAAACAAACATCAAACAAATGAATTTCTTTAAGTGGGCGATTGAAAACCATATTGTCGCCTATATTGAAGAACATTTCGACGAAATAGACCGAGACATGAACAAACGAAACAGTACATCGAAGAGAAAAAAGACCGTGATTGGCGGCGGCACAACAGCCGTTGATGGAAATAATAAAACCCGCAAAAAACGAGAAGAATTGTCTAATTCTCATAGGACAATTATTTTCGAAAACGTCAAAACAACTTTTAAGTTTACATAACCCTTCGGCGTACGGATGCCGGCAAACTTAATCGTCAATATCCATAGCATTATTCGCTACATATGCAGCCGAGACAGAGGCAGAAGATGACGACGATGGTTCATACGTGCGAATATCGTGTCTGCAAACTGGACAAGTTGCGTGATTGCGAAACCATTCTTGTATGCAATCTGGGCGAAACAAATGTTTGCATCCCAGTAATATCGTCACTCGGTCATCATCTTCGAAATTTTCATGAGATATAGAACATTGGGTGTTTGTTGGTCGAATAATGTCGCTGTATTTTACAATTCTCGTGGCGCGTGATATTTGTTCCATGGTTGGAACCGTTGTCGTGGTAGTGTCCTGAAATAAAGATCTAACTGCGGAATTTATGTCAATATTGCTCATATATTGTGCTCGCGCGTGTGCGCCACCCTGACTCTCTCGATTCATCGACAAGGATGGCAACACACTTTCTAATAAATTTTGAACAGTCATATTTGAAACCTCATGCATCGGAATATTCACCAGGTTCGAAGTATACACATTCGGAACGTTCGGATTCAATGGGAATGTGTATGAATACACATTCGATGGGGCAGTTGTTGTGGTCGTAGGCGCTGCCGACGCCGCTGCTGCCGGAGGTATTGTGTTTTCCGGAGCTTGCGTCAATAATGTTTGAACGCTATTTCGAATAGTTAAATCGTCCTGTAAAATAGCAGCATAATTCGCTTGCAATGTGCTCAAATATTGGCGTGTTTGGTTTATTTGTGTCATAATTTGTTCAGCTTCTCTCTGTCTATCCATATGTGAAGCTAGCAAAGTGTTCAACAACATAACATATCGCGGATGTAATCCAAATAATGCAGATGCTTGTTCGATATTGCTATATGTTCCGCCAGTTGCGGACGCAGGCGCAGATGACGGTGTCTGTGAAAAATTCATCGTATTCATTCAGTTGCAATTCTATTTAGATGCATTTTATATTTCAATTTTATACGCAAGCACGCACGCGCATAAATTGAAATATGACAAGTATGCCCATGAGAATCCCAAATCACATGTCTGTATCTCCCGAATATTCCGCTCGAGCAAAAACTGCAGCAGTACCTCTATCTAAAATAATCGAACCAAGACTAGCGAATTACAATTTCGTTATGGGTCCGGGATTGACAGGACTATTAAATTTAGGAAGTACCTGTTACATAAACGCCTGTGTGCAAATTCTCGCGCACATGCCAGAATTGTATGTCGCCATGTCCAATGGTTATAAAATCCGAGAAAACTCGTTTAATTCGTGCAGAGAAACCGCGGTTGCCACAGAATGGTTAAAATTGTACGCAAGACAATGGAAACCCGCTTCGACATCCGCGACAGCTCCTTCTGTTCATTCCCCCAACACATTTATACGAGTCATTCACCACGTCGCCAAAGAAACCCATCACGAATTGGAAACAACTTATGCAGAACACGATGTCCCAGAATTCCTACAGTTCATCATTGATTGTTTACACAAATCCATTTCCCGAGAAGTCGAATTCACCATTAAAGGAACTCCTGGTTCCCCGCTAGACAATATCGCCGTCGAATGTTACAAACTTATTCAAAATTTGTACACAAAAGAATATTCAGAAGTGTGGAGTTTGCTGTATGGTGTACATATTATGGAATTCCATGATTTACATACTGGGGAATTTGTGACACGAAATTATGAACCATATTTTACAATACAATTACCTCTGCCCCTGCCTGCGTCGTCCAACACACACAGAATGATGGCTTCAAATATTGCTGGAACGCAACTAAACACACAACCGCCGCAAAATCGGACAGTCTCTCTGTTGGATTGTTTCGATATGTTTTCTTCTGGGGAAGTTCTCGAAAAATACGTGGACTCGGAAACAAGACTCGACATGGATGTTGTCCAAACAACCATATTTTGGTCTTTACCAACAATTATGGTCATTCAACTAAAACGTTTTTCCAGTATTTTCAAAAAAACAAAAACCCATGTGGATTTCCCCGTTGCCGGTCTGGATTTATCATCCTATGTCATTGGGTATAGCAAAGAAAAATGCGTGTATGATTTGATTGGAGTCTGCAATCATAGCGGCGAATTGCGCGGAGGTCATTACTTTTCTTATGTCAAACACGCCGGCAATGGTCGTTGGTATTGCTTCAATGACAGCGATGTTCGGGAAATCGATGAATCCAAAATTGTTACCTACAGAGCCTATATTTTGTTTTACAAACGTTCGGCTTCAGCTTCGATGTAAACACTTCCTGACGACGATCGCGTAAAATTTTTCTCTCGCCAACGATTTGGTGTAACTGATTTGCGACGACAAAAACTGAAACCTCATATTCACTGTAGACTTTCATTCACAAACTAAATGTCAACACATAAAACTTTGGATTCTTCATATCACAACGCAATAATTACCCCAGAAGGCAAAGTTATTTGTTGGGGTAATAATTTTCACAAACAATGTGATGTTCCGATGGATTTGGAAAAAGTTGTCGCGATTAGTTGTGGAGGGTATAACATTTCTGTACTAACCGCAGAAGGCAAAGTTATTTGTTGGGGATATAATGATTATAAACAATGTGATGTTCCTATGGATTTGGAAAATGTTGTCGCAATCAGTTGTGGAGGTCTTCACACTTCTGCACTAACCGCAGAAGGCAAAGTTATTTGTTGGGGTCAACAAAGGTATTGTAATGTTCCGAGAAATTTAATAGGGCAAACAGGCATGGTCATATTGATGTAATACACGCATATGTATGTGTGCGCGTTTTTCTTCTGTTTTATTTCTGCAATTGAAAGATAACAGAAGAAAAACCCTGCTGCGGTTATCCCGTCACTCGCCGCCAATCCGAAGGAAACATGTCACAAGTGTTGTTTGCTGTTGCACTTGGACCAAACCAGGTTGCTGGATAACACACAATTTTTTCAAGATTCGAATTAAAATAGGCTCCCCACCAACTAAAGGTGCTATTCGCAATTATGTTGTGTGTTGCGCAACTCATTAACAGCAATTGTTCCCAATCTTCGGCTTCCGTTGGCGCTCGAATTGCCCGTATTCCAGTCGCATCTGTGATGTCGTCGACCATTTTAGTGACATCTTCTGCATCCTCGTCTTCGCAAAAATAAATAATCGTAAACGAACCTGGGACACGTCGCCGAATGTACTTGAGAGCTGAAATGTAATATTTTTCTGTCATAAGTGGATGATAATGTTGGATTTTTTTGTAATCTCCCCGGCGAAAATGCATGGCTACGGTCACGACTGGTGGCGCTGCTGGTGCGCGAAGCAATTGTCCAGCTTCCGTGTCCGCATATTTTTCCAACACCGCTGATTTTTGCTGTTCTAACCGCAAAATGCGACTTATCATTGGATAATTGTCTTCGAAATATTTCGGGCTTTGAAAATATCCCTGCAATATCGCACAAGCCGAAGCAACTTGTTGTCCAGTAAGTTTAGACAAACTCGCCTGCACCAACAGGGGTATGGCTGTATATGTAAACCCAGGTTCTCGCACGCCAATACACATCATGGATGTAAATTTCGCAGAATCCCCTAGAAAAGGTCGCAATCGACTGAAAAAAGACGACCAATAGGTTGGTCGAACGATCGTAGATCCGCTGCCAAGACTGGAGGTTTCCAGAAAAATACATCGCCGATTTATTGATAATGCATACGACATAGCCGCAAATAGTTGAAATAATTGGTTGCCCAATCCGCCACTTAACTGGGCGCTAACTGTATGGGGTTGTAGGGTGGTTGCCATCTCTATATATTGTTTGTTGAACTATGTTTATTCGTGTTTCTTTCTCCTTCATGTGCGGTCGCGGCGGCGCCTCAAACCTAATCATCCAATAATCCAAACTCTTCTTCCCGAAATTCCGGTTCAATAATCTCCGCTTCGACGTGAAGGGTTGGTGGAGTCATCATTTTCATAGCGCATTTTATTTCATTCAGTTCGCGCCGCAATATCACTTGATTTACCTCTGTATGTTTCATGGCTTTCAATACCGTAAAAGAAATGAACAATAATAATGCCATTTGAAACTTGCCATACCAACAAGATTTGACAACAGCAAGAGTTGTAATAAATAATTGTACATAATCATTGGTGAAAACGTTTACGATCAAATATAATAATCCACCAATAATGGTTGCTATGTCGAGAGAAAATTGAATTTCAATCACAGAACATGTTGGCGGACATTCTTCTAACTCTTCTGCTGCAATAGCGACCATACAAATATTGTGTGAAAACTTTCTCTCTTTTCTTTATTTTGTTCTTCAGAGAGAACGTTCCCTACATGACGGGCGTGTTGGTTCCCTACAAAACTGGGGAAAACTGATACAAATATAGTCCAATATAAATATACCAGTCACACCAGTACCCATGCACTTTTGTTCAGTTTGCGGAAATATGTATTACATTGGCATCGGAGAAGGCGCAAATACAAACAAACTTGTGTATTATTGCAGAAAATGCGGAAATAAAGATGAAACATTAAGTGTTGAAAATATGTGCGTTTCTCGATATACTGCTCATAAAACCGAAATGAGAACAAAAAATTTAATCAACAAATACACCAAATATGATCCAACTTTGCCAAGAATTACAGGGGTTTTATGCCCTAATGAGGAATGTTCGTCGAATCACGGCGCACATGAGCACGATCGCGAGCCAAATGTCAGTCGTCGCATTGACACCGCCGCTGCTGCCAAAGATCATGAAGTTATTTATATTCGATATGACAACGAAAATATGAAATACGCCTACATTTGTCCCGATTGCGACACAACTTGGACATTATAACAATTTATGTGCGCACGATTGATTGAATATTTTTGATTCTTTCTTCAGTTCTTTCTTCAGATTTTCTGGATTACACTCCGAGGTTTCCCGCAACGCTTGCATAATATCGTGCACGGTTTGCGGGGTTGTCCTGTATTTTTTCGCGTATTCATGAACTAACGACGAATAAATGACTGGGTCTTTTCTGTTTTTCGCGGAATTTACAGGGATGTTTATGTATCGAGATTGGTTTCGCAAACAAACTCGATGCATAAACTTGAACAACTTATGCTGCATATGTGGAGTGTATTCCGCAAAATAGTAAATATTGTCGTTTCAACTTTTGCCATTTTGTGCAGCAAAAGTTGAAACAATAAAACACGCATGAACACATCGCACACAATATACATCATGCTTTCAGCACACTCGGACTCGGAACCAGAAAAAGAGCTAGAATCCTGGGTAATTCAAAAAGATAAATGCACAGATTTAATTGCCGAAGCTTTCGAAGAATACAAAGATGATCCATACATGTGTGCATCAATTCATAGACATATCGCGAAAATGTTGCACAAAACCATGAAAACCAAATATGACAATAAAATACAACGAACAGAACACGCAAACAAATTGGGAACCATTATGCAAACATTCATTGACAAGTTTTTATGCGGAACTTCTTACTTTTACGTACCCAATGTGCCTGGGTTCATTGGCAAATTAAGCGGTAAATATTATCAATATGATAGCGCCCAGGGAAAATTCGCACCATGTAACGAAAGCGACATTATTCAACAAATATTTGCCTGCATTCCTCGGTCATTGACCGAATGGAAATTCCGAGCAAAAGTCTCCATTTTGAAAAAAATTAAAGCCAAACATGTGTTCAGTTGCGAACTGGATGATATAATTATTCAGTCCGTGGTGGACTCTTTGTATCCTACCTATTTTCCAAATAAAAACGCAGTGGAATATTTCTTAATTGTTCTGGGAAATTTATTTGTTAAAAAACGCTCGGGTGCTGCAGCAAATGGCGCAGGCTCGGGCGCGATTAGTGGAGCCAGTGACGGAGAAACTGGCGGCGATTCGAAAAAAAGTAATAAAATTGTTTATATAATAAATTCATCCACCAAACAATTGGTTCAATGGATTGCTTCTACTGCACATTCTCTCCTTGGCATTCATGACACAATTATAACTGGTGGGTTCTTGCAACGATATAGCGAAAAATATCACAAAGATAATGCAAGAATGATTCCTTTCAGCGCTGTTGACCCCGCGTCGGCGGCAGCAGCAGCAGCAGCAGAAAAGGTTGCAACCATAGAATTGTTGTGTGTTGCTCGATGTTATGCTTCTGTCTGGGGAGCTTGTCCGGATGATTATGCCAGATTTTGTAATGTTTCGTTCTCTCTTGTTCGAGACGCCGCGGCTTTCGCAGACAATGTGGTATAATTGCTGCGAAATTCTGTTACCCGCGATCATGAGAATGCCAACGCAGAACAAAATAGAAGAATTGAAAAATACAATTAATTCTTTTTTTCCGTTCTCTCTACTAACCCAGAAAATAATTGTAATATCTGGTCGTGATCGAGAGAAAAATTTTTGGCACTTGCCAACAAACTGGTGATGATGGTATTGATTGTATTTATTTCCATTATCTTCTGCAGAACAACACAGAAGATAATTGTCGCAAGACATGCACTGAAGAAAATAAAAGCCAGGTTTTATAATATGCCATCCGGGAGTAATTGGGTGAAATTTATATACGTAAATTTGGCATTTTTGATTTACATTGCTGCAATTTTTTACTATAATCAAGTTGCTCAAGTAAAATCAAACTGGGCAGTCTACAGATGTAACCCAGCGTATATGTGGATGGCAGATGATATGGAAGAGAATTTCACCTATTGTGTTCAAAGCATGCAAACAAATTTCATGGGATATCTTCTGCAACCTCTGACCTTTGTGACTGGATCGTTGACAACCATGATGGGTGGATTTTCAGGAGATATACAAAATATTCGCGCGATGTTTGACAAAGTCCGCAGTTTTTTGGGTTCCACGGTCCAATCCATTTTCGGGGTTTTCTTGAATTTAGTTATCGAATTTCAGCGGGTCACGATAAGTATCAAAGATTTAATCGGTAAAACCATTGGCATCATGACATCTCTCATGTACATGATGGATGGAAGTGTGAAAACCATGAACAGTACTTGGGCTGGACCTCCGGGTCAACTTGTTCGTTCACTCGGAAAATGTTTTCATTCTCAGACAATTGTGGAACTCATGGACGGCAGGCGTTTGCCGATCGCTGATGTACGCGTAGGGGATGTGTTGCCAGGCGGTTCCATTGTGGACGCCATCATGCAAATTGACAATGTGCGTTGTCCTGAAATTATGTACACATCTTTGCTCTCTCCTGGAGTTTGGGTAACAGGATCTCATTTGGTTGCCTCTGGTGCAGCCGAGGAAAAGTTTGTTCGAGTTGAACATCACCCAGATTTTGCGGTATGTTCGACCGCTGACACTGACCCAGCCTTGGCTACGCCCGACATTGTCCATTGTTTAATCACCAGTGACCATAAGATTCGAATCGGCAATCATGTCTTCTGGGATTGGGAAGATCATGGGTTAAAATTGGCGCAGGGAACCAAGTTTCCCCTGCGACCCCTCCTTTAATTGTTCTAAGCGGCGGGGACAAGCCCCGCTCGCCTGGTCAATTTGTAGGAAACCAAGGATGAATTGGAGACGACAGCTTGCCATGCAAGCCCAGTGGCTTTCTTTTTGGTTTAGCGAAATTAAAAATCCACTGAACCAAAAAACAGTTAAAGTTTTATTTTTTCGCGAATTCTTTTTTCTTCTGCATTGGCGTCAAAACAGAAGAAAAATGAAACAAAAATTCCCAAACAGTTGAAAGCACAAACAACAAGATGGAATTTATGACCTCAACCGAAACAATTACCCCAGAAGAGCGATGGAGAGAAAATCATCCGAACGTTGGTGGACACTCATTCATCCGAGATTTAGTCGACATCGATCCCGATAGATCTTACATAATAAGTTATTGTGAACGGTGTCTTCAGCCGTATGATGACGCGATTTGCACAAATTGTTCAGATTATATACAAACCAGCGTTGCTGAATACGAAGAACATAAAGAAACAGTTGCCATTGGGAATGCTAACGCCGCAGACGATGTCGCCGCAAACGACGAGTTTTTGGCATTTGTCGCGGATGCTCGCCCAGCATTGGGTGTTCACGTTCGGGATGAGATCCATTACGGCGGCGAGTTCGAAGAGAAGCCTGTGTATGTTTGTGAAGTGACTTGCCGAGAGAATGGAGATATTGATTATTATTTCCTACCGGAAGCCGAGCCGAAGTAACCACTGAGTTGTCTGGGCTTTTGCCTGTTACTGCTGTTGCCGCAGCCCCTGCTGCTCCCCATTCTGTCCAAGGTTGACTTGGACGATCATATAAAAAAGGACAAAATTTGTCAAATTGCGTGTGCAATTGACAATATTTTTTCGCATTAAACGCCATACCGCAAGAATTTCCATATCTACCCCAGAAAGACATCCGTTTTGCCATAGTTCCATCACAAACAATTCCATCAAGCGCCCCGCGGGGAGCAAACGGAGGCGGTCGATCCGCTTGAGACATGAATTCCCGCGGATCCAAATCGTAATGGGAACAAACTGTGCGCGAACAGGGGTTTTGTTTCTTCAGATATACATCGTAATGATCTGCGATGATTCGCCGCGCTGTTGCACAATTTAAACGCCCTTTGTATTTTTTCATAAGTTCCCCAAGTCGAACTTTTCTGGCACCCTGATGCCGACGTATGTCATAAAACCCGGAATTTTGAACTTCTAGGTTGCGAATTCTTTCATCATAGGGAGCATTGAAACCAATAAACACGCCGTTTCGGGTTCGTTCGATGTTGTGATACTTCAGTCCAAGCTCGATTCGGAGAATTTCTCGCCCATGAATGTCCCCAAACAACCACGAATTTGCATAATCCCCGGAATTTTCTCGCAACAAAATCTGGCAATATTCGTCCAATGTGTTGCCGTATTGCATGGCTTGGCGTATGCGATAACCGATGGGATATCGTTTTTCATAGGGCACAAATCCACCGATGGTTGTTTCTGTGCCAATAATCCCCGCGGTTGTAATGAAAAAATCCGTGCCACTCCAAATCCAACAGGGGGAGGTTTGCATAATCATGGCGTGTCCTTTCGCGGGTTGAACAGAGAGAACAATATAGGCAAATTGTCCATCGATAAAATCCGCGAACGAATTGTGTGCACACACAATATCTCCGCCGACCGTCCAGTCCCCTACAGCCATAAACGCACTACATCTATCTTTGGCTCCTGTGAACGCGCCCACACTGCCGCCCACCGCCCCACCCCCTTCTCTCCTGAAATGAGATTGAGAATCTGAATCTTTGTCCTTGCCTGCAGCAACAGAAGAAAACCAATAGGGGATGGAACAATAAAAATTCCAGGCGATAATTTCATCCACGGTTGTTGCTCCTCCTGCCGCGCACACTCCGCGCGCAATTCCCTCCATTTCTTGGTAAAATTCTGGGAACTTTTTCTGGGTCATTTGTTTAAAATCCGCGGTTATATGTTCCACAAAAAACGCCCAGTCGTGTCCGTAGGCTTCCATCATGAGAAACGACAAAATTCGTTGAACTTCTGCGAAATCTTCTGCGCACAAATATCCATAAGCATATCCTCTCTCTGCAGGTTCGCCGTGAATTGCGACATATTTCCAACCGTTTTTTCTGTAAGACGTGCCGTTCAGGACAGAGTGTTTTATTGCATGTTTGTTTTTACGTTTTGCAGTTGTTTGGGACGTCATTGGGTACGACATGATGTGTCGCAGTAGAGAGATATACTTTTGTTAGAAACAAAATGTTCGCACTTTTTCATTTCACTACGGGTAATATGAAAAAGCACACTTAATCATCGAATGCGCCGACGTTTTTGACTGAATTTTCGGGCACATCTTCTGTTATTGCGTCCGCGTTTGCGAGTTGCGCGCTTATTTCTTCTACGACTGCGACCACCAAACATCATGTTGCGAAACACGTCCGCTGCATCTAATTGATTCGCCTCCTGTTCAATCATGGTTTGTATCGCGGCTGTCAAAGACTCGTTTTGGGCATAAGCCGTTCGCATAAACTGAATAAAATCGTTTCTGAAAAAGTCTCTTCGTTGTTCCTCTGTCATATCTTCGACATGGTTCGCAACTTTGTATTCTTCATTCTCCAGATGTTCCTCATTCCATTGTTGAATTAAATCATTTTTATCCAGGGCAACCACAGCAGAATCCGAAATATTTACACCAAAACCTTTCTTCAGTATTGTTTTGTAAATTGCTAAACAGTTCTCTGCGCCTGGGTTTTCAATACACTGCACCAACAGAGCCGTTTTCATACACATAACAAGTCTCTCAAATCGCCCTTTGACACAACTCATATTGTTTGGATTCATCTGAGTAACATCCAGGTTGGTTCCGTATGCCATAGCGCATTCTTGAACATATGCATGTAAATATTCTTTTACAACATCTGGGGGTTGTTCCAGCATAAAATCCAAGGCTTTTCCGAATAAATTGCGGTATTCCGAGGTTAATATGTTACTAGACTCGGTCATTTCCAGGTTTTCGTACAAAGCGTCCAGAGCTGTTAACAATGGTTGACGTTCTTCATCGCTAAAAGTTTCAATCGCTTCCCTAAGCTGTTGTTTGACATA
>SXGT01361578.1_pt1 | contig 15459 bp, 16 predicted proteins | sample 3176221 | NCBI WGS metagenome assembly SXGT01 (sample SAMN11356862, study PRJNA531348) | freshwater metagenome | isolation source: freshwater sample F1-120 | place: China: Fuxian Lake, Yuxi | collected 2017-12-25
CCGGAAGCCCCGGTGGAGGGCTGGCGCACCTACGACGACACCGCCGTCCGCGTCGTCCGCTTCGTCAAGCGGGCGCAGGCCCTCGGCCTCGGGCTGGACGACGCGCGAGCCCTCCTCGCGCTTCGCACCGACCCGACCGGCGACTGCGCGAGCGCCCGCGAGGTCGCGCTCGCGAAGCTCGGCGTGATCGAGGCCAAGATTCGAGAGCTGGCCAAGCTGCGCGACGCTCTACAGACGGTAGCGGAGATGTGTCCGGGGAGGGGGCCGACGTCGAACTGCCCGATCCTCGACTTGGTCGAGCCCGCGGAGCCTGCCGCGGACGACGCCGACGGCCGGTTGAAGCTGCCGTGGAGGGCCGTCTGATGGAGCGCGTCGTCCTGCTCTACGACCGCGACTGTCCGAACGTGCGGGCCGCGCGTGCGAACCTGCTCCGCGCGTTCGCCGACGCGGCCGCGCCTGCCCGGTGGGACGAGGTCGACCGCGCGGCCGCCGACACTCCTGCGGCCTGGCGCGGGTACGGCTCCCCGACGGTGCTCGTGGACGGGCGCGACGTCGGCGGCACCGCTCCCGGCAACGACGGCGCGGCGTGCCGCACCTACCTCCACGCGGGCGAGCGCGCTTCAGCCCCCCCCGTGTCGATGCTGGCGTACGCGCTTCGCGCCATGCCCACGTCTTCGCCGTCGGTGGCGGCCACGTCCCCCGTCGGTCCGCGGTCCGCGAGCCAGCTCCTCGTGGCCGCGCCCGGCATCGGCATGGCGCTGCTCCCGAAGGTCGCGTGCCCGGCGTGCTGGCCCGCCTACGCCGGCCTCCTGTCCTCGGTGGGGCTCGGGTTCCTGCTTGAAACCCGCTACCTCCTTCCGCTGACCGGCACCTTCGTCGGCCTGGCGCTCGGGTCGCTGGCCTGGCGCGCGGATCGGCGTCGCGGCCTCGGTCCGTTCCTGCTCGGGACGGCGGCGGCGGCGGTGCTGTTCGTCGGCAAGTTCGTCTATGAGATCGACGCGGCGACGTGGGTGGGCGTCTCCGTCCTCGTCGCGGCGTCTCTCTGGAATGCGTGGCCGCGCAAGGCCGCGCTCGGCGCGACGGGCTCCTGCCCGTCGTGCGCTCCCCCTCAACCCTGAGTTTTCAAGGAGGGCCCTATGGCCAAGCGAAAGGTGGAAGTGTTCAGCGCGGGCTGCTCGGCGTGCGAGGAAACCATCGCGCTCGTCAACGACATCGCGTGCCCGTCCTGCGGCATCGAGGTCCACGACATGCGGGACGCGACGGTGGCCGCGCGCGCCAAGGCGCTCGGCATCCGCTCCGTGCCGGCGGTCGTCATCGACGGCCAGCTCGCGAGCTGCTGCTCCGGGCGCGGCGTCGATCTGGACACCCTCCGCGCGGCGGGCCTCGGCACGCCGGCGTGAGGCCCGAGGGACGGCGCCACTCGTGGCGTCACCCCGCAGACCGCCGCGCGGTTGGACGTTCTGGCCACGGGTTCAGCGCATGGCGGCTACACCGAGGGCATGACGACCCCCGTTCGCACCGCCACTCCCCGCGTGGCCCTCTACGCCCGCGTCAGCACGCTCAACCAGGGGCAGGACACCGGCCTCCAGCTCGACGAGCTGCGCCAGGTCGCCGCGCAGCGCGGGTGGACCATCGTCACCGAGTACGTCGATGAGGGAGTGTCGGGCGCGAAGGTGTCGCGACCGGCCCTCGACCGGATGCTCGCGGACGCCCACGCTGGGCGCTTCGACCTCCTCGCCGTCTGGAAACTTGACAGATTGGGTCGTTCGCTCCCCCATCTTCTCTTGATCCTCGATCAGCTCGCCTCCAACGGCGTCGGCTTCGCCGCCATCCGCGACGCGGGGATCGACACCACCACGCCGACCGGTCGGCTCCTCCTCCAACTCCTCGGGGCCTTCGCCGACTACGAGCGCGCCCTCATCCGCGAGCGCGTCGTCGCCGGCGTGCGCCGCGCCCAGGCCGCCGGGAAGCACTGCGGCCGTCCCAGGAAGGACCTCGACCTCCGGCCCGCCCTCGCCCTGCTCAACGAGGGGCGCGGGCTCAAGGACGTAGCACGCATCCTGAAGGTGCCCCGCGCCACGCTCCGCCGCCGCCTCGACGAGGCGGGGCGCTGGCCCGTCGGGCGGCAGGCGGCGTAGGCCGGCTACTCCCCGAACGGATCCCGCGGGCCGAGGACCTCGTGGGCGCGCTGCATCAGCGCATCCACGCCGACAGCGCGCAGGCCGTCCTCGTGGTTCGCTGCGACGGTGAAGAGCTGCCCCACGGTGAAGGTGCTCTGCATCAGGCCGAGGATCGCGATTGCCTCGCTCTCCGATGGGACGCGGACGTGCGACCGCGGCAGCATCGTCGGCTGGCCCTCGGCCACCACCGCCATCGCGTTCACGCGCGGAACGCCGTCGTAGAGGTAGACGAGCAGCCGAGGCCGGCCGCGCTCGTCCTCGTCGTCGTCGTCGTAGAGGCCGACGCGACCCTTGTGGGTGCCGCGCACGACGATCACGGGGCCGTACGGGATCTCGGCGGGGGTCGCCACCAGCCATCGGTATCTCGGCGAGCGCCGGGGAGCCGGGTCCAGAAACCCCGCCGAGCGGGAGGGCTCGGGGGCCGGGTTTTCGGGGTCCGCAAGGCGGGGCCGGATCGGGGTCCAGAACGAACTGGATGTGGGCCCTCTGGCATCGGCCCAAGAGCACGCTCCGCGGCCGCCGGCGACTGGACCCGCCGGACCCTCCCGGCTACTCCTCCCCGATGCCGGTACCCCCGATCCAGATGATGCCCGGTGTGAGCTGGGAGCTCGTGCCCGGCCACCCGACCACGAAACGGTGGTCTGCTCACGCGATTGGGTCCGACAAGGACCTCGGGGCCGTCTCTTCCGCCGTCCACGCCTGGATGGCCGCGCACGTCCCGGGGAACCACCGCATCACGGACGGCCCCGTCATCGGGGGCATGACGCCGCCGGCTGCCGACTCGTCGCTCCCGACGGGCAACGAGATGATCGCGATCTACTGGTACACCGACATGAGCGCCGACACGGCGTTGAAATACCGAGCGAGGTCGCAGCCAGCACGTTGACGAGGGACCCGCTTACACCGGAGCAGCGGAGCCGGTGCATGGCTCGAGTGCGGGCGAAGGATACGACACCCGAGCTGGCTCTCCGCCGAGCCCTTCACGCCCGAGGGCACCGCTACCGCGTCCACTTGCGGAGCGTGCCCGGCTGCCCTGACCTCGCGTTCCCGCGCGCACGGGTGGCCGTGTTCGTGGACGGCGACTTCTGGCACGGCCGCGACCTCGCCTCGTGGGCCGACAAGCTCACGCCGAAGTGGCGGGCGAAGATCACCCGCAACGTCGAGCGGGACGCAGAGGTGGAGCTGGAGCTCAAGTCCGCCGGGTGGCGGGTCGTGCGCGTGTGGGCCAAAGATCTTCGCCGGGGCCTGGATGCGGCGGTGGCCGCAGTGGAGGAAGCCCTCGGGCAGCATGGCGTAGCGCACCGGTGCTACTCGAAGTCTGTAGACCCAAAGTCATCAGTCCTGTAGCTGGCTGGGGTGCAGCCAGACGAACTCCAACGCTCGCTCGGAGAGGTCATCCGCGCCCGCCGCACGGCGCTCGGGCTGAGCCAGGAGGCGTTCGCCGAGCGGTGCAAGCTCCACCGCACGTACGTGGGGTCGGTCGAGCGTGGCGAGCGGAACGTCACCCTGGTCAACATCGCCCGGATCGCCACCGCCCTCGGCGTGCCCCCGTCCGTGCTCCTCGACGAGGCCGAGCGCCTCGCTGAGCGCGGCTCGTGAACGGGGATCTGCGGAGCCGGTTCATCGAGCTCGTCGAGCGGGTCGATCCCGTCCGCCTCCGCATCCTCGTCCGCATGGCCGAGGCGCTCACGACGGAGGTGCCGATGTGGGTGGACCCAGGCAGCACCTTCCTCACCCACGACCTCGCCGCCGCGTTCGGTTCGCAGCTCCTCCTGCACCACGCCACCCACGAGGAGAAGCTCAACAAGAAGACCTTCGAGTACACGCTCAAGTACGCCTGCGAGGCCGTGGAGTTCGACGTCACTCTCAACGCCAACCCGACCTTCCCCGCCGAGGACCTGAACATCAACGGCACGAGCTTCTCCCTCAAGACGCAGGCCGACAGGGGGATCCGACCCGGAGGCGTCTACATCCAGAAGCTCATGGAGGCCCGCTGGATCAGGGACTACGACGACCCCGTCGGCCTCACCGATGCGGCACGCCGGAAGATCGGCGCGCACTTGGCCTCCTACCAGCGGATGCTCGTGCTCCGGGCGTTCAACGTCCTGGATGGCGGCTATCGCTACCAGCTCGTCGAGGTGCCGCTCCCTCTGCTCCGCCTCGTTTCGTCGCTCCCTGACCGCGCTTTCCCTGAAAAGAACAAGGCCCGGAGCAGCGGGGCGGACGTGCGCGACGACCGCGGTGTGGCATTTCGCGTCCTCCTCGACGGGTCGGTCGAGAAGGTACGGCTGTTCAACATCCGAATCGACCGATGCGTGGTCCACGCCGAGTGGCAGATCCCCCAGATGGTCGTTCCCGGCGGTGACGACGAGGACGAGGGCGGCGAGTAGCCGTCAGATCAGAACAGCGAGAGCTGTGGCGTGGGGACGGGTACGGGCCGAGCGGGCGCGCGCTTGATCACGATGTCGTCCGCGCGGAGGTGGGTGTCGGGGAGCACCACGTCCCGTAGTGCCGGGCGCTCGCCCGTGAGCGTCCACTCGGCGACGTGGGCGAGCTGGTAGGACACGAGCGGAGGTACGGCATCTCCGATGGCCCTGTAGAGGTTCTTCCGGCTCTTGCCGAGGAAGCGGAAGCGCGCCGGGAAGCCCTGAAGGATCGCCATCTCGCGCACCGAGCAGAGGCGGTGCTGAGACGGGTGGGCGTAGCGGCCGTTCCCGATGTGCGAGCACTCCCGCTTGATCGTCGGGGCGGGCTTGTCCCATGCCATCCGGCCGTACACGTCGCAGAAGTGGTTCGTGGTGCCCGCCTCGATGGACCGCTTCATGGACGGGATCAGCAGCTCGTCGGCGTCGGGATGCCTCGCCCAGTCGATCCACGAGCCGCCATCCTCCGGGGTGGCGATCAGGCGACGGAGCTGGAGCCCGTCCGAGTGGGTGCAGGTGTGGTTCGGGTCGTCGGAGCACGCCTCGCCCGCAACGAGGGGCCGCAGGTGGCCGATAGCCCGGCGGACGGTCAGGGCCCCGTCCTTGACCTCGTGCCCCTCCCACAGGTCCTCCAGCGTGCGGAGGACGAGGGGGCGCTCCACGGCCACGACCACGGCCCGCTCCCGGAACTGCGGGAGCCCAAAGGCCGTGAGGAAGTGGGTGGCGGTCGAGACCTCGTAGCCGAGCTCGTCGAGCGCCTCGGTCAACGCCTCGATGTGGTGGAGGAACTTCCCCATGATCAGCTCGCGCGCGTTCTCCATCACGAGCACGCGAGGCCGGAAGCGACGGACGAACAGGGCCGTCCGGGCCACGAGAGAGTTGCGGGGGTCATCCCGAAGGTGGTTCTCGTGGTTGGTGCGCGAGAACCCCGTGCAGGGCGGGCAGGCGGACAGGACGTCCACCCGCCCGTCTCGAAGGCCGGGGGCAAACCGCTGGAAGAGGTCGTCCGGGTCCACTTCCCCGAGGTCCACGGCCACCGGCTTGATCCCGATGTTGGCCTCGTAGGTGCCGTTGCAGTCGAGCGCCCCGAACCCGGTCGAGGGCTTCCCGATCTCAGCGTCGGCGGCGCCGACGAGCTTGAACCGGGAGTGCGAGTGGAAGCCGTAGGACATGCCCCCGGCGCCGGAGAACAGGTCGATCACGGTCCAGGGGGTGGGCGGATGCGGGTCGATCATTGATGACTCTGAGTAGCACAGGCGGGCTCGGCGGGCAACACGGAGGTGCTGCTCGTGCGTCTCCCTCACCGTAGCAGCCCTCCCTGCCAAATTCTGTCCGCCCCCGCTCGCCTCGCGCCTCGCGGTCGTGAGCTGGGGCAGGCGCTCCAACTCCGCTCAGGTTTCCGCCACGTCTACTTGTCGAAGAGGCGGGCCTTCAGCAGATCGAACTCGGCGTCGGTCAGGGCTCCCGACTCCTTCAGCTTGGCGAGCTTCGCAATCTCGTCTGCGATGGAAGGGCTGGCGGGAGGGGTGGCAGGGGGGGCGGCGCTCGCGGCGGTCAGGAGCGTGGGTCCGCTGCGAGCGTCGATGTACTCCTTCGCCTTGCGGATGGCAGCGTTCTGCGACGAGCGGAACAAGAACGAGTTCTCGTCCTTCGTGGCGGCCATCAGGCCGCCTCGGCTCTCGTTCCCGCCCGGGAGCGTGAACTGGATGTACCCGCTGGTGAGGCCCGCTTCCTTGAGCTGGATCGCCGTAATCGAACGGAACGGGATGGTCTTGGTGCCCTTGAAGCCCAGGTTGAAGAAGGAGAGGCAACCCTTCGGCGTGATCGCAACGCGGTCGTCGTAGACTTCGAGAACACCTTGCACGCCGACGATCGTGAACACGCGGTTCGAGCCCAAGGTCGCCTCCGCTCGCGCCGACATGACGCGGCTGCCAGCGGGCCACGGTAACGCACCCGCACCTGGCAGACCTTGGCAGACCCTGACGTGATCGAGGTGCGCCATCTGAAAGTCAGCCGCGATCAGGCATAGATCAGGAATGGCAGACCTTGCTCGAGCGCGCCCGCCCCCTCATACGAGAAGAAGAACATCTTCTCGCCTCCCCCCGAACATGAGGCTGCGGGGATCCACGGCGACGACGCCGAGTTGAAGATGTTCACGCGCGCGTAGGCGGCGGCCATGAGGTCGGCCAGGTCTGCCAGCGGGTGGAGATAGTGCTCGAAGCGTGCGTATCGCAGAGGCAGACCTCGATCTGGCGAGGTCTGCCAAGGTCTGCCAGGTGCGGGCCTCGGGCGGCACGACGCGCTACCTTTCCCGCCTCCACGGCGCGGTTCCCGCCGCTCCTGCCCGCCCTCCCTCCTCCCCGGGGCCTTCGATGACCGACATCCTTCCTTGCTGGTGGCCGACGTGACCCCCCTCGCGCCGCAGCGGGCGCGGTAGATGGGCCACCTCCGCCTCGGCAGGCTCCCGAGAACGGGGAAGTGGAAGGAGGTCGTCGGGCTCGTGAGCGGCGGCGGCAGCGCCGCCCAAGTGGCCGACGCCACGCTCGACGCTGCGGAGGGCCAGCTCGCCGGCGCCGATCCCGCCGTCGTCTACACCGTCTGGCTGCTGACCCAGCTCCCTGACGCGGCGAAGTCGCCCGACTTCGCCGCCTCGCTGGCCGACCTCGGCGTTTCGGTGAGGCCCGGCGCGAGTGCGAGCGAGCTCGCCTCGGCCGTCGGCCGCGCGGTGGACGAGCACCTCGCGGGCGCCGCGCGCCCGCGCACCGACGTGGGCGAGATGGCCCGCCTCGCGGCGATCGAGACGCTGGCCCAGCACGCCCGCACGGCGCAGCTCGGGCTGTTCACGCCCACGGAGCCGACGGGCCCTACCGTCGGCGAGGCGATCAGCTCCATCGGTAGGCCACAGGCCGCCCCTGGCTCGACGGACGCGCAGGCCGCCGTCGCCCGCCTCACGTCGCCGCAGCGATTCGGCGCGCTCGCGAGGGACTTCTTCGCGCGCCTCACGGAGCGCGTCCTCACCTACTACGTGAGCAAGGAGCTGCCGCTCCACGTCGGGAGCGGGCACCGGTTCGGGAGCCTCGACGAGCAGCAGAAGTTCCAGGAAGCCGTCGGTGTCCACGCGCACGAGGCGGCCCGGATCGTCGAGGAGTTCGCCGGGGGCTGGTACTCGAAGGCCCGCTTCGAAAACGGGCTCACCGAGGAGCGCACCGGGAAGTTCGTCGCCTACGCGATGAAGAAGATGCGCGGCGAGCTCCGGCGGGGGGCCACCTGATGGCGGGCACCGAGCCGCGCTGGGTGCTCTGCGACGGGGCCGCTCACCACGGCGCCCCGATGGATGCGCTGCGCGTCGGCCTCGGCGACGGCAACTGGCACAAGGTGACGCTGGACATCGAGGGCCTGGAGGATCGGATGTCCGGCGACTTGCCGGACGGCCTCCGCGACCTCATCCGCATCGCCGCCTTCGTTCTCGCCGCCGACTGCGCCACCACGCGCGGCACGCTCGCGGCCGTGGACAACGGCGAGAGCTGGCGGCGCGACTTCCGCTTCGTCGTCCCCGTCGCCGATCCGGACCGCTGGAACCAGCCGGCCCTTCGGCGAGCGCTGGAGACGACCATCGGCTTCCTCTCCGACGAGCACTACCACTTCGAGTTCGTCCCCCTGGCCGGGCGGGCGAAGCCAAGCCAGATCCGGTTCTCGCCTCCTGCCGACGGGCGCACCTTCGCCTCATGGAAGGACGTCGACGACGTGCTGCTCTTCTCCGGCGGCATGGACAGCTTTTCGGGCGCGCTCGACGCCTGCCTGCGCGAGCGGAGGCGACCGCTCCTGGTCAGCCACCGCTCCTCGCCGAAGATGCAGGCGGTCCAGCGACGGCTCGTCGAGGCGCTGCGCCTGCGCGCCGACGCGGCTCCGCCCTGGTACCTCGGCATCGACGTCCACCGACACGGGCGCGAGCTTCACCACGAGGAGAGCCAGCGGACCCGGTCCTTCCTGTTCGCATCGATCGCGGGCGCGGTCTCGTGGCTGGCCGGCCACAAGCGCCTTCGTTTCCACGAGAACGGCATCATCGCCCTCAACCTCCCGATCTCGGCGCAGCTCCAAGGCGCGCGGGGGACGCGGACGGTTCACCCCCGCGTGCTCGACGGCTTCGCGCGCATCCTCGAGCTCGTCACGGGCGACGCCTTCGTGGTGGACAACCCCTACCAGTGGCTCACCCGGGCGGACGTGGCGCTCCGCATCCGCGACGCCGGGGCAGCGGAGTTGATGCGGATGACGCGGAGCTGCGCCGCCATCCGGGCCGCCACGAGGATGCACCCCTCCTGCGGGGTCTGCTCGCAGTGCATCGACCGCCAGTTCGCGGTGCGCGGCGTCGGTATGCTCGCCGACGACCCCGAGGAGATGTACGCCGTCAAGGCGTTCTCCGACCCCTTCGAGGAAGACCGCGACGTGCAGCTCGCGCTCGGGTACGTCGGCAGCGCAAGGGTGTTCCGTGGCCTCTCGGGGAGGTCGGAGCTGGAGAGCCGGTTCGGCGAAGTGCTCGACGCGAGCCCCTACCTGGCCCGCCAGTGGTCGATCACCGAGGACGAGGCGCTCGATCGCGTCGTGGACCTCCACCGTCGGCACGGCGAGACGGTGTGTGCGGTATTGGACGCGGAGGTGGCCGCGCGAGCTGCTCCGATGCTGCTCGGCCGCCTCAATCCCCAGGGCCTCGTCGCGCGGTGCATCGAGGGAGGCCTCGCCGAGGCCCGCCGCGCGTTCGGCGTCGATGAGGAAGCACCCGCCGCCGCTGCTGAGGCCGCCCCCGAACCCGCGGCCGCGGCTCCGGTTCCGGCGCTTGACGCCGCTGCGGCCGTCGCGCCGGGAGCCGTGCTCGCGAGCGATACGTTCGTGGAGGTGGGGCACGGATGGCTGGTCGGACTGGCCGGAACGAAGGGCGTGATCGCGCGTCCGTCCGGAGGGATGCACCTGCTCAAGACGATGCTGGACCACCCGCACCGCGAGTTCCCGGTCCTCGAATTGGAGTCGGCGGCGAAAGGCGTGGACGCGGCGAGCGTGGCCGCCCCCAGGAACAAGCGCGGCACGCGGAAGGGCGAAGCAGAGACCGGTGGAACGACTCCTGGCGACATCCCAGCCACGACTACGAAAACCCTCGCGAACTACCGAGCGCGGCTGGCCGAGTTGGCAAAGGAGGATGAGGAGGCCAGGGAGATCGGCCACAGCGGAGGCGTGTTCGCGGCTCTCCGCGAGATCGGCGAGATCGAGGACGAGATCAAACGCCTCGTCGGCCTGGGCGGGGCCATTCGCTCCGTGGCTCCCGAGGTCGAGAAGGCGCGCACCCGGTTGAGCAAGGCGGTGGACCGGGCTCTGAAGGACATCGGCGACGCCAAGCACGACGGGTTGAAGCGCTACCTGAAGCAGACCTTGGAGCTTGGCTACTCGTTTAAGTACGCCCCCCACGACAAGCGGAACTGGGTGACGACGCGCTGACGGTCCCCGGCACGCGGCTGGAAATGGGACAAGCCGTGTCCTGATTGGGACCGCTTTTGTCGCGCCTCGGTGATCGAAGCCGAGGCCGTCCCTGCCGTCCCCATCGAGCACCATCCCGCTCGCTCACACCGGTAGCCCGGCGTGAAGCGCCGCGCCGCCAGGCCCGCGCTCGCGCCCGAGGCCGCCGTGCTGATGCGCGCGGCGTTCGAGCCCCGGTACGGCCGGAAGCTCGACGACGGCGAGCTGGACGGGATGGCCGACCGGCTGCGCCGCTTCACCGCCATCGTGTCGGGCTGGGACGCCGAGGACCGCGCGCGCGCCGCCGCCGCGTCGGGCACCGACTCCTGCCCGTCGCCATCGAACGACCTCACCCTCCCGCCCGGAGCCGCCAAGTGATCCACCTCCTCCGCTCGATCCGCCCGCTGGTCACCCTCGTCCTGAACGTGGGCATCCACGTCAACATCCGCCGCGCCGCGTCGCCGCCGCGTCGCGCGCAGGAGCCCCCGCCGCCCGCCGACGAGCCCGCGAACGACGACCCGCAGGTCTGGACCCTGCGCCAGCTCGCCGACGAAACCGGCGTGCCGGAGTTCCTCGTCGCCCGCGTCGCCCGCGACCTCGGCTTCACCGACCTGGCCTTCGACGCCGACGAGGTCGGCGCCATCGTCGCCGCCCTGCGCGGCGGGCCGCCGCCCCGGGTGGCGTAGCCGTGGCCCTCACCCGCGCCGAGATCGAGCGCGGGCTGGACGAGGTCACGCGCCCCTTCCTGGCCCACGTCACCGCCCTCCACGCCGCGCACGGCGGTGTCACGGAGATCCGCATCATCCGGCAGAAGGTGATCTGGGCGGCGCGCATCGGTCCCGCCGACGTGGACGGGCTCGTCGATGCGCTGCGCCCCGTGGGCGACTCCCCCCGCGCGAGCATCCCCGCTCACGACCACCCGCGGAGCGGCGAGGCCAACGTCTACTTCACGCTCAATCCGGTGCGACCAGACCCCGCTTGGCCCACCGGCGGCCCGATCCGGCGCACGAAGGACGCGGCCAAGAACGACGACATCCTCGCCTACCTCTGGCTGCTCGTGGACCTCGACCCCGAGCGCGACCCGAAGGACCGCTCCGCCACCGACGCCGAGAAGGCCGCGGCCCTCGCCGTCGCGGAGGCCGTCGCCGCCGAGCTGGGCGCCCGTGGCGTCGCCACCGTGCGCGGCGACAGCTACCACGTCATCGCCCGCCACGCGGCCCCGCCCGCCGTTGGCGTGAAGGACGCGGCGAAGGCGATGCGCGAGGTGCTCCGGCGGCTCGACGGGCGCTTCTCCACGCCGGGGGCCAAGGTGGACAAGTCCACCCACAACCCCGGCCGGATCATGAAGCTCTACGGCACGGTGGCGACGAAGGGCGACGACACCGAGGCCGCGCCGCACCGCCTCTCGTGGCTCGACGTGGGCGCGATCCCGGCGCCGATGGATGCCCTCGCCGCGGTCGCCGAGCCGCCACCGGCCCCGAAGGCGAAGGCCTCGCAGGGGCGAGCCGGCGCGAGTTCGCCGACGCCCCGGCAGTCCCCGGAGGAGCTGGCGTGGCGCACGGCCGCGCTCGCAGCCCTCGACCTCGGCGCCGTCTACGGCGAATGGCTCACCGGGAAGGTGGGCGGCGACGGCTGGCTGGAGTGCCGCGACCCGGAATCGCCCAGCGGCGACCAGCACCCGTCCGCCGGCGTCGCGGACGGCGTGCCCGGCTTCGAGCGCGGCGTGTTCTACACGTTCCGCGAGTCGAAGGGGCAGGACGTGTTCGGCTTCCTCGTCGCCCGGGGCCGCGCCCGCAACTTCTGGGAGGCCCGTCGCCTGGTGGCCCAGCTCTCCGGCGTCGCCCTGCCCGGTCCCGCACCCGCCGACGCCGGCGTCCTCGACGCCTTCGCCGAGCGCTGGGCCGCCTGCGCCAACGACGACGACCGCTCCGCGCTCCTCGAGGCCGCCGTGCGCGCCGCGCACGCGCTTTCCGACGTCGGCTGCGCGAACGCGATGGAGCGGCTTCGGGAGGAGTCGGGCCAGGCCCCCGCCATCCTCCGGCGCATCGCCGCCCGTGTGAAGGCACAGGCCCGACGCGAAGCCCGGCGGGAGGCGACGGCGCGGCCCGAGCCGCCCAAGAAGGGGCTGCCGGTCATCGAGTACGTCACGGACGCCGACACCATCGAGAAGCTCTTCGACGGCATCGTCGACCTCGTTCTCCCGCTCCAGCGGTTCTTCCGGCACGGCAAGGACGTGGTCTACGTGCAGAAGGGCGTGGGACCGCTCCGGCTCGACGACAAGAACCTGCCCGGCGTGCTGTCCTCGTACATGGAGCTCGCCTACATGCACCAGGGGGAGGACGGCCCCGAGTTCGACCGGTACGACGTGCTCTCGCAGCCCCACGCGCGCGCCCTCCTCGCCTCGCCGCGCGTGAGGTGCCGCCTGCCCGTCGTCACCAGCTACGTCCGCTCGCCGGTCTTCGACAGGGAGTGGAACTTCGTCGCCACCTTCGGCTTCCACCCGGCCAGCGGCATCTTCTACGACGGCCCGCCGGTCGCCCCGCGCTCCGGCGACGCCGCGATCCGGGCGGCCGTGGACGACTTCAAGTGGAAGGACGAGGTGGACCGCGTGAACTTCGTGGGCGCGCTGCTCACCGGGCTCACGATGCCCCACTGGCCCTACGGCCACCCCTTCCTCGCCATCAACGGCAACAAGCCCGGCGTCGGCAAGGGCACTCTGGCGAACGTCCTCGCGCTGGTGACGGACGGGGAGCTGCCCTCCTCGATCACGCTGACGCCCAATGACGAGGAGTTCGAGAAGCAGATCGCGACCCGCATCGAGGCGGGGGACCGCGTCATCGTCATCGACAACGCCAAGTCGGTCGGCGCCATCGGCAGCGCCGCGCTGGAGCGCACCATCACCGCGCCCCGGCTCAATTTCCGTCGCCTCGGCTCGAACACCGCGATCTCGCGACCGGAGAACGACGTGCTGTTCGCCCTGACCATGAACATCACGCAGCTCGGCGCCGACCTCCGCCGCCGCGCGCTCCCGGTCAACCTGTGCGTGACGGGCAACGTCCGCACGCTCGTCTACGCCAACGACGATCTGCTGCGCCAGGTGGCCGCCTCCCGCACCGACATCCTCGCGGAGCTGGCGGGGATGGTGCGGGCGTGGCTCGACGCGGGGCGCCCCCTGCCGGTCACCCCCGCGCGCCACAGCACCGACCAGCGGTGGGCGGCGACCGTCGACGGCATCCTCCAGAACGCCGGGCTCCAGGGCTTCCTCACCAACATGGCGGAGTCGGAGCACGCCTTCAACGAGAACTACGACGTGATCGTCGAGGCGTGCGCCGCCCACCACGCCGAGGGCCTCCGCACCGCCGGGGAGTGGGCCGAGGTGCTGTTCACGGGACCGCTCGCTCACCGGGCCAACGACCGGCGCGGGAACCCGAGGTCCAAGCGGTCGAAGGAGACGCTGGTGGGCATGCTGTTCGCCGAGTTCGTGGGTGACACCCTCGACACTGCGGTGGGAGCGTTCGTGGTCCACGCCGAGGAGCCGAGGAAGGGCCACCCCTCGATCTACGGCTTTGTTGCTGCCGAGTAGCCCTCCAACGTCCAGGGGTTGACGTACCCGCGCGCGTTATGTCAACCATTGGACCCCCCTTCTGGGAGTCCCCATGCCCGCCGCCAAGAACCGCCGCAGCGCCCGTCCCGGGCGCGGGAACAACGCCAGCAACGCCGAGATCCCGAAGGGCAAGAAGGCGTACCTGTACGCCCGCGTGTCGTCGCGCGGGCAGGAGCGCGAGGGGTTCTCCATCCCCGCGCAGCAGGCGCTCCTCCGCGCCTACGCGGCGGACAACGGCTTCGCCGTGGTCGAGGAGTTCGTGGACGTGGAGACCGCCAAGAAGACCGGGCGCACCTCGTTCACGAAGCTGCTCGCCGCGCTGAAGAAGCAGCCCGAGCCCCGCCCGGCGATCCTCGTCGAGAAGACCGACCGGCTCTACCGGAACCTGAAGGATTGGGTGACCCTCGACGAGCTGAAGGTGGACGTCCACTTCGTGAAGGAGGGCGTCGTCGTGTCCGAGGAGTCGCGGTCCTCGGAGAAGTTCATCCACGGCATCAAGGTGCTGATGGCCAAGAACTACGTGGACAACTTGCAGGAGGAGGTCAAGAAGGGCCTCAACCAGAAGTGCGACGAGGGGCACTACCCGGGCCTCGCGCCCATCGGGTACCTGAACGTCCGCACCAACGGGCGCAGCCTCCTCCAGATCGACCCCGAGAAGGCGCTCCTCGTCCGCAACCTGTTCGAGCTGTACGCTCGCGGCGAGCACTCCATCGAGGGCCTCGTCGAGTACGCGAAGGGCGTCGGGCTCCGTGGCCGGCACGGCGGGCCGATCCACACCGCCGTCGTCCACAACGCCCTGCGGAACCCCCTCTACGCGGGCACGTTCTATTGGGGCGGAAAGCAGTACGTCGGCAGCGACCCGACCATCGTGTCGCAGGAGCTGTTCGACCGCGTGCAGGCCCGCCTCGACGGCCACCCGTACACGCGCGGGCGGCAGCACGACTTCGCGTTCGCCGGGCTGATCACCTGCGGCCATTGCGGGGGCGCGGTCACCGCCGAGCTGAAGAAGGAGAAGTACGTCTACTACCACTGCGCGACGCGCTGCCAGCGGGAGGCGTTCGTGTCGGAGGCCAAGCTCTCCGCGATGCTCTGCGAGGCGGTGCGCCCGCTCAAGTTCCCCGAAGACATGCGCGAGGCGTTCCTCGCCTGCCTGAAGGACTCCCGCCGCGACATCGAGGGCGACGTCAAGGCGCGTGTCGTCGCCGCGCAGGCCCGGCTGGAGCGCGTCACACGGCTGATCAACGCCGCCTACGAGGACAAGCTGGAGGGGCGCATCGACGAAGCCTTCTTCACCACCAAGCGAGCCGAGTGGGAGGCCCAGCGCGCCGACGCCGCGGACGAGGTCAAGCGCCTCACCACCGTGAGCACCAAGAGCCTCGATCACGCCATCGCGGTCTTCGAACTCGCGAACCGGGCGTACGACCGGCTCATTTCCCGGTCGCCCCGCGAGCAGCGCGTTTTGCTCGACGTGCTCCTATCGAACTCCGTTTTGGCCGAGGGGCGCCTCACCGTCACCTTCGAAAGTCCCTTCGATGTACTGGCACAACCGCCGATCGAGCCCGAAACGGAAAACGGCGATCCGGGGTCGCCGGATCGCCGTCATCTCGTGTGGTCGGGATGGGCGAACGCCTATAGAACTGCCGCGCTCGAACCAGGGGTGTGCTCGACCGAGTACAACTTGGCGTTGAAGTATGTGAGTCGGGCGGTGGAGGCCGCGGTTACCGCGCGGCGGAGAGGGGTCGCGGCCCCG
>SXGT01084573.1_pt1 | contig 15458 bp, 4 predicted proteins | sample 3176221 | NCBI WGS metagenome assembly SXGT01 (sample SAMN11356862, study PRJNA531348) | freshwater metagenome | isolation source: freshwater sample F1-120 | place: China: Fuxian Lake, Yuxi | collected 2017-12-25
GGCAGATACACCTCGCACCACGCGTGCAGGTCGACAACGTCGCGCGAGACCCCGCGCGGCTCGTCGGGCAACATGCCCTCGTCGGTGAGCTGCACGAGGTAGCCCGACACGAAGCGCGTCGCGAGCCCGCGTCCGCGAAGCAGCGCTGTCATGAGGACCGCCGAGTCGCGGCAGCTCGCGCGCCCCGCCGCCAAAGACTCCTCGGGCGTGTAGACGCCGGACTCCTCGCGGATGACGTAGCGCACGCGCCGATTGACGGCCGCGTTGAGCGCGATGAGCAGATCGGTCGTCGGCCCCGACCGCGGGACCTCGGCATCGAACGCCTCGAAGCGGGCGCCGCGATCGAAGGCCGGATCGTCGGATACCAGGAACGGCGCCAGCTCGCGGGCAAGCTCGGCCGGGTACGCGAAAGGTACCTCGGCGGCGAACTCCTCGAGCAGAAAGTCGAACGGGTTCACGGGCCGAATTTCGACCGTCAGCTCGACCAGCACATCGAGCGAGCGCACGAGCGCTTCGGCCGGGAAATGCACCCGCGCGACGTGGTTCCCGTACGGGTCTTGCTGCCAGCGCAGGCGATGCTCCTGCTCGATCTGAAGGCGATACGTCTCGATGCGCGCGCGTGTGTGCGCGGTCGGCCTCAGCCGAATCGTGTGCGGCCCGAGCGATGCTGGCGTCGGATAGCGGTAGTGGCTCTTGTGTTGGATCAGTAGCCGCATAGCGCCATAATTCCTCGCTCGGGTTTCCGACGTGTTTCGCGCGACCTCGCGCCAGATGAACGCCGGCTCAATAGATGAAGGCGTCGTCCCCGTCGGACACGGTGACTAGGACGATCGTGTCGCCGCGCAGGCCCGCGTCGATCCCATTCCAGGCGGTCTCGATCGAGGTCACGTGGGCGTCGCCGTAGGCGATGATGTGGAGGATCTGCTTGACCCAGCGATCGCCGTCCGAGACGTTCGCCGTGCTGATCTGGATGTCGCCGAGCTTCTTGCTGAGGATCGCGGTGGCCTGCTCCACCGTGTACGGGGCGTCGAACGGGAAGCCGACCGCGCGCGTTACGCTGACGCCGACCTTCACACCGTCGATCTCCACCAGAAGGTCGGTGATGTTGCCTTGGGTGTCGTAGATCACCTCGGTCTCGGTCTTGACCAGCGTCGCGAGCTCGCACCGGGCAAGCACCTCGAAAGCGAAGACCTCCGACATGAGCGAGCTGCCGCCCGCGTTGCCGTCCGCAATGATCTCGCGGCCCCCGGCGGTAAGCAGCGCGGAGTCGGTGTCGTCGTAGGGGTCGCTGCCGAAGTCGATACCGCCGACGAAGAACGATGGCCCCGGGTCAGCGAGCTCGGTGTCGATCACGCCGCACGCGCCGCGGATGGCGCCGAACCCCGCGAGGGGCAGCGAGGGCATGGACGATTCGACGGCGTCGACGTCGGGCACGGCGGCCGAGTCCACCGTCGCCTCCGAAAACGCCGTGGTGTCGCCGGGCAGGGTCGAATCCGTGGCGACGGTCGCTTCGGGTGTTTCAGCCGAATCGGTGGGAGTCGAGGTCTCCGCGACGGACGTGTCCGCGGGGGCGAGCGTGTCGCCTCCCGTTCCCGCGGCGGTGTCTTCGCACGCACCGAGCGCCATGGCCGCGAGCACACCAACGAGAAGCCGGAAGGGTCGCATCATGCCCACGACCTTAGCCTGCGCTCCGTGTGCCACGCAATGCGCGGCGGCGCGCTTTCACACCACCCCGAGGAACACCGGCGCCCTCTTCGACCACGGGCGTGCGGACCGTACGACCACATCCAGGCGCGTCGGAAACCCTCGCAGCGCCTTCACGATGGGACGCGCCCGCTACCTTCGTCGGGGACGGCAGTTCGTACGTTGACGCCCGCGGGCATTCCCGACGTCAGCTCCACCACGCGCGTGCGCGTGGGGACACGTTCACTTGGCGTTGCGTTCGGGCGCGGCGTTCGGGACGCAGCACGCTTCGATCGTGCCGGCGAGCGTGTGCAGCGTCTTGGCGATGGCAGCCCCATCTACCTTATAGAAGACCTGACGACCGCGCCGTTCGGCTTTGACCAAACCGGCATCGCGCAGGGTTCCGAGGTGCCGTGACACGACCGACAGGTCCAGCGCCAGCGCCTTGCCGGCGATCTCGGTGACGCTGCATGCTTCCTCGTGTGCCAGCATCCAGCGAAGAATCGACAGGCGATTGGGGTCCCCGAGGGCCTTGAAGCACTCGAGGGCGGACGTGGGAAACGGATTCGATTTGCGCTTGCTCATATTCACCTGCGCTCGAATGTGCTTGCGCGTTTGCGCCAACATGCAATCGTTCACGCTATCCTAGGCTCATCGATACGGGCGTCAAGCCCGTCCGGACAAATCGGCTGAGACCATCTTGCGCAAGTGTGGGACCTCCTGCCTTTGCGTCTGAGAGCGACCGCGCCCGATCCCGACTGGACCGGTTCACCCTAGTTGGGGTATCTAGTAGCCCCCCCTGCGGCGCATCCCCCTGACGATGCGCCGGAACAGGCGAGGGGACTTCCTTGGAGACCTCCATGCGCACGACGAAACTAGCTAGACTCGCCCCGATTGCCTCCGTCGCCTTCGCGCTCGCCGCGTGCGGTGACGCCGCTGAACCCGCACCGCCGGGCTCCGCACAGGGCAACGCGCCCCAGTCGGAAGCGCGCGCGATCTCCGGCTTCACGCTCACGGGCAGCTCCGCTGGCGGCGTGGATTCGCTCGTCGCCGAAGTCCCCACGCTCAACATCACCGGGACCATCACCGAGTCGATCGAGGTGGGCTGGAACAACACCTACCGCTCGCTCTCGGTCACGCCCGTCTTCCCTCAGGGCTGGGACCTCGAGTTCTACGCTGGTAATCAGCTGCTTGCGGGTCCGCCGACGACCCCCGCCGGGTGGGCTTCGGTGTCGCGCGTGAAAGCAACCGGCACGCTCTCGGCGGAGGGCGTCTCCGGTGGCCACCAGCTCCTCACCTGGAACGTCACTGCGCTCGCGCCCGACATCGCGGCGCAGTTCTCGGGCGGCTCGACCGGCGACGGGGTCGACGTCTTCTTCGATCCCGAACACACGAAGATCTTCAACGTCCACCATCACAATTCACCGGCGTCCGTCATGTGCCGACGACTGACGGATTCCAAGCCGTGCGACCCCGTCGCGGACACGAGCCAGACGGGGAACTGCGCGCGTATCGTGAGCGGCACGATGACCTACGACAACACCCTGTGCACGGACGGTCGCTTTTGCGCGAAGACCGGTCCGAGCACAGGTCAGTGCTCGACCTCGCCGTGGCCGATCGCGCTTACGCAGACCGCGCATCGCGCGACCGGCTACATCGATCCCCCGACCAACTTCATGTGGGTCCCGACCGTCGAGAACAACGCGACGCACCGCATCGCGTGGGATTGCGTCGACGTCCTCAATCACACCCGTTGCCCGACGCCCATCGTCTACTCGACCCACATCGCCGCCGCGAATGCTTACGACGAACACCAGGACCTGACGGTCGTCGGCCGGCGTATGTACTCGATCGGCAAAACGGCGAGCAACAAGCGCATCATGTGCCTCGACATGAGCACGGGTACGGAATGCACCGGCGTCGCATACACGAACGACATCGGCGACTACCTGCAGTGGGGCATCGGTTCGGCCGGCAACAAGGTCTACGCGATCGACAAGTCGAATGGCACCCTGAGCTGCTATGATGCGCCGGCGATGACGGCGTGCGGCGCACCGTGGCCCATCAGCCTTTCGGAAGGCGGCACCGCCCCCGTCCATCCGGTACCGCTCCCGAGCGGTGTCATCGAGAACATCTGCGCCGACTACCGTTGCTTCAAAGTCGATGGTAGCGCGACGACGCTGCCGACCTCATACCTGAACTACGCATCTTCGAATCGCGCAGGCGGCTGGGCCTCAAACTCGAGGCAAATGGCGAACAGCTCGACGGAGGGGACCAAGGTCGCTTGGGGTACGGGCAATCGCCAGGTGACGTGCTTCGACGTCGGGCACGACAACGGCGACGGCACATTCGGCGCGAAATGCGCGCCTGCCTTCCCGGTCAGCGTGAACGCCATATACCAAACGAAGTTGGACCCCGAGGACGACAACTGCCTCTGGACCAATGGCGATGACGGCATCATCCGCAACTTCCGCGCTGACACAGGTGCCGCGGGCTGTGGAGGCGGGATCCCCCGGATCCAGTTCAAGGCCTCGGTCGTCATTCCGCGCCTCGGCTGCGATCCCTCGACCCGTGTGTATCAGTACCGATCGTTCAAGCTCGTCAACCCCGCTAAGGGGGAAGGCGGCTCGAGTTGGACCGCGGCGACGCTGACGGTGAAGGACTCCAATGGCGGCGCGGTCCCCAACTGGATCAACATCCCGATCCCGGATAACGGCTTCATCGACTTGACCACGGGCGGCACCGGCGGCGCGGCGCTCCTGGAGTCGGTGGCCGGCGACACCCCGACCTTCGACGTCGCGGCGGCCGGGCTCAACGACACGACCATCGTTCCGGCGGCGGTGCTCAAGGTCGCGACCGGGTCAGCGCCGCAAGTCTGCCTGACCCTCGGGCAACCCCCGAACCTGTGCCCGGCGGCCGCGGGGCTTGCCGTGTTGCTCCCCGCGCAATCGGTCTTGACGAACGTCGTCGGCAGCGCCACGTACACCGCGGGCGCCGAGCCGCGGGTGGATTACGACCCGGCAAGCTACACAACGACGGGCACGCCGGGACAGCCCTCGGTCCCCACGTGCAGCGGCCCGCTGAGCGGCACAGCGCGGTACATCAACGGCCCGCCGGTTCCGGGCGCGCCCGTCGAGTTGCTGACCGCGGGCGGCGGCGCGGTCAACGACCCATCGACTGGCCTGCCAGTGAACGCGACGACGGCCGCGGACGGCACGTTCTCGTTCCCGGTGTGGGGCGGCAACAGGTATCGGGTGGGCGTGAGCGGCTCCCCGAGCGCTGATCCGGTCTCCGTCACCGTGGTTATGGGTGGTATTGGCACCACGAACGCGGTGAGTGGTGTCGCGACGTCCGGCATCATCTTGGTGCCGCAGGGAGGCCCCGCCGCCATGGTGACCATTCTCATGGCGCTCAACGAGTTCACACTCGTCGGCGTGCCGAATGCGGGCGTCGACGCGATGACCGCGACGCTGCCCGTCGCGAATCGCCAAGGCACGATCGCGCAGAGCGTCGAGGCGCATTGGGATCGCACCCTGCGCCAATTGAACGACGTTCCGGTCTACCCGCAGGGCTGGACCATGAAGTACTTCACGGGCACGACCAACGGGACCGGGGGGACCGAAGTACCGGCCCCGACCGACATCGCGGGCTGGTCCCTCGTCAATAAGATCAGCGCTCAGGGGAACTACGAGTCGCTCGGGACCGAGGGCGGAAAACAGGTCATCACGTCGACGATCGAGGCGCCGCCCCCAACGGTCGCCGCGACGTTCTCGGGCGCCTCGGCCGGCGACGGCTGGGACCTCTTCTTCGATCCCGGTTACACGAAGGTCTTCAACATCCATCATCACAATAGCCCCGCCACGGTGATGTGCCGGAACCTCAACGGCACGCCTTGCACGCCCACTGGAGCGAACTCGGGTACGACCTCGACCTGGCCGATGACGCTGACGCAGACGGCCAATCGGCCCCGCGGCACGATCGACTTGGACGCGAACAAGCTCTGGTCGATCACGGTGTTCGATAGTGGTGTCAACAGCGGCAAGATCGGCTGGGACTGCGTCGATCTCACCACCAACGCCCGGTGTACGGCACCCGTGGTGGTGTCGGCGCAAACCGCCTCCAACACGAGCTACCAAAACCACATCGACCTCGTCGTCATCGGCCGGAAGCTCTACTCGATGGGGCTCGTCAGCGGCAACAAGACGCGCATCATGTGCCTCGACATGGCGACCGCCGCGGAATGCACGGGCGTCGAGCTCCTAGAAGCCGGCGCGTCGGTCTCGGGCAACGGCGACCAATTGGGTATCGGTGCCGTCGGAACCAAGCTCTTCGCGCTCCCCAAGTCGAGCGGCAAACTCCACTGCATCGAAAGCACGACCATGACGGCGTGCGGCGGCGGCAGCTGGCCGGTCCAGACCTCCGCGACCGGCCGCGTGCTAGGTACCCCGAGCGCGGACGGCGTGGTGCGCAGCATCTGCGCGGACTGGCAGTGCTTCAGCATGGACGGAACGGCGATCGCCGCGGGCAACGCCGGGGCGACGACACTTCCCGCGCGCTACATCGCCTACCACGCCGCGCACCGTCAGAACTCGCAGGGTGCCGGGTCGACCTGGGGTGGCTCGGACACGAGCGGACCCCGTGTCGCCTGGGCCTGTGGTAGCGGTACGCTCTGTTGCTGGGATATGTCGACCGACTCCGCGTGCGACGGCAAGCTTCCGAGCGACGTCGCCGGCGCCACCTCGCCGTTTTCAGTCTATCCCTTGGGATCCGGTTCGGTCAGCTCGATCTACTCGCCCCGCTTCGACCCCCAGGACGACAACTGCCTGTGGACCAACAGCGATGACGGCATCATCCGCAACTTCAAGACCCTCTCGCCCACGACGGCCCCGATCGGCTGTGCTGGCGGTCCTCCGCGGATCCAGTTCAAGGCGTCGGTGTCGATCCCGCGCCTCGGGTGCGCGCCGGAAACGCGTGTGTTCGAGTATCGGCAGTTCAAGCTGCTGGCCCCGACGAGCGCGCAGTACACATCGGCGACCCTGTCGGTCAAAGACTCCAACGGCGTCGCGATCCCCGGGTGGACGTACATCCCCGTGCCGGCCGATCAGACCTTCGACATCTCGTCGCTCACGGTCGCGAACGCGGGCACGACGCCTACCTTCGACATCAAGGCCACGGGCCTCACGGACCTGACGATCATCCCGAAGGCCGAGCTCCGGGTCGTCACGGCGTCCGCGCCGCAGCTGTGTTGGAACCTCAACCCGCCGAGCAATGCCTGCCCGGCGACGCCAGGCGTCGCGGTGAATCCGCCTGCGACCTCGACCAACACCACGGTCGTCGCGAACGCGGACTTCACGGATGCCGAGGGCACGACCGCCTATCCCGAGCGGACCTACCAGACGCAGGGCATCCAGGCTCAGCCCTCGATCGCGGCCTGCGGCGCGAGTGTCTCAGGCCTGGCCAAGCTGGCGAACGGCACCGCGGTCTCGGGCGTACCGGTCGAGCTGCTGACGGCAGCCGGCGCAGCGGTGATCGACCCGGCGACGGGGCAACCGCTCACGACGACCTCGGGCGCGGGTGGGTACTCGTTCGCGGGGCTCTGGGGTGGGGCGGGCTACAAGATCCGCGCGCGCGACCCGGCCACGCACGCGGTCTTCTCGGCCACGGTCGTGAGCGGAGGCTCGGGTACGACGGCGGCCGCGAACGGGGTCGTGACCTCGAACACGACCATCCCGCCGCACGGCGGTACGGGTGGGATCGACATCTTACTCATTCGCCGGTGGGTGGTCACCGTGACGCCGCCCGTGAACGGTGGCGTGGTGTGCAACCCGACGACCGTCTCGAACGGCGCGACCTTCGCGTGCACGATCACGCCGGCCCCCGGCTATGCGCTCGACACGCTGACCGACAATGGCGCGAGCGTGGTTGGTTCGGTGGTGGGCGGGACGTACACGTCCGGAGCGGTGACGGCAGACCACACCATCACCGGTACCTTCAAGAAGGACTTCGGCTCGGGTTGCGGCGGCAACGCGGAGTGCCAGGGCGGCATCTGCGTGGACGGCGTTTGCTGCAATACGACCTGCACGGGCTCGTGCCAGGCATGCAACGTCGCGGGCTCGGCGGGCACGTGCACGAGCACCGTGTCGGCGTCGGGCAACGGCGAGACGGACAGCTCGTGCGACGGCGTCGACAACAACTGCAACGGGCAGAAGGACGAGGGCTTCGTGGGCGTGCAGACGCGCTGCGGGGTCGGTGCCTGCGCGGCGACCGGCACGTCCACGTGTGCCAATGGCGTCGAGGACCGGGCGGTCGGGACCTGCGTGGCCGGCAATGCGACGGCGGAGGTGTGCGACGGGGTCGACAACGACTGCGACCAGAAGACCGACCAGCTCGACGACTCGCTCGAGGTGGCGCCGAACTGCGCGAACCAGGCCGGTGAGTGCCTCGGCGCGAAGAGGACGCGGTGCCAGGGGGCGGCGGGTTGGGCGGCCTGCACGGACGCAGACTACGTCGCGAAGTCGCCGTTCTACTCGAGCGTCGAGTTGTGCGACTCCAAGGACAACAACTGCGGCGGGGGGACGGACGAGGGTTTCGGCCTTGGCGACTCCTGCTCGGTGGGCCTCGGGGCCTGCACGGCGACGGGCACGCGCGTGTGCCTGGCCAACAAGAGCGGCGGTTGCAGCGTTCAGCCCGGCGCGCCGGCGAACGAGACGTGCAACGCGGTCGACGACAACTGCGACGGCATGACCGACAATGTGGTCGACGGCGAGGGCTCGGTCTGTCCGGACCTCGATACGGCGATCACCGGAAACCCCGATCCGCGAACCGCGTCGGATGTCGCGCAGTTCGACTATGTCGACACCGTCACGGCGTCGAACACGCACTTCCAGTGCCAGCTCGACGGAGGCGCGTGGACGACGTGCGACGGTGGCAGCACGACCTACGAGGAGCTCTCCAACGGCAGCCACACGTTCCTGGTTCGGGCGGTCGGCGTGCTTGGAAACGTGGACGAGACCCCGGCGTACTACGCGTGGATCGTGGACACGACGGTGCCGGAGACGACGGTGCTGTCGGGTCCGCAGAACCCGTCGCAGTCGCACACGGGCGAGTTCGTGTTCGGGTCGAACGTGGCGGAGCCGTCGGCGTGGTGGTGCGCGATCGATCCGGTCGGTGACACGCCGAGCGAGGAGGAGTGGTTCCTGTGTGACGCGACCTACACGTGGAGCGAGCTCGCCGAAGGGCCGCACACGATCTGGGTGTTCGTGGTCAACGAGATCGGCGTCGCGGACGAGACGCCGGCAATGTACCAGTGGGTGATCGACTCGACGGCGCCGGGCACGGACGTGACGGTCCAGCCGAGCGCGGTGACGTGCGATACCACGGTGACGTTTGCGTTCCGGTCGCCGGACGACGAGACGGTCACGAATTTCCGCTGCCGGCTCGACGACTGGGATTGGACGGACTGCGACGGCAGCGAGGCGACGTACGAGGGACTCGAGGACGGCCCGCACGTCTTCAGCGTGGCGTCGCTGGACAACAACGGGAACCTCGATCCGACGCCGGCGAGCGTGCGGTTCGTGGTGGACACGGCGGCGCCCGAGACGACGATCGAGATCGGTCCTCAGGACCCGGCGCAGAGCAACGTGGCGGTGTTCTCGTTCGGGTCGAACGAAGAGGGCGTGACGTTCTACTGCCGGCTGGATGGGGGCATCGAGGGCGAGTTCAGCGCGTGCGCGTCGCCGATGGCGTTCAAGGGTCTGCGCGAGGGGCCGCATCACTTCGAGGTGTACGCGGCGGACATGGGTTGCCTGTCGGACGAGACGCCGGCGAGCTGGGATTGGCTCATCGACACGCGCCTCCCGGAGACGGCGTTCCTGGCGACGCCGCCGGTGCTCAACGGCAAGGACGACAAGAACGTGTTCGTGTACGAGGACCCGACGGATCCGCAGCTGACGACGTTCGAGTGCATGCTCGACGGCGGCAAGTGGGTGGCGTGCGACGGCGGTCGGAATGACCTGGGGCTGTTGGCGGTCGGCACGCACACGCTCACGGTGCGGGCGTGCGACCACGTGACGGAGACGTTCGTGCAGTGCGACCCGACGCCGGTGGTGTACACGTGGCAGGTGACGGAGAGCCCGTGCCCGCTCGATGCGCAGCCGCCGATGCTGTCGTGCGCGGCGGACTTCACGGTCGAATGCAAGAAGGAGCATGGCGAGGTGGACCTCGCGGCGATCGCGGCGACGGCGAGCGACGAGTGCGCGCCGGTGGCGTCGGGGACGAACGCGGGGACGAGCTACCCGGTGGGCACGAGCCCGATTGTGTTCCAGGCGACCGATGGCAACGGCAATCGCTCGAGCTGCATCACGCTGGTGACGGTGGTGGACCGGGTGGCTCCGACCATCACGTGCCCGGCGGCGGTGGTGCTCGAGGCGCCGGTGGATTCGTGCGGTCTGGCGCATGACCTGGGCAAGGCGGTCGTGGCGGATGGTTGCTACGGGGCCTCGGTCGTGAGCTTCTCGAACGCGCCGCAGGTGTTTGGTGTGGGCGAGACGGTGGTGACGTTCACGGCGCTGGATCTGGGCGGCAATGCGGCGACCTGCACGACGAAGGTGACGGTCGAGGACAAGACGCCGGTCGTTCTGACGTGCGAGGACGCGGTCGATCGCGAGGCGCCGGCGGATGCGTGCTCGTGGACGGGCACGCTGCAGGCCACGGCGGTCGACAACTGCTCGGTGGACGCGATGGTGCTGGAGCGGACCAACCGCTACAAGATCGGCACGCAGGACGTGGAGTTCTCGGCGTCGGACGAGTCGGGGAACGCGACGACGTGCGTGACGCTGCTGACGGTGAAGGACGTGACGGCGCCGGTGATCGACTGCGGCGAGCCGACGGGTCCGGTGCCGGCGACGGTGACGGCGGTGGCGGCCGATGCGTGTACGGCGCTGGCCGAAATCGTGGACTTCACGTGCACGAAGGTCGCGGCGGACGGCACGCGCACGGCGATCGATGACGTCACGTGCGGCGTGAGCTTCGAGGGCGACACGCTGACGGTCGCGGAGCGGCTCGAGGACGGGACGCTGGAGATCTCGTACTCGGTCATCGCCGACGACCCGTCGGACAACCGTGGTACCAAGGATTGCACGGTCAGCTTCGGTGCGGACCGGGATGGCGACGGGATCGTCGACACGGCCGACAACTGCATCGACGTGGCGAACACCGATCAGGTGAACTCGGACACGGACAACCTCGGCGACGCCTGCGACGTGTGCGCGAAGAACGCGGATCCGGACCAGACGGACACGGACGCCGACGGCGTGGGTGACGCGTGCGACAACTGCCAAGCGTTCGGCAACGTCGGTCAGGAAGACGGCGACGCGGATGGTGTCGGCGACGCGTGCGACGTCTGTCCGGAGGTTGCGGACGCGGGCCAGGCGGACATCGACAGCGACGGCATGGGCGACCTCTGCCAGGACACCGACAAGGACGAGGTCCTGGACGTCAACGACAACTGCCCGCTCGATGCAAACGAGGACCAGTCCGACTTCGACGAGGACGGTGTCGGCAATCCGTGCGACCCGACCGACGCCGGAATCGTCGCCAAGGGTGGCGTCGATGGGTGTGCGGGCGGCGCCGGCGAGACCGGCGTGGCGTTGGCGCTTGCGGCGCTCGGCTTGGTGCTCGCGCGCCGACGCAAGGTCTGAGGCCTCGGGACGGGCGGGCGGCCGGGCCTACCAGCGCGGCCTCCGTCCGACCTCGTGAGGATGTGTGAATGAGTTCGAGGCCGCCATAGCGCGGCCTCGACTCGTTTTTTGGGGGCTGCTGGTTTTCGCAGCGCGCGTCCGTGAACGGACGGAGGTTGCGGGCGCCCCGTCAGGCGATGGCGGCGCGTTCGTCGCGCTCGCGTTCGCCCAGATTCCCGAAGCGGTGGTAGTCGATCGCCTGCGTCTGCTCGTGGAGGTATCGGAGCAGCTCCACGCGCCCGCTTCGGACGACCGGGGCCGCCTCGACGTGGATGCCGGCAGCGTGAGCGGCCACGAACACGGCGCCTTCGACGGCGCCCAGCGCCCGTATGCGGCGCACGCCGCTCTCCGCGAGCCGAGCCGCCAGCGCCGCCGCGTTCTCGAAGACGACCTCCGCGCCGAGTCCGGTGTGCCACGGCTCGGGGTGCAGCGCGCTCACGGCGAGCGGCGTCCCCGCCACGCGTGCCGCGAGGACGGCCCGCATCGTGTCGTCCTCGCGGGCACCCGCCGCGAGCCGCAGCAGCATCCGCGACAAAGGTTGGTACACCAAGTAATTATCCTGCCCGAGGAGACACGACGGGTCGGAGGGCTTCGCGAAGTGCGTCTCGAACGCCTCCGCGTAGTCGTGGACGTGCGACGGGTCGTCCGCGTCGCGCAGGTGCATGAGCTGCAGCAGGTAGTTCGGGCCGCCGGCCTTGGCGCCGGAGCCGAGGCAGCTCGCCTTGCGCCCGCCAAAGGGCTGTCGACGCACGATCGCGCCGGTCGTCCCGCGATTCAAGTAGAGGCAACCGGCGTCCATTTGGGCAAGCCATTGCGCCTGCTCGCGCGGGTCGAGGCTCTGGAGCGCGGCCGTGAGCCCGTACGGCGTCCCGTTGGCGATCGCCAGCGCGTCGCTCAGGTCCTCGGCGCGCATGACTGCCAGGACCGGCCCGAAGAGCTCGCGCTGATGGGTCCGCGAGCCCGGCTTCACGCCGAGCTTGATACCGGGCGACCAGAGCTGCGGATTCTCCGGATGTACGCGCGGCGCGAGCAGCCACTCCTCGCCCGGATCGAGCTCCGTGAGCGCCCACGCGAGATCCCCGCCAGCTGGCCGAATGAGGGGCGTCACGCGCGCGACCGGATCCCAGGCCGATCCCACCGGCAGGCTCGACGCGGCGTCGAGCAGCCGCCGGCGGAAGTCCGCGTCGTCGTAGAGCGGCGCCTCCAAGATGAGGAGCGACGTCGCGCTGCACTTCTGCCCGGCGTGCCCGAAGGCCGACCCGAGGGCGTGTTTGATCGCCGAGTCGTGGTCGGCCATCTCGGTCACGATCATCGCGTTCTTGCCGCCCGTCTCGGCGAACAGCGGCAGCTCGGGTCGCAGCTCGAGGAACGCGCGCGCCGTCGCCGTCCCACCCGTCAGGATCACGGCGGACACCCGCGGGTCGCGGATGAGCTGCGTGCCGACCGGATCGTTCGGGCACGCGATGAACTGCAGTACGTCGCGCGGGACACCGCCCTCCCAGCACAGCCTCGCGAGCTCCCACGCCGTCAGCGGCGTCTCGGGCGCCGGCTTGAGGATGACCGCGTTCCCGGCCAGCAGCGCGGCAAAGACACCGCCCGCCGGGATGGCCAGCGGGAAATTCCACGGCGGCGTCACGAGCACGACGCCGCGCGCCGCCATGGCGAGCCCGGGCAGCGCCATCGCCTCCGCGAGCGAGCGCCGGTAGTACTCGGCGAAATCGATCGCCTCGCTGACCTCGCCATCGCCCTCGGGCACGGCCTTGCCGGCGTCGAGCACCATGGTCGCGATCAGATCGCCGCGCGCGCGTCGCAGGAGAACGGCCACGCGCGCGATGATCTGCGCGCGCTCCGTCCACGGCGTCGCTGACCAGCGCTCGGCCGCCTGCTGAGCGGCCGTGAGGGCACGGTCGACCGCCGCCCAGTCGGCCTGCGCGACCCGGTAGGGGACGACGCCGGGCCGCGACGGATCGCCGCCGGCGATCGTCTCGCCCGAGATCCAGTCCTCGCCTGCGATCTGACAGGGCACCACGACGTCGCGTCGCGTGAGCCGGGGCGCCGCCAGGTGGCGCTCAATCCAGGCGCGGTTCGCGGGCAGCGCCCAATCCGTGTCCGCCTCGTTGTTGAAGCCGGTGTCGAGCCCGAGCCATTCGCCGAGGTCGCTTTGCGCGTCGCGATCCTGCGCGCGCCGCGGTCCGATCGGCGCGTCGCCGCGCGCGATCACGGACGCGGCGAAACGCTGCTTCTCCGCTTCCCAGGCGGCTCCGCCGGGGGTCATGCCGAACGACGCGCGCAAGAAATTGTCAGGCCCGGTGTTCTCGTCGAGCCGCCGGATGAGGTACGCGATGGCCGAGAGCAGGTCCTCGTCGGCCGCGGTCGGGGCGTAGATCAGCAGGTCGCCCGACACGCGCGCCACCACGCGCGCGAGCGGCCGCGCGATCCCCTCGAGCATCTCGAAGCCGCTCTGCGCCTCGACCTTGCGGGTCGCGCGCAGCACCATGGCCCAGGCGATGTCGAAGAGGTTGTGGCTGCCGATCCCGACGTGCGCGACACGGGCGTGCTCGGGCACGAGCGCGTAGTCGACGAGCCGCTTGAAGTTCGCGTCGACGTCGGCCTTCGACGTGTACGGCGCGCGGGCCCATCCGTGCAGCGCCGCGTCGACGCGCTCCATCGCGAGGTTGGCGCCCTTGACCAGGCGAATGCGGATGGGCGCGCCGCCGGCCGCCACGCGTGCGGTCGCGAAGGCGACGAGGTCCTGAAGGACCGGGTAGGTGTCCGGCAGATACGCTTGGAGCACGATGCCGGCGTATGCCGTCCGGTACTTCGCATCGGCGAGGACGCGCTTGAACACCGCCACCGTCAGGCCGAGATCGCGATACTCCTCCATGTCGAGGTTCACGAGCTTGGGTCCGACGTGGCCGTCCGGGTGCGTGATCGGATGGGCCATCGCGGCGTCGTGCAGCGCCGCGACCCGCGCGGCGAGCGTGTCCAATGTGTCTTCCCACGCGAGCAGGTTGAGTTGCGAGGCGATCGAGCTGACCTTGATCGACACGGACGCGATGTCGGGGCGCGCCAGCGTCTTCAAGTAGACGGCGTGGCGCTGGGTGGCCTCGTGCTCGCCCAGGATCGCCTCGCCCAGGTGGTTCAGGTTGACGCGCATCCCGAGGGCGGTGCGCGCCGCGAGCGCCTCGTCGAGGTCCGGCGAGCTCGGCGGCAGCGCCACGCGGCGGACCTCGCGCCGCAGCTTGGCCAGCACGCGCGGGATGAGCAGGCCAGGCGCGACGCCGCCGAGCCACCGGAAGGCGCGCAGCTGCTGGTGCTCGAACCAGCGGAAGTAGCCGGGAACCCCGTGGCGCGCGAGCAGGAAACGGACTTGATCCGCCACGCGCGCGGGCCGGCGGGGGCGCAGCACCTGATCGGTGAACGCCGTCGTGAAGAGGCGCCCCTGCTCGTCCTCCATGAGGCGCGAGAGGCGTCGATCGTCGGCCGCCTCGGCGCGCGTCCGCTCGGCCAGCGCGACCGTCAGGAGCGCCCCGGCGAGGCGGATCGCTTCGGCGACCGTGTCGCAGGCGTCGGGTTCGATGCGCCCGAGGGCGGCCAGCTGGGCGCGAATCGTGTCGTCGGTTGGAGGCGTGTCGATGGGATCGGGCGTCGCGTGCGAGCTCATGTCGCGATCATCGCATGCGGCCCGGCCCGGTCAACAACGCCGAACTTGCCTGTTCGCCGGAGCCCCGCCAAGATGCGCCCGCCATGCGCGTGTTGCCAATCGCTCTCGCCGCCGCCACGTTGCTGGGACTGGCGATTCAAGCCGCCTCGCGGCTCGCCCGCGCCGAGAACGCCGGGCCGGGCGCGGCGACGCCGACGGCGAGCGTCCCGCCAGCGACCAGTCCCGCGGACCCGCTTCCCATCGAGGCGACCGACCGCACGGACCTCGCGGCTCTCGCCGCGACCCTGCCGCTGCACGGCCTGCTGCCGGTGAGTGCGCCGGTCGCCGACGCCCCCGATGCGGCCTGGGCGAAGCTCGCGCGCCGCCTGCTCGAC
>SXGT01653840.1_pt1 | contig 15457 bp, 14 predicted proteins | sample 3176221 | NCBI WGS metagenome assembly SXGT01 (sample SAMN11356862, study PRJNA531348) | freshwater metagenome | isolation source: freshwater sample F1-120 | place: China: Fuxian Lake, Yuxi | collected 2017-12-25
CGACCAGCCAGCGGCCGCCGATCTGGACCGGGGCGAAGAGTCCCGGCATCGAGATCGAGGCGCGCACGGCTTCCTGCAAGGGGCCCTGTGTGAACCAGATTTCACGACCCGTGTCGAAATCGGTGGCGACGCAGCCGTAGGGTCGCGCCAGATCCTCGATGGCGATCTCGCCGATCGTGCGGGCGATGGCATCGAGGATGCGTGGGCCGCCGAGGAAGCCACCGCGCCCCGCGCCCGGATTGGCGAAGCGCAGGACCTCGAGCTTGGTCACGCCGACCGCCCACTGCTGGATCTGGTCGAGGCGTCCGGCGGCCCATGCCGCGCCGACCAGGGCGCCGATCGAGGTTCCGGCCACCACATCGGGCTCGATGCCGAGCGCGGCGAGCCCGCGCAGCACGCCGATGTGCGCGAGGCCGCGCGCCGAGCCGCTGCCCAGCGCAAGCCCGATGCGCGGCCGCGCCCGCGTCTCCGGAGCGGGTTGTGAACTGCTCCTGCGCCGCGCCGCCATCGAGGTGAGGCTATCACCGCGGTGGCGGTTCGGGCGAGGGCTCCACCGTGGGACTGCACGGTCCAAGCGGATCGCGAATCGGTCAAGAGCTTTGGCGGCCGCGGGAGGAAGGCCTTTCGCCGCGCACAAAACGTTTCCGCCGCGGGCAGGGACTACGCTCCCCGAGGGTGTGCCTTGCGGGTTGCGCTGGCGGGGCGGTGACGTGCCTTGACCCGGAGTTGCGCCGGGTACCCTCCTGCTAGGGTCGGGACGTGTCGTCAGATCCGCTCCGGCTCGCTTTGGGCCTCGTTGTCGCTGCCGCGTTGTTCGCGCTGCTCGAGCAGCGCTGGCCGGCGGCGCCTGGCAGCGTGAATGCTGCGCGCAGCCGGCGCGCGCTCGCGACCGACGTCATCTACTGGTTCTTCACGCCGCTCTTGGCGCGCGGTTTGACGCGACTGGCGATTGCCGTCGGTCTCATCGCGACAGCCCTCCTGCTCGGCGTTCCGGCCGACCACGACCAGCTCCTGCGCGCGCTCGAGCCCGGCGGGCCGGTGACCCGCCAACCGCGCTGGCTGCAGGCGATCGAGTTGCTCGTGCTCGCCGATCTGGCCGGCTACCTGAGCCATCGCTGGCTGCACGGGCGCCATCTCTGGCCGATCCACGCCGTGCACCATTCCTCGACGCGCGTCGATTGGCTCGCCGCGGTGCGGGTGCACCCGCTCAACGACGCGCTGCCGCGCGTCGTGCAGGCGATCCCGTTGGTATTCCTCGGGTTCGACGCGAGCCTGATTGCGGCCCTGATTCCGGTCTTCACCTTCTGGGCAATTCTGGTTCATGCCGCGGTGCCGTGGCGCTTCGGGCCGCTGCGCTTCCTGATCGCGAGTCCGGCCTTCCATCGCTGGCACCACGCGCTCTAGGAGCAGGGGTTGCAGCGCAACTACGCCGGCCTCTTCCCCGCGATCGACCTGCTCTTCGGGATGTATTACCTGCCGGCGCACGCCCCGCGCCGCTTCGGCACGCCCGATGCGCCCGTCCCGGACGGCTTCCTTGCCCAGCTCGCGTGGCCCTTCGGAGGGCCGGGCCGGGCGGCTCGCGGTGATCGAGGGGACTCTACGAATCTGTGAGCTACTCCGGGGACCTGCCAGGGGCCCTGTCGCGTCAGCTCTCGTCGGGAGTGGTCTGGAGGGAGATTCGCCTGCCGTCTTGTAATTGACACTCGCCGACCGCACCATCGGCGAGGTTGGCGTCGGGGTCGGGCAGCGCCAGCCGGCAGCGCATGGCCGAACCGCGATCGCCGAAGAGCGTCGCGACGATCCGGCCGTAGTAGTTCTGCAGGAAAGTCGGGAAACCTTCGCCCTCCACCCAGGGCGTGCCGAAACGTCCCCAGGCGGGCCAGTAGGGCTGCCACGGTACCCAGCCGCCCCAGGCCGCGGCCAACCGGTCGGGCGTGGTGGTGAGGCCGATACGCACGCAGCGGCCGTGGAAGCGTTCGCCTTCGGGGAGCGTCAAGGTCAATGTACACGAAGCCCCACCCGAGTCGCTGGTCCAGCTCCCGGCAAGGGGTCGAGCTTCGGTTGCGCCCTCCTGCGTCAGGCGTGCCGCGAAGCGTCCTCGCGCCGCGCAGCCTGGGGCGAGCATCGCCAGCGCGAGGACAAGGATGGTTGCCAACCCCAAGGGTGCCTGGTGTCGGCGGTGACGACCTGGACGCTCATGGACGCCTCCCCGCCGGGAGAGGGCAGACCCCCACGGGCGAGCGGCGCTCGCGCGAGCAGGGCACAGGCCGCGGCTGTTGGGGAGGACGGGCATCGCACGGCTGCTTATCCGACGTGCCCGCATGGGCAAGCGCTGGCCGAAGTGCGGTTCGCGGGCACAGCGCTGCCATGGTGTAGGGGGGGATGGGCGTGGATCGGGCGACAGCGCAGGTGAGGAATCTTCGTGGGGGGGCTCGTTGGGGGGCCGCGATCGGGCTGGCCCTGCTTGCGGCTTGTGCGGCGCAACGGTCGCCCGAGCAGGAGCCGGCGAGCTGGGTCGTGGCGCCGGGCGAGACCTTCGAGATTCGGCTTCCCACCACCGCCGGCACGGGTTTCAAGTGGGAAATCACGGGGCAGCTCGATCCGGCGGTGATCGAGCTGGTCGGCGAGGCGCTCGACGAGCCGGCCAGCGCGACCGGGCGGGTCGGGGCGCAGGGCACCACCGTGCTCACCTTCCGCGGCGTGGCGCCCGGAACGACCCGATTGACGCTCGGCTACCTGCGTCCGTGGGAGACAGGCGTCGGTCCCGCACGGGTTGCCGAATACGCCGTGCGGGTTCGGGCGCCCTGAAGGTGGCGGTACGGACGGCGACAGGAGAAGCGGCCACGCAAGAGTGCCGGACCGCGCTGGTGTCGGCCGGGGTCGCGCCGACGACGATCCGGGACCTCTTCGTACCCTATCGAATCTGTCCGCTCGGTGCGCACAGCGATCATCAGGGCGGCGTCGTGCTCGGGCAGGCGATCGCCGCCGGGACGCATCTCGCGTTTGTCCCCACGCGCAGCGGCACCAGCGCCTGTCGGCTCGAGAGTCGCGACTATCCGGGCGTGGCCGGCTTCGACACGGCGAGCCCGGTGCCGCCCCGCGAGCCCGCGTGGGCCCGTTACGCGTGGGCCGCGAGTTGCATCGTCGGCGAGCGGGCAGAAGGCAAGATGCGCGGTGTCGAGGCCGTGGTGCACGGCGACCTGCCGGGCGGCGGTCTCAGCTCGTCCGCTTCGGTGCTGGTCGGTTGGTTGCTGGCCCTCGGGGCCGCCAACGACGTCGAATTCACCGCTGCACAGCTCGTGCGTGCGGTGCGGCGCGCCGAGGTCGAGGGTGTCGGAGTCAAGGTTGGCATTCTCGATCCCGCGTCGATCGTGGCTGCTCGGCGGGGGCATCTGCTGGCGATCGACTGTGCCGACGAGAGCTGGCAGGCCGTGCCACCTGGGCCTGGCGCGAGCGAGGCTCGCTTCCTCGTCTGCTTCTCCGGGGTGACGCGGGCGCTGGTCGGGAGCGACTTCAACCAGCGTGTCGCGGATGCCCACGCGGCCGCGGCTCGTCTCGCCGCCGCGGCCGGCCGGACAGCGACGCGGCTCGGGGAACTACCCGGCGAGGTGTGGCGTGCACATGGCGAGACACTGCCCGAGCCGCTGCGCCGGCGTGCGCGGCACTTCTTCGAGGAGCGCGCGCGCGTCCAGTCGGGCCTTGAGGCGTGGCGGCGCGGTGATCTGGCCGGCTTTGGTGCTGCGATGTCGGCCTCGTGTCGGAGTTCGCTCGTCAACTGGGAAGTTGGCTCGCGCGAACTGGTCGCGTTGCAAGGTCTGCTCGGCGAGATACCGGGCGTGCTGGGATCACGTTTCAGCGGCGGCGGGTTTGCCGGCTGCGTGGTCGCGCTGGTCGAGGCCGGGCGGGCCGCGGCGTGCCGCGACGAGATCGAGAGTCGCTATCGGGCGGCCGTGCCGGAGCTTGCGGCGAGCGCGCGCTTCTTCGTCGCCGAGAGTGTCGATGGAGTGAAGCCGGGGTGAAGCTCCTCCTGCTCTGCGCGGGTTTCGCGACACGACTCGAGGCGGTCACGCGCGGCGGGCCGAAGCCGCTGCTCGAGATCGCCGGCCGCAGTCTCCTCGATCGTCTGCTGGACGACCTGCTGGATGGGGCTCGGCGTGCCGCTGACGACCCGCGCGCTTCCCGGGGCGCCGGCGAGGTCAGGGCAGGTGCGATCGACGAGATCCTGGTCGTGACGAATGCCCGTCATCTTGCGGTGTATGAAGCCTGGGCCGCGACCCGGCCCGTCGGCGAGCCGCCGCTGCGCATCCTCGATGACGGCGCGACTGACAACGCGAGCCGGCTCGGAGCGGTGCGAGATCTGGCGCTGGCGGTCGGGCACTTCCGCCTGAGGGCACCCCTCCTGGTGGCGGCCGGCGACAATCTCTTCCGCTTCGACTTCTCCGAATTCTTTGCCGACTACCAGAGCCGGCCACGCTCTCTGGTGCTGGCGATGCGCGAGCGTGACCCGGCCCGATTGCGGCGCTCGGGCGTGGCGCAGCTCGACGACGAGGGGCGTGTCCTCGGGTTCGACGAGAAGCCGGCTCATCCGCGTGGCGAATGGGTCTGCCCGCCGGTCTATCTCTTCGAGGCAGACGCGCTCGCAGAGCTGCCCGCTTTCCTGAACGCTGCCCCCGACACCGATGCGCCGGGCAACTTCGTCGGCTGGCTCGCCCCGCGCGGCCATGTCTGGGCGCATCGCATGAATGGCGAACGCTTCGACGTCGGCACGCCCGAGAGCTGGGCGGCGGCACCGGCATGGCTGGCACGGCATCGCGGTTGAAGATGGATGCAGTGCGCCAGCCGTCGCTTGCGACATTCGGCGGGTTGGCATAGCCCGCCCGCCAGACCTTCGACCCGATTCGTGCCGGCGGGACCCGACGCCCGGGCCGCAGGTCGCGCATCGAGCGAGAGTCTGAACGGGCAGGAGAACGGTGAGTCAACGCACTTCGATCCGGATCGACGACCTCGCTGAGCCCAGGCTCGGCGAGATGCAGAAAGCTGCGCTCGACTGGGCCGCAGGCCAGGAGATCGGCTTCGACGAGAAGGCGCTTCTGGCCGAGGCCGCCCAGCGGAGCGGGCTCTCTGATTTCGGAAGCGACGATTTCCGGCCTCGCCTCCGCGCCCAGCTTGCCGCGATCGAGGGCGATCTGGGCCTCACAGGCCTTGGCCGGCTGATCTTGCGCCGCCGGCTGGTGGGGCTCCTCGTCGCGCGGCTCAGGCTCGAGGACTTCCTCGGGCGCTACCCCGAGGCGCTGGAGGTGGAACTCGAGCCACCCATCGTGGTGGTCGGGCTGCCGCGCTCGGGGACGACCCATCTGGTCAACTTGATCGCCGCCGACCGGCGCTTCCGCGCTCTGCCCTGGTGGGAATGTCAGGAGCCCTTTCCCGGAGCAGGAGACGGGCCGGGGCCCGATGGTCTGGACCGCCGCTTCGCGCGCGCGTTGGCAAACTACGAGGCCGAGACGGCGATGGCGCCGATCACGCGAGCCATGCACGATCGGCGCCCCGACGCGATCGAGGAGGAGTGCGAGCTGCTCGATCTCGACTTCGCCGGCTACACGCTCGAATGGCACGCCCGCGTGCCGGGCTGGCGGGACTTCTATTTTGGGATCGACCAGGATGCGTCCTACGCCTACCTGGTGCGGATCCTGAAAGCGTTGACCTTCCTGCGTGGGCCGCGGCGTTGGGTGCTCAAGACACCGCAGCATCTCGAATGGCTCGGCCCGCTGCGCCGCACCTTCCCCGAGGCGACGTTCGCCTTCACGCTGCGCGATCCGGTGGCGGTGCTCCAGTCGGCGATCACGATGCTGGGCTACGGCGATCGGGTGCGCCGGCACGAGGTTGGTCTGGGCGAGCTCGCGACCTATTGGCTCGATCGAATCGAGCGGCTGCTGCGTGCCTTCGTGCGCGATCGCGATCAGTTCGCGGGCCAGCGTGCCATCGACGTCGAGTTCCATGAGTTCATGCGCGACGACGTGGCGATGGTGGCGCGCATCTACGCGGCAGCGGGGCTGGAGCTGACCCGCTCGGCACGGCGCGAGCTCGATGCCTACATGGAAGCGCACCCGCGTGGCGCGCACGGCCAGATCGTCTACGACCTCGAAGGGGATTTTGGACTGAGACCCGCAGCGGTACGCGAGCGCTTCGGGTTCTACTTCGAGCGCTTTCCGGGCGTTCAGTCGGAGGTTTGAGGACGATGCAGCAAGTCAGGATCCATGGACCTGCCGACGTGCGTCTCGACGAGGTCGAGGCCCCGTGTCCGGGGCCGCGCGATGCCGTCGTGCGGATTGCGGCCTGCGGCGTGTGCGGCAGCGATCTCAAGTACATCGAACTCGGCGGTCTGGCCGGACCAGGCCCCGAGCCGATGCCGCTCGGCCACGAGGCTGCCGGGATCGTCGAGTGGATCGGCGCCGAGGGTTCGGGCCTGGCCGTGGGCCAGCGCGTCGTGATCCATCCCGGCAACGATCAGCTCGGGCGCATCGGCAACGGTGGCGCCGAAGGTGCGCTCGCGCCACGCCTGCTGGTTCGCGAAGCGGCGCGCGGCGGCCGACTCTTCCCGGTTCCCGAGGGACTGCCGCTCGACGTCGCCGCATTTGCCGAGCCGCTCGCGGTCGGGATGCACGCTGTCGAGCAGGCCAGCGTTGTCGCCGGTGACAAGGTGGTCGTCTTCGGCTGCGGCTCGATCGGGCTGGCGGCGGTGGCGACGCTTCTCGATCGCGGAGTTTCGGACGTGATTGCGGTCGATCTCTCGCGGCGGCGGCGCGAGCTGGCCCTCGAACTGGGTGTCCGCGCTGCGCTCGATCCGGCAAGCGAAAAGATTTGGAAGCGGCTCTCCGAGCTGCACGGGACCGTGCCCTCGATGTTCGGTCCGATGCCTGCCGCAAACGCCTATATCGAGGCCTCGGGTGCGTCGCCGCTGATCGGCCAGATCATCGACCACGCCGCTCCGCACGCACGGCTGGCGGTCGTGGCCCTGCATTACGCACCGATTCCGACCAGTTTCCTCATGATTCTCATCAAACAGCTCACGATTCGCGGGGCGATGGAGTATCCGGCGCGCTTCGAGGATGCGCTCGATCTCCTGAGCCGGCGCGATATCTCGCCGATCATCACGCACCGCTTCCCCCTGGAGCGCTTCAACGAGGGACTGGCGCTGCTTGCGGGATCGCGCGACTGCGGCAAGGTGATGATCACGCTCGGCGACGGGGCTTAGATGCCATCACTCTATCGCTCGCGGCCGGGGGCGTCCGAGATCAAGCCGGCTTCGGCCGAGCACGCGACCGAAGTCGGACCCGATATCTGGGTTTCACCGGGCCTGTCGAACGCCTATCTGATCCGGACACCCGCCGGGCGCGTGATCGTCAACACCGGGATGGGTTTCGAGGCGGGCGTTCATCGCGCCAACTTCGACGCCGTCGATTCCGGCCCGATACGCTGGATCGTGCTGACGCAGGGCCATTACGACCATGTCGGTGGGGTCGATACGTTCCGCGAGCCGGCGACACAGGTGGTGGCGCATTCCAGTTTCGGAATCTGGCGCGACGACAACGAGCGGCTCGAAGCCTTCCGTTCGCGCAATGCGGCGTTTGCCTGGCTCGAGGCCATCCTGGCGGCGCTCGACCATGCGAAGCGGCGCTCCGCAGGAGATCTGCCGGCGCAATCGCGACCCGAGCCTACGACGACCTTCGCCGACACGCTGCACTTCATCTGCGGAGGTCGGGCCTTCGATCTTTTCTCGACGCCGGGCGGCGAAACCACCGACTCGATCGTGGTCTGGCTGCCGCAGGATCGCATCTGTCTCTGCGGCAACGTCTTTGGCGCGCTCTTCGGGCACATCCCGAATCTCGTCACGATGCGCGGCGACCGCTATCGCGATGCCCTGCAGGTCGCGGCCTCGATCGAGCGGGTGCGCCAGCTTGAGCCCGAGTGCCTGCTCACGGGTCATTTCGCTCCGATCCGCGGACGGGAGCTGATCCAGCGCGAACTCGTGCGCCTGCGCGACGCCGTGCTCTTTCTCCACGACGAGACGGTCAAGGGCATGAACAAGGGACGCGATGTCCACACGCTGATGCGCACGATCGAGCTGCCGCCGGAACTCGACGTGGGCCAGGGCTACGGCAAGGTGGCATGGAACGTTCGGGCGATCTGGGAGAACTACGCCGGCTGGTTCCACCATCGCGCGACGACCGAACTCTACGCGGAGCCGCCCGCAGCGGCCTGCGCGGATCTGGTCGAGCTGGCCGGGGCCGAGGCCCTGGTCACGCGCGCGCGCGACCATCTGGAGGCCGGCGAGACGCTGAAGGCACTCCACCTCACCGAGATCGTGCTGTCGGTCGAGAACACGCACGTCGGCGCGCGAGCGGTCGCGCTGGGCGCACACGAGGCGCTGCTCGCTGCAAGCGTCAACTTCTGGGAGACGGCATGGCTCAGACGTCAGATCGATCGACTGCGGGCGTGAGCCCGCCCGAGGAGGCGGCCGCGGCACCGCGGGGGCAGGCGCGTTTCGATTTTTCGGGCGCGCGCGTCCTCGTCACCGGTGGCACCAGCGGCATCGGCCACGCGATTGCGCGCGCCTTCGCCGCGGCGGGTGCAGATGTCGTCGTGACCGGAACGCGACCGTCGCAGGCGGAATACAAGACCGACCTGACGGGTCTCGAGTATCGCTGCGCGCGGATGACGGAAGGCGACGAGCTGGCCGCTCTGGGCGCGTCCTTCAAGACGCTGGACGTGCTGGTCAACAACGCCGGCGCCAACCTGCCCGGCGGCCGCGACGAGTGGCAGCCCGAGGTTTTCGCCGAGGTACTGGCGATCAATCTCGGCGGCGCTTTCCGTCTGACCCAGGCCTGCCACCCCGCGCTGCGGGCGAGCCGGCTCCCGGGAGGAGCGAGCGTTGTCAATCTGGTATCGATGTCGGCCTGGCGCGCGGTGCCGCTCGTGCCGGGTTATGGCGCAGCCAAGGCCGGGCTGCTGCAGCTCACCCGAAACCTGGCCATGCTCTGGGCCACGGACGGCATCCGCGTCAATGCCATCGCACCCGGGCTGATCCTGACTCCAATGACCGAGATCGTTGCGGCGATTCCGGCGCTCGAGGCCGAGCAGATGGCGCACATCCCGATGCGGCGCTTCGGGCGGCCCGAGGAGGTCGCGCCAGCGGTGCTCTTCCTCGCGAGCGAGCAGGCGAGCTATGTCACCGGGCACGCGTTTGCGATCGACGGCGGCTACCTGACGGTCTGACCCGCCTGGGCGACGCCGAGTTCCCGCGCGCGGAGCGGCCGCACTCCTGCCGCGTCCGGTCGCGTCGACCCGAGGACGCGGGCCGGGCGCATTGAGCGTCGATCTTCGTGCGCTCTGGCTGAAGCTGCCTGTGGGCGCCGCTCTACCGCGCCTGGAATACGGATCTCGACGAGAGGAGCCGCGGCCGGACCGGCGATTTGCAGCCGCCCGCCGAGGAGACTCAGGCAGGCCCGGACGATTGCCGTGCGGAATCGGCTGGTGAGGAGATCGGGACCGTGGGCCCGAGGAAGTGCAGGCGGGTCGGCAGCAGCGGAGGCCGTCATGCGGACCACCAGTTCCGTTCCCTCGGCGCGGGACTCGACCACCAGCGCGCACGTCGCCTGATCGACAAGGTCGGCCGCGAGGTGGAAGAGCGCGCGCTCGAGCAGTCGTGCATCGGTGCGGACCGAGGCGAGGTCTGTCTGGACACGGCACATGCTCGCGGGGAGCGGCGCATCGGGTGCGACATAGCCCGTCGTTCCGGCCAACGCGCCGACGAGGCGCACAAGTAGAGGTGCGAGAGGGGTCTCCTGCCACACCAGGTCGACCCGCCCACTGCCCGCGTCGCCGAGAAAAAACAGATCTTCGACCAGTCGGCAGAGATGGCGAGTCTGGTCGGCGGCGCGAGACAGAAGGAGACGCTGACCGTCACTCATCGAGATGCTGTCGTCGCCGAGCATTTCGAGATGGCCCATGACGGCAGCGAGTGGTGTGCGCAGCTCGTGCGAGACGAGGCCGAAGAAAGCATCGTGGTCGTTCCCCCCGAGGTCGGGCTCGGCAGCCGCAGACGCCGTCGTATCGGTTCGCGCGCTTGCTGCGGAGGTGGAAGCGGGGAGCGCCGGACGGAGCGAATCGACTCGCGCGGCCGCGGCCGCGCTCGCGCCCAGCACCGCCCCGGCAATCGCGGCCAGGTTCTCGAGAGCGCGCTCGTCCGCCGGCGACCAGCGGCGGGGCACGATATCGGTTGTGACCAGGGCACCGATGAGCGCGCCCTCGTGCCGCAGAGGGATCCCCGCCGCATAGTGCACGCCGGCGCGGCGCGGCGGGCGGACACAACGGCCCGGTCCGGGCGGACCCCAGCGTACAAGTCCCGGGCTCGCAATTGCGTCGTTCAAGAATGGGAGAAGGTCGACGGCTTCGCCCGCGCCATCGTCGGCGAAGCGCTCGCTCTGGCTGAAGCTCCCGACGAGGCGCAGGTCACGCGAGCTCCCGAGCATCCCGATGGCCACATGCTCGAACCCAAGCCGTGCCACGAGGTCGGCCGCGAGGCGTCGTGTCTGATCGTGGAGGGGCAGGCCGGCGCGCTGCGCCACAGCTCCGGCGAGAGCCAGGTGCTCGGCCATGCTCTCCCGCTCTCGCTCGCGTTCCGCGGCGAGGCGCCGTGCTCGCTCGGGTGTCATCCGCGCGTGTCGCCGAGCAGGGTTTCGAGCGGCTCCGCCACCTCGAACACGGCGGAGCGGAACTCGAAGGGATCGCCCAGCTCACGCGAGAGCGTGTCGAAGTCGTCGGGCCAGGGAGCCACGCCGAGGTCCGAGGAGTCGGCGCGCTCGATGTGTCTGAGCCAATTTTCGGCGAGTGCGACGACACCAGGCGTCGTCGCGGGGCCGCGGTCGGTGGGGGCGTGGTGGTGCGCGATGGCCGCGACCGCCGATGCGGGCAGCCGCCATGCCTCCGCCAGCCAGGCGCCGGCCTGATCGTGACCGACGTCGAGCGTCTCGCGTTCGCGCGCCGGATCGTCGCCCGCGCTGGCGAGCAGGAGGGCGGCGTGCTCGGGGTGGCGCAGCAGCAGGACGGCGCGGCCGATGTCGTGCAGAAGGCCGGCGGTGAAGGCCTCGTCGGAGCCGAGCTTGCCGGTGCGGCGTGCGATCAGGCGGGCAGCGGCGCCGACACGGACCGCGTGCCGCCAGAGCAGGCGCAGATCGGCCGCTCGATTCGGCAGAATATTGTGCCAGACGCCGACGGCAACGGCGAGACTCTCGATCTTGCTCCACCCGAGCGCCATCACCGCACGCGAGACGCTGCTGACGCCGCTGCGCGGTCCGTAGAAGGCGCTGTTGGCCGCACGCAGCACACGCGCCGCCAGCGCGTGGTCGGCCTCGACGACCGTGGCGAGCTCGCGCGGCGTCGCGCTCTCGGAGTGCAGCAGTTCGAGCAGATGGGACAGCGTCGGGGCCAGCGCCGGCAGGTCGCGCGTCGCGAGGATCTCGGCACGCATCCGTGCCGCCCGTTGTGCCCGTCCGTCTTCCATGAGCGCCGGGAACGCCGGCCCTGCGGCACAGGCCGCTGGCGGAGAACCCGCCCGGCCATCGGCCGTTCGGGCCCCACTCTTGAGAAAGCCCACGGCGCTTGGTCGCCGGCAGGGGGCACCGGCCTGCGCGAGCCTCAGACCCGGATGGTGGCCCAGGCTCCGGCGTGGAAGCGCCAGCCCTTGAGCAGCGCGCGCATGACGTAGTCGCCGATCAAGGTCGCCCAGAGCCACGCGAGCCCGAGCGAGCCGATCGACACCACCAGCCACGAGAGCCCAAGGCGCACGCCATAGAATGCGATCAGCACCGTCAGCAATGGAAAGCGGGTATCCCCCGCGCCGCGCAGGGCGCCGCTCAAGGTCGAGTCGAGTGCCATGAAGGGTTGCGCGATTCCGAGCATGACGATGAAGGACACGGTGTTGGCGACGACCACCGGGTTGTTCACGAAGATGCGCGCGATCGGCTCCGCCTCGAGCGTGATCAGGATTCCGGCACCCGTCATCAGCACGACCGCCATGGCGCTCGCGAGCCAGCCGGCGCGCCGCGCGTGCTCGGGCTGGTCTGCGCCCAGGTTCTGACCGACCAGTGCCGAGGCCGCAGCCGCAAAACCAAAGCCCGGCAGAAACGACAAGGCTAGTATACGGACACCGATGAAGTAGGCCGCGACGGCGTCGGTGCCGTAGCGCACGGCGAAGACCAGGTAGATGAAGAATCCGAGCTGCATCAGCGCCTGTTCGAGCGCGGTGGGCGTGCCGATCTTGAGCACGCGACGGATGGTCGCCAGATGAGGCCTGAAATCGTGGGCGTAGAGGCCGAGCCTCCCCCGGTGGCTCATCATGAGGACGAGCGCGATCGCGGCACCGGTCGTGAAGGCGAGCGTGGTGGCGATCGCCGAGCCGCGCACGCCGAGCGCCGGGAAGCCGAAATGGCCGAAGATCAGGATCCAGTTGAGGATCACGTTGACGATGTTGACGACGACGCTGATGGCGAGCGGCGTGCGGGTGTCGCCGGCGCCGCGCAGGGCTGAGCCGATCACGAAGAGCTCGCGGCCCGGCACTACCGAGAGCATGACCAAGCGCGTGAAGGCCGCACCCTGCGTCGCCACCGCGGGTTCGACCCCGAAGGCTGCCACCAGTTCGGGCGCGAACAGGGCTACCGGCAGCACGACGGCGGTGGCCAGCGTGGCCGCGGTGACGATGGACTGGCCGGTGATGGCCGAGGCCTCGCGCGGCTCTCCGGCACCGATGTGACGGGCGACGATCGCGAGTGTTCCCGTGCCGACTGCCGACATCACGATCGAGACGGCGTTCAGAATCTGGCCACCGGTGCCGACCGCCGCGACCGCGCTCGCGCCGAGCCTCGATACCATCACCATGTCGACGAGTCCGACCAGTGACTCCGAAAGCATGGCCAGGATCACCGGCCAGGCGAGCCCCCAGACCGCGCGCGACGTCCTGCGCCGGGGCGGTCCCAGCACGGCGTCGTCAGCCATGGGCAGGGGGATGTTCTCGTTATCGGGGGTCATGGGGGGCGTCTCTTGATTCTGTGATCTACCAGGGGCCGGGCATGTCCTGGCCGGCGACCGTGCGCTCGCGACCAGCGTCCGGGTTGCGCCCGGCTGGATCCAGCCGAGGCACCGGAGGGCGTCTCCACGCCCGTGGCTCCCTAGCGCGCATCCGACCGCGGCGCGACGGCAGGGTTCTCGGACGCTCGTGGTGCGGACACGTCATGTGGGCCGTAGCTCGCGGCTCCGCAGCCTCTTCCCGCGAAAGTCGGCGGCGGGCCCGCGTTGCAGGCCCCCGCCCGTCCTGGCCTTGCTACGTGGGCAAGCGGCAAGGATCATCGCTCACCAGACCGCCCGATCGGCGTGCTGTCGGATCCCCTCGTCACAGGTCAGGATCGAGGCCTCGAGACGCCGGGCCTGCACAATCAACATGCGATCGAAGGGGTCACTGTGCGGAATCGCGAGGCTGCCCGCCGCCACGGCGTCGGCACCCTCGATGAGAACCGTCGAGAATCCCCACTGGTCGTGCAGATCCTGGTAGCGCGCGAGGTACTCTTCGGTGCCGGCGAGCCGTCGTTGGCGCGTCTTGATCGCAATCTCCCACAGCGACGCCACCGAGACGAGAATACTGTTCCTCGGGTTCGAGACGATGCGACGCGCGGCTCGGCTCAGCTCAGGCGCGTCGGCCAGCCACCAGATCACCGCACACGTATCGACGAGGTAGCGAGCCATCGGCGTGCTCAGCCCCACGCCGAGTCATCATCCCCCCCGCCACCCAGAGGATCGCCAGAGATGCGACCACGGAAGGCCCCGGCGCTCCGGGACCGGGCGGGTGCGGGTGCGATCGGCACCAGACGCGCGTAAGGCTTGCCTGCCTTGGCGATCACGATCTCTTCGCCCGCATGGGCCCGCTCGAGCAATTCGGAGAAGCGCGTCTTGGCCTCATGGATATTGGCCTGGAGAGCCATGCCCGTTACTTAGTCCAGTTAGTGGACTAAGTCAATCAAGCGCGCGGGCCCATCCGCGACCTGGCGCTTGGACAAGGGCGTGAGTCATCCGACCATTTCTGCTGGATTCAGCCGGCGAACGGACTCCGGGCGTGGCGGCGCGCTCCGTGGCCCGTGCGCGCGTGGGATGCGCGGGCATCCCGTCGCCTCACAAATTCGGCCGCAGCCACGCCTCCGCAACGTCCACCTCGACCCCGCGCCGCCCCGCCCAGTCGGCGAGTTGCTCGCGGTCGATGCGACCGACGTCGAAGTACGTCGCCTCGGGGGAGTGCAGGTAGAGGCCGCTCACCGAGGCCGCTGGTGTCATGGCAAAGCTTTCGGTCAGCTCCATGCCGATCTCGTGCGCCCGGAGCAGCTCGAAGAGGATCGGCTTCTCGGCGTGGCTCGGGCAGGCCGGGTAACCGAAGGCGGGGCGGATGCCGCGGTAGCGCTCGGCGATCAGCTCGGCGTTGCTGAACGACTCGGTCGGCGCGTACCAGATGCGGCGCACGTCGGCGTGCAGTTTTTCGGCGAAGGCCTCGGCCAGCCGGTCAGCCAAGGCCTTCACCATGATCGACTGGTAGTCGTCGTGCTCGGCCTCGAACGAACGCGCGAGTGCGTCGCAGCCGATGCCGGCGGTCACGGCGAAGCCGCCGAGGTAGTCGACGCGACCGCTCGACACCGGCGCCACGAAATCCGCGAGTGAACGCCAGGTCTTCTGCTCGGCGTACCGGGTCGCCTGCTGCCGCAGCATCGGGAAGCGCGCCCGCTCGGTCGCACGGGTCTCGTCGGTCCAGCCCACGATTTCGTCGCCGTCGGCGTTGGCCGGCCAGAAGCCGTGCACGCCGCGTGCGACCAGCAGGCGCTCGGCGATGATGCGGTCGAGCAGGGCTCGCGCGTTGGCGAAGAGTTCGCGCGCTGCCGCACCTTTCTCGGGATGATCGAGGATCGCCGGGTACTTGCCGCGCAGCTCCCAGGCGTGGAAGAGAAACGTCCAGTCGATGTAGTCGACCAGATCGCCGAGGGGCACATCGTCGAGGCGACGCAGGCCGAGGAAGGGCGGGCGCGGGATTTCGAGGGCCTGCCAGTCTGTGCGGGCGCCGCGGGCGCGCGCCGCGGCAAGCGGCTCGAGCTTCTGCGCGCGGTTCACCGCGAAGCGCTCGCGCAGCTCGACGTGCCGGGTCTCGTTCTCGGCGACGAAGGCCGCGCGTTTCGACTCGTCCGCGAGCAGGCTGCCGACCACCCCGACCGCCTTGGAAGCGTCGAGCACATGTACCGTCGGCTGACGGAAAGCCGGCGCGACCCGGACCGCGGTATGCGCGGCAGAGGTCGTGGCGCCGCCGATCAACAGCGGCACGCAGAAGCCTTCACGCTCGAGCTCGCTCGCGACGTGGACCATCTCGTCGAGC
>SXGT01603623.1_pt1 | contig 15455 bp, 16 predicted proteins | sample 3176221 | NCBI WGS metagenome assembly SXGT01 (sample SAMN11356862, study PRJNA531348) | freshwater metagenome | isolation source: freshwater sample F1-120 | place: China: Fuxian Lake, Yuxi | collected 2017-12-25
CACCGGACGCCCGAGGAGGACGGCGATGAAGAAGCTTCTCGCGGTCGTCCTCGCCGCGCTCGGGGTGCTGTGGGCCGTGGCTCGTCGCGACGACGGGACCGCCGCCACCCGCACCACCTGGGAGCAGGCCACCGACTCGGTCTGATCCCGCGAGGGGCTGTGGCGCAATTGGTCGCGCACCTGCTTTGCACGCAGGGGGGTAGGGGTTCGAGTCCCCTCAGCTCCACCGAAGGCTCGCGTGTCGTCGGCGGGTCCTACTGCTCGCCCAGCACGTCCTCGTCACCGGTGGCAGCCAGGGCATCGGGTTCGAGCTGGCGCGGCGGTACCTACGCGACGGCGCGCGCGTGCTGGTGACCGGGCGCTCGCCCGCGCGGCTCGCCGTCGCGGCCCGTGAGCTCCCCGGGCTCGAGACCGTCGTCAGCGACGCGAGCCGGGCGACGGACCGCGAGCGTCTCGTCGACCACGTGCTCGACGTCCTGCCCGACCTCGACGTCGTGGTGAACAACGCCGGGATCCAGCGCCGAGTCGCCCTGGCCGACGACCACGACCCGTGGTCGGTACGGGAGGAGGAGCTGCGCGTGCTGCTCAGCGGGCCCGTCCACCTCAACCACCTGCTGGTCCCGCAGCTGGTGCGTCGCGGCACACCCGCACCGGTCGTCAACGTCACCTCCGGAGGCGCCTTCGCCCCCCAGCCCTTAGCGCCGCTCTACTCCGCGCTCAAGGCGGCCCTGCACGGCTACACGCTCACCCTGCGCCACGCGCTCGCCGGGACCGCCGTCCGGGTCACCGAGCTCGCTCCGCCCGCGGTGGCCACGGGCCTGTCCGGCCTCGACACCCCGCACGGCGGGCCCGTCGACGTCTTCGCCGACACGGCGTACGCCGGCGTCACGGCGGGGCGCGAGTTCGTCGGTCACGGCGCCACGGCCTCGCCGGAGATCCTGGCGCGGGTGCGTGCCGAGCAGGAGATGTTCGACGCCCTCGCGTCGAGGTTCGCCGTCAACACGTACGCGGACACGCCGAACCCTGGCCGTGGACGAACGGATCGCCCGTACCGCGCGGGCGGTACGGGCGATCCCCTCAGCCGTCCCGCTACATCCGCGTAGCGGTCACGACCTTGCCGACCTGCTGGCAGTCGCTCGACGTGAACCCGGCGGTCCCGCTCGAGGCGAGGGCCGAGCACGAGGAGCTCAGCGTCTGGCCCAGCTGGGCGTAGTTGGCCGAGCTCGTCAGGGCATTGAGCGTCCGCCAGTACAGCTGCTCGGCCTTGGCCTGACCGAGACCCGTGATCGTCTGGCCGTTGAACGTCCCACCGTCGGTGATCAGGAACGCCGCCTTGTTGCCGACGCCCGAGTTGGTGTGGACACCACCGTTGTCGCTCGAGCCGCTCTGCCAGTACTGGCCGCGGTAGGACGAGGGCTGGCTGCCGCGCTCGGGCGTGCGCATGTCGCGGATCGCGCCGATGGGCAGGTCCTCACCGAGCAACCACCGGACGGACGACGTGTCCGTGCCGGTGCCGTTGTCGAGGTCCTCGAACTCGCCGAACACGTCCGCCATCGACTCGTTGATGGCGCCGGGCTCGTAGGAGTAGACCAGGTCCGCGGTGTTCTGGATGACGCCGTGCGTCAGCTCGTGGGAGACGACGTCGTCGGCGGAGGCGAAGCCCTGGCCGAAGACCATGCTGCGTCCCGTCCAGAACGCGTTCTCCATCGGGCAGCCGTAGTCGCCACCGGAGTCGCGGTAGCAGGCGCGCACCGTCGCCCGCAGTGCTCCGCCGCCGATCTGCGTCGTCAGGTCGTACCCGAACCGGCTGCTGTAGAACGACGACGTCGCGCCGAGCTGGTCGTAGGCCACGTTGACCTCCGAGACGCTGCTGGCCGCGGACCCCTCGGTCCGCACCGGGCTCGGGCAGTCGAGGTTGGTGACGTACCGGTTGCGGGCGTCGCACACCCGGCGGTTGGTCGCATCACGCTGCGTGGTCTCGGTGTAGAGCGGCGTGCCGTCGTTCGCGTCGACGAGCACCCGGCCGCCGACGGCGTCGACCGCGGTCGGCGTCACCTCGACGTCGTGCACGAGCGTCACGGCCCCGCTGGACGGGGTCCCCTTGAACAGGCCCGCGTCGTACCAGGCGAGGTCGGTCGCGGCGGCTGCGGTCGCGTCGACCTCCGCCGCCCCGGCCTTGCGCAGCGACGCCTTGGCCGTCCTCTCGGCGCTCGCCTCCGTGCGTGCGGGTGCTGCCGTGACGCTGCGCGGTGCGGACGTGACGGCGCCCGTGGTGCCGTGGACCTTCCCGCGGGCGTCGAGCTGGACGACGACCTCGGCGCCGATCACCGGCTTGCCGGCGAGGTACTGCTGGAAGTGCGCGACGCTGCCGCCGGGCACCTGGACGGTGCGGTCGAGCCGCAGGTCCGCGCGCGGCGCGCCGTGGTGCCGTGCGTAGGAGTCCGCGGCGACCGTCGGTGCCCCGTCGCGTGCCGACGCGCTCGTGGTGCCGAGCCCGACGATGCCGGCGGCTGTCGTCGCGGTCACGATGGCCGCGACGCAGCCCATCATCTTTCGTGTCATGAGTTCCCCCGAACTGTGGGTGCCGAGCTCGTCCCGGCACCGCTGGCGACACTCTAGGACTCCGGCGCCCGGCAGGTCGACGTCCTCGACCTGTGCCGGCAGACACGTCTCACGACCGCTCCGCGGCTGGACTCAGAGGCGCTTGCGCATCTGGAGGATCGTGACCTCGAACCCCATCTGCTCGTACAGGGCCCGGGCGCCGGAGTTGAAGCCGAACACCGACAGCCCGACCTCGACCACCCCGCGGTCGCGACACACCTGCTCGGCCGCCTCCATGATCGCCCGGCCGTAGCCCCGACGGCGCTGCTCCGCGGTGACCATGAAGTCGTACCCGAAGGCGACCAGCCCGTCGGACCGCTCGGTGAACCCGAGCCACAGCATGCCGACCTCGTGGTCGTCGTCCCACGCGGTCCAGAGCTCGTGGTCCGCGGTGTCGACCCCGTCGGGCAGGGAGCTCGCGAAGTCCTCGGCGGCCTTCCGGCGGGCCTCTTCCTCGGGCATCATCCCCGCCGCCTCGATGTTCTCCGCGTACTCCCGCTCGGCCAGCTCGCGATAGGCGGGGAACTGCTCGGCGGTCATCGGGACCAGGCGCACGGAGGGGGACACACCGCGATGCTACGAGCAGCGCGGGACCCCGAAGGTCACCGCCGCGGGACGGCGTCACGCGGGGTGTCGTCGACGCGGGTGTCGCCGGCCCCTGGATCAACCGACCCAGGGTCGACCGTCTCCCGGTCGACGTCGTCGTCGACTTCGCGGTGGGTGAGGGTGAGGTAGGTGACGAGCCCGGCGAACAGCGCGAGACCGGCGAGCGTCACGGGCCCGGTGCCCCAGCCGACCCCGCCGTCCCTCGTCCCCTTGCCGAGCCAGTCGGCCACCGACGCGCCGAGCGGGCGGGTCATCACGTACGCCGACCAGAAGGCGACGGTCGGGTTCAGGCCCGCGCGCCACAGGCCCCACGGCACGAGGATGGCGACGCCGAAGACGAGGATCGACCAGACGAAGCCGAGGCCGGCGTCGACCGCGGCCGCGTCGCCGAGCGCGGTGCCGAGCCCGAACGTCAGCAGCACGACGCCCCAGTAGAAGCGCTCGCGCCGTGCGGTCGTGATCGAGTGCACCGAGATCGTGCCCTCGCTGCGCCGCCACCACGCGAGCACCGCGCCGAGCAGCGTCAGGTAGACCAGCGAGTCGACCCAGTAGGGCGTGCCGAGGACGACGTGCGGACCGTCGGCGATCATCGTGCCGAACACCGCGACCGCGAGCACCGTGGTCCAGTAGCGGACCGGGTGGTAGCGGTCGGCCCGCAGCTGCGTCCACAGCGCGACGGCGAAGCCGCCGACGCCGATGGCTGCGGCGAGCGGGATGCTCACCGTGCCCAGGTAGTCCGACCCGGTCTCGCCGATGCCGGTGGTGAGCAGCTTCACCACCCAGAACGTCGCCAGGACGGAGGGGACCTTGGTGGTGGCGAAGGTGCGCGTCGTCATGGGTCGGACCGTAGGGACGCGAACCTGCGGACAACCTGAACAGGGCGCGGTGCAGGCTGCCGCGCGTCGTCCTCGACCCTGCTGGTCCAGGCTGGTCTACTGCCGTCATGCGTCAGCGTCGTCCAGCCCGTCTCCGCATCGTCGCCGCGACTGCCGGCCCGCTGGTGGCTGCCGGGGTCCTGGTCGGATGCAGCCTGGGCGGGCCCGACCCCGAGGAACCGGCCCGGGCGCTCGCCGAGGGGCTGTCGAAGGGTGACGTCACGTCGGTGCCGACCACGGGCGACGGCGCGCGCCACCAGGCCGACCTCGAACGGGTCGTCGCCGACGTCGGCGGGAGGCGCCAGGTCGAGGTGACCTCCGTCGAGGAGGACGACGGTTCTGCCACCGCCGAGCTCCGGCACCGGTGGACGATCGGCGGGTCGACCTGGTCGTACGAGACCACCGCGACCCTCGTGCAGCAAGGCGGCACCTGGCGCGTGCGGTGGGAGCCGTCCGTCGTCGCACCGGTCAAGGGGGGCGAGACGCTCGCCGTGCGGACGACGCCGGCCGAGCGGGGCGACGTGCTCGGCGTCGACGACGCGCCTCTCGTGAGGGCTCGACCGGTCGTACGGGTCGGGATCGACAAGACGGCCGTCGGGTCCGACGCGGCCGGGACGTCGGCGCAGCGGCTGGCGCAGCTGCTCGACATCGACCCCGGCGCCTACCGTGCGCGCGTCGAGGCGGCCGGTGACCGGGCGTTCGTCGAGGGGCTCGTCCTGCGCGCCGACGGCGACGTGCCGACCCGGCAGGAGCTCGCCGCGATCCCCGGCTCGCTGGCCGTCGAGGGCACCCTGCCGTTGGCCCCGACGCGTGCGTTCGGGCAGCCGTTGCTCGGCACCGTCGGCGAGGCCACCGCGGAGGTCGTCGAGAAGTCCGACGGCGCGGTCCGGTCCGGCGACCAGGTGGGACTGTCCGGGCTGCAGGCGCGCTACGACGAGCAGCTGCGCGGCACCCCGGGCCTCGAGGTCCTCGCCGTCGACGACGACCCGAGCACCGAGTCGCGGCGACTCTTCTCCAGCGCCCCGAAGGCCGGTGAGCCGTTGCGCACCACCCTCGACCCCGCCGTGCAGGGTGCGGCCGACCGGATCCTCGCCGACGTCGGTCCGGCCAGCGCGATCGTCGCGATCCGACCATCGACGGGTGCGCTGCTGGCCGTCTCCAGCGGCCCCGGCGGCGACGGTGCCGACACGGCGTTGACGGGCCGGTACGCGCCGGGCTCGACCTTCAAGGTGGCGACGGCCCTCGCCCTCCTGCGCTCCGGCCTCACCCCGGACAGCCGGGTGCCGTGCACCCCGACCCTGACCGTGGACGGCCGACGGTTCACGAACTACTCCGACTACCCCGCCTCGGCGCTCGGCGACGTGCCCCTGCGGACCGCCTTCGCGCAGTCCTGCAACACCGCCATGATCGCCGAGCGGGACCGCGCGTCGCAGGACGAGCTCGCGGCCGCAGCGGCCGGCCTCGGACTCGGCCGGGACGTCGACCTCGGGATCCCTGCGTTCCTCGGGCAGGTCCCGACGCGGGCCGACGGGACCGAGCGCGCGGCGTCGGTCATCGGCCAAGGTCGGGTCGAGGCGTCGCCGTTGGCGATGGCGGTCGTGGCCGCCTCGGTCGCGCACGGCAGCACGGTGACGCCGGTACTCCTCCCGGACCGGCGGCCGAAGCAGGCGCCGGGACCCGACGAGCCCGTGACCCGCGCGCAGGCGAGGAGCCTCGCCGGACTGATGCGCGCCGTCGTCACGGACGGCAGCGGAGCGTTCCTGCGCGACCTCCCGGGCGGCCCGGTCCGGGCGAAGACCGGCACCGCCGAGTACGGCGACGACCAGCCACCACGCACGCACGCCTGGATGATCGCGACGCAGGGCGACCTCGCCGTCGCCGTGTTCGTCGCGGACGGCGACTCCGGCTCGGCCACCGCCGGCCCGCTGCTCGAGCGGTTCCTGCGCCGCTGACCCGGCGGGGAGGACCCCTGACATCCGTCACGGTGAGGTCGTGACGGGCGATCCGGGACCGGACCCGCCGCCCGGACCATGCTCGAGGCATGAACCAGACCAGCACCCTGTCGCCGCGGTCCGCGACGACCCGACCTGACGCGGTGCGCCTGCGGCAGGTGCGTCGCTCCTTCGGCGGCGTCGAGGCCGTGCGCGGCATCGACCTCGTCGTCCGCCCCGGCGAGGTGGTGGCCTTCCTCGGCCCCAACGGCGCCGGGACGACCACGACCCTCGACATGGTCCTCGGCCTCGCTCGACCCACCTCCGGCACGGTCCACGTGCTCGGCCTCGACCCGCGCGAGGCCGTCGGCCAGGGCCGGGTCGCCGCGGTCATGCAGAGCGGCGGGCTGCTGAAGGACCTCACGGTCGCCGAGACGGTCCGCTACGTGCGCAGTCTCTTCACCCACGTGCGCGACGTCGACGACGTGCTCGAGCGCGCCGGGCTGACGGCGCTCGCGGACCGCCGGGTCGGGCTGTGCTCCGGTGGTGAGCAGCAGCGCCTGCGGTTCGCGCTCGCCCTGCTCAGCGACCCCGACCTGCTGCTGCTCGACGAGCCCACGACCGGCATGGACGTCGAGGGACGCCGCACGTTCTGGAGCGCCATCCGCGACGACGCGCGGCACGGGCGCACCGTCATGTTCGCGACCCACTACCTCGAGGAGGCCGACGCCTACGCCGACCGGATCGTGCTCGTCAGCGGCGGTCGCATCGTCGCCGACGGGACGGCGGCCGAGATCAAGGCCCGTGCCGTCGGCCGCACCGTGCGGGCGACCTGCCCCGACGTCGACGACGCGACGGTCGCCGAGATCGCCGCCCTGCCCGGCGTGGAGGGCGTCGACGTGCGGGGCAGCAGCGTCGTCGTGCACGGCACCGACTCCGACGCCGTGGCCCGCCACCTGCTCACCCGCACCACCGCACGCGACCTGGAGATCGTCGGGCGGGGCCTCGAGGACGCGTTCCTCAGCCTCACCGGCGCCGACGAGAGGACCCCTGCATGAGCACCGCCACCGCCGCCACCCGGCCGGCCCCTCGACTCGGGGGCTTCAACCGGGTCCTGCTGACGCTCGAGCTGCGGCGGATGCTGCGCAACCGGCGCACCGTCTTCTTCTCGCTCCTGTTCCCCGCAGCACTCTTCTTCGCCTTCGCGGGCAGCAGCGGCGGCGACGAGCGCGTCGGGCACGGCAACGTGTCGGCCTACGTGATGGTCTCGATGGCGCTCTACGGCGCCGCGCTGACCACCGCGTCGGCGGGCTCGTCGGTCGCGCTCGAGCGGTCGGTCGGCTGGTCGCGGCAGCTGCGCCTGACACCGCTGCACCCGCTCGCGTACATCGCCACGAAGGCCGCCTGCGCCCTGGTGCTCGGCGCGCTCGCGGTCGGCGTCGTCAACGTCGCCGCAGTGGCGCAGGGTCGGGCGGAGATGCCGACCGGGCGGTGGCTGGCGTGTGCGCTGCTGGCCCTGCTCTGCTCCTTCGTGTTCGCCGCCCTCGGCCTGTTCGTCGGCTACGTCGTGCCCGGCGAGAACGCCATGCAGCTGCTCGGGCCGGGGCTCGCGCTGTTCGCCTTCCTCGGCAACCTGTTCATCCCCATCACCGAGGGCAGCGCGCTGTGGCACGTCGCGTCGCTCACCCCGATGTTCGGCGTGGCGGAGATCAGCCGCGCACCGCTCACGGGCGAGCTGCCCTGGTACGCGGTCGTCAACGCCGTCGCGTGGCTGGTCGTCTTCGTGGGCGGTGCGGCCTGGCGGATGAGCAGGGACACGGCCCGCGGGTGAGCCGTACGCTGCCCGACATGAGCACGCCACGGACCGTCGCCGTCCCCACGGGGCGCTACGGTCCGTGGTTCGCACTGATCTGGCTGTTCTTCCTCGGCGACCCGCTGCTCGCGGCCTGGGCGCGCAGCGACGAGGCGGCCGGGGTCGGCGGTCTGGTCGTGACCGTCCTGTTCGCCTCGCTCTACATGCTCATCTGGTGGCAGGCGCGCCGCGAGCGCTGGATGGCCGACCGGACGCCGCCGCCGGCGCAGGCACTCGGTCTGTTCGTCGGGCTGGTCGCGCTGTGCGCCGCCGACGTGGCCCTCCTCGGCGAGGTCGGCATGGCGTGCGTCGTCTACGTCGCGATCTCCGGCGTCCTGCTCTTCCGACCCGTCGTGGCCGCCGTGCTCGTCGTGGGCGCGGTCGTCGGCTCCCTCGGTCTCGGGGCGCTCGAGGACTGGGGCAGCCAGGCCGGGCTCGCCTTCGCCGTCCTCGCCGGGTCGGTCGCGATCTTCGGTGTCCGTGCCCTGATCGGCCGCAACGCCCAGCTCCTGATCGCCGAGGCCGAGAACGCCGAGCTGGCCGTGGAGAACGAGCGGACGCGCTTCGCCCGCGACCTGCACGACATCCTCGGCCACTCCCTCACGGTCATCACCGTCAAGGCGGAGCTGGCCCGACGTCTGCTCGAGTCGGGCGACCCCGCCGACCGCCTGCGGGCCCAGGCCGAGGTGGGCGACCTGGAGCGGCTCGGCCGCGACGCGCTCGCCGACGTCCGCCGCGCGGTCGAGGGCTACCGCGAGATCACCCTGCCCGGCGAGATCGCCCGGGCCCGCACGGCACTGGCCGCGGCTGACGTCGAGGCGTCGCTGCCGGGCACGGTCGACGACGTCCCCAGCGACCTGCGCGACCTCTTCGCGTGGACGGTCCGCGAGGGGGTCACGAACGTCGTGCGCCACTCCGCCGCACGTCGGTGCACCGTCACGGTGGACGCCCGGGCGGTCGAGGTGCGAGACGACGGGCGCGGGTTGGACGAGGGCTCCGCCGGTGGCCACGGCCTGGCCGGGTTGCGGGAACGGGCCGCAGCGGTCGGTGCGACCGTCGTGGTGCGCTCGCTCGACCCTGGGCTCAGCCTGCGCGTGGGGAGGGACGTGTCGTGACCATCCGTCTGCTGCTCGCCGACGACCAGGCCCTGGTCCGCGGTGCGCTCGCCGCGCTGCTGTCCCTGGAGCACGACCTCGACGTCGTCGCGGAGGTCGGCTCCGGCGCCGACGTGCTCGACGCCGTCCGGGAGCACCGCCCCGACGTCGCGCTGCTCGACATCGAGATGCCGGGCCTGGACGGCATCGAGGCCACCCGCGCCGTGGTCGCGGCGGGCCTCGGGACGCGGGTGCTGGTCGTGACCACCTTCGGTCGGCCGGGCTACCTGCGGCGGGCGCTGCAGGCCGGTGCGTCGGGGTTCGTCGTGAAGGACGTGCCCGCCACACAGCTCGCCGACGCCGTGCGCCGGGTGCACGCGGGCCTGCGCGTCGTCGACCCCACCCTGGCCGCGGACAGCCTCGTCAGCGGCGACTCGCCCCTCACCGAGCGGGAGACCGACGTGCTGCGCGCCGCCCGCGACGGTGCGAGCGTGGCGGTCGTCGCGCAACGCCTCCACCTGTCGCAGGGCACGGTCCGCAACCACCTCTCGGCCGCGATCGGCAAGACCGGGGGCGAGAACCGGGCCGCCGCGGTGCGGGTGGCCGAGGCCAACGGCTGGCTCTGACGGGGACCGACGCGGCGCGCGTCAGTCCTCGTCCTCCTTGGCCGACGACGTGAGCCCGGCCTTGACGATGTAGATGAGCAGGCCGGAGGAGATGACGAGGAAGCCCATCACCCACAGCGGTGCCCACTTCTGGGACGGGTCGTCCTCGACGTCGGTCACGGTCACGTCGTCCTGGGAGCCCGGCGTCGAGCTGGTGCCGGACGTGCCCGCACCGTCGGTCGACGGCTTGACGGTGAACGGGATCTCGCCGCTGACGGGGTGCCCGTCGGCCGACACGACGCGGTAGACGATCCGGTAGGAGCCGGCGGCCGCCTCGCCCGGGCGGACCCCGACGAGCACGCGACGTCCGGCGACGGTCACGTCGCCGTCGTCCAGGCGGGTGCCCGAGGAGCTCAGCACGCGCAGCACGGCGCCGCTGCCCACGTCCTCGCTCAGCGTGATCGACACCGTCTCCGGCAGGGCCGTCAGCGCGGCGCCGTCCTGCGGGTCCGACGACTCGACCGACACGTGCGCCAGGGCGGGCGACGCAGCGGCGAGCAGGGCGACGGTCGCGACGAGACCGAGGACGAACGAGCGCACGAGAGACCTCCTGGGGCGACCGCAGGATGCGGTCGACGGCTACGACGCATCGTAGTAGCCGCGGCCTGAGTGCCGGTGCGTGCGGCGGGTCCGGCGGCCAGCCGGCCCCGACGACGGACGAGCCGACCGGGGGCCCACGGGTCACCGCGCGGTCTCGCCAGCAGCGCCCAGCGGCGCTATCATCGACGAATGGCGATCAATCACCACAGCGGCGACGGCCACCGCGCCCGCGGGCACGACGCACCGCGGGAGCACGAGGGTCACCGGCACGCCGAGCTCACGGGGGCCGACGGCTCGGTCGTCGCCGCTCGGCTGTTCCACGGCCTGGCCGACCCCGGCCGGCTGCGCATCCTGCGCCACCTGCAGCTCGGCGAGCACCGGGTGGTCGAGCTGACCGCCCACCTCGGACTGGCGCAGTCGACCGTCTCGGCGCACGTCGCCTGCCTGCGCGACTGCGGGCTGCTCGACGTCCGCCACGAGGGCCGCTCCTCCTACTACCGGCTGGCCCACCCCGAGGCCACGGACGAGCTGCTCGCCACCGGAGCCCGCCTGGTCGGGCTCGCCGCACCGGAGGAGGTCGGCTGATGGGCCACGGTCACGGTCACGGCGGACCCGCCAGCCAGCGGCACCGCGGACGGCTCGCGGTGGTGTTCGCGCTCGTCGCCGCGTTCTTCGTCGTCGAGCTCGTGTACGGGCTGCTCGCGTCGTCGCTCGCGCTGCTCTCCGACGCCGGCCACATGGCCGCCGACGTCGTCACGCTCGGTGCCGCGCTGGCCGCCACGCGCATCGCCACCCGCACCGACCGCACCGGACGCCGCACCTTCGGCTCCTACCGGGCCGAGGTCTTCGCGTCGGGGTTCGCCGTGCTCGTGATGCTCGGCGTCTCGGTCTACGTCGTCGTCGAGGCGGTCTCACGGATCGGCTCGCAGGTCGACGTGCAGACCGGCCCGATGATCGTCGTCGGCGCCCTCGGCCTCCTCGTCAACGTCGTCTCGCTCGTGCTGCTGAACGCGGGCGCAGGTGAGTCGCTCGTCGTGCGCGGCGCGTACCTCGAGGTCGTGGCCGACGCCGCCGGATCGGTCGGGGTCGTCGTCGCCGGCGTGCTGGTCGCGACCACCGGCTCCACGTGGTGGGACACCGTGGTGGCGCTGGCGATCGGCGTGTTCGTCGCCGTCCGCGCGGTGGTGCTCGCGCGCCAGGTGCTCGCCGTCCTCGGCCAGCACGTGCCCGACGGCATGGACGTCGACGCCGTCGTCGCCGACCTGCGCGCCGTCGAGGGGGTCGACGACGTGCACGATCTCCACGTCTGGGTGCTCACGTCGGGCATGAACGTCGCGACGGCCCACCTGGTGGCCGCCGGCGCGAGCACCGGCCCGGCCGCGCTCGACCGGGTGCTCGCCGACGCGCGCACGGTGCTCCGCGAGCGGCACCACGTGGAGCACGCCACCCTCCAGGTCGAGGGATGTCGCGCACCGGAGTGCCACAGCGTCGACTGGTGACCGCAGGCCGCGCGTCGAGGTCTACGCAAACGTGGCGCAGGAGTACGGAGGTGCCCGCCGGGCTGTCGGGTGGCCGCGGCACGCCGTGCGACGGTCGAGACGTCGGACGGTGCGGTCTCGCACTCGGGATCGTGGACGAGACTCCCAGCTGCACCGTCCGACGCCCACCGGGCCCGGCGCCGGTCGAGAACGCTGGAGCGTCGGGTCAGGGCCAGGGGTTCTTGACGCAGCCCTGGAGTCCCTTGCTCTGCTGCAGCATCACGGGCGCCCTGGCGCCCGGCGCGGGGCACCCGACGTGGTACTTGCCGAGCGCGTGCCCGACCTCGTGGTTGACGAGGTAGGTGCGGTAGCCGGTCAGGTCGTCGCCGTAGTACGTCACGCCGCGCACCCAGCGCTTGACGTTGAGCACCACGCGGTCACCGCTGCGGCACGACACCTCGCCGCGGGTGAGCAGCGGCGCGCACAGCCGGTCGACCGTGTCGGGGCTCGCGAGCATGACGCGCACGTCGGGGTTGCGCGCCACCTGCGTGAACGACCAGCCGTCGGTGCGCCAACCGCGCTCGTGCCCCAGCACGCGCGCCACGTCGCGCGCGAACGTCGCCCGGTCCTGCAGGAGTCCCTTCTCGACCTCGACCGTGTAGGTGCGGTCGCGGCCGCCGCCCGAGCCGGCCACGTCGACGACGGCTGCCGTGCGGAACGTGCCGGCGCCGGACTGCGGGAACGTCGTGGGCTCCACCTCGGCCGAGCGACGGGCTGTCGACGACGTTCCCGACGGCGACGGCGAGGGGGACGGCGTGACGGTCGGCAGCGTGGCCTCGGTGCCCCAGGTCGACGCGGTGTCCTCGGTCGCCACCCGCTCCTCGGGCGACGGCCGGACCGCCGAGAGCACGACCACGACGAGCGTCACCAGCAGTGACGCGGCGAGTGCGGCCACGCGTCCGCGGCGCACGGTGCGGGCGCGCGGGACCCGGTGCCGCCCGACCGCGTCGGGGTCGGGGCGACGCGGGGGTCCGGGATCACGCTGCGTCACCCGTCCAGCCTACGCGGGGATACGCTGGCCGCGTCGGCTGCCGCAGGGTGGCCAGCCACCGCAGCAGGAGGGCCGGACGACCATGAGCAACACCGAGACCTCGCCCGACGAGATGGTCTGCGGCGCGGACGCGCCGGCCGGTCTGCAGGTCCTCACGCCGCGCGACGTGCCGCTCGGCGGACCCCGTGCGATGACCGTCCGGCGCACGCTCCCCCAGCGCGAGCGGTCGCTCGTGGGCGCCTGGTGCTTCCTCGACCACTACGGTCCCGACGACGTGTCCGAGACCGGCGGCATGGACGTCCCGCCGCACCCGCACACCGGGCTGCAGACCGTCAGCTGGTTGTTCTCGGGCACCGTCGAGCACCGCGACAGCGCCGGCTTCCACGCCGACGTGCGGCCCGGCGAGCTGAACCTCATGACGTCCGGGCGCGGCATCAGCCACTCCGAGCGGTCCACCGCCGACACCACCGTGCTGCACGGCGCCCAGCTCTGGGTGGCGCTGCCGCAGCACGCCCGCTTCGTCGAGAAGACCTTCGAGCACTACGCCCCGCCGACCGTCGACGGCCGCACTGCGGAGGGCGCGTGGTCGGCGCAGGTCTTCCTCGGCAGCCTGCTCGGATCCACCTCCCCCGTCGTCACGCACACGCCGCTGCTCGGCGCGGAGCTGCGCCTCGAGCGGGGCACCGTCCTCGAGCTCGACGTCGACCCGACGTTCGAGCACGGCGTGCTCGTCGACACCGGCGCCGTGCTGGCCGACACCGACCCCGTCGCGAAGGACGAGCTCGGCTACCTGGCGCCGGGTCGCGACCGCATCACCCTGCGGGCGACCGAGGACAGCCGGGTGCTGCTCATCGGCGGGCCCCCCTTCGGCGAGCAGATCGTCCTGTGGTGGAACTTCGTCGGCCGCAGCCACGACGACGTCGTCGAGTACCGCGCCGCCTGGCAGGCCGAGATCGACGGCAAGCAGGCCGGGGACGGCTCCGACGGACCGTTCGGGCTGCCCGAGGGCGACCCGGAGGCCCCCCTGCCGGCACCTGCCCTCCCGAACGCCCGCATCCGACCGCGCGGCTGACCGCGCACCCGACGAGAGGACCCTCGATGAGCCTGCCCCCCACCGAGCACCGGGACGACGAGGGACGCGTGGTCGTGGTGCGCCACGCCCCCGAGCAGCACCGTTACGAGCTCCTCGACGACGACGCCGTCATCGGCCACGCCGACTACCGCGACCTGGAGGGGCACGGCGCGGGAGCGCAGCGCGACTTCCTGCACACGGAGGTCGACGAGGCGTACGGCGGACGCGGCCTCGCGTCGGTGCTCGTCGCCTACGCGCTCGACGACGTCCGCGCGTCGGGTCTGCGGATCGTCCCGCACTGCCCGTACGTCGCGAGCTGGCTCCGCAAGCACGAGGGCCGGTTCGACGACCTCGTCGACTGGCCCGCCTGACCGGGACGTCCCGGCAGGCTCAGGTCTCGGCGATCTCGCGGCGGACGTCGTCCATCGAGCGGCCGCGGAAGCGGCGGAAGCTGTAGACGATGGTCGCCAGGGCGATCAGGCCCGACACTATGAGCGTCGCTCCCGTGCCCCAGCCGCCGAGCAGCCACCACGAGTCGCGCAGCGGCCACCAGTCGGGCGCGGGCGGTCGCAGGCCCCACACGATGCCGAGGCCGACCAGCCACACCACGCCGGCCAGCGAGGCGAGGATGCGCGGCCAGGTCTGCACGCCCTGGGCGGCCGTGCGCAGGGCTGCATCCTTGACCGGCTCGACGCGACGCCGCGCCCACTCGTAGCGCTGCGACAGCAGGGCGAGCCCGCCGAACAGCAGGAGCAGGCCCGGGCCGGGCAGGAAGATGGCGGCGATGCCGAGCAGGACCATGACCCAGCCGAGGATCTCCAGCCCGATGGTCTTGCCGTGGTGGATGACGCCCATGTCGTCCTCTCGTCGTCGGTCGCCAGAGCCTACCGAGCGAGGGGAAGCACCGGTCAACGCTTCTTCAGGACCAGCTGTGCGACGTAGATGATCGCCAGGATGACGAGGATGATCAGGAGGATGCGCATGGTGGGCCCCTTCGCCGGACGCGCCGGTCGCGTCGGTGCCTGAACGGTAGGTCCAGCCGCGCCTCTCCGCACCCCGAGCAGGTGTCCTCGCGACCCGATAGCGTCGTGGTGTCCGCACGTCAGCACCAGGAGGACCGCATGCCGCAGACCGTCAAGGCCGTCGTCGCCCGCAGCAAGGGCGCGCCCGTCACCGTCGAGGACATCGTCGTCCCGGACCCGGGTCCCGGCGAGGCGGTGGTCGCGGTCCAGGCCTGCGGCGTCTGCCACACCGACCTGCACTACCGCGAGGGTGGCATCAACGACGAGTTCCCGTTCCTCCTCGGGCACGAGGCGGCCGGCGTCGTGGAGTCCGTGGGCGAGGGGGTCACCGAGGTGGCGCCGGGTGACTTCGTCGTCCTGAACTGGCGTGCCGTGTGCGGCGACTGCCGCGCGTGCCGACGCGGACGCCCGCAGTACTGCTTCGCCACGTTCAACGCCGAGCAGAAGATGACGCTCGTCGACGGCACGGAGCTCTCCCCCGCGCTCGGCATCGGCGCCTTCGCCGAGAAGACCCTCGTCGCCGCCGGGCAGTGCACGAAGGTCGACCCCGAGGCCGACCCGGCCGCCGTCGGCCTGCTCGGCTGCGGCGTGATGGCCGGCATCGGCGCCGCCATCAACACCGGCGGCGTGGGTCGCGGCGACTCGGTCGCGGTCATCGGCTGCGGCGG
>SXGT01360309.1_pt1 | contig 15454 bp, 7 predicted proteins | sample 3176221 | NCBI WGS metagenome assembly SXGT01 (sample SAMN11356862, study PRJNA531348) | freshwater metagenome | isolation source: freshwater sample F1-120 | place: China: Fuxian Lake, Yuxi | collected 2017-12-25
ACATCAAGCCCGAGAACGTCATGCTCCAGTCGGTCAAGGGCGACGACTGGCACGTCAAGCTCGTCGACTTCGGGCTCGCCAAGGTCGTCGCGGAGCACAACGAGACGAGCATCGTGCTCGGCACCCCGATGTACATGGCGCCGGAGCAGGTCGTCGGTCACTGCGACGACGGCGACGTCGGGCTCCGGCTCGGGCTCGTCGTGCGCGACTAGGGGCGACTGAATGCGCACCTCGGCACGGAGGCCGAGCGCTGAGACCAGCAGGCGGTTCAGGCGAGCGATCGCCTTCGCGTGCCGCGGATTGACAGGACTCCTGTCGACGATGGCCCCCCGGATGAGCTCGAGCCGCTGGCCGTCGAAGGCCCCGAGCGCCACGAGCTGGGCGTACTGCGCGCGCCGAAGAGGCCGCAGTTGCGAGGCGAGCTGGGCGTAGTCGGAGAGCGCGAGCATGACGTCAGGCTACGCCACGAACAGCTGCGAAAACGGCAGCTCAGTCTCCGTGAACGGCGCAGCGCAGACTGTGGCGTCACGGGCCGCGGCGAAGGTGCCAGCGACGCGCCAGCCGCTCTCGTTCTCGTAGACCTCGAGCGAGCGCTCGATGGGGTCCACGATCCAGAGGTGCTTGACCCCGAGTCTGCCGTAGAGCGGCAGCTTCACCGCCCGGTCAGAGGCAGCCGTGCCGGGGGACAGGATCTCGCAGACCCAGTCGGGCACGATCGAGACGGCCGGGGTCACGACGAGGTCGTGCATGGTCTCGCAGCGCCAGCCGGCCAGGTCCGGGACGATGACCACCTGAGCGCCGGAGTCGTCGAGGTGCAGCTCGGGCTCATGTTCAATCCACCAGCCGCCGGGGCGGGGCATCCCGAGGGTGTACTTCGTGGTGAGCAGTCCGCCGAGCAATGAGCCGACATGGACGTGCCGCATCGCCGGGCGGGGGCTCATGAAGAGGAGGCCGTCGAGGATCTCGCCGCGAAGGTGGTCCGGGAGCGCCTCGATGTCAGCGTAGGTCGCGCGCCGTCTCGGCTGAGTGAACGGGGAACCCTCTGCGGTGAAAGTCGTGGGCATGGGTGAATTCTGGGCCGCGCGAGCGGAGTGTCAAGCGTGACGAGGCCGTGGGGTGCATGACGTAGGAGACGCGCTATACTCGCCGCGTGGCGCTGAACATCGTCAAGAACTGGGCTTGCGTCGCGCTCAGCGCGTGCGCCCTGGGCTGCGGCGCGGCGAGCGACGGCACTGCAGTCCCAACGGACGCGACGGCCACGGCGACCGATGTGGCTACGACCGCCGAAGCCACGGAGGAGGCGACATCGCCTGCGGATCCGTGTCCCATCGCTGTGGCGAGCTGTCCGGCGACCGAGCGCCTCGTCCGGCGCGTGATGGAGGACGGACTCGAACACGCCGTGTGCGTGCCTTCATGGCCGGATTGCCAGCCCTCGCAGGTCCCTGATGCGGCCGGCGGCTGCGTGGAGGTGGCGGCGCCGTGCGTCCTGGGCGTCCTCGCACCGAGCGGTCGCTGCGAACCGCAGGCGCCGAAGTGCACCGGCGGCACGTCCGCCGTCGCCGGCGCATGCATGGAGCTTGCGCCCAGGCTCGACTGTCCCGCGAACGGCGCTCCCTGGCCGGAGCTCCAGTCCGACGAGACCCCGCTGTATGTGTCGGCCTCCGGCGACGCGTCCACGGCCGACGGCTCGCAGGCTCACCCATTCAAGACGATCACGGCCGCGCTCGCCAAGGCAACGTCTGGGACGGCCATCCTCGTTGGCAAGGGAAGCTACGCGCCGTTCGTGGTCTCGAAGTCCGGAGTGCGCGTACGAGGTCGCTGCCCCGCTGAGGTGCTGGTGACGGCCGTGCTGCCGGGGGAGGTCCCCATCGTCATCGCGGGCAGTCCGACGACGTCGGTCAGCAACGTCCGCGTCTCGGGCTTTCGGGTCCAGGCTCCGAAGGACTTCGGCGTGCTCTTGTCGCGGGTCACAGGTTCCATACTAGAGCGGATCGATGTCCTCGACGCGAAGGGGGTCGGCGTCCAGCTCCAACATGCGGTGGACGTGACCGTGTCTGACGTGCGTGTCGGCACGGTCGTCGCGGACACGAACCCGACCGGCACGATCCAATTCGGTGTCTCGCTCGCCATTGGCGTCAAAAGCGTCACAGTGCGTCGTGCGCTCATCGATATGCCTGGACTCGCCGCGGGAGTCCGCGTCTCCGGCGCTGCGGACACGACCCTGGAGGCGTGCGAGGTCACCGGCGCGCAAAACGGCGTCGACCTCAACAACACGACGGGGCAGACCACGCTGCGGCAGTCGCGCATCGCGGCCTCGACGGATCGGGCGATACAGATTGGGCCACCCTCGGCGACGCAGCCGTTCGGGGTCCAGGTCGACCAGTGCGAGCTCCGCGCCAGCTCTGGCGTCAAGTTCAGCGGCGTCGTGTCGTTCGCGCCGGGCCTGGACCTCGCGATCGTGGCCTCGCTCATCGACGGCGCCGACTCCGGGGTCTGGATCGAGCGCGCGCGGTCGGTGCGCGTGCATCAGACCCGCATCGACCAGGCGCAGGCCTCGGCCATCGAGACGCACGCGGCAGCCGTCGGCGAGCGCATCGAGGTCACGGACTCGACCATCCGCTATCGCAAGCAGGGGCTGCTCGTCGAAGACGGCAAGGGACTGTCCGTGCTCGTCTCGGGCAACCGAATCGAAGGGCTGCCAGAACCGATTGTCCCCAAAGAGGCCGGCAGCCATTTCGCGACCATCGGCATCATCGACGGCGACGACGTCAGCATCACCGGCAACACGCTCCTCGGTGTGGCCGGCCAGGCCCTCGTGCTCACTCGACCGCGTAAGGCGCGGCTCACGGGCAACGTCCTCGTCGAGGCGCACGCGACGGCGGTGCTCGTCGATGGTGAGGGGCTCCCGGCCCACGTGACGCCCGAGGTGCGGATCGAGCGCAACCACGTCCAGCGTGGCGGCCGCGCTGGAATCGAGTCCCGCCTGCTGACACCCCACACCGTGTCGGGCAACCTGCTTCGCGGCATCGGCACGACGGCCGCGCCACCGCTGGCTCCGGGCGCTGCGATCACGCTGTCGGGCCCCACGGACGCATCCGGGCGCGCCGAGATTACGCGCAACGCAGTCGTCGAAGGCGCGGCAGACGGTCTCTACGTCACGCGCATGGAGGCGCTCGTCACCGACAACGTGATCGTGGGCGGCCATCGCTCGGGCCTCGTCCTCGAGCAGGCCAAGGTCACCGTCGAGCGCAACACCATCGCGCTGGTCCGGCGCGGTCCGAACGAGGGCTCCGACGGCGTGGTCACCCAGCTCGCGCACACGTTCGCGGCGCAGGCCGGGACGACGGGCACCGTCTCGGACAACCGGTGGCTGCATGGCGATGACGTCGGGATGCTGCTCTCGGAGGCGCCCTACCCCGTCGTTGCGCGCAACCACATCGAGTGGCACGCGGGGACGGGGCTGGTCGTCCAGTACGGCCGCCAGGACGCGCAGCTCACCGAGAACACGATCGCGTGCGCGCATGGCGCCGGCGTCGCGCTCTTCGACGGCTCGGCGAGCCTCGCCAAGAACACCATTCGAGACACGCGGCTGGATGCGCTGGCGACCTTCGGCGTCGCCGTCCAGCTCGGCAAGCAGTCGCAGCTGACCATGAACGGCGACCGTATCGAGCGCGCGGACGACGGCGGCATCGCCACGGTCGCCAGTGAGGAGCCGAATGGGAAGCCCGGCTTCATCGAGCTGACGGTCGCTGGGGTCACGATGACGGGCGTGTCTGGCATCGGCATCGACCTGCATCGGCTGACACGGGCGAGCCTCACGAACGTCACGCTCGACGGCGCCGACGGGATGGGCGTCGCGGTGCGCGGCGCGGAGCTCGCGATGATCGGCGGGCGCATCGAGGGCGTCCGCGCCACGGGCCCCAAGCAGCGCTTCGGCGACGGCCTTCACCTGGTCCTCGGCGGGCACGCGAGCCTCGACGCCGTGACAGTGAACGACTGCGCGCGGGCCGGAATCGTGCTACACGGCGGCACGGTGACCCTCACGAACACGGCGGTCTCGGGGAATCGGCTGGGCGTCGCGGTGCAGGGCGCGGGCGTGCTGTCAGGGGACACGAGCCAGGTGACCGACAACCGCCAAGGCAACGTGGTGACCTACGCGGCGGGCGACGAGATCGACACGGATCTCAAGCCGTAGGGAGACCGAATGCGAATGACCCTCGAGAGTTCGGTGGTTCTCGCGGCGAGCGCGGTGCTGCTCGCGTGCACGCCGGAACCGGAGGCGAGCGCGCCCCAGGACGCGTCGGTCGACACCATCGGCGACGTCGCGCCCCCGAATGACGCCGTTGCGCCACTCGAGACCTCCGACGTGGGCCCGGACGTGACCCAGCCTGCGGGGCACACGTGTCCTGGTGGAACCGCGCGGGGCGCCGAGGGCCGCTGTCGTCCGGCTCAGCCCGCCAACCGCGCGACGCTGACGCAGTGCGCCGACCCGGTGCTTACGGGGACGGTGCGGCACGTCCAGGCCGGCGCCACGGGCACGCCGGATGGCTCCAAGGAGAAGCCGTTTCCCACGCTGGCCGAGGGCCTGGCCGGCGCGACGCCAGGCACGACCGTGCTGCTGCATCCGGGGACCTATGCCGGCGGTGCGACCATCCCGACGGGCGTGGCGTTGGTGGGGCGCTGCGCGGCGGAGGTCACCATCGAGGGCCCCATCGGTGGCGCGGCGGTGCGCACGAAGGACACGCACGGCGTGCGGATCGAGGGCCTCCGAGTGCGAGCCGCCGCGGTCGGACTGCAGCTGCTCGGCGCGACCGAGGTCATCGTCCGTCGCGTCCGCATCGAGTCGACGCAGCGTGGCGTCGACCTGCTCGCCACGTCGGCGCTGCTCGAGTCGAGCCACGTCACGGACACGAAGAGCGATCCGGCGAACCCGACGACGCTCACGCCGGGCTACGGTGTCGACGCGCACGATCAGTCCTTGGTGGTCTTGTCCGCGGTGACCATCGAAGGCGCCGAGGCCGCGGGGCTGACCGCGAGCGAGTCGGACATCACGCTGGCCGAAGGGACCCGCGTCCGGAAGAACCGGAACCGCAACGTCGCGCTCCAGGCGGGCACCGTCGCCCTCGTCGAGAAGGCGGAGATCGATGAGGCGCTGCCAGACGCTTCGGGGCGCGCCACCGGGCTGCTCGCGCTCACGGCGGGCGCACTCTGGGTCACGGACACCACGTTCAAGGACAACGCCGAGGCCGCCATCGTGCTCGACGGCGGAGTCGCGGCGGCCACGGTCCAGGACGTGACGATCACGGGCGGCCAGGAGGGGATCCGCGTGCAGCAGCGCACCGCCAAGTCGCTCGTCACGGGTGCGACGCTCACGGCACAGCGGGGCGGCGGCCTCATCGTCGTCTCCGCGAGCGCAACGCTTGGTCCGAAGAACACGATCACCGGCACGCTGCACCTCCCCAATGGCCAGCTCGGTGACGCGATTCACGTCGTGGACGCCGACGACGTGCTCGTCCTCGGCAACACGATTATCGGCCCCGAGGGCAACGGCATCCAGGTCAGCGGGTCGGTGGCGACGCTCGAGACCAACGCCATCGACGACGCGGGCGAGGCGGCGGTGTGGTCGCAGCAGCAGAGCCGCGTGACGGTCACGGGCAACGTGGTGCGCAACGCGACCGAGTACGGCATCGCGCTGGTGACCGGGACGCAGGGGAAGCTCACCGGCAACTCCATCGCCGGAGTGCGGCCTGGCAAGAAGAGCGAGCAGGACGCCATCCTGGTCGCCGCGGGCGCGGCCGCGCTCATCTCCAAGAACCAGCTCCCGGTGCGCACCGGTATCAAGCCGGTCGCGGCACGGTCGGCGTTTCTCATCGACGATCCCGCCATCCCAGCTACGAGCACCTTCCTCGGGCTGCCCGCGGGCACGGCAGTCTCGATCGCCGAGAATGTCGTCAAGCTCGCGACGTACGGCGTGGTGACGCAGGGGCTCGCCAAGCGTGAGCTCGTCGGCGTCGTGGCGGGCAACGACTTTTCCGGTGCCGCCACGGCGACAGCCACCAACCTCGGTCTCGCGGTCCAGAAGGCGCCGACGCAGGTCGCGGTGACCGTCGACTTCGGGGCGCAGTAGTCGCCTTGGCCGTCGAAGCGCCAGACGCGTCGCTCGAGCGGGTCACCCGAGCCGCGGCGCCGGCGTATGACGTAAAGAAGCGGCTCGGCGCGGGTGGCATGGGGGCCGTCTACCTGGCCGAGGAGCGCGCGGCCCAGAGGCCCGTGGTCATCAAGGTCGTGCACGCAGACCTCGCGGCCTCCCCGGCCTCTCGCGGCGACGCAGCGGACGCGCTCGATCGACTGCGCGATGAGGCGACGTTGCTCGGCCAGGTGCGGCATCCAAACGTCGTCGCGCTGTACGTCGCGCGCGTGGACGCGACGCCGCCGTTTCTGGTCATGGAGTGGGTCGAGGGCACGACGCTGCACACGTGGCGCACGTCCGCCCCTCGGAGCGTCGAGGCGCGGCTCGACGTGCTCGCGCAGGTCGCGACCGGAGTGGCGGCGGCGCATCGCAACGGCGTGGTCCATCGGGACCTCAAGCCCGAGAACGTGCTGGTGCGGAGCGACGCGGACGGCACGGTCGCCAAGGTCGTCGACTTCGGCATCGGGACCACGACGGGGACCACACGCGTGAGCCTCGCGTGCCCAGCCGGGACGGCGGGGTCGCCGCCGTACATGGCGCCCGAGCAATTCCAGGGCGTGGCTGACCCGCGGTGCGACGTCTACGCGCTCGGAGTGATGCTCCACGAGCTGATGAGCGGCGCCCTGCCCTTTGCGGCCACGGACTTCGTCGGCTGGTACATCGCCCACGCCACAGCGCCGCTCCCGACGTTGCCCGAGGACTGCGCGGATCCGGGGACCCGCGCGGCGGTCGCGCCCATCATCGCCCGAGCGCTCGCGAAGGAGCCGACCGCGCGCTTTTCGACAGCAGGAGAGCTCGTCGAGGCACTCGCGCTCGCACGACGCGTTCGGGTCGGAGGCCGTGGAGCGCCTGAGACCGGGCCGTTGGTGCAGGTACCGCCGCAGGTCGCGTTCTTCGTGGTCGTCGCGCTGCGGTTGGAGCTCGCCCCGCGTGGACTCGACGACCTCGACGACCTCGAGGACCTGGACGACTGCCACGCACTGGCCGCCGAGGCGCTTCAGCCCGTCGCGCGCGCGTTCGACGCCGTGTTGGTCGACCGTGGTCGCTCGGGGCAGCTCGTCTTCGTCCTGGGCGCGCGCCGTCGACGAGCCCGCGAGCCGGCGGCAGGGCTCGCGCTCGCGGGCGTCGCCGTCGCGGCGGCCACAGAGGCACTCGGCGAGGGCGCACTCGTGCGCGGCGCGGTGCACGTGGGCGACATCCTGGTCGTGGGCCAGGGCGCGTCTGGCTCCGGGCGCCTCGAAGGCGCGACACTCGACGACGCACTCGACCTGTGCACGATGGCCACCTCCACCGAGCTCGTGGTCTCTCGCGCGTTGCTCCAGGCGCTCGACGCACCGCCACCGTCGGTCGAAGCACCCGCATCCGGGCGAGGAGTGCCTGCGCTGCGCGTGCCGCTGAGCGCGACGCAGCGACCCGATCGCCTCTCGCTCTTGGAGTATGCGTCGAGCCCCTTCTTTGGCCGTGAGGAGCCGCTCGCGCGATTGATGGCTGCGGTCGTGGCCACCGAGCGGGAGGGCACTGCGCGGGTCACATGGCTGACGGGCCAGGCGGGCGTGGGCAAGACACGGCTGGCCGTCGAGGCTGCCCGGCGCGTCCGCGAGCGGTGGCCCAGTCGACCGATCGTCGCCACGCGCGCGCCTACGGGCGCAACGACCCCCTACGCGGCGCTATGGGCGCTCGTCGCGGAGCTCGCCGGTCTGGCCGAGCTTGCCCGTCCGGCCGTCGAGCGGGAGGCGCACCTGGCGGGCTACCTGCGCGAGGTCCTCCACAGCCCGCTCCGCGTGGCCGACGCCCTGCATGCGCTGCGGCCGATGCTGGACCGGTCACATGCCACGACGCCGGGGCTCGGGTCCGCACCGACGCAGCGCGCCGAGACCGCCCGACCGACCACGGACTTCGCCTATCCGACGATGCCTGCGCTCGAAGGGCTCGCCACGCTCGATCGCGTCGAGTCCGGCGCGCTCACCGCGCCGGTCCTCGCGATGCTCGCAGTCGTCGAGGCGGAGGCGCGACGTTCGCGGGGTCTCCTGTGGGTCATCGACGGCCTGGAGCTCGAGTCGGGCCTGGATGACACGACGGTCGAGGCCCTCGAACGCGTCGCGGCCTTGAGTGCGCCGGTCACGGTCTGGGTCACGAGCCCATCGCGACCACTCCCGACGGTCGCGCGAGCGCAGACGCCCGACGACGGGGTCGCGCTCGGTCCGCTCGCGCCCGACGACGCGGGCACCTGGATCCGCGCACTGCTCGGAGCTTCTACCCCCAGCCGACCTCGGCTCGAGAGCGACGAGGGGCTCGTCACGCAGCTGGTCGCGTGGTCGGGCGGAGTCCCGCTGCTCATCGAAGAGGCCGTCCGACGCGTGCTCCGAGAGCCGGAGTCGGTGCACGCGCTGGCGCCCGTGGCACCGGCCGATCGTTCGGACGCGCGCGTCCGCATGTGGCTCGAGCGTAGCCTCGCAGCGCTGCCGACGCGTCCGCGCGAGGTGTTGGAGGTCGCGGCGGCCTTCGGTGGGCTCTTCTCCCTGGCGGGCCTCCAGGCCGGCGCGGACCTGCCTCTGGAGGCCGTCGGCCGCGCGGTGACCGAGCTGACCGTGGGGGGATGGCTGCGCAGCCACCATGCCTCCTGTGGCGATCCGGAGGGGTGTGCCCACCTGGGGTTCACGACGCCGCTCGCAGCACGATTGGTGGAGGCCGGGATGCTGCGCTCGCGGCGCGAGGCCGTGCATCGCCGGCTCGTGGCGTGGCTGACCGAGCGTGGGAACCTCGAGCCGGCGCGGTTGGCCTGGCATCAGGAGCGTGCGGGTGCACCCGAGGTCGCGTTTCGTGCGTGGATCGGCGCGGCGACCTGGGCTGCGCGCATCGGCGGCTCCAAGGCCGCCGCCTCGCTCGTCGAGCGTGCGGCCGCTTGCCTCACGCGCGCCACCACGGCCGCTCGTCGGGAGCGCAGCCGGCCATCGCGTCGGGACACCAGCGCCGCGGCTCTGGAACTCGAGCTTCTGCACGCCAGACTCTTCGTGGACTACGTCGACGGCGCCTTCGACCGGGTGATGACGTCGGCGCTGGCCATGGCACCCGCGCCGGGCGGTGACCCTGAGGCGTCGGAGAGCGCCGCGAGGGCGCGTCTGGCGCTGCTGGAGGCCATGGCCGCGTGCAAGCTCGGTCGCATCGCGGAGGGGTTGAGCGCCATTGGTCGGGGGGAAGCCTTGGCCAGCCTTGCGCTCGCGTCACCGGCCGACCTCTGGCTCGGACTCTGGCACGTCGGTGCGTGGCTGCGCATCCTGCGCGGGGCACCCGGGGACCTGACGGACGCGGCCGAGCGGCTGGTGCGCGCGCTCGGCACCCCGGAGGGACAGCGGCTGACGGCGTTGCGTGGCGCGGGCCTGCGGCTGCTCGGCGTGGTGCATCAGCGGCTGGGAGACCTCGAGCGCGCGACGCGGGTGGCCGAGGAGAGCCTGGCCGTCTTCGAGACGCTCGGCTCTCCGCGTGACATGGCGCAAACCGTCGTCAACCTCGGCGCGCTCGCGGCGCTTCAAGCGCGGACCGATGTGGCGCGCGAGCACTATCAGCACGCACGGCTGTTGTTCGATGGCCTCGGAGACGCCGAGCATCTGGCGCTCTGCGACCACAACCTCGGTGATCTCGCGTTTCAGCTGGGAGACCTCGTCCGTGCGGAGCGCCACCTCGAGGCCGCGCGCGCGGCGGTCGGTCGAATGCGGTCGGGGGCGCGCTGGTTTCTGTCGGAGACGCTGCACACGCTCGCGATGTGCCGCCTCGAGGTGGGCGACGCCGGCGCCTTCGACACGCTGAACGCCGAGGCGCTGGCGGAGTCCGAGGCGTCCGGTCGGGCCCTCGAGTCGCTGCGCTTTCGGCTCGCGGCCTGCGGAGCAAGCGCGCGCCCGGAGGACGTCGAGCCGATCGTCACGGCCATTCGGGCGGCAGGCGGCGCGATGTTGGCCGCCTACGCGCTGGGGACCTTCGGCCTGTCGCTCGCGCGCCGAGACGGCGGAGGGCCGCTCGGGCTCCGCACACTGCGAGCCGCACAGGCTGCCCTGGGGGGCTCGCCGGCGCTGGCGGGCATGGTGGCCCGCTGGGTCACGCTGGTCGAACGAGCCTAACCCAATCCCGGCGCGGCGAGGCACGGCTCCGCGTGCACCTGACCCGGGCCGCAGCGCTTGTCCTTGAGCACGTGCACCTCGCACCGAAAGCCGGAGCCATCGCGGGCGCGTACGAGCCGCGCCTCCGCGCGCAACGAGATCAGGGAGCTGAGCGACGGCAGCTCCTGTCGCTTGTGGGTGAGGAAGACCACGGCCGTGTCGTGCTGCTGCGCCAGCTTGACGAGGCGCGACTGGAGCGGCATCGGCACCACCGCGTGCGCTCCGAGGTCGAGCACGACGAGCCCGAACGCTCCGCTGCGCACGAGGCGATCGGCGGCCAGCGCGGCGACGGCGGCCTGGCCCGCACGCACGACGACGAGCGCCTCGAGATCCACGCCATTGCTCGCCACGTCCGGCGCAAAGAACGGATCCGCGCGCCCGAGCACCCACGCGACGGGCTCCTCGTGGCGCTGGGAGTCGGCCACGAGCCCGACTGCGGCGGTGAGCGTGGCCGCGTTCGCAGCTCCAGACAGCTCCACGAGGCGACCGGCCAGCGCGGCGCGGTCAAAGCGCGGCGTCGGCCGAGGGGGGGTCAGGGCCGGGGCGAACGGACGGACGAGCGCGAGCGAAGCCAGTGCCATGCCGTCATAATACTGAACTCATGAGCAGCGTCAATGCCAAGAGAGGTGCCAAGAGAGGGACGGTCCTCACATGTTGACTTAACGCGCCACTCGTGATGTCAACAAGAGGACCGTCCCCCTGCTGTTGAAGACAACCTAGGCCCGCAAAATGTCAACAAGTCAGGACCGTCCCCGCGGTGCTGCCCCCGCGGTGCTGCCCCCCGCGGTGCTGCTGACATGTCGTCTTGCCTGAGTCGAAGCGAAATCGCGGAATGTCAACAAGTCAGGACCGTCCCGCTCTTGGGCGCTCTTGAGGAGTATGGCGCCGCCGCGTGATCCTGCGTAACATCGGCGCGCTCGAACGTGGGCATCATCAGGAAGGACGAAGACATGCAGGCATTCATCAACGCGGCCAGCACGCTGGTGCTCGACGTCGGGGCCAAGGTGCTCGGTGCGATCGCGCTTTGGGTCATCGGCAAGTGGGCCATCGGCCTGATTACGCGGCTGAGCGAGCGCGGGCTCACCGCACGCAAGCTCGACGGTACGCTGACCCGCTACGTCATCAGTGCACTCGGCGTAGTGCTGAACCTGCTGCTGGTCATCATGATCCTGAGCGTGTTCGGGATCGAGACGACCTCGTTTGCGGCCGTCTTTGCCGCCGCGGGCGTCGCCATCGGCATGGCGTGGTCCGGCCTGCTGTCGAACTTCGCCGCGGGCGTGCTCATGATTGTCCTCCGCCCGTTTCGCGTCGGCGACTTCATCCAGGCCGCGGGGACGATGGGCACCGTTGAGGAGATCGGCCTCTTCGTCACGACCGTCAATACGATGGACAACGTACGCACATTCCTCGGGAACAACGCAATCATGAGTGGCACCATCCAGAACTTCACGGCCAACCCCTTCCGGCGCGTCGAGCTCACCGCTCAGCTCGCGCACGGGGCGAACGTCGCGCAGGCCATGGAGCTGCTCAAAGCCGCGGTCGCTGCCATCCCAAACGCGAAGGCCGACCCCAAGCCCGACGTCGAGCTCCTCACGTTCAACCTCGCGGGGCCGGTGCTGGCCGTGCGCCCCTACTGCCACAATGACCACTACTGGCAGGTGTACTTCGACACGAACCGCACCATCGGCGAGACGCTCACCGCCGCAGGCTTCCCGGTGCCGGAGACGCACATCCATGTCCAGGGCGTGGGTCGCTAGCGCCCGGTTCGCGAGATCCGCTACGTTCGCGGCATGAGCGCCCGTCCTCACCGCCAGCGGCATCGCCTCCTGCTACTCGCGGTCGCGGTGCTCGCCGCGGGCGGCGTCACGCGGGCGCGCGGGCGGCCCGACGACCCCACCTCCCTCGAAGCCTGGCTACTCGCACGCGACGGGCTGCGCGTACGCACGCTGGTGCCGCTCGAGCCGCCCTCGGCGTTTCGCGACGGCCGCTGGCTCATGCTGGCGTCCTTGCCACGCAACGACACCGCCGACCTCTACGTCCTGACCGCGCGCGTCGCCCCGGGAGGGCGGCCCATCGCGGTGTCCGTCCCAGTCAACCTCTCGCTGTCGGAGTGGGCCGACGACACCGACCTCGTCGTTCACGGCCTGCGCGCCGCGACCTGCGTGCGCGAGCTCCAGACGGGCAAGGTCGTCGAGGTCCATGTGCGCGACTTCGGCGGGGAGCGCTCCGAGGTGACCGGCACGGCCGCGTGGTCGCGCACCGAGCGCGCCAAGAACGCCGTGCTCAACTGGGCCGACACGGCGTCCCTGGACGGAGTAGACCTGCGCGTCTTCCGCCTCGAGCCGCCCGTAGACCAGCTCACCATCACGCTGGATGACACGCGCGGCGTCGCGCTGGTACCGCGCGGGGTGACCGCCACGATCGAGGAGCTCTCCCAGGAGCCCAAGGAGCGACTGCCACTGCTGCACTGGGTCGCAAACGTCGGCCGGCGCTTCGACGGCCTCGGACCCGCCGTCGAGCTGCTGAAGGAGGTCTACTTCACCGCGACCGAGGCCGTCGCCGTGGCCAAGGACACGCTCGGCGCCGCGCCCGTCGACGAGGCCCCCGTCGCGCCCAAGGCGGAGGTCCAGGCCGCCGTGGAGAAGGCCCGGCTGCTCGCACGCGCATCGACCCACGCGTGGCCCCCCGCGCCGCTCGAGCTGACGCTCGACGATCGCCAGGAGGGCGAGGGCCTCTGGGCCGAGGTGTCCGCGCACCGCACGCGCCGCAACCCGAACGCGCCGCCGCCGTTCTACCAGACGTATGTGCGTGTCCCCGCAGAGCGCGGCGTCAAGAAGCGCGTCTACATCGGCGCCTGGGACCCCGCGCAGGTCTCGCTCCGCTTTCAGACCGGTACGAGCGAGCCCATCTCCACCACCGGCATCAAGGGCTCCGGGCGTATCCCACGCGATCCGGCCGTGCTCGCGCGCGTCGTCGGCGCCTTCAACGGCGGCTTTCAGACCTACCACGGCAAGTACGGCGTGGTCGTCGACCGCAGACTGTATGTGCCGCCGCTTCCAGGCATCGGCACCGTGGTCGCGACGGCCGACGGGCGCACTGGCTTCGGCACCTGGGAGGCCAACGCCACCCTCCCCGAGCACGTGCTGGACCTGCGCCAGAACCTCCCCCCCGTCGTGGAGGACGGCGTCATCAACCCCTATGGCATCGTACGCTGGGGCGCGTCGCAGGACGTGGCCGGCGCGGTCGGCGCGTTCACGGTGCGCTCCGGCCTCTGCCGCACCCGCGAGAGCCACGTGGCCTACTTCTGGTGTGAGTTCTGCGACGTCGATGGCCTCGGCCGCGCGATGCTCGCCACGCGCTGCGACTACGGCATCCACCTCGACATGAACGCGGGCCACTCGGGCTTCGAGCTGTTTCGGCCGTTCACGGTGCGCACAGAGCCCGCCGAGCGCGCCAAGGCGGCCGCGCAGGAGCCCGATCGCAAGAGCGCCCTGCACGAGGTCGAGCTCCCCGGGGGCGGCGGCCAGTGGTTCTTCGCGACCCGACTCGTGGAGCGCATGGCGCATATGTATTTCCCGCGCTATCTGAAGACCGATTATCGCGACTATTTCTATCTCGTGCTCCGCGACGTGATGCCCGGTGCCGGCACCTGGCGGACCGAGGGCCTCGTGGGCAACGACACCTGGCCCCCGGTGGTGGCCGTCGACCCGCAGGACCCGACGCGCGTCGAGCTCGATCCAGAGCGGCTCGTCGCCGAGCTCGTTCGCGTCGGTGAGAGCCCGCGACAGGCACCCACCGGCACGGCCTACGTGCTCGATCTGGCCGCCGACGAGGTGCTCGCCGCGCCGGCCGAGGGCGCGCTGTTCGTCACGAGCGACGGACGCCTCACGCGCAAGAGCGAGGACGGCCGTGTCGCGCTGTCAGGCGCCCGTTTCTTGGCCAATGGTCCGTTCCTGGTCGTCGAGAAGGCACGCCTCGGCGCCGTGGTCCGCACAGCGAGCGGCTGGGCCGTGACGCCGCTCACCGGTGGCGAGAGCCTCGCGTCGCCGAGCCTTGCGCCAACGACGCCACGCCTGCTCCTGTCAGTGACCCCCGCTCGCCCGGCCGCGTTTCGGCTCGGGCAGGATCGACCATAGCACTCGGGTTCATCCGGTCTCGCCGGACAACACGCCGGGCTGAGTTGCTCGCGTTACTGACACCGTGTTAAGTAGATCGCGCTCGCTCGCGAGGAGGAGGAGGACGACGTGCACGACCCCGGCGCAGCCGAGTCACGAGACCGCCCTTGGGTGCGCCGCCTGCGCTTGCACCACGCGCTCATGCGCCGCGGGCACATCTCGACGTCTGAGGCCGCTCAGTTGATTGGCGCGGATCGACGCGTCGCGCGCACCGACCTGGAGGCGCTCGCCGCCCACGCGCTGCCGCTCCACACCGCCGGTGAGGGCCACGAGCGTCGGTGGGTCCTCGACCCCGGGTTCACCCAGGTCGGTCAACCCATTCGACTCCAAGATCGCCTCGCGCTGTTGGTGGGCCAGGACCTCGTCGCAGGCTTCCTCCAAGACACCGACTTCAGCGAGGCGCTCGGCAGGCTGACGTCGCAGCTCGCCGCGCTCGATACCAGCAAGACACTGGACCTCGACGAGCTCCGCCGCAGGTTTCATGTGATCCACGAGCCCGAGAAGGACTACGGCGCGCACCGGGACACGCTCGACACCCTCGTCCGCGCCATCCTGGCCTGCGAGCGCGTCACGTTCGAGTACGTTCACGGCCGCTCGGGGGCGCAGACGTCGTTTCCGGCCGTCGCGCCCCTGTCGCTCGTCCTCTACAAGCGCGGCGTCTACGTCCTGTTCGACAAGCGCGGCAAGCACGATCTCAAGGCCGTAGAGCGCATCGTCGCGCTCGAGCGCCACGTCGGGCACACGTTCGAGTACCCGCGCCGCGGCGAGTACCTGCCCGAGCGCGTGCTCTCCGGGCGCTTCGGGATCACACGTAGCGCGCATGCGCCCGAGGAGGTCGTGCTGCGCTTTCGGCCGGAGGTGGCGACGTACGTGCGCGACAGGCGATGGGCGCGCGACCAGCGCGTCGAGGGTCACCCGGATGGTGGCTGCACGCTGCG